>JACKQG010001831.1_pt1 | contig 28762 bp, 22 predicted proteins | sample 8237621 | NCBI WGS metagenome assembly JACKQG01 (sample SAMN15677084, study PRJNA649215) | marine metagenome | biome: marine; feature: Black Sea; material: saline water; isolation source: suspended particulate matter (SPM) from the Black Sea western gyre | collected 2013-06-09/2013-06-10 | depth... | reverse complement strand
GATGTAATCGCTACGGCTTCTCAGCATCCCAGGACAGATCACTTGAGACGTTCTTCGGTGCAAGAGGAAAATTCTCCGCTTCGTCAATTAGAGACACAAGAATTCAGTCCAAGCAGCGTGTCAGCCGATGATCAAGGGGAAGACTTCCCCTCACCAGCCAGATGAAGGAAACGCAATGTCCCAGCCAATCCGCATCCAAGACATGATGCCTGATGAGATAGCCGAGTTGCTGGCTGCCGAAGACTGCGACCTCACCGAGGATCAGGCTGTTGCCCTGCAAGAGTTCATCGAGCACATCGGCGGCATCGAGAATGCCTGCAATGCTGTCGAAATGCTGAGTCAACTTGATAAGGCTGCTTGACCGCCGGCAAACGCAAGCCCGCCGGGCGGCGGGCGATGGCCGGTTGCCGATGAACTAGTCTGTAAGCTGAGCCAGCGCGTTAATCGCCTTATTGGCCGCGTCGACGCCGCCGAGTTGCTGAGCCAGCTTCTTGGCCCCCAAGAGTGCCCCCAGGGAGATCTCGTCGCTGGCCGGAGCCTTCTTGGCCGCGACTGTCTTCTTGGCGGCAACCTTCTTTGGTTTGCCTTTGGCATTCGCTCTGACCGTGCATACGAGGCCCGAACTGACCTTGATGCCTTTCTTGCCGAGAGCTGACTCGACGTCCTTCGGAGCCGCGTCTGGATTCGCGGCAATAAAGTCTCGAATGGCCTGAGATTTGTTCACACGAGCTTTCTTTTTCGCCATGATGTTGCTCCTGGTTGACATTTGACAAAACACAACTACTAACAACAAGAACATACATCCGACCAGACGATAAGTCTATCGGACATACCGGCAACGCAATCAGCGTACCACCTGCTTATACTGTACTGTCGTTGCCCAGTACAGTTGGATGCCTTTTCAGGGAGAATATATGGTTAGTGGAGAGTTGGCTGCGGCTGGAATCACCGTCAATCCGGATGATTTGGATGAGGATGGATTCGTTAGTGTCTGGAATATCGCGTCCGCGTCGTCTGGACAAGACACCAGTCAGGCTCGACATCTTGCGGGCAAGCTGTTGAGTTTTCTCTGCATTAAGCGATGCCCGTTCGTGGTTGCGAGCCCAAGGGACATCGAGTATTTGGATGATTGGTTCGAGCGAGAAGAGCAGCCTATGTGCGACTGGTCACCCGAAAGCGATAAGGTCGACCTTATTGCTCAACATGCGTGTGTGCCGGCGGATGCCTTTCTGAAGTATCTGCAATCGTACGAGTTCGAACCCTCCGCAAGCTACAATCCGCGGAAGGCAACGAAGCTAGCATGGTTTAGCGACGACTGGAGCGTCGGTTAGCCGCAAGGCGGCCAGCTCGAATGACCAACACCATCTTGTTTCTATGCACGGGCAACTACTACCGCAGTCGGTTTGCGGAGATCCTGTTCAACCGACTGGCAAAGAGCCGCGGCCTGTCTTGGAAGGCCGAGTCCAGGGGACTCGCGTTGGACCTTGCCACCGACAACGTTGGGCCGATTTCTCAGTTTGCCCTGCAGGGGGGGATATCCAGACCGACGGTGCCCACAGATACCCCCTGCAGGTCACTGAAGAGGAACTCCAGGCTGCCAATCACGTCGTCGCGATGAAAGAAGCGGAACACCGCTCGATGCTCGTTGAGCGGTTTCCAGCCTGGGTTGACCGAGTCGAATACTGGCACGTCGACGATCTCGACTGTGCAGTAGCCGATCAGGCCCTTTCGGACGCGGAGCATCGAATCAACAGTCTCCTGTCGAGACTCCGCTGACACTCAATCCCCGCCATTTGGCGTTATTGGAAGAACCCAAGCCCGGAAGCCGATGCCGATTGACTGACTACTTCAGAAAAACGTCATAGCTCATGTTCTCCGGGCGCGGGGCTTTGTTTTCAGCCATCCGCGCATCTGATCTAGGTCATTCTTCCAGTCCTTTCCGATTCGCTGCTCGCAGAAGGCTTGGTACAACAGATCGAGTGTCTCTTTCAGGCCCCGGAGACCCTCGATACGATCCTCCAGGATGCCGCGTCCTTCGGCGTCCTCGTCGATCTGAATCTTTGCGCCGCTGACGGCGAACGTCTCGGCCTGGAGCGTCAACTCGTACTGCTCGCCGTGACGGACCAGAATCAGACCGGCTTTGCGGGGCAACTTGCCGGTGCGGATTGCCTGCGCCGCTTCCGGCAAATACGTTGGATCTTCCGCCGCGATCGTTCCCTTGCCGGATTCGCCCTGTGGACACTCCAGGGCGAGCGTCCTGGCGAACATGCCCGTCACTTCGGAATCGTCCGACAGCCCGATCGTGCCGCCTTGCGTTTCCCAACGCCACCAGAGCCACAACAGGAACTCGTTGCCCAGAAAGTCGTAGTTGTCCTTCTCGCCGTCCCACCATACGACATCAGCCCTATCTACATCGCCGCGAAAGCTGGCGGGAAGGGCATCATTCAGCGCCTTGCGCTGCTTTGCCTTCACGGCCCACTCCAAGGCGAGTTTCCCGGAAGACAGCCGGCTCAACTCGAGCTCGAACGCTTTGATCATCAAGTCGGAGCACACTTCGCTGGCCGAGGCGCTGGTCCCGCCGCAGTACAGCAGGCTGTTTTTCGCATCCCACAGCACGGGGAATTGCTGCAACCTCTGAAACTGGCCGCTGCCAGCCGCTTCTTCGCATCGCGCCTCGACAGCATCCTTGGCCTCTTGCCGCTGGGCCTTCGTGGGGCGTCGCGCCACCGAGTCGGCTGTCAGCGTCGCCAACTCGATTTGCAGCCATGCCCGGCGAATGGCCGCGGGAACCTGGTTGGTGTCGATCCGCACGGCAAAGTGCAACGCATCACCGAAGACGTTCTTTTCCAGATCGAAGTCGTAATCGAGCAGGTGGTCGCCCGCCAGGAAGCCGGTCCTCGCCTGCTCGTTCGCGAAACTCTTGCTCTCGCCGATAGCGAACGTCTCCAGTATCTCCACGTGCTCGGGGCCGAACTGACGCGGTTGCGTGCTGCTGATGCGAAAGCACTCGAAAGTCATACTGCCAGACAGAAATCCCATGCGTACTCCTTGCTTGCGGATTGGCGTTCAGGTCGACGAACCGCTCCCAGGCGGTCTCCTTCTCGTCGGATTGCACCGACGCAACAGACTGACGGACGTGGAATCCATGCGAATGCTTTCGCAGACGAATTCGCCAAATCCTATCACAAAGCAGCCTTGGTCGCATCCTTGGAGATCGTCACCCAAGACTGGCGATAAGGGTGCAAATTGACCAATTGGAGGAAAAACTTGTCGGGATGCCCCGCCTTGCGGCAATGATAAGAGTAGAGGCGACGTCTTTCGCAGAAAGGAGGGCCGACCGATGAAACGATCACCAGCGACCGCACATCTAAGAGTTTACGACACCGGCCACAGCCGAGTCGCCGTCTACTACATCGACATCCTCGACGAACAGCACTTCGTCGGCATCTGGAAACGCGCCCACGTCGGGCCGTTCGCCAAACAGTTCGCTCGACTTCACGAGTTTGATGCCTTTGCCGTCGAGTTCGTATGGCTTCGTGCCGCGGTGACGTCATAGCGCAGGGTGCATAGAGTGTATCGGCGGCTTCTGAATCGGAGAGGCCAGACTTGGCCCCTTCGCCGACGCCATTCAAAGCCAACGTTGGTGATCAAGCACCAGCGGTCCCTTCGCTCGCGGCAAAGGAGTACAATGTCGGCAGGTGCTTGTGTATCCGGCTGCCGCCAAAGCAGTCTTTCTTACCGCGGTGTCTGCAGGGCGGCGGCCATTGGCAGACCATTTTGCGAGAGATTCCATGGCAAAGTCGTTACCCACACTGCAACTTGTCGACGAGTGGAAACTCCACGAGCTTCTCCCGATGTGCGGCGAGGACAGCCCCCTGGAAGCCAGCGGCGTAGTCCAGAGAGGCGATGTCTACTTCGTCGTCTGCGACGACATTGGGCAGGTGGCCCGCATCAATCGCGATTTCGAACACATCGAGAAGAACGGCTTTTTCGGCGAGCCTGTCGGCTACGGCTTCGAGAGCATTGCATGTAGCGGGCGGGATGGTTGTTTCTTCTTGCTGATCGAAGCCCTTCCAAGCGAAAGCGGTGAGTTCAAAGCGAAGGTGGTCGAGTGGGATCGTAAGTTCGGACATCTGGCAGAATACTGGCTCGACTTCACCTTTGAAGAAGAGAATCGGGGATTTGAAGGGTTGGCGGTCGTAGACCGAGACGAAGCTCGATTTCTGCTCGCCCTCTGCGAGGGGAACATGTGCAGAGCCGGGAAGAAAGGCCGGCGGCCAGGGGGCGGACGAATCCAGGTCTTCCAGCAAGTGGGAGACGAATGGCGGCACGTCGAGACGATCGAGCTGCCAACGTCCGTTGAGTTCGAAGACTACGCTGGGCTCGCGTTGGATGGCAGTCGCATCGCCATCGTCTCCCAAACATCTGCTGGTCTCTGGATCGGCTCTCTCGACACTTCATCCTGGACGATTGAAGGTGACGGTCAGGTCTACGACTTCCCACCATCATCCAAAGGCAAGACCGTCTACGGAAATGTTGAGGGTGTGTGCTGGATCGCGGAAGATCGGATCGTCGTCGTGTCAGACAGGCGGCAGTCTGATCAGCCCAAACGCTATCGGGAGAAGGACCAGTCGATTCACGTCTTCGAGATTCCCTAGGTGTGTGTTCACCCAATAACCACGATGGCGTGGGAGAATTGCGGCAATTCTCGCCGATCGTAGCGAATATCGACCGGCACCGGGTAACGGCCCGGCTTGGCCGAAGCCGGGATCCGCAACGTAACCGGCAGTTTACCTTCTGTCTTCGCGGGAATCGTCGCTTCCACCCACTCCCCGGCTTCCGCCCCCACAGCCGATTGTCCAGACCACGACCGGGGCATCGCCGTACGACAAGCCACTCTGCGAGGTTCTGTCGCGTGATTGGTGATTACTACGTCAAGCTTCACCTCACCGCCCGGTTTGGCCTGCTGTTCGTATGGGAACGGACGTACCCACGATTGATCCATGCCAAAGTTGGCGTGATCCCAAGGGACGAGTTGCCCAAAGATCGTCTGCCGTTCAGCCAGATTGGTTCTCATTTGTTGACATTGCTCGGGTGTGAAGTCGAAAGCATCGCCCACGTGGCAATTGAAAACGTGAGTGGGTCGAAGCCGTTCGATCAAAGCGACACAACGGTCGAAGCCCACTCCGTCACCAAGCAAATTGCGGTTCAATGCGCAATAGTCGTCGATGCCGCCCGGCGTGAATGAATCGCCCACGAATAGCATCTTGACGCCCTGACCTTCGACGAACAGGGCGTCATGGTAAAGCGTCTGTCCGGGGAAGTCATAGGCAGTCATGCGGAACTCGCGCCACTGCCACGACTGGCCGTCGGTGGTCACCTGATCCACTCGGGCAACGCTCGGCGAGATACATGGTATCCGCCACGATAAGGGAGCGGTTATCACCTGGGCCAAGTGCTCGTCGGCATAACATGGGCAATCGAACTTCTCTTGGAATTCGGGAATGGAGTCGACGTGATCGTCGTGATAATGCGTGACCCAGAGCCCTTCGACCTTGTTGACTTCACCGTCTGCGATCAGTTTCTCGATCCCGCGTATGGCTCTGGTACTGCCACAGTCCATGACGAACGCGGCTTTGTCATTGGAGACCAGCATCCAGGTGGTGCCGAAATGTCGCAGGCAGTCCGGCGGCGTCTTGCCAGGCCGGATCTTCATGTGCCCCGGTCGGCCGACGTACTCCTCGAAAAGTTGCGGGAAGTAGTGCCGCAGGGCCGAAATAGCCACGTATTTGTCGTAACATTCGGCGAGCCGCTTGAGCAGAAGATCAATCGCGGCAGGCGGATCGTCCATGATGACGCCGTGAGAGGGCACCAGCGATTCGGGCCTGACCGCATTTATCTTCCCGAGGCTGTCGATCAATTCGTCTTGGGCTCCGAGAAAGCCGTGATAGTCGCGGATCCCACGACCGCCGCGGCTGAATCCCTTTTGCAGCGCATGGACGTCCCAAACTTGGCCATTGTTGTAGATCACATCGCCGCAGAACATCACCCGGCGCCCATCAACTTCGACCAGATAACTGACGGACCCGTTGGTGTGCCCGGGCGTGGCAACGACCTGCAACTTGGCGGGCCCCCATTGAAACGTCTGTCCGTCAGTCACGCTTTCATCCACGTCCACGGATTCGGTCAGCATCAGATGATGCGGATGGAAGTTGTAGATGTGCCAGCGGCTCTTGGGATTGTCCCAGTAGGCTTCGACGTTGGCGAAATAGTCGCGATCCGTTTCCGCGACCGTGACCTTCGCCCCACGGGCAGTCAGTCCATGGGCGCCACACGCCTGATCGCGATGATGGTGCGTGAAGACGATCCGCTCGACTAAAGTGATGCCCAACTCGGCAAGCCGCCCGGCAACGCTCCCGTCGCCACAGTCGATCAGCAGGGCCTTGTCTCCTTGGCGAACAATACCCACGTTGACCGCCCCGTGGTAGACAAACAGATGCTCGCTCAACTTGGTGATGGTCCCGGACGCCGACGGTGGGTCGGGATCCTGCGCGTATCCCCGGCTGCCAGTCAAATCCGCCGGAGCCAGCGACAATCCCGCCAAAACAGCCGAACCGGCACCAAGTTCCCGAAGAAAACGACGCCGTGTGTGCTTGTTTTCGCTCTTGTTCATCGAAAAACTCTCCGATTGACTATTTGGAGTTTCGGTCCCCGACCGCCCTGACGCCTCTAATGAAGCTGCTTCCCCTTTTCCCCTGCAACGGCGGAATGGGCTATTCATTTGGCGCGGATGTCGTAGGCATACAGATCCTGTCCGCAACGCAAATACAGCCGTCCGCCGCACACAATCGGGTGTGCAAGATAGGAATTCGGCGGTCTGCGCGGCAACTCGAATTGGCTGACAATCTCGAATCCGTCGGCCGTGAGGGCCATTAAGGACATCGTGCCCCGGTAGCCCAAACAGTACAGCATTCCATCGGCGGCCGTGATACCCACCTTCCCCAGAGTCTTGTCCGCTTTGATCGTCTTACCAGTCATGAAGTCGACGCAGTAGAACTGCCTTCCCCCTGCTCGGCAACTGCAGCCGTACAGCCTGCCGTCGATCAGCAATGCCCCGCTGTGGCAATCGTCCAGATCCTCACGATACCAAACGGTCGGCGCGGATTTTGTATCCGGATCTATCTTCAGCAGCGTGCCGCCCGACGAGTGTCCGCAAGCGACATACACGTAACCACCGTGGAAGACCGGTGTCAGGGAGTTTTGCGGCGAACGCGGGACAAACGGTGCCGACCAAACGAGTTCGCCCGTCTCGACATCCAAGGCAACCACCGACTTCTGGGTCATCGTGATCAACTGGCGCACATCACGGTAGGTCGTTACCATCGGGGAACAATAAGCGGCGCTGTGCTCGATTTCGGTGTTGGCCCAAACGGTCTTACCGGTGTGCTTGTCGAGAGCAACGACGCGGCCCTTCGGCCCCCCGGGCATGCACAAGACCTTGTTGCCGTCGACAACCAAATTCTCGGACAACGCCCACCAGCCGAAACTTGCGTCGAATTCTGCTTTGAGATCTATCGCCCAAACGGGTTTGCCGGTCTTGGCTTCGTAAGCCGCCAACCGTCCATGCGGGTTCATCTGATACAGTGTGCCTTCACTGTAAGTGGGTGTCGTGCGCGATCCCGGCGAGGACCCGCGCCACGCCTGGCCGTTGGGCGCCTTCCACAGAGGCTCGCCGTCCATGTTCAATGCCAGGATCATCTCACGGTCATCGAAGTCCCCCGCCGTGAAAATCTTTCCTTCAGCGATCGCAACGCCCGAGTACCCTTCGCCGCACGACGAGTACTTCCAAAGCAGCCGCGGGCCTTCTTCGGGCCATTTCTTCAGGAGCCCTTTTTCGGGAGAGATATTCGTCCGGCCGGGGCTGTGAAAATCGGGCCATTCGGGGCTACTGCCGTCTTCCGCTCCGGGAAGTCGACCAGCCCAGATAATCGCCACTGCAAAGATCGACGCGGTCACCACAACAATAGTCCGTTTCTCGTTCATTATCGCTCCAAGACATCTGCGTGTGTAATGCTGTTTTGGGCACGAGCCGTTTCACTGGCATGCTAACCTCGCCGCATGTGTATCGCAATCCGAGTGTGACCCGAATCTCGGTAATTGGCCCTGGATGTCTGGAGTCTCAGCACGTCCGTCGCTGGATGGCAGATCGCCGGTGGTGTATGATGACCGACGATTTCGTCCGGCTCGACGGATGATAGACAGCACAGAAAGTGAGGCGCGTTTCGAATGCACATCCGCGATATTGAAGTTCACCGTCTGACCGGCGGCACGGTCGATGGAGGCTGGCCCGAAGGGTATGAACCGGAGGACGATCTGCATGCTCTGGTCGAGATCGTTACGGACGAGGGGCCCCGCGGCGTTGGCAGCGTGTACACATCGGCGGCGCTGGTGCGAGCCGGTGTCGAAACGCTGCGCCCTTTGTGGCAGGGCGAGTCGGCGATCGAACCGGAGCGAGTCAGCGAGAAACTCCGTCAAAGCAGCTTTTGGCAGGGGCGCGGCGGCACGTTGGAGCATGTGATTTCCGGTATCGACATCGCTTTGTGGGACCTGCTCGGGAAGGTAACCGGCCAACCGGTCGCCCGGCTGCTTGGCGGCTACTATCGGCGCAAGATCAAGCCCTACGGCTCGATTCTGTTCGACGAACCGGAGCCGTTGGTGGAAACACTCCAAGCCACAGTCGAGCGAGGGTTTCGCGCAATCAAGCTCGGCTGGCGACCGTTTGGCCGCCGCAATTCGGCCTACGACGAACTGCTCGTGCGCACGGCACGTGATACGGTTGGCCCGGATGTCGAATTGCTGGTCGACGCCGGCGGAAGCGAACAGTTCTGGCCGCACGGTTACAACTGGGCCAAACGGACGGCGCGAATGTTGGCCGACTACGAAGTTGGCTGGTTCGAAGAACCGTTGCCGCCGGACGACATCGAAGGGTTCATCCGCCTGCGAAACGTGTCGCCGGTACCGATTGCCGGCGGGGAAACGTACACTCGCCGGCAGTCGTTCATTCCTTGGCTTGAACGCGGCGCGCTGGACATCGTGCAGCCCGATGCGACGAAGTGTGGCGGCCTGTCCGAGGCTCGGCGCATCGCTTGGATGGCCTACGACCACAACGTTCAACTCGTCAGCCATGGCTGGAACACGGCCGTCGGACTGGCGGCGGACCTGCACCTGGCCGCCGCTCTTCCGGTAGCCAAGTACGTCGAGTACCTGACGCCCGCGCCTTACATCGAACAGATAATCACCGAACCGTTCCAGTTGGATGACGACGGTCTGTTGACGATTCCCGAACGGCCGGGTCTGGGCATCGAACTGGACCGCGACGCCCTGAAACGGTTTTCCGGATAGCTGAGCACCCGTGCATTGACTTCAGGGCGAAATAGAAACCCGGTTTTTCCGAAAAAACCGGGTTTCTGGCATCGGTTCTGCCCACAGATCTGTGACTGGGTGCTTAGCTCGTGACTAGTTGAAACGAGCACACACGCCCTCGATCGATGGTCACAACGACCCCGTGCAGCACGCCAGTCGTGAACGAGCTACCTGGGTTGATGCACAGGGTCCGGCCAAGACTCGTAGTTCCGCCGCTTTCGTGTACATGCCCGTGTAACCCAAGGAGCGGTTGCCGTTGAAGGATGATGTCTCGAACCGCAGTGCTGCCCACAGGGATGAATCTCGGCTGTCCGTCGTAGGATTTCGCTTTGAGATTCTCGTCGAGTTCCGGCGCGTCATCGAGCGTCGAGTCGTACGGGGGAACGTGCACATTGAAGATGGCGGCACGAACGTCGGTCAGTTGGTTCGCCAGCTTGTTCAGGATGCTCTCGATCCGCTCTTCGGGCATCTCGCGATGGCTGTTGAATGGAGTGAGATTGCTGTGTCCAAGGCAGACCATCTCCACGTCGTCATGGATCAGCACCTTCTGTTCGTCCGGGTTGACGACGATGTCGCTCTGGCCGATCAATTCGGCGAGTTCGGCTGGATCGTCGTTGCCCAGCATCACGTAGCACTCGATGCCGGTTCCTCGCAGCCGTGAATCTGCTAATTCAAGCCAACGGTTGATGCGTTCCTTCATCGCTTGGAGGAAAAGAGAGCTGAATTCCGGGACGTCCGTAGCGAGCTGGTCGTCTGCGCCACATTCGAGGCGGACGGGATAGTGCCCGCTATCCTGCAATGTCCGCTCGAAATCCTCCGCTGCCGAGAGAGAATCGAAGTGGTGCTGCTTTCCCTGATAACTCGCTTCGAACTGGCCCGCTCGCTCGCGGATTGGCACGAGCAACTTGCCGGTGATGTCGCCTCCGAAGATCAGAGCGTCCACGCCATAGTCGGGTCCGGCGTCAAGGAACTTGCGGAAGCACGCCTCCGAACCATGAATATCGCTTGTGTAAAAAATCTTCAGCATTGAGGGTCTGCCAAATTCGAGAGACTACGCATGAGCCCTTCCTGCCATGCCATGTGTCGTCACCCATGCTGATCCGAATCGCTTCCAAGGTGTAATAGGTATATGACGCTTGAGTTGGCCCTGCAATACAGGAGCATGCGAAACCATAAAAGTCAAAGGGCACTTGATATCGTCCGATTGGCCGTTTATGGTCGGTCAACAATTTGGCCTATTTCAGACCAGGGATGCAATGGGAGCACAGTTTATGAGTGATCCGACGAACGGTTCTCCGAACGATCTTAGGCGGTGGCAATACAGGGTTTTTGGTACGGTCTGGATCACCTACTTCGCGTACTACCTGTGCCGCTTCAACCTGCCCATCGTGAAGACGAAGATGGTTGAGGGCTACGGCTGGAACCAAGCCACGTTTGGCGGGGCCTTCACCGCGTTGGCGTTGGCATATGCGTTCGGTCAGTTGGTCAACGGCCAGCTTGCCGACCGCTTCGGCAGTCGGCGGATGGCCAGCCTGGGAGTCCTGGGCTCGGTGGTCATGAACCTGGCGGTCTTCTTTCTATTGACGTTCGCCCCACCCGGCTCAGCAAGCGCTACGAGTGTGTTTTGGCTGTTTATTGCCTTCTGGGCAATTAACGGATTCTTTCAAGCCATGGGATGGTCAGCGATGGTCCGCGTCATGGCTCATTGGTTCCCCACAGAGGGGCGAGGCCGAATCATGGGCGCCCTGGGGACCTGTTACCTGTTCGGAAACGCCTTTGCGTGGCTCGTGTGCCTGCTCCTGCTGGGCCCGTTGGGACGAAAACTGGGCTGCGACTGGCAGAGCGTGTTCCTCGTGCCGGCTGTGATGTTTGGTCTGATCGGGCTGTTCTTCTTTCTTATGATCCGCAACCGCCCCGAGGACGTTGGACTGCCGCCGGTGGACATCGAACAGGAACCGTCGGGGGAGGCGAGCAAAGCTGCCGCACCAAGCATCATCCACAACCTGCGAAGAACCGTGACCAATCCCTATCTTTGGATCGTGGCTGCGTCGTTTTTCATGCTGGACCTGACTCGCTACGGGTTTGTCAATTGGCTGCCAGGTTACTTCACCGAATCGGTCGGGGCGGAACACGGCGAAGAGTGGCTCGGCACATTGAAAATGATAATGAAAGTCTGCGTTCTTCCGCTGGGAGGAGTGCCAGGCATGCTCTTGGCGGGCTGGATGACCGACAAGTTCTTCGGTGGGCGCCGCGCGCCCGTCATCGCCCTGATGCTGTTGTTATTGGGAATTCTCTCGATCATATTCCCCTTGATTGACCGCAACAACACCTGGCTTATCGTCGCAGTTGTGGCATTCGTGGGCTTTTGCACTTACGGCCCTCACATCCTGATGGTCGGCCATGCGGCACAGGATTTCGGCAAGAAGTCGGGCGCCGGAGGCGCGGCCGGGTTCATCGACGCTTGGGGCTATGTGGGCGTCGCGGTCGCCGGCGTGGGCGCGGGTGCCCTGATCGATGCGCGGGGATACCAGGTTACGTTTACGACCTTCGGCTTTGCCGCCATTCTCGGGGCGCTGTTGAGCTGCCTGATTTGGAAGGTGGGGCCGAAGACCGAATAGCCGATCGGACGCGTTGATGGGAGTTACCAATGGATGCACGTGAACGAGTTTTCCTCGCCCTTGCCCACGAAGAACCCGACCGAATCCCCATCGACTACTGGGCGACGTCGACGGTTTCGGAACGATTGCGGGGCCATTATGGCTTGTCGACCCAAGAGGAGTTGCTGCAGCACCTGGACGTCGACTTCCGTTATATCGATGGGCCGAAATATGTCGGACCGGAACCGCGAGTACACGACGACGGCAGCGTGGAAGACCATTGGGGTGTGCCGCGAGTCCGCGTGGAAACGGGCTCGGGTGAGCACACGAGTATTTACCAAGAGGTCATTACCTTCCCGCTGAAAAACGCGGAATCGCTGGATGAAATTCGCGATTATCCCAAGTGGCCCAGCCCCGACTGGTTCGACTACGACTGTGTCCGCCAGCAAGTGGCCGAAGCTCGCCAGACGGGCAGGGTCGTGGTGTTCATGGGCGATCGCATGAACCGCGCCGCGCAACTGAAGCCCGCCATGTACCTGCGCGGCATCGATCAAATCCTGATGGACCTCGCTCTAGATCCCGAAATCGCCGAGTACATCTTCCAGCGAGTGGCGGCTTTCTATCTGGAGTACGCGCGGCGGACGTTCGAAGCGGCTGGCGGAGGCATCGACATTTTTATGATGGGCGACGACTTCGGCACGCAGAAGGGGCTGTTCGTCTCGCCGGACATGTGGCGGCAGTTCCTTCGGCCCGGATTCAAGGCATTTATCGATCTCGGGCGGCAGTACGGCTGCAAGGTCGCCCACCATTCGTGCGGTTCCATCAAACCCATCATTCCCGATCTGATCGAATGCGGACTGGAAATCCTGAACCCCATCCAGCCCGACGTCGAGAATATGGACCGCAAGGAACTGAAGCAGTTGTTTGGCGACCGCCTCTCGTTTCACGGATCGATCTCCATCCAGCAGACACTCCCCTTCGGCACACCCGACGACGTGCGCAAGGAGGTCCAGGAACGCGCGGAAACGCTCGGGCCGGGCGGCGGCTTCATCTTCTGCACGGCTCACAACATCCAGGCAGATACTCCCACCGAGAACATTGTGGCCTTGTTCGAGGCGTATCGAACCTTCGGCCGCTACTGAGGAACCAGAACCGATGACATTTTGCTACAGACGAACGTATCAAGGGCCGGTCAAGCTTGTGATTCTGGATTGGGCGGGGACCACGATGGACTACGGTTGCTATGCACCGGCGGTTGTCTTTATCGAGGTTTACAGGCGTAAGGGCGTCGACATTTCGATCGAAGAAGCCCGCGAACCGATGGGGGCCCACAAGTTGGTGCACATCCGCAAGATCTCGCAGATTCCGGCGGTCGCTCGACGGTGGCAGGAAGTGCATGGTCGCCCGTGCACGGAAGACGACGTGCAGGCGATGTTCGAGGAATTCGTACCACTTCAGCTCGACTGCTTGGCCGAATACGCGGACCTAATTCCCGGCACGCTCGAGACGGTGGCCGAACTTCGGGCACGTGGCATCAAGATCGGCTCGACGACCGGCTACACCCGTGAAATGATGGAGTTACTATTGCGAGAGGCTGCCGATCGCGGCTATGAGCCCGATGCCACCGTCTGTGCCTCCGACGTTCCCGCAGGCCGTCCGGAACCGTGGATGTGTCTGGCAAACGCGCAGACCTTGGGCGTTTATCCCATGGAAGCCTGTGTCAAGGTCGGCGACACGCTGCCCGACATCGATGAGGGCTTGAACGCTGGCATGTGGACGATCGGTTTGGCGAAGACTGGTAACGAGGTCGGTCTGAACGAACAGGAAATCGCAGAGCTTCCGGCGGCCGAGCTGCAGAGACGCTTGGATCGCGCGTACCAGCGAATGGCTCAAAGCGGCGCCCATTACGTAGTAGACACGGTCGCCGATGTCCTGCCGCTGATCGATCAGATCCAAGAACGGCTTGCGTCGGGCGAGCGTCCTTGATCGTTGAGGATGCAGCATGGCGAGAACTTCACGTGTTATGGTGTTTCACCAGGCTGGGCAGCCGCTCGAATTGCGACATCACTCGCTGCCGAAGTTGGACGACGGTGAAGTCTTGGTCCGCGTTACCGGTTGCACTCTGTGCGGCAGCGACATTCACACTTACGACGGTCGTCGTTCGACGCGCTGTCCCACGGTGTTGGGACACGAGATCATCGGCCGCGTCGAGGAACTGCCGTCAGGGTCCGGCGTGTGCGACTTCGACGGAAGTGCGCTGGAGATCGGAGATCGCATCACTTGGTCCGTAGCAGCCAGTTGCGGCAACTGTTTCTTTTGCGACGACGGACTGCCGCAGAAATGCGAACGCCTGTTCAAATACGGTCACGAACGAATCACCGATAGCCACGCACTCAGCGGCGGGCTGGCCGAGCATTGCCACTTGGCCCGGGGGACGGCCATCTTTCGCGTGCCCGACGAACTGCCGGACGCGGTCGCATGCCCAGCCAACTGCGCGACAGCAACGGCCGCAGCCGCGATGCGATATGCCGGCTCGTGTGCCGGTCACGTCGTCCTTGTGCAAGGTGCCGGCATGTTGGGACTGACCGCAGCGGCAATGGCCGCCGCGGGCGGCGCAAGCGAAGTCATTGTGTGCGACAAGCTGGCCGAACGTCTGACACTCGCTTCGAGCTTCGGCGCCACACAGACTGTATGTGTGACCGAGGACGACATTTCGTTGCGAGAGACCGCCGAAAAGGCCACCGGCGGCCGCGGAGTCGACATCGCCATTGACATGAGTGGGGCGCCAGAGGCAATCGAAGCCGGCGTCGACCTTCTCCGGGTCGGCGGACACTACGTTTGGGTCGGTGCCGTCTTCCCGACTCGTTCCGTCGCGGTTTCGCCCGAGACGGTCGTTCGCAAGATCCTTAGCCTGCAAGGCGTGCACAACTACACGCCATCGGATCTCCGGAATGCCCTGGAATTCCTCGAACACAATCACAGACGGTTCCCCTTCGAGCAACTCGTCGGCGAAACGTTTACCTTGGAGGACGCCGGCAAGGCGTTCGCACATGCATCACAAAGCCGCGCTCTGCGCGTGGCTGTCAAGACGTAACGCGAGCTATTCACAACCATGTCGATACTAAGCACGAACGATATCGAACGGATTAACCAAGAGAGCCTTCGTGTCCTTTCGGAGACAGGCGTCCAAGTCGACGACGATGCCATTGTAGCGCTGCTCCAGGAGCACGGCTGCTCGGTCGTCGACGGCACGCGCGTCGTGCGATTCCCGGCGGAGGTTGTGGGCGAGGCGCTCGAACAGTGCCCACAAGAGGTGAAGTTAGCCAGCCTTGATGGCCAACAAGTCGTGCTGCGCTCCGAGGGACCGAGCCTATTCTGGACAGGTAACGCCATCAACCTGGCCATCGACAAAGATGTTGTGCCCATCGACAAGACCCGTTTTGCCGACTTGGTTCACGTCGTCGACGGGCTGGAGAACGTGCATGGCATGGTCAGCACCTGTTTGGCCGACGCGCCGCCTCCGGTGCGAGGTCTGGTGGGGATGCGCTTGATCGCCGAAAACTGCCTGAAGCACATTCGTCCCTGCATCTACGATCCCCGCGAGACCAAGGGCATGGTAGAAATGGCCCACGTGCTGCTGGACGGTCAGTCGCTGGCCGAATCGCCGGTTTTCAGCCTCGGATACACCGCGGTCAGTCCGCTGCGCTGGTCCGAATTGGCCCTGGGCGCTTTTCGCGAAAGCTCCGGCCACGGAGTGCCGATGATGGTCAACTCCGAGCCTGCCGGCGGCGTCTCCGCGCCCGCCACGCTGGCGGGCGAATTGGTCCTTGGCAACGCCGAGGCACTGAGCGGCGTGGTGATTTGCCAGGCACTGGAACCAGGCCGACCACTGGTGTTCAACATGGGATTCGCTCACGTGATGGACATGCAGACGACGGTGATGCGGACCGGCGGCGTGGAAAATGGGCTGCTTCAGGCCGCCGGGGCGGAGATCGCCGCCTTCCACGGACTGCCCAGCGCTTCCTGGATCGGAACCGAAAGCCCCGTGGCCGACGGGGGCGCAACCTACGAGAACGTGATCACCGGCATGTTGCACGCACTGAGCCACGTGAACATCATCTGGGGCGTCGGGAACTTGGAGTCGACCAAATGCATGTCCTTGGAAACGGCCGTGATCGCCAACGACATCGCCGGCGCGCTGCGACGAGCCCAGCAAGGAATCCGAATCGACGACGACACTCTGGCGACCGACGTGATCCAAGAGCTTGGCCAGAAAGCAGACTACCTGACCCATTCGCACACCCTTGCGCATTTCAAGAGCGAATACTACTATCCCGCCGTCACCAATCGCCGCCCCCGATCCGCATGGCAGACTCACGGTAGCCCCACCATCATCGACAACGCCCGAGCCCGAATCGAAAAGCTCCGAGCTCTTCCCACTCGAAGTACCGTATCCGAGGCCCAACGCAAGGAACTGCTGGCCATCGAGAAGAAGTGGACGGAGAAGCTGACTTCCGGATGAAGAGGCAGAGAAACTGTCTGCTTGCCTTTCGGGAAGGGAGACGAACCGCCAGCCGCTGGTTCGTCGCGGCCGGAGTCAAAGACGATTGGGATCGCTTTTATGACTTCCTCATCAGCCTCGGTAAGAAGACGCAACAGACCGCGGCTGCCTTGGTGCAGCAACTGGTGGCCAAGTTTGCTGCCGCGGACAACGATCGCATTCTCCTGGCCTTCGACGATTCGCCCACCCAACGCAACGGGCCACACGTCGAAGGAGCCGGCGTCCATCACCATCCCACGCCCGGACCCGCCGACGGAAAATGGTTGTACGGCCATGTCTGGGTCACACTGAGTTGGCTGGCCACGCATCCTCACTCTGAGTCCCGCCCCCGACAAACGAAAATTCCGCCGACTCGCCGAAGCCCTGTTCGATTTTTGTGTGTGAAACGGTAAACCGAAAATCAAATCGCCTAGAGTGGTAATAGTCACACCAGTAGCTGGATTCACGGGCTATCGTCGCGAGGCGTCAAGGCCAGCGACGTTTGGATCGAATAGTAACACGTACAGCCGGAACTCGCTTCCGGGATCAGCACCATGCCGCCGGCCGGCAGCATGTTGATCCAGCAGCCGGGGCGAGTGACACTGGTCAGTTCTGTATAGCCGCCCGTCTTCAAGTCGAACATGCGCGGATTCGAGAACCGGCTGAAACCGCAAAATGCGGATGTCGAAAGCACGCCACATTTGTCGCTCTTCTGCCACTTCCAGCCGTCGATTGGTTGGCCGGTTCGCAGGTTGAGGGTAAAGCCCGTGTTGTAGATCGTTTCACCGACGATGGCCGAGTGTTGTACCTGCTCGCCGTGAGGCCCTTCGAGAATATGATCGGGAATCGGTTTCTCGGTGGTCTGCCAAAGCACCTCTCCGCTTGCCGCATCGAATCCAAAGAGATCGTAGCGAACTCGCGTCTCGCCTTCGACACTCACGTTCTTCGTGCCTGTCACGACCAGAGTCTCATTCGCATAACTCAGGAAGAGGATGTGCTGGATTTCCTGGAAGTCCACTGGTTTTCTCCACAGAATCTGGCCGCTGGACATATCCAACGCCACCATGGCAGAGCCCTTGCCAAGAAGCATTTCGAGCGTGATTCTACCGTTGGCGACTTTCCGGGTTTCGGGATTCGCACTCTCGACGCAGTAGACGCGTCCTCCTCCGGCGGCAATTGTCGAATTGACAATCACACCCTGTGGTGGCGAATAGGTCCAGAGTGTCTTGCCGGTGCGACGGTTGAGCGCGAACAGGGCGTCGCTGCAGACGACCGGCTTGTTGTCGCGCCACATGAGCACCTGCGTGTCGATGTCTTGAATGCGAAACGTGGCGCCGGATTTCGTGACGCTGCCAAAAACGACATCCCCAACGGTGGCCAGATAGCCCCATTCGCTCCTGGCGTCTGACGATTCCTTCGGAAGCGAAAAGGCGTCCTTCTGGCCCGTCTTGACATCGAACCGAGTGCAGCCATCGGCCGAAGCGACATACAGAAAGTCGTCGGCTACGGCCATGCTGCCGGAGTTCTTGAATGCGCCGAGTCTAATCGAGTTGGGCAGATCCTGTTCCCAAAGCACCGTCCCATTGTATGCGTCGACGGCCACCACGTAGTTGTCGCCAGAAATGAAGAGCCTTCCGTCCTTGTACAAGGGACCGACGTTCTTCTCGTGACGATCGACCATCAGTCGTGGCCCTGGGCGTCCAAACCACTGGATGTCGACGGGTCCTGGACGCAGGGCGTCGCCGCTGCATGCCGTGTTGCCAACGTCGGCGTAGAAGTGAGTCCATTCGCCGGCCCCAGGCAATGGTCCACGGCGCGCCATGCCGGTCCAACCGCCTCCGGAGGCTTCTTCGACTTTCCATCCCGAAATCCCGCCGGCACCCCAGTCTGGCGCCTTTTCAACATTGCTCGCTGTGGAGGGCGAAGTGAAGACGGCCACGCCGCCAGAAGGTCGAAGGGCGCGATATACCTCGGATGCAGATGGCGGTAACGTGCCGCTTACCAATGTCTCGTCGGAAACGATCAGATTCGCAAAGCGTTTCTGGTAGGGTAACTGGTCGAGGTTGCCATGGTGAATGGCGATCCGGTTTCCGTAGAGGCCGGCGCGTGCGAGCAGTTCCCGCGCCGTGACCACTTTGGCCACGTCCGGCTCGACGCCGATAATGCGAAAATCGGACCGTTTGCAAATCTCGTAGGCAAGCCTGCCCGTGTTGGCGCCCAATACCAGGCAATAGCCTCTCTTGGCCCCCGCAGCATTCACGGCAGTCTCGGCCGCCAGCCGATAACGCTGCGATAATTGATCTTCCGGATAGGGCGAGGGCAAACCGTTCGCCGTACCTTCGACGACTGCGGTGTTGCGTGTTTCTGAACTCTCCGTTTCGAAGCAGTGAATCGCCCCCTTGTCGGTGCCCACGAAAAGCCGACCGTCGCTGACGGCCAGCGAGTACGCCTTTCCGTCGACATCGCCGGACCATGATTGCTTGCCTTCGGCGGCATCGTAGGCGACGACGCGGTTTTCTGAGCCAACAAAGACCGTCCCGCCAGCCAGAATCAGTTCGTACGGATTCGGGCAAGGTACTTCCCACTTCAGCCAACTTCGCTTATCTGCCGTCACTTCGGCGATTCGCTTTTCGTCGGCGGGCGTCTTCTTCTTTTTCTGTTGCAGTCGCAACAGCTCGAAATATCGGTCTCGATCCAACGCAGTCAGTCGATCTTGCCCGAGGATGTACACGAGCGGTCCGCTTGCCACCACGCGAAGGCCCGCCGACCAGACGATCTTCTCGCGAGAATTCGCGTCGGTAACTTGAATGCCGCCCTTCTCGCCGCCACCGTGAAAAAGCTGTTCGTCAACCAGCACCGCGAAACTCCCGCCGCCTTCCGGCGTTCCGGACCGCTGTTGGCCGCCGCCGGGATGTGCGGCTACCTGCGAACCGTCGCGACGCTCGTAGATGTGTGGTGGAGTGCGGCCTGTCGGGACAAACAGCCGCGTGGACGATGCCACCAGATAACCTTGCGCTGAAATGTCGACTTGCCGCTTCCAAATCTCTTCGCCGTCTTCGGCTCGCATCGCGCACAAGTAAGCGCCCTGGGACGGGAAGAGACCGGCACAGACGTAGACAGTGTCGCCTTCAACAACCATGCCGCAGCGAACGGGCCACAGAGATATCATCCGGCCGTTGCCAGGCAAACGCCGCTCGGCCGGGCCGATCCGATGCTTCCAAAGCAGATGGCCGTCGGCGGCGGCCAGGCAATAGACGCAACCGTCATCCGAACCGACGTACACTCGCTCGTCGGCAATCGTGGGGGCAAGTCGTACAGGACCTTCCGTGCAAAACGACCACCGAATCTCGCCGGTCGCGGTGTCAAGGCAATACACATGATCGTCGGCCGACGAGCCGAAGTAGAGCGACTGCCCACAAACGGTCGCGTGAAACGCGCGATCGAAGACGACGGTGGGCCCAAGCTTGACTTGGCGGAAAACGTCCTGTCTGGCCGACATCTCGGGCCATGCCGGTTGCGGCGCGTCAGCCGCACTGTGCCTCCAACGCTCGACAAGCGGCAACTCGATTCCTTTCGTCGATACTCCGCTACGACGCCCGTCTCCTCGATACGTCGGCCAGTCGCCGTACGCTGGCCGCATAGCTTGGGAACAGGCAATAAGAGCAGCGAGCAATAAGATGGTGATTCGCCCCATGTTACGGTCCTTCATCGTCAGCGGAACTTTGACTGATTCTGTGGTTGATTTGGTACCACCACCAACATACCGGTTGGTGCACGTGTGTTCCAGGGTCGGACGGTAGGTCCCGTCTGCCGGACGGGACCTCGGTCTCTTCCGTTGGAGTTCACGCTTTAGCGTGCGGTGTCGTCTTCATATTCCGAAGACACGCTAAAGCGTGAACTCCAACAAGCCAAAGGTCCCGTCCGGCAGACGGGACCTACTGGGATCGCCCGCTTTTCCTTGCCTACGGGCGGTGCACGGTCCAATCACGCACCAGCGCCACGCGTCAGCGCACCTGGCCCGCGACGTACTGCTTGTAACGACCGATCGCTTCGTCGTCCGGCAGATTCCGGCTGATGATCAGCCGGCAGCGGGCCTTTGCCGTCTGGCCGGCCTCCAAATCCTGGCCGAACAGCGACAGATACAACGAGCGGTATCCGCCCGCTTCCAGCGTGGCTGGGTTCCATGGGCTGGCCACGGCGAAGCAATCATCCGGGGGGCACATCATCGCGGCCGACAGCCCCAATTTCGCGTCGCGCCGGATGACCAGCGGTGCGGCGAGCCACCGTCTCGCATCCCAATCAACAGGGCTGGGCGGAAACGTCCAGCGGCCGTCGCGAATCATGTCGAGCGATTTCTGATCTCTCGGAAACATGACGTACCCGCCACGAGAATCGGGAGTTCTGTCGACAGGAACGAACTCCGGCTGTTCTTGGCCCTCGGGTCGTAGATAGACGGAGGCCAGAAAGCCCTTGCCAAGATACGACGACATGAACAACTCGAAATCCGGCATGTCGTGCTGTGGCTTGACGGTGGTTTCCAGGTCCAGCGTATCCGGTGCCGTCCAACGGTAAATGGCGATTATTTCCAGCGGGTGTTCGTCCGCAGGCGGCCAGCGGACTTCGACGGCCCCGTCTGAAAGCAGTTTCGTTTGAGTCGGCCAATCGCGAACGGATTTGCCGTATCGCCGGTTGGTAGTTAGCACGCGGTAGAAGCTGAACACTCCGGGAGGATGTACCAGCTCGGTCCCGGTCTTAACGTCGATCAGCGGATAAAGCCCTTGGTACTTGCCGTCCAGCTTCAGTTGGCCCTTCAGCAAACCTGTGTCGAAGTCGTAATACCCATCGTCGGCTGGCTTGAACGTCAAATCCGGCGAATCGCCGAACGCCGGGGTAAACGTAAGAGGAATCAGGAAAAACAACAAAGGTATGAATCGCATGATGCTTGCTCCAATTCAGGTACGATACATTTGCACATTCCGTTCGCGGTCGCAATCGACTACTGGGGCGCTGTGGCCGCAGTGATGGCAAACACGGCCGGTGTTCCCCATCGGGATCCGTCAGGACCATAGGTCAGGTCGATGCCGCGGATCGGTACACCCGGCCTCGGGTTGTTCCACTGCATGGAATAAACGACGGCTTGTTCGTCGTTCTGGCTGTCTTCGAATCGGTGCGTCCAGGCGACCGCCGCTTGCGGAAACGCTTTCGGCGAAGCATCGACCCAGTGCCCGACGCCCTCCTGCCAGCGAACCGGGACGGTGGCCGACCGGCCGTCCGCGTAGTGAACGATGTACTGGAAAACAACTGGCACATCGGGCAACGGACGGCCGCGTCGCGCTGCATCCTGATGTTGCCGCTCCCATCCGGCGATCCCGTTGCTGCGGTTGAGCGTGTGCAAGAAGAACAGGGCGTCGGCTGTCTTATCAACCACGATGTCCTTGGTTTCCTCGTCCTGGACTTCGCTGCCGTGCCCTTTGAGCATGAATACCGCGGGCACGGGCGAAGTGGAAAAATCGGAGAGCACGTAATCCACATTGGCGTAAGTCTGTTCGCCCGACGGGATCGCGCTAACATCCCCCGGCCCTGGGAACCACCGTGGCCGGCCCTCTCGATTGACATATGCGTTGAACCGCGAGTCTGGAATCTCGATCGGCTCGTACCGTAGTCCGGCACCGGCAATGATCGTCTTGGTGCCCGCGAAAACGGCGCCCATGTTGGCGAGCAGGGCCTTTGTGATATTGGCCTTTTTCACTTTGTTCAGCGGCAGCTTCTCCTGATCCAGCACGTTCAACTGATTCAGAACGATACCGCCCTTGCCCTTGTCGTATCGCATCAAGCCGCCGATGTTCAACAGCGGACGCGCTCTCCGCAGGTAATCGTCATCGCGTTTGACGTACAGCCAGAAGTTGTCGATACCCACCACATTCTGCCTGCCGGTTTCTTCCCAGTCGGCGATCTCGAATGTGATGCGTTTGCCTCGCTTGCCAGCCAACGGGACTTCCTGAACCATCCCTTCCGGCCGCAATTCGGCCACGACGGGCTCCGGATCGTCGTCCACGTACAAGTTGATCTTGGTGATCTTGTGGTAGATCTGGTTAATCTTGATCTTCAAGCTGACGAGTTCTTCTTCTTTGGGCAGTTGCATGGTCCATTTGGTCTTGTGGCCGGCGTCCATGATTACCGAGTAGGTGAATCGCCACGTGTCGTCGGCGGTAAAGCCGTTTACCAGGTTCGCAGGCCAGTGGTCAGTGCCTTTCGCCGCGCGGTCCGGTTCCTTGCCCAGTTCCACCGGCGTGGGTAATTGAGCAAACGGTGCGATGTCCGTGTGGTCGACGATGTACTTGAACGCTTCTTCGTCCGGCCATTTCAGGGCCATCCACCCAAATATCTTCTCGCCGGTGTCCATGACCACGTCGCGCAGCGTCAAGCCAGCGGTCAGCGGATCTTGGGGGACCGCCAGCAGCACGCGTTCCATCTGGAACGGCCGAATAACGTGATCGTGGTCGACGATCCGGTTGTAGTCGGCCAATCCTTCCGGCGTCAGCCCCCACAGCATTAGCCAGCCGCCGCGGCTACAGAACGCATCAACACGAGCTTTGTTGCCCGCCAGTTGCCGAAGGTTGGCAGGCGTGGCTTGAACCACGGCGATGCCATCACCCTCCAGGGCGTCCATCGGCAACGCAACATGCTGATACTTGAGATCCAAGTCCGCCAATAATCGAGCTGCGGGATCTGACTTGGGAATTGCCACAAGGGTGTTCTTGCGCACCGGCACGTAACTGGCGGCGTAATTCAGCACGTTGTTGAACACGGCCTGGGCCACGCCCAGCGTGTTGATCTTGTCCCCGATCGACAATTGACTGACGAGCAGCAAACCATCGCCCACGGCGGATTCGAACAACGCCGTGTAGCCCAACCGATCGTCACATTGCAGTAGGCTGCGCCCGCCTTTGGTGCCTTTCCGGTAGACGTTGCGATACAAGATGTGGTCGTTTCCCCAAGTGAAGAAATCAGACTGATTCAGCCCGTTGAAGATCGGATGGCTAAGGTCCTCGCTGAAACCGAAGCGGCCGACAAAACTGGTAGGCGTCACGTCGGCGGGAATGGCCTGATAGTGCAATGGATGAGCCTGGTCCAGCACGATCACCTTCCGCCCGGCAAGAGCCATGCGATAGCAGAAGGGATCGGCGGCCATGCTCTCTGGTATGGCGTCCTTGCCGATGACGACAACGCGTGCCCCGTCGGGCGCGTTGCCCAACGCGGGCATATTGGTGAAAGCAATGCCGCGTTTGTTCAGATAAGCTTTGATGCTGCCATCGGGGTCGAAGACGGCCAAATCTGCCTTGGCCAGTTTCGGTTTGACGATCCCATCCGGTGCTATGACAGACATCGGTTTGGCATCGCTGAAAACCTCTTTCCCATTGCGTTTGGCAGAGAGAATCAACTCGCCATCTGTTCGCGATGCAACCGCAGGCATTGTGAAGCTGATCGCGAATTCCTCCACCTCGCCAGGTGCGACATCGAAGGTGCGCGAACCGTTGGCTGCCGTCTTCCCCGCCAACGTAACGCTCCAGCTCACGTCGATCGGGTCTGGTTGACTCGTACCGTTGAAGACTTTTAGCGTGCGGTCGACCTTGTGACCCGCGCCGAACGTCCAGTTCCATTGCCGGCACAAGACCGCGACGGGACTCCAACTGTTGTAGTACTGACGCTGGCTGTTCGTCATCCAGAAGTGCCAGCTTGCTACCTCGGACCAGCGGTAACCTTCCGACAGCATCTTCCCCCACAGACCGCGGGCCTCCATCGTCTGGCCGACGCCGACAAAGCAACGATCGCCTCCGATCGTGGCGAATCTCTCCGGCGGATACCCATTGGCAAAGTAGATCTCGCCCTTCATGATCGGCCGATCCGGAACCATTCGCCACGCATCACGCTGCACCGTGTTGTAGAAGTGGTCCCGTGTATAGGCGGCGTCGGGGAAGTCGCGGAAACTGACCCCCATGAATTCCGTGTAATGGGCGCCGTTGACCGGTAGCGACTCGTCGCGCAACGCGTTGCCGCCGTCCACCATGGCCGGACGCGTCGGATCCAATCGCATCACGTGTTCGGCCGCGTCACGAATCGCCGGTTCCACCTCGGCCCACTGGCCAAGATTATTCGCATTGATATAGGTAATCTCATTCTCGATAGACCAGATGTACACGCACGGGTGATTGCGTTCCTCGCGGACCCACGCCGACATCTGATGCTTCCAATTGTCGAAAAGCTCCGGCTTGGCTATGCGCGGGTATCGGCCGCGTTCGTCCTTTGGCCGCGATGCGTCCTCGATTCGCAGGCCACCGCCGTAGTTGGCCCCTTGGCCGTCGAACACGCCCGAGGTGCGAACGATCATGCCCACTTCGTCAAAGTAATCCAGCACTTGCCGTCGTGTCATGCCGCCCCACATGTCGCGGCGCCAGTAGCGCATCTGGTTCATGTGGCTGGTCTTGCACAATTCCATGAAGCTCTGCGGGCTGTTCGTGTAATTCGTGTCGGCCCACATCTGCCATTTGACCCCGTTCAGCGTGAATAGATGACTGTCCCATTTCCATTGGCGAAAGCCGAACCGCGTCCTTTTCACGTCGATCACTTTCCCGTCGCGCTTCAGCCGCGTCACGACCCAATACAAATGCGGCCGGTCGGGCCACCAGAGCACGGGATCGGCCCAGCTTTCGCTCAAGTCGATCGTTTCTGTTTCTCGGCCACCGATCCGTACCGTCTGCGATCGGAACGTCTTTGCCGCCTCGCCCCCTCGTCCCTGGTTCCACGGCACAACTTCGTTTTCCACTTGAAGCGTGACCGATTCATTGGACGGATTGACAAGGCTGATCTCCAGGCCGAGTTGCTTCTTTTCGACCGACGGCTTGCAGAAGACATCCGTCGTATAAGCCGGTCCGCTGACGACCAACGTGATCGGTTCCAGGATCCCGGTACGCGTGTCCCATGCGGTAGGCATATCCAGGTGCTGGCCGCCCGACATGTGCGAGACGATGCTTCGCGGTAGATTCCAGAAACGCCGAGGTCCGCTTTCCTTCTCGATCCCTTGCGCATACTTCGTGCTCAGACCGTAGTAAGCGTCCTTGAAGACGACCACCAACTCGTTCTTCTGCCCCGGCCGCACAGCCCGGCTGATATCGCACTGCCAGCTTGTTGAATGGGCCTTTGAGAACCCGCAAAACTGCCCGTTGACGAACACGCTGGCCGTCAAGTTGAAATTCTGAAAATCAAGGAAGAAGCCGCGTCCGTCCAATGACGCAGGCACGTCCAAGAACGTACGTACCAGATAACGGTGCGAGAAACTCATCTCCGGTCGTTGCGCGTCGCGATCCTCCGGGACCTTGTAGCCGTACCAGGCGAGCGTTTCCAAGTCGGGCAGCTTCATCGTCGGCCGCAACCGGCTTTCGTCGGTCACGTCGTTCTCGTCCCAGGCGGCCGTCGTCCACCAACCGTCCAACACCGTCTCGACTCGCTCTGCCGAATCGTCGGAGGCGTTCACGCCAAATGCGTGTGCCGCTGCCTGTTTGTCTTCCTCGGTTTGGTGATCGGCGTCAGGTTTCCATTTGCCGTTCGGGCGAAAGACGCCTGGAGTGATGCAGACGGCGTCCAGCATGTGCAGGATGCGAGCGCTCCGCTCAGTGCCTCGTTTGTCCACCTCTTTGTACTTGTAGTGGCGCGTCTCGAAACGATGCTTGCCCGAATTCAAGTCGGTCTCGCCCAACTTGATCCAAGCCAACTCGTTCCATGTTTGGATCGGCTGGATGTTCGTCGTCGGCGTATTGCGCGAACTGGTCTTCCACGGCCCGCCGTCGATCCGCCATTGGAAATCGTTACGCACCCATTCGTAGCCGATCCGAGCCCAAATGTTCTGCCGGCCGCGTTTGGTAACTTGGAAATCGTAGCCGAAGACCATCCCCTCGTCCGGCATCAGTTTGTCCACTTCGCCGCTTTGCAGGGCGACGTGCAGCATCGTCTCGCCGGAAATGATCCAGGTGCGACCCCAGCCGTCGTAGCTGAAACCGTTCTCGCGCGGAAGGTTTTCGACGCCATCAACTTGCTTCAGCTTCGGCGTAGTCGTTGGGTCTTCGCCCTCGAACCAGACGTAGTCGATTGCGTTGGCGCTGGCGGTCGTCAGTAGAACAACGACGAAAAGGAAGAGTCGTTCCATACTCATGCTTTGTCGCTCCTTATCGCGTGGGAGGCGTTGTGTGGTGGGATAATATCGGCAGGCTAAACGGGGGTTGCTCCAAGTAGGTCCCGTCTGCCGGACGGGACCTTGGGGTTATTGGAGTTCACGCTTTAGAGTGTCTTTCCGCACGCTAAAGCGTGGGCTCCAACGATAAAATCCAGATCCCGTCCGGCAGACGGGACCTACTGAGCAGACTACGAGATCATTCGTCGCCCGTCGTCATTTCCAGTTGCCGCATTTTGCGGTACAGATTCGAGCGTTGCAACCCAAGCCGCGCGGCGGCGTCGGTCATGTTGCCACGAGCGTCTTCGACGTGCTTGGAAATGTACTCGACCTGGAACCGCCGGGTGGCGTCGGTGAGCGGTAGGTCCAGCGTGAAGATGGCTGACGACTGTGAATTCGGCGCGAGTATGAAAGCCAGTTCGTCCGCGTCGATTTTGTCGCCCTCGGACAAATACGTCAGCCGTTCCATCAGATTTCGCAGTTCGCGAACATTGCCCGGCCAGGAGTGGGCAAGCAGTCGCTTGCGTGCAGCCGCCGTGAACTTGGGAAGCTTTCGGCGGGCCTTCACGCAGAAGTCGCTCAAAAAATGCTGGGCGAGCAACAGAATGTCGTCCCCACGCTCACGCAACGGCGGCAATTCGAGCGTGACGACGTTCAAGCGGAAGAAGAGGTCCTCGCGGAACGCTTTCTCTCGCACCCTCTGCGCGAGGTTCTTGTTGGTCGCCGCCACCACTCGGGCATCCGTGTGAATGGGCCTGGAACCACCAACGCGAACGACCACTTTTTCCTCGATCACCCGCAACAGTTTGGCCTGTCCACCCAGGCTCATTTCGCCTATTTCGTCCAAAAACAGCGTACCCCCGCTTGCCAATTCAAATTTTCCGGGGCGGGCCTCGTGGGCGTCCGTGAAGGCGCCTTTCTCGTGGCCGAACAGTTCGCTCTCTAATAACGTCTCGGTCAACGCCGCGCAGTTGACCGCTACCAGGGTTTCTTGGCGACGGCCGCTGAGATAGTGAATCAACTGGCTGATCACTTCTTTGCCCGTGCCGTTTTCGCCTTGAATCAGAATCGCCAGGTCGGTGTCGGCAATGCGGCCTACCGTCGAGCGCAGTGCCTCGATTGCCGGGCTCTCGCCGATCAGTCGGACCCCCTCGGCCGCCTGATCCGTCATTTGCTGGCGAGCCTTTAGTAGCTGCTCGTATTGCTGCGAGTTCTCCAAAGCGATCCCTGCGTGGGTGGCCAATTCCACTAAGGCCGTCTGGTCTTCAGCAGTGAAGTTGCCATCGACCTTGTTCATCAACTCGAACGCGCCGAACAGTTCGTTCGCAGAAGAACGCAACGGAACGCACAACAGATTGCGCGTCTGAAAGCCGAGCTGTTCGTCCACTCGGTGGTCGATTTCTCTCTTCGCCTCGTCCATGTCCACTCGACGCGCCTCGCCCGTGTGAACAACCTGACCAACGACTCCTACATCGTCGGCAATGCGCAACTCCTCGCCGTCCACACCCAATGCAGGACGTGCGACGAGCGACCGGTTGGGCTTGTCCCACAAGAAAATACTCGCCCGCTCGGCCGACAGCAGTTGCGTCGACGCCTCGGCGATTTGGCGCAAAAGCTCGTCAGTCCGCTGGGTTTGCTTCCAGCGGCCGGCGATATCGAGGATCGTTTGCAGACGGTCGATCCGCCGATGCTGTCGAAGTCTCAGCCGGATGGATGACAGGGCGGCATCCACGAGCGGGACCAGTACGGAAACATCCGCAGTTTGGCGTCCTGCCTTCGGGTCGTTCAGTTGGACGGCCAGCACCTCGCCCCGCTCCCCCCTCCCGCCCCGCTGAGCCCCTGCCCAGCCCGCCTCATCCTCGCCTCCGGCCCGGACTTCCGCTTCGTCCTCCACCCCCTAGAACTTTTAGCTCGCGCCGTCCTCGTGTAGGAGACGCGCGTAGCTCTCCCTCGTCGCCCCATCGTTCACCCGACCCA
>JACKQG010001829.1_pt1 | contig 28774 bp, 11 predicted proteins | sample 8237621 | NCBI WGS metagenome assembly JACKQG01 (sample SAMN15677084, study PRJNA649215) | marine metagenome | biome: marine; feature: Black Sea; material: saline water; isolation source: suspended particulate matter (SPM) from the Black Sea western gyre | collected 2013-06-09/2013-06-10 | depth... | reverse complement strand
CACCCATCAATCCGATCTCGCTGAGACGACCGAAATTACGCACGCAATCCAGGAACGACTCATAGAAAGTCCAGGCTTCCAGAGAGCCGCGTTTATAGTGTATCTTCTTCGTCAATTTCCGCAGGGCATCCTTGATGCTGACAATATCAAGCCCCATTGGACAACGGCCGTTGCAGGTGCCGCACCCCGCGCAATGCCAGATACTATCACTGTTCAGCGCTTCGTCTTCCAGGCCGAGTTGCACCATGCGTATCAGACGATTCGGAGACACCTCGACATCCGGCTGCACCGGGCAGCCGCCAGAGCACTTACCGCACTGATAGCAGACGCTAAGGTTCTGCCCGCTCAACTCCTCCACCTTGCGGCGAAACTCCGAGTGCAAAGCCTTGTCAGTTAAGTCCGTCTTCATACGATCTTTCCTATCTTTAATACATCATGCCTTCCAACTGACATATCTGATCGAGTCGGTCAGTTAGAGTTATTCAATCAAAGACTGGCCCATCTCAGTCTCTTCGGCCACCTTATCAAGAATTTCTATGACATAGCCAATGTTATGTGCTCCGTGGCTGCCGTCCTTCAGTACGAATTCGAGTTTCATCCGAGCAGAGGCCGAAAGCTTCCTGGCTTCTGCCAACTGTTCGGCCGATGCCTGAGAAGACTGGAGCGCCTTCTCTAATTTCTCTAACGCGGGACGGAGTTCGTTAATCATCTCTTTGGTGGTTTCCTGCCACTCGGTGAGCTGCTCTGTGTAGTCTTCATCACCGTGGCAATCAACGCATTGCTTGGCGCCGGATATTCTGCTCGTGAGTGTTATGTTGCCCATCTTGACGATCTGCGCGTCATCGTGGCATCCGTCGCACGCCACACCCGCCTCATACATCGTATCCGGCATCGTGTCCAGGTCCGCCAGAGCGGTGCCGGCATAGATGGCTTCTTGAATAGAGTGCCGCTTGGCACCGTGACAGGTCGTGCAAGTGCTGGATGTCAACAACTGCTCCGCCATCGGACGAACGCCATGCTTGATCTCTTCGTGACAATTCAAACAGTCAAAATGCCCCTCGGACACATGAATCAGATGGAATTCCTCTTGGTCTTCGACCGTACCGTATTCCTCCAAATGACAGGCCATGCACCGTGCACGCGAGACGGTCCCGCTGCCCTGTGTCACTTGGCTGTGGCAATGAACGCATGTGGCATCTTTTTTGTCGGTTATGAAGTCCTTGTGACTGAAAGGTTCGTCCACAAATGTCACCGGCTCTTCCGGGATTACATGGCATGTCTCACATTCACCTGCGGCGACTTGTTTCTCACCCCGGCCGTAGAAGTGGCAAGTCAGACACGTGGTCTTGCTAACGCTGATATGCTGGCCCTGAACGGTCTGTCCATGACAACTCACACAGTTCAACGACTTTCCATTCGGATGTTCGCTCAGATGTTTATCGTGGCGGAACTTGATCCTGTCATAGAGCATGAGAGGCTTACTGTCGTTGGCGATCTCTTCGTGACAGTCCGCCTGCTGGCAGGATGCGCTGCTGATATCACCGTGAGGCTTGGTACCGTAGGAGCCCGCGATATATTGAACTAACTGCACCATCCCCTGCGCCTTGGCTGCAACAGTCCCGGCCATACCCGGCTTTGCATGGCATTCGATACACGCTACGTCCTTGTGCGATGAATGTCCCCACGACGTATAGTACTCTTCCATATTGTGACAGGAGACGCAGAATTTCGGATGCCCCGTGATCTTGATCCCATAGACGCCAAGTACCACCCCGCCGATAGCAGCAACTACCAGAAAGAATAGTCCTGCCCCGAACCCCGTGAAAAGCGAAAACATTGGCACGGACCCCAACCGGGTAAGCCACTTCACCATATGTGGCAACAAGAATGTCATCGCCAACACTGCCCCGGCAATCGCCAGACAGAAGAATATGTCAACCGTAAAGATACTGCTTGTCCCCCTGAGCCAATCATAGGCCATCAGCGCCAAAGCCACGCTAAGCAAATACGCAAACATATCCTCGCGCAGGATCAGGAACAGACAAACAAATGCAACACCACTAATCAGGAACACCTGCCACGACGTATCTGTAACCGGACCCAGAATCCTGACAATGCAACAGAAGCTCGCTACCACTGCTGCAGTAATATAAAATGGCATGGACCAGACTTTCGCCTTGGTGCGATCCAAAATGTATCCCAACACCAACCACACTAGCGAAAGCAGCACCATCAGATGTATCTGCTGCTCATAGGGCGTGTTGATCTGAGCCGTTATGCCGAATAAAACCGCAAAACTAATCCACAACGCCGTACCCAGTCGTAAACCCTTGTTCGTCCGCAATCTGGGCATGAACGCATAGAACAGCACCAGCGGAGCCGCCGCCATATATAGACGCGATGCGCCCAAGGGCCATGCTTGAATCAGTGCTACAGATGCCAGCGCTATACTGGTCACGTGACCGACCATAACCGCACTGTTAGCCATGGAGCTGGATCGGTTACGCCCAATGACAGCCACCAGGAACAATATCAGCACCACCACCGCTCCGGCGCCCAGACGAGCCTCAACACTAGGGTATACGCCAAAGATCACGAGCAATGCCCCCAGCGCAAACAGCCAGTTAGCCAGGTGCGCAACACTGCTTCCCCGCTGTGCCGCCCACACCACACAGTACGCTACCGCGAGAATCAACAGGCATGCTCCCACAACAACCACACTTAAGCCGATGACAGACACCAATGCCGCCATCACTAGCGCGGCAGTGGTCGCCAGCAGTGCAAATCCCTGTAAGAACAACTCTAATACATCGCGTTCCCCACGGTTCGGCCGCCAGGCGATTAACACGGCAGTTACCCCAACAGCCGTAACACAGCAAAGCAAGCGAAATGCTCCGCCGGGCCAGGCAATCAAAATAGCCGCTATAGACAGGATTAGCCATCCAAGGTTTGCGGCGCCTCGCATTATCCGTTTGCCGCGTGCGTCTGCCCAGACAAACAATACGCCGGCTGATATCGCGGCCGCTGCACAAGCTACCCAGGCAATCTTGCTATCCTTAAGCAACAACATTGCGGGGATGAAAATCCCTGTGATTGAAGGGCCAATGGCATAGTAGTACGATCTTTCCTTCAGACGCACACCCAGGTAAACTACAACGGCCGTCGCTATCAAAGCAGCAACTAAGGCCATCTCAAATTGATCATGCAACACCAGGAAGAACCAGGCAAAGAAAACAGGAAAAATCGCTGCCACCGCTATTCGCCTGCGAGTGATCAGATCTCCTGCCTTCTCGAAAAACACACACAAAAGCCCCAGACAGGCCAAGATCACTTGTGAGACAGCCAGAGCCCATATTGACCCGGAGATGCCAGGTAGCTGTCTGCCAAGGCCAAGCACACCCGCCGAGGCAAACATGACTGCAGCAAGCACATAGCTACCACCCTTATCAGCTTGGCCGCGCCGTTGCCAGGCAATCAAAGAAAATGTGAGCCCGCACATGATACCAGCCAGAGCAACATATAAGTTGCCTGGTTGAACAAATACCATCGGCACGACCGGCACGGTCAGCCCCACGGCACTAAAGAAGAAACACTTTGCCACGACGCGCTCAGCCATTACCGCACCCATAGTGCCTTCAACCGCCTTAGCCAGACGCTCGTATGCTATCCACAACAGCAGTGATGCCAGCGACAGGTTCAAAATCAGGAAAGGCCACTGCCAGACTGAAAATATAAGCGATACCAGCATGATCGGCGCCGAACAGAAATAGAAATGTCGTGACCAGTTATATCCCTTTTCGCGATGAAGACCCGTTCCCACCAGCAGGATCACTCCCGCCGACGCCATAGCTGGTAACCAGCAAAAATCAATAGACCACAGCCCTCCCGCTAAAAACATGCCGCCAAGCATCAGGAACAGAGAAAATATATAAGTGTACATGGACCTGTGACCCATCATTCGGTGCGCCAGATAAACGCCTGCATAGCCTAAAAAGGTGAACGCGGCTACGTGCCTTATAAGCCCTTCCTGGCTCATAAGGTTACTTACCTGTGCAAGGGCCCAGAAAGAAAACACAACCACAGTCATGTTCATTACCCGGAATACTGTTAGCGGAAATGACTTAAGTGGGTCGGGCAATCTGTTCAAACGCTGGCCGACAATCAGCAAAAAGACAACTAAAGCCACTGAAAAAAGTGGAAACGTTTTGACAGGTGCTCCCAGACCATAACATATCAGGAAGAACGAGACCGCTTTGAACAGCATTGCACCGTAAAGGAGACCTGCACGTCGAGTGATCACTGAAGCAAAGAGATAACCCAAAGAGAAAATAAATACAAGCCCGGCTGTCAGAAACGGATGGGTTGAATTGAACTCCCTGGATGCTACGATCAGCACAAAGGCAATCAACAAGCCTAATCGGTGAAGAGCCTCAGCAGGAAAAACTGATAGTCGTCGCCGTTTCACTTGCACCTTGCCTTTCTGTAATGACTATGGTCTTGAACAACATTTATAAAGACGATAAGATACTTGAACTTCAGTATTGCAAAAGGCATACCACCATACAAAGAATTCTATACCTGGCAGGCATAACACGATGTAAGTTGTTATTTTTAATGTAAATACCTACTGTTACTCATGCCTGATTTCCCTGGATAAAGGTGCACAATTGACTTGCGGAAAACCGCTAATTTGTCGGGAACCCGTTATCATAATGAAGACACTCTAATGTTACAGATTTGCCGGGGTCTGCTCAATGGAACATATTTCTGGAACAGGAGGATAGAATCGTCTGATGATGCACACATGTCACGATAATCACCCACCACTGAAAACAGGGTTCCCATGAGAATCACCCAATAATATCGTCCCCTGCGTGTTAACACAAGTTTGCCATCGCGTACAACAAGTGCTCCCATCAATAACAGAAACAGCAGCTCACCCCCAAGAAACAGCCAGAAATGATTACCCACCTTGTTTTTTATGTCAGACAGACTCAGCGAGCCGGCAATCAATGCGAGCATGAACATATAACGCATGCGGTGACGTTTAGAGAAATCTCGACATGCTGTAATTGGGGATTGAGCGGACTCAACTCTCTGAATATAGTCTTGAACGGAAAAAGTATTATGGTACATGGCCCCATTGATATAACCCCATGATCCAGGGCCCACTCCAATGTACTCATCGTGACTCACTATGTATTCATCAATCGATCCTGCCTGTTTGGAGAAACACCACACCGATTCGCACCGATACTGGCCGGTCAGTTGATCTACGATATAATCGTACGCCTGTCTCTCATACAGGCTATGCCCTTTCCCGCATTCTTCCTCGATCTCCTTCTGTTTACAATTGGAGGTCATCAGAGGATAATAGGTAACTTGATCAACATTTAACGCTTTGAGGGTCTTGACATCCTCGGCCAACATCTCCATGGTCTGGTTCGGGAAATTAAAGATCATATCGACATTCAGCGTATCAAACATCCCCTTGATCGAGGCCAATCGTTGCTTGATGTCCTCACTTGAGCCGCATTGTTTAGATCGGTTAACACTGGTCAGAATATTATCGCTAAACGACTGAACCCCCACAGAAAGACGATTAACACCAACATCCTTAAGTTTTTGTAGGATATCCGGAACCAGATGGTCGGGATTGGCTTCCGTGGAAATCTGACGAATTGGCCAAAGTGACTTGGCCAGTGATAGGATCTCCACTAATTTTTCAGGCCATATAGTGGGCGTGCCCCCGCCCACATAGATGGAGTCAAACTGATACCCAAGCGAAAAGTAGGTTTTTATTTCCTTTTTCAAAACCTCAAAATACCGGGCCGCCAGCACAGGCTCAAATTGTATGCGTACAAAAGAACAATACGGACAGAGCTGTTCACAAAAGGGAATGTGAATGTAAAGAAGGTATTTTTTTGATTTCTCTGGTAACAGCGGCGTACACGATAGTCCCTGTTTAAAGTCCAGATAGTGCTGTGTTGTCCGTGTTGCACAGTATCGCAAAAAACGTTCAATTAACATTTAAGTACACTTCCATGTTTCGTAGGGTTAGTGCTGTGTCAATTCTTAATCTTAGGGTTCCTGCTTGCATTTAAGGTCAATCGAGTCCTTAGATAGACAATGCTGCGACGCCGGCGATAACGCCCGCAAAATACGTCCGCCGTTGCTATTTCACAACTGCATCCTGGCCGCAGATCAATAACCGCAGCCACTGCTGCCATTGGCATTGCAAAAGACATACCACCATAAAAAGAACTCTATATATAGCAGGCATAAAACGATGTAAGGTGTTATTTTTAATAAAAATATATCGTGTCACTCAAACCCTGTCTTCCTGCAAAAAGTACAGAACTGACTTGCGGAAAACCGTTAAAGTGTCGGGAACCCGCTGCTATAATGAAAGACTATACTTATACGTATTCTAAGAAATTCTCGCTCACATGTTAAAATAGGCAGGTTTGCCGTTACAGATGAGACGTGTGGCAGTATACGCCTGAGCAGTTCCTGTTCAGCCTATCACACATGGTGCATACCGCGTGAGAATCGTATTACTCGTCATAAACGATTGGGGCACTGGCGACAGCCAAAGTAAACTGGGACCGCCTTTGTGGCAGTCCCAGTTTTATTACTTATCTATTTTCAACAATGCTACATGCTAAGCAGCTTACTTTAGCGCGACGACTGAGCGACGCCCACTGACATTCATCACTTAATTGAAGAGTGCCATGATATAGTCGATTACTTCACCGAGAATGGAGGTGGAGTCGTCCCCACCCTCGATAAGATAACCACCCTGTTTAGTATGCTGGTTAAAGGATATAAGTTCACCAGCTTCATCATCGTTGATCATTTCAGCTCTGTGACATGCACCACAGGCTCTTGAACCAGGCCCGGTGATATAAGCCGGCACATCACCAATGTTTCTGTCCCAGCCTTCAAGTGGGGAATCAGACGCTGACAACATACCGGGTAGCGACTTGGACTGGTCCGGCACCTCATTTGTACCTTCAATGTGGCAGGACTCGCAGTTTTGTATTCCATGTGTGGGATACGGGAACTCAATGTGATGATCATAGTGCATGGCTGCCACCGGATCGGCAAAATTAACATCGCCAATATCAAATGCCTGGCCCGAATGTATCGCGTGGACATAGGAGTCGATCGACCTCGACTGCATTTCCAGATGAGAACCACCACTCTTCGTAATGTGACACATCCTGCAGACAACGATATTCCCGCCTCTATCCGGCGAATGGTAGTTTGTCGCCAGCGCACCATGACAATTCTCGCAGCCATCCGTAACCTTTACGATGGGGCTGTAGAAATCATCGGCAAATGCATTGGCAGCAAGGTCAAAGGTCCTCGAAGGAGCATCGAGTGCAAGCGTTGCACCACTAGCATCCTTCAGAGTTGGAATAACACCGACTTCCACTCTCTTCACGGTGTTGTCAGCGATCAGATCAGCCCACGCCGACAGGTCTGCAACAACTTCCCAACTGCCACCTCCTGCCGATACTGTGGTAAAACGCGGATGCTCAGAACCTACAGCATACTCCAGGGTCCTCTGATCGTTGCGGTCGATTGTGCCATCACCATTATCGTCAACAAGTCTTTCATGTGGACCAATGATGTAGTCCTTCGTGTCCCAGCCATACATTCCGACCATCACGGTGGGCACAATGTCCGCCACATCGATCCCTGCGAGGTCTGTGACCTCAACCGCGCTGAATCGGATGGTAATTTTGTTGTCGGCCACAGATGCATCATCAATTGTGACGACAATGGCGTCAGAATACTTCAGGTCAGCAGCGGCATAGATCATCGTGTCATAACCGGTGTGAATATCACTGAATAATGAAGCAAAGCCTCCTTCACTATGGCAGCTTGCACAATCCGTTGTACCCAAATCCATTGCGCCATGAATCGCTGGGGGCAGTATGGTTGCGAGTGCGAGCTCGGCAGTCCCATGTTCCTCGGAACCGGTCACTGGGTGACAGCTCTTACAGGTCTCCACTCTAAACTTATCATCTGCCAATATGAGATCAAGTTTGCCTTCGTGGCAGGTTACGCAGTTTGCCATAGACTGAGGATAGGGGAACTCCATGGCATGCGACATATGAACGTCATTCATCAGCGACGTTGTATATGCGTATTGGGCTACCTGCTCAGGCGTCAACTCAGCTTCGCCTGCGAGATACGCAGCAGCCAGCACCGGATCATCGACCAAAAGCTGCCATTCGAAATGGCCACCTTCACCGTTATCCAGGTGGCAGGTTTTACAGGTGTACATATCTGTTGTAGGATCACCATCAACCTGGCCATAGATGTAACTGTGCTTAAGGTAGGGCACCGTGTGGCATTTTTCGCAACCATCGTTATTGGCGGCAGAAACATAATCAACGCCGGCTCCCGTTTTAAGTAAAGCCGCAAACGGGTACTTGTTTTGATAGATGCGAGCAGGTAGTCTACCGACCGTTTCATCCCTGCCGTACACTACGATGAGGCCATCCACATTGCCTAAATTACTCGCGTACGCAGCGTCTGAACTCGTTATGGTACTCGTGGATACGCCAGCGCCGTCATAGGTTAAGGTCCCTTTTAGAGTCTGCCTTCCAGTGGACTCGAAACTTGTACCTGTGTACGGTACAAAGTAAATACCCACTGATTCTACGTCTTTGGCATTAAGAGGTGCGCCGTCCTTGGTCATTTTGAAAGTTACGACGTGTGTATCTGGAGCTGAATATTTGTAAGCCAAATCTGTGATAGAAATGACGCCATCCTGATACAATTCGTCATAGGATGCCTGATGAGCGGCACCAGCTTCACTATGACAAATCACACAAGACTCAGGTTGGACATCGACTAATTGCACTTGAGCGAACACGCTCGAAGTACCCACCAACAGGACTACAAGGGTGAACACTAAAGCCATAAACCTTGTTCGTGTTTGCATAACATTCTCCTTTACATTGTTTTCTTTACTATAAATTTGTATACAAATCTCAGGGTGTGTTGGCTGTTACATGAGAATTATCAACATGCTAAGCCGAATCTTGTCAGCATTATCTCGGGGGCACCACCTCCTTCCAATCCAATGTGGATGCCATGATAAGCACATAAGGTTATAAACAAGGCTAATCGGCGAAGAAGCTCAACGGGAAAAACTGGCGCCGTTTCACTTGTACCTTACCTTATATTGTAATTATCAGGGCCTATGGCCTTGAACAGAATTTAAAATGACGATAAACCACTTATACGTCACTATTGCAAACGATATGCCACCATAAAAAACTTTATAATAGTCAGGCATAACACGATGTAAGATGTTGTAATTCCTGAAAGTACATCGTGGCACTCCCTCTGTCTTCCTGCAAAAGGGGCTGAATAAACTTGCGGTAATCCGCCAATGTGTCGGGTTTCCGCTACTACGATGAAGAGGTTCTAAGGAACTCTAATAAAACTGTCGCATTGGCCCAAGGCCAACCGAAGCAGGTCCCCTGGGAATCGATGGAGGCCGACACCGGCAGGATTTTACTATAGTGCCTGAGACTAAAGGTTGTATTTTTTAAGCTTGTCTCTGAAGGTGGATAACCTCATACCAAGGGCCCTGGCAGCAGCGCTTTTGTTACCATTAGCCTCTTTTAATGCCTGGCGCAGAAGCTCTTGCTCAGTTTGATGCACTGCGATGTTAAATCGACCGCTGGCTGCAAGATCTTTATGAGTCGACTCCATCTCAGGCGTTAGTAGATCACGGGTAATATGTCCATTTCCAAGTAGAAAGGCTCTTTCAAGAGTGTGTGCCAGTTCACGCACGTTCCCCGGCCATGTATGATTCAGCAGGCATTGAACAGCCTCTTTATCAAGACTGTAGGGTTGACCGTGTGCGGTGCGCTTTAACAGATGTTCCACAAGGAGGGGTAAATCAACAAGGCGAGCATGAAGAGGTGGAAGATTGATTCGCAAGACATTGAGTCGATAGTACAAATCACTTCGAAATCTCCCATTCTGCATCTCAATCGGAAGCTGTTTCTTGGTCGCTGCAATGATCCTGACGTTTACATGAATCGGCACAGCAGTACCCACCCGTTCAATGACCTTTTCTTCAATGACTCTCAACAGTTTAATCTGATGATCCAAAGGGATATCATCCACATCGTCCAGATAGATGGTCCCGCCCTCTGCCAAATCGAATTTACCTTCTCTTTGATGATCTGCCCCGGTAAAGGAACCTTTGGCGTGACCGAAAAGGGCGCTCTCTATGAGATGATCGGGAAAGGTCGCGCAGTTGACTTTAACAAAGGCTGCCGAGCGTCTGTCTGAGAGATCATGAATGGTCTTGGCAACTAAATCCTTGCCGGTCCCGGTCTCGCCGGTTAGAAGAACGGTGGCATCATTTCTCGCGTAAAGCTGAACCAGCCGTCTGACCTCGCACATGGCAGAGGAATTACCGATAATGGTCCGTTCAAGCCTGGACTGATCGGTAGTTTCCTTCACTTTTAAAACTTCAGGTGGTCTCTGCTTTTTCTCTCTGATTCTCTCCAGCAGGAGGGTCAGTTCTTCATTGCGAAAAGGTTTGGTAATGAAATTATAAGCACCAAGCTTCATGGCTTCAACAGCCAGAGGAATGCTGCCGTAAGCCGTCATCATAATCACTTCTGTCGGGGCATATCCGTTGCCTTTGATGTGTTTTAGTAGTTCCATGCCATCGATGTTTGACATACGTAGGTCGGTGACTACGACATCAAACGATTCTTGATCCAAAAGGCCAATCGCCTCTTTGCCATGTGAAGCAGAGGACGTTTCAAAACCGGCACTCACCAGATCATCCACCAGTGAAACGCGTTTAATCTCCTCATCATCAACAACCAGAATTTTCATTTTTATTCCTCTTTATCACTGAAATCATGCCCTGCGGTATTTAGAATGAGCCGAAATATTGTCTCCTGTTTCGGCACGCTGCTGACTTCAATTTGGCCATCCATCTCCGAGATTAACATTCGACACAGAGCCAATCCCAGACCGGTCCCTCCGGAATCCTTTCTGGTTGTGAAAAACGGTTCGAAAATCTTGTCTATGTTACTCTCCGGAATACCACAGCCGGTATCAGCCACTTCAATTGCAACTCGTTCGAACTGGTTAAAGGTGTCCGCCTCCAGTACAAAGCTACGTAAGCACAACTCACCACCATCCGGCATGGCCAACAATGCATTGGTGCAGAGATTAAAGATGACTTCCTGCAGTATATGTGGGTCTCCTCGTACCAGAGGCACTTTGCCCAAATTGGTGACTAACTGTATTTTCTGTGAAATACTCATGTCTAAGAGTTGAACCACAGCCTCAATGGCCTCATTTGCATTTGTATCTTGCTGTGTGAGCCCGTGAGGTCCGGCAAAGGCTTGGACACTCTTGGTGGTTCGTTCGATTCTCTCCAGTGCCTCGGTCATGAGTTGAACATATTGACTCAGATGTGCATCATCCTTCACACTGCGACCAATAGTTTGAAGACAGTTTTCAATGCCATCCAGAGGATTGGAAATCTGATGTGCAATACCGGCTACCAACTGGCTAATGCCAAGCATTTTTTCCTTTTGTCGGATAACACCATGGACCCGAGTCAAATAATTGTGCACAGAGGAGGTGAAATACACCGTGATCCACAGTGTGGTCGTCAGTGCGATGAAGAATCCTGTCAGATAGACCCCATGGGGTCCATTTCCAAGCACATTAGCGTGATAGGATCCAGGGTCCAAACTGAAAGCCGATCTCGGCGCATACCCCAGATATCCCAGCATCATCACCACGCCTGAAAGACACGAGGCGAGCAAAGCCAGCATGTAGGGTGCCAATCCAATCAGGAGCGACGCCGCAATGGCAATGTGAAATACAAAATAGAAAAAAAACGGATTATATGGCACACCTGAGAAATACAATAGCAGGGACAGACTGATCTGATCCAGGATCATCTGCGCCATGATATGCTTATTCAGATTTAAGCGGCCGCACGCTCTGAACTGTTCATAAAGTACAAAAAAAGTATTGTACAACAAGGTAATCCCGGCAACGACGTAAAGTGGTCCCGGATGTGTAACAACCCCAAGTACCGAAGATGTCAGCCAGACGACCCCTATAGTACCAAAGCAGAAAACCCACCTGAGGTTAATAAGCCAGCGTACCCTGTTCGACAAAATGGAAAGCGCCAGGTCCACTAAAAGGCCTCCACGTATTTAGAACAATAGCCCAATACAAATACAGATGATTATCTCAAGAGTGCAATCGGCATTCCTGATGTTGAGAAATGGTGCTCTCTCAAGAGGCTGTGTGAGCGTAACTCCTTTTTTGGAAATGCATTATGGCGTTGAAATAAATAGAATATTTCTGGACCCAGGTGTACCAACACGTAAACCTTTCTCGTATGCGAGAAATAACTGATTAAAAATTCTCGATAACGAGAATTTCGTCGCTAAGATTCAGCAACGTATATACTTCACGTTGAAAGTGTCTTATGTTAAACCAAGCTCAGGATTTTCTGCAGGACAACTCTGAGAAGTGTTTTAGGGGGGGATAGATTATCGTATAGCGAGTCACCAAATGGTATTTGATCTAATGCACTGTGCAAAACAGGATCAACATTTGTATATACCTTAATTACACAAGCCGCTTACCGAAACAGACAGGCCGGACAGTAAATCCGAAAAACAAAATCTTGTTTCTGGCTTGTTTTCTGCTCCTGAAAATGGCACGGATTTGAAGATGATTGTTGAGAATGGTCAAAAGTTACGATTGAATTTTATAAGGTGATTGTTAGAATGAAGTGGTGAAAATACAGGCAATGTATCGAAGCAAGAACAAGAGTAAGGAACTAAGGAATAATGACGAAGAGCAAGAAAAACGGTTGGGTTGCATGGTCTAAAGATGAAGTTAAGCTGCTAAAGAAACTTTTCCCTCGTGGTAGAGCAAAGGAAATAGCTGAGCAAACTGGGCGGTCTCTGGCAACGGTGAGACAAAAAGCATACAACATGGGGATTAATACAAGGCCGCGGTGTCTCTGGTCAGCCAATGAAGTCAAACTGCTCAAGAAACTTTACCCGACTGAGAACACGCAAAGCATAGCTGATAAACTTGGGCGGCCTTTGGAGACAACCAAACAAATAGCATATCTCCTCGGCCTCAAAAAAGTGGGAACAGCTACCGCCTGGTCAAAACAAGAGGAAGCCCTGCTTAGGAAAATGTATCCGGATAATAGCATGGGGGAAATAGCGAACCAACTTGGACGGACTATCTCGGCGGTAACGGGCAGAGCACACAAATTGGGAATTAGCGAACCAAAGCATATCTGGTCGAAGAAAGAGCTTAACCTGATAAGGAAGCTTTATCCAAGTAGAACGGCACAACAAATAGCAGACCAGATTGGAAGAACAGTACTGGCAACAAGATTAAGAATAGTCAAATTGGGCCTAAGGAAAAGAAAGAGAAAAGGGAAGATGTAAAAGTCCTGCTGCCCCATCCTCAAATCAAAAACGAAAAAAACAGTAGCTTATTCTTATAATTGTGTGTCATCGGAGGGTCTTACTTCTATCGTAATCTCACCAACTTCAATTGTACCAACAACAGTAGACTTATATATTTTAACATCCCAGGCCTCAAGACAAAGTCTCAATTTTTCCCAGCCAATGCCGCCTTGGATTGTATTAACACCATTCTCCCAGTAAAGATTAACGTTTTTCAGCATATCCTCATCGCCGTCACTATTACTTAACGAGGCATTGAATATCGCCGGAAAGTTGGCTCTTACCTCAATAACATCGTTGCCTTTGTAGCACGGGAAGTCATTCCCGTCTCTGCCGATACTTTCACAAGATACCTGTATAAGTTTAATATTGCGCTTGTTACACTCCTTGATTTGTACGAAATGACCCACTTCCAAAGACACGGGAAACGTGCAGAGGTTAACCGGATTGTACTGTGGCTCCTTGGCCTTTTCCTCTGGTTCTGTGCTACTCTTTAAGCATTTTTCAGTCGGTTTGTACTTTTCCTCCTCGGTCTTCTTATCTGGTCCTGTGCTTGCATAGACAAGCCCAAGCACTGCCAGAACAATCAACATTACTCTGTAACTATTTTTCATCACTCTTCCCTTTCAAATATCCGAGTCATTAAATACAGAACGCTAATCACTTATCTATACTCTGCAACACTCCTCCGTGGAATATGAAATATTAAAGCGGCCTTCCCTAATATTAGACTTTCCCCGACTATAAAATATTACAGCTTTTTTAAAAAGTTCTGAAATGTATTAATACGAGGCTTTAATCAGCCCTCTAAAGACGCGTTCGTCACTTAAATGGCCTCTCCACTACCGCTATTGACTTCGATGGAAAACCGCCGCAGGCATAGACAAAGATCTGTCGAGGACGCTGTTTGGCCTGACAACGCCGCTGGCGGACATTGCTGCCGTTCGTAATAAAAATGAATTTTCGAGGTTCCCTAAATATTATAAAGAAGTAAAACATCAGGTATTATAATTTATTATGATGCAGACTATTTAGCACTCATTCTAAAGTGATAACTATGCGGAATCCGACATCACAGGCCTGGGCCTTGAATTCATACTTTGAATCCGGACTGATGTATTCTGGTGGACAGAGGCATGAGCCCCCGCAAATCACTGCTTCAGAATTATTTTGTTTGTCAATGCACCATTCCCAGGCATTTCCGAGCATATCATATAAACCCCAGATGTTGGATTTATTGTTCTTCGTAAAATACGGCCAAACAGGGTGATCATTATTTTCCGCATGAGCAATTCCGGCCGGCTCAAGCGCCTCTCCTCTTACAAAATCTTTTACTGCCCCCACAGGCGGATAGGCTATTTTGACAGGATCATCCCGCTTTGAGTTATAGTCTCGTGCTGCATTTTGCCAGGCAATTGATCTGATATGTGCATAAGATACAGCATCTGACAATTCATCTCCCCAGGGATACTTGGTGTTAGTACCGCTGCGAGCAGCATAGGAGTGCTGAGCAATTGTCGGCAGTTGTGCGTCAAACCATTTGGCGCAAGCCCCGGCACCGTTTGATGTGACCCATGTTACAGGGGCATTTTCAAAGTTTTTATCCAGTACAAAAGTGCTTGTGGTCTTGTCCCACGTTATTCTACTGGGTGGGTACTGTCCCTGCGTTTGGAGAATCAAGACATTTTTTTTGCTTTTATCAGTGAAGTATGTCCATCCGGCCATATTGGTCGGCGATTTTGCCCCGGTTTTCTCCATGAACAATATGTATTGGGCGTTGGTTATTTCACGTATTGACATATAAAAAAGCCCACTGTCCGCTGAGGCCGCACCGGGAACAAAGGCAAATATAACTCTGGGGTCTTTTTGATGGCTGACGCGATAAGGCCAACCGAAATTGGCAGCGTTGGTTGCGTCGAAGTTGAAGATTTTTAAGGGTTCTGCTGCAATTTCAGGTAGTTTAAGATAATCACCATTTTCATTTACAGGTCTTAAAAAGCTGAATGAAGTTAACGATATATCTTCATCAGAGACAGTAATATGATGGAGTTGCAGGAAAGCGAGCCATTGCTCCCAATTTCTATGTTCAGGATAAAATGTCCACAACGAGGTCGTTAGTTTGATAAGCTTGTCGGTCTGATTGGAACTGCCGATTAGATTGTTGATATTATCTACTGCGCTGATAATGGCCTCTTTACAGGTATTCTCGATATTTGTTCTGTCGAGTTTCTGAACGTTTCGTCGGAGTACTGCAATCCGTTCGAGCAATTGAAGACGTTTGTTGTTGAAATCTTTGGCCTCAGTGAGGGTATTTATTCTCGCGGATTTTAAATCTGCCAACTCGTTTGTGATTTCGGAAACAGTGGTTTTAATAGCAGACAAACCTGGCACAGTATCATCTTCCATTTGTTCGAGGAATTCGCACATATTTACTGATGCGCTGTCATTAGCAACAGCATCGATCTTACTGTTTACATCGGAATAATCAATCAGACCAACTGTATAATCCCTTAGGCCGGTGTAATATTCCGTCTCGGCTGACGATTGCTTTGCTAACAATTCACGAATTTCCTGAAATGTTAATGCGGTGTTCTGGATAGTCTGAAGCTGTGTAATTTTAATCTCAAGCTGAGCGTATCTTTTGTTGAATGCGACCAGCCAGCCATCAATCTCAAAATCAGCGGATGTACTTTCCAGAAAGGAATCCGCCGATGTCGATACACTTTCTAAGGTAACATTTGTTAGCTTCTGTTTGGAAACCTCAAGCTGATTTGGAATTCGCCTGAACTGCTGCAGGCTCTGTCGCTCGTCAGTCGCAGCAAGGACCTCAAGCATACGAATATCCTCGTCAATGAGGATTTCATTTACTTTTATTCTAAAAGACTCTATTTCTTTAAATAGCCTGAGTTTTTCAGCCAGAACCGCCGAGCTAATAGAAGCTAACATCTGACCCTGTTTATGTAAAGCATCGGTAAGCACGTTGCACCTTTCTCGCATCTGCTGATTGAAACGCTCAGGAGGCCAGTTATCCACTTCCTCTTTGACGCTCTCAAGATAATCACGAGTTTGAGTAAAATCAGACTTATATTCAAGTGAAATTGAATCTGAAAAGATACCAGCCCAGTGTTGTTGTAAACTGCTGATATCGTCAGCTTGTTCTTCCAGGGAGTGAGTCTTCTTTATAAGTTCAATAACACGATTGCGGTGGTATGGCAGCTTGGCACGGATTTCGGCGAATGCGCTGTTTATAACTCCATATTGAGCGGTAAAGGCTTCATCGGCCTGGTCAATAATATATATTATCCTGTGGTGCCGTCAGTTTGGACCTTAACTGTTTTAAGTCTGCTCCCAACTGCTCGTATTTTTCTTTCTCCTCAGGCGATATACCTTTAAATCTTTGGCAGAAAGCAATTGCTTCGTCGATATCGGCGGCAAGGCGATCTAATTGGTCCTTTCGTATCAGCATTTTATCCAGAAGCGAATCTATTGTTTTCATCTGATTTATAATTACTGAAAGGCGAGAAAGGTCCTCAACATATTTCCAATTAGCGATACCGGCTTCGATATCATCGTTATCATATTGCTGAGCGACTGATATGTATTTGTTGATGTGTTGAGATTCCCAGAAAAAACTCTGTTGCTGAGCTTTGTTCTTGGAATCTATAACACTCTTCCTCAGTTGCTGAGCATTTTCAGTCAATTGCTTTCGTACAGCTTCTTTCTCTTGGATTACTTGCTGTAAGTAGAGATTAAACTCATCTGCAAAGTCAGCCCGGGGCCATGGTGAGTCAATAATTGAATTTGAGAGCTTCTCAAGGGCGTTTTTGCAGTTATCAATCATCTCGTCTTGAACCGTAGAGAAAGTTGACAGGCTTTCACAATCAGCTATCAACGTATTAATTTTTTTATGCATAAAACTCTTGTATTGCTCAATAGCGTCGATAAGCTTGGCAGCGGCTGAGTCTAAGTTGTTTTGCCGATATTGTTGAAGTGCAGAACCAACAAGGTCATAAATTCTCAAAGGAACATCCCGGGGGCTCTTAACCAGCAGGCCTCGAATCAGGGTGTATTTTGCTGCAATGTCTTTATTCTTGTAAACATGCTCAAGTTTTTCTTTCCAGGCAGGATAGTTCTCGAATGTTTCAACGTCTTCATAACACAGGTCCATAAGCCTTGAACTGATGAGTCCTATTTTCGAACGGCTAAAGTCAATTTGGTCTTGAACATATGCCATAGTTCCGCATATCTGGCTTAAAAGGTCGTAATATTTTGTGGCTCTTTGCAGTTCGAAGGTATTGTAATAGTTGTCTGCTTTGTTGAAGCACTTTGCGCTGCGTTCGTGAAAGCCGTACTCATTTAGCTGCTCGACTTCCTCAATGGCCTTACGAGAGAACAATGAAGCCTCTCGCAACTTTCCGACATTCTTAAACTCAAGATTTATCTTCTCAGCAGTTTCAGGTGTATCAGAATCGCCTGCCAGTTTCTGAATGTTCACATATACATTCGCAGCCGAATAGTATGATTCTGCACACAAATCAAGGGTATTCTGTGCAATAGGTCTCGCCTCAAGGAGCGTTTCTGCTGTTTGAGCTTTCTCTGTAACTTCAGAGACTATCTCGGAACTGGGCTTAAGCTTCTTCAGATGGTTGATAATAGGTAAGTTCTCACGGCGTGCGTTGTATTGTTGCTGGTCTTCAGCAATACGTTCAATCTTTTCAATGGCTGGTTCTATCTTCTGCCATACTTCTTCCTGCTCTCTCCATGTAGAGAATTTTTTATCAAATGTGTCGTTACCTGCATTCTCAAGAACCTTAAGATTGCTAAGGGCGTTTGCCCTTAAGCCATCATAAGAATTGTAATCTTCAATATCGGAATATCTCACAATTCCCGCGTTAGCTAATGAAGCAATCTCTGCGTCAGGACTTCTGTTTTGTAGAAGTGCCATACTCTGCTGGACCGGTAAACGCTCTGCCTCGGGCAAAAAGTATTTTGCCCCAGCAGCAGTGCAGGCAACGATGAGCAAAACCGCAGCATATTTCGCGGCCTTGCGGACCCAGTTGAATTTGCTGACGGCCCTTTCAATTTCTTTTGTAAACTCTGAGATGGTTTTAAACCGTTTTTCCCTGTCGGTGCTTATGGAGCGGTCTATAACCTTTGCAAACGCGGCAGGGACATCCTTATTGACCTTATTGGCCGGCGCCGAGCCTTTACGCGGAATGTTCCTGGTCAGCATTTGGTACATAATTACGCCGACGCTGTAAATGTCAGCTCTGGCATCCACGCCTGTACGAGTATCAGCTAATTCCGGGGCTCCATAATAAGCGGACCTGAATCCTTTGCCGGTAACATCAATGTGCTTCTGGCTCAGCACTTTAGCAATCCCGAAATCGATGAGCTTGATATCGAACTTAGTCAGATCGGATATGTCATTTCCTGTTTGTTCATCGCGTGGAACGAGCATAATGTTGGCTGGTTTGATATCTCGATGAATCGTATATTCATGAGCATACCTGAGTGCATCAAGAAGTTGATGAATTATGTGAAGGGTTTCATCGAGCCGAATCTTAGTTCCGGAGTTTTTACGGTCCTCGATGACATTAGCAAGGTCAAGCCGGCTGCCTACCAGTTCCATACATATGAAAACGTATCTACCGAGACTGTCGGCGTCCGTTCGTTGCTCAACACTATAGGTCTTTATGATATGCCGATGGGTGAGGCTTCTCGCAATCATTGCTCCCTGCTTGAGACGGTTGATAGCAGCCCGGTCTTTACGGTGTCGGGACCATATTGTTTTGATCGCAATTTCCTCGTTGGTCAGATGGTCATAGGCCTTATAGACAACAGCCTGTCCGCCTTCCCCGATTTTTCCAAGAATTTCATAATGATTGTTCCATATTTCGTTTGACGCATCCAGAGGTGTTATTGTATCGGCAGGCTCATCTGCTTTTTTGGCAGGCTGAGATGGCCGGGGAGATATCTCTGCCGTAGCCATATCGGAGGCTGTTTCTATGGATTCAGTAGAATCTTTTATCGCCATCGTTACAATTTGGTCAACGGACGTTGTTTTGTGGGCATATTTACTTTGTCCGGATGTTTTGAGGGCGTCGATAAAATCTTCCGCAGTTGACCAACGCTTTTCAGGTGAGGGATTTGCAGCTTTGAGAATTACATCAGCAGTACTCCTATTGATAATCCCGTTAGCTGCTTGCTCATTCAGACGAACATTGAGTATGTCATTTATTTGATCGGGACTATTTTTGGGCAATAGCGTTGCAGAAAGAATTTCAAATGCCAATAAACCTGCCGAAAAAATATCGCAATTTACATTACAGATAAAAGTTTCTGCGTCTCTGACTTCCGGAGGCAGATAGCTGGTGGTTGTGACTAAGGTGGTTTCCATACGGGTTGTCGGCCGGTCGGTTAAGTGGCTGGCTAAGCAAAAGTCCCCTATGAATATTTCATGTTTTGGAGTCAAAAAGACAGCCTCGCCGGATATATTCCTATGTACCACCCGGTGGTTATGAATCCGCTGGAGAATAGCAAGAAATTGATATACCAGATTCTCTCGGAACGGAAAAGGCTGAGATGTGAGAAAATCAAAGCATTCCGAGAGCTTGTCAACTTCAGCAGGTTGTGTTGCAATCCAGAACTGGTTTTTCGTATCACTGTAATCAAAGATACTTATAATACCGGGTTGCTCAAGCTCTTCCATAAAAGTAATATCAGAGCGAAGATGCTCTCTGGAATGTCGGCGGGCAGTAGCACCCGAGGCCGAAGTAAAACTGAATATTTTAAGCCTGAGAAAAATGTCTTCGGTCCGGTGGCGCACTATATATTCGCTGGCCATATCTGAGGTGCTGATGGTTCTTACTAACTCATAGCTTTCAGGTATAGTAACGGGAACATCCGGCATAGTCACTCCATCTGCGTAAAGCCAATCATGGACAACTACAGAACGTCTATAAATCACACAAAATAATACCACCGACGTAGTAATTATACATTTGTCTCGGAGTACAAGCCAGCAAATAGCATGTTTGAGATGACAGTTTTTTTATTGTTATTTGTCTCCAAAAAAAGTTAAAATAGAATAAGATTGTGAAAAATACATGTGAGGGGCAAATGAAACTGCAAACAACGGAAGAACGATAAAAAGGACGAAGCAATGTCACTGCCGAGTGAATATATTGTAGAAAATGCAATCGGGAGTATAGGCGATATAATCATATATCGAGCAGAGCACCCCATTCACGGTACGGTGAGTGTTTACCAGCTGGACGATAATATGCCTGCCGGCTTTGTCGAAGAGGCAAAGAAGAGACTGTACCAAAGTGGGCTGCGAATGCGGGATATGTCGTTACTAAACCTTCGCTATGTGACAAAAACCTTGGAGGTTTCACAGAATCCAAATGAACCGTATGTAGTTACCAAATACACCAAATATGACATTGAAGAGCTTATTAACAACGGAGTCACGCTAAAACCTAAAAGAGTGTTCCAGATACTTTCCCAGGTGCTCGAAGCAATAGTGAATTTGACTGCTAACGGCCGATTGATAGATCGCGTCAATGCGCGCCAGATTAAACTGTCACAATTGCATACCGGCAATATAAATTTTTCAGTTATTGAAGAAATAGAGGAGGGTCTTGGTGCAGGTAGAATCAGTGTTCATCCAGTAGCTGGCGAGCCGACCAATGCAGGTGAAAACGCTGTGTCCTCAGAAAATCCAACCCGGACAGTTCCTATTACACAAACAGCCGATGAAACGCAAGCACTCAAAGACAAAGCTCATGCAGAACGTCCCGATCCGGACGCCACCTCTACGCTTGATAAGAATGTTCCTGTCGAAGGTGTTCGAAATGAATTGAGGACAGCGCAAAGAAATATTTGTATTTTGGGAAACATTGCTTTTCAATTGCTTTTTGGCAGGAAGTACCTGTTAAGTGACAAACTCTCGTCGGCAAATATTAGAGAGCTTGGAAGAAGATGGCGAAAAGTTTTGGAAAAGGTGCTTAGCGAGGATGCTGCCGGACGCTATGATACGTATGAAAAAATGCTGTCTGACATTAGAAAGGCGTCGAACAGGAATAAACGAGTGGCAATTGCTTCGGTTCCATTCCTGATAGTGCTGGCGGTCATTGCGGGTTATTTCTCCTACGAACGATATAGGGAACATAAAATAATGACTTCTGAAGCCGGTCAGGCTATTAAGAGCTTCCTGGAAATAGTTAATGAAACCCAGGATGAATTTCCAGAGCTTACAAAACCCCAGGTGGAACCAAACAAACCGGATGAGCAGACTATACTAAGCTCATTTGATAACATCAAACCTGTTGACGAGGACTAAGGTTACCTTTTAACTGGCCGACTCCTAACCATTTCATTTCAAAGATAAGAGCCACAGTCGGGCTGTTCTTCGCTGTATTCGATTGTTTCGCTAACCGATGATATCTTCCAGGTGCATCTGGATAAATGCGATAACACTTATGCCGCCGTCTTCTGTAACGGCTGGACCGTATTTTCCCATTACAAATGCTATGGAATCATCTGATGACCATCCTATTTCACTGATTAAAAGCATTGTATATTCACCGAGAGCGGCAAGCCATTGGCTGGCTGCTGCATAGTGAGTCCCGTCGTTGACATGAAGTGTAAATGCCTGACCGATTGAGGCAAATTGTTCGGGAGAAGGCGGCACGTTAGGCTGGGCAAATTCATTTATTACCAGGTCGAGAGCCGCAATCCGACTTCCATCAGTATCGTGAAGCAGCTCTGCAAGATCTCTAAGTTGGGCGGCTGCCTGGTGTGGACGCATGTCTGAGGCCTGTAGGAAGGCTCCTGCAAGATAGGCTTGAGTAATCTCCTGGCATTGGTTCTCGTCCTCACCCTGTTGATCGCCCTCGCAAAGGCCAAGTTCTTCGCCAAGCCACTGAAGGTCATTGGATATCGTGGTGCTTTCGAGTTGTCCTACATCTGAAATATCAGGAGTTACGGGCACCACGGTAGAAGTTACCTCTACCTCTATTGGCGTTCGCTCTGGAATGGTCGGCTTTTCTTCTTCCGCAAGGATCCAGGCCCCTGTCCCAACATCAGGATTTTCACCACGGAGCACATATGTGCCGTTTCCGGGAAAGAGTCCGGTGTCGCTGGCATACGGTAGAGTATCGTTGTCCCTTGCATAATTCAAAGTTGGTGTTATCCGTGAGCACACCTCTAACCAGTTGATTGCAGCCAGGGAATTTAAAAATTCGATTCCAAACGGCTCAACAGTGTCATAAGCATCTACAACCATCGCTCCATTGAAAGCAATAGTAACCGGTGAACTAACATTGATATTGCCTGTGTTACTTGCCAGATAGACAGCGACATCGATTGGGTTACCTGGGTTTTTATCTCCTTCTATAACGTTTAAGAAATCAATAACTGACCGGTCGTCAACAGAGCCGTATGTTCCATTAGCTGTCAACTCTGCACCGGGATCTAACTTCAAGGTATCTTTGCTTATTATTACAATTGCGGCTTTCCCGCCGCCGGGGAAATCTACACCGGTCGTGCCGTTGGAGCTGCCCGTTATAGGTGCATCGAGCTTTCCACCAGCACCAGGTGTGGATATAGTACCACCAGTCGAGACAATCTTTACACCACCAGAAGTAGAGGATAAACCGGCTGAAGCGATGTTTATATTACCAATGCCTGACAGCTCAATATTATCTTCTGCTGTTGCGGTTATGGACTGCCACTGATCAGCTGCATTCGCAGCATTCGTATTATCTGCAGTAAATGAGCCATTATAGCTTTGTGCCGTAAGATCCGTGTTTGATTGATTATTAAACGTAAAATCAAGCAAATCCAAATCCACACCTTGTTTTAATGTCAGCGTACTGCCACTTACACTAATCGTACTGCCTGTCCCTGCCGCTTTTATCTCACCATTTGTAGCTTCAATTGTCAGCGAACTCGTACCTGTTAATGTCTTTCCGTCAGCTAAGATTACATCATCGCTGGCTTTTAGCATCTGCCCGGAAGCAACAGTAGTATTATCCTCCAAAGTAAGACTTCCACTCTTAACTTCGACTGTCCCGTCAAGGTCGATACCTGAAGCACCGCGAAGTGTAAGATTGCCGTCACCGGTTTTCGTCAGCGTATTATTTGCTGTCAGCACCGCACCCTCGGCGTCTATAAGCTGGTTCCCAGAGCCGTCAAGTGTAGCTATGCTGTTGAGCCGCACGTTAACGCTGGCAAGAAGGTCAGCGGCAGCATTGAATCCATCCTCTATGATAAGGTCGCCGGCTTCAACATCAACAGTCCCTTCAAGGTTAATGCCTGCAGCACCACTGAGTGTAAGATTACCTGTAGTTGTCTTGGTAATGGTTCCGCTGGCGGTCAGTGTGCCTGTTTCAGCGTCTATCAATTGGGCACCTGAGCCGTCCATCTGTCCGTTTACTACCGAGCCTTCAAAGGTTATGTCCTGATCGGCCAGCAAATCACCTGCCGCACGGAAATCATCCTCCATCGTCAGGCTGCCGCCGGTGGTCTGAACATCTACCGTACCGTCAAGGTCAATACCCACAGTCTCAGGCGTAACCTCAAGACCGCCAAGGGTAAGGTCGCCGGCACCTGAAGAGGTCTTAGTGATCTGATTCTGGACCCAAAGCATGTCCTGCTCGGCATCTATACGCTGAGAAGTATCGCCGGTAAGCTCCACACCACCGCCGGCGATAATCGTAAGAGTGCCTTCGGTGGTCTTGATTATGTCCCCTGTGGCCTCCAGGACACCACCTGCGTTTATCTGCTGATCGCCGGCGAGGTCAAGCCAGCCGTTAACTCGTGAGCCCTTAAAGGTTATCCCGTCGTTGGCAAGCAAATCACCTGCCGCATGAAAATCATTCTCTATAATAAGACTGCCGAGCTGAACATCTACCGTTCCTCCAAGATCGATGTCTACGGGGCCGCGAAGTGTAAGATTTCCTGTAGTTGTCTTGGTAATGGTTCCGCTGGCGGTCAGTGTGCCTGTTTCAGCGTCTATCAATTGGGCACCTGAGCCGTCCATCTGTCCGTTTACTACCGAGCCTTCAAAGGTTATGTCCTGATCGGCCAGCAAATCACCTGCCGCACGGAAATCATCCTCCATCGTCAGGCTGCCGCCGGTGGTCTGAACATCTACCGTACCGTCAAGGTCAATACCCACAGTCTCAGGCGTAACCTCAAGACCGCCAAGGGTAAGGTCGCCGGCACCTGAAGAGGTCTTAGTGATCTGATTCTGGACCCAAAGCATGTCCTGCTCGGCATCTATACGCTGAGAAGTATCGCCGGTAAGCTCCACACCACCGCCGGCGATAATCGTAAGAGTGCCTTCGGTGGTCTTTATTATGTCCCCTGTGGCCTCCAGGACACCGCTGCCGGCGTCTATCGATTGATCGCCGGCTCCATCAAGTTCTATATCTACCGGCGAGGCCGAGAACATAACGCCGGTGCCGATTATATTGCCGCCTATATAGTTTAGTCCAGTATCGCCCTGCAGCCAGACAAGGCCCGAGGCCACAAGGTTGCCCTCGGCATCGACTACATCCTCGATAGTCAATGCGCCATCAGTTACATTCACCGAATCGCCCGTAACGGCGTCCACACCTTCAAGGTCGATACCTGCATCACCGCCCAATGTAAGGTCTCCACCGGTCTTGGTGATAGTGGAGAGCGTATCCTTTGCCCAAAGTGTACCCTGGCCGGCGTCAAAGGTCTGAGGACCTGAAGCAACAGCTGTAACCTCACCCCGCAGTGTTATCCCATGGCTGGCTTCGATATTGCCACCAGTTTCGATGCCACCGTTCGTGGTGTCGATAGCAGTCAGAGATATATTGCCGTTGTTAGCGGTTATATCTTCAGTTGCCAACACTTGGCCACTATCTGAGGTTACACTAATGTCGCCAGTATCCGGATTCGTTGCAGTGGAATTCAAGGCTTTAGTAGTTATAGTTCCAGTACCCTGGAGTGTGATATTCTTTTTAGCTGTAGCTGTTATAGATGACCACTGGTCAGCAGCATTTGCGTTTTTACCGCCATTGGATAGGTCCACAGCTGTGATGGAGCCACCATAGCTACCCAAGGTAAGATGTGTGCTGTTTTGAAGGTCAAAGTTGAAAGAGCCCAAATCCAGATCTGCATGCGACAGCAATACCAACTCGCTACCAGAGACGCTTATTTCAGTCTCAGGTGCGAATATTCCGCCACCGGGAGCTTCGATTGTAAGTGAATTGTGACCGGTCAGTCTCATTTGTCCCGAATTTCCATTCTGATAATCTATAATAGATACGTCACCGCTGGCAAAAAGTGTTTTGTTAGTGGCTACATCTATATTGCCCCACTCAGCATTCTCATCTAGGACTGTTCCGCGTGGGCCATAGGCGTCTGAATCTCCACTGCTTCTGCCTTTAATCACAAGGTTGCCACCGTTCGCCATGACATTACCGTCAATATCTATAGCGTTGCCAATAAACTCTATGCTCCCGCCAGCAGTGACATCGCTTTTCGTAATAATATCCCCACCGTACTGGGGATAGCCTGCCGAGCCTTCGACATCACCTATAAGACTCGCCACGTCACTTATCGCCTGCACCTTGCCGCCGATAAAGACGTCGTGAACCGACTCAATAGTAATATCGCCTGTTGTCGGATTAGTGCTTACCAGGTCCACAGTTGTGTCAAATGTACCCTCTCCGGGATTATTTCTCTCATCAGTAACAGGAGTATATCCCACATACACCCGACTGCCACTAGTATCGTAAGCTTGCTGATTACCAGCCGTTAGGAACATGCTGCCGGCTGTAATATCCTGGTTAATGCTAAGAATCCCACTATAAGGAGAATTACCAGCATGTGCCGTAAACAAACCACTGTTTAGCATAACCTCTGCGTTTATGGTTATGTCCCTCTTAGCATCAAGGGTGACATTTCCAATGCCATTAAAATGTATGCCGCTGTCGAGCAGAATATAGTAATCTGCATTGACCGTCAGTGAATAATTACTGCCGTTTACGTGATTAGTGCCATCATAAAGATCCCTTCCAGCATTAAAATGGACCCAGCCATCCTGGTTATCCCTGCCATCAGGGTCACTGACTCCAGATGTAGTTATTGTCACACTTTGGTCATCAAGATATCCCTCGAGATCATCTATATCTAATTCTGATCCGTTGACAGTTGGAGTCCAAGTGTCGGTTGAATCATTAAAGCTTCCATCATTACGCCCTTCGTCATTAATCGTAATATTACGAGGATCAATAAGGAACTGGCCAGCTTCTCCATTGGCTGCACTCGCAACTACTGAGCCGAAGACCTCTACATGTTCTGTTCCGGAGACTTCGACGAAACCGCCATCCCCCGAGACACTTCCGCCTTTGGCCTCAATGAGTGCGCCGTCGCGGAAAAGTGCTGTATCGGGCGAGTACACAATGACGTCTCCGCCGTCGCCGTTGACTCCGGCATTTGCAGTAGTTACACTTTGACTGCTGAGGGCAACTACACCGCTGGCAGTTAAAGAGATGTTGCCGCCATCACCATCGATACCGTCAGCATTGACAGTACCAAACTGACCGAGGCGGCTGGTTGCTTCAAGGGCAACTGTTCCGCCCTGAGTACCGGAAACATCTATCGTTCCGGTATTAATTACTTCACCGGCAACTACTGTGATGGTTCCCCCTGCATCAGAATTACTTGTGGTTGTAATTATACCGGTATTATCGAAGAGGCCATCGCTGGCTTGAAGAGAGATATTTCCGGCATCCCCATTTGCGTTTGAGGTTGATAAGGACCCGGTGTTGACCATTATAGGCCTGGAGAAGGCGTCTCCGGCAGCGGCAAAGATTATTGTTCCACCTTCGGCTTCTACTGTCCCTTCATTAATAATCTCTGCTGGTGTTTGTGCATCTGCCTCAGGGGATTCGAAAGAACCTATTTCAACAATGACGCTGCTTCCGGGCTGGCCGAGAAATACTTTGTCACCAGCAGTCATTACCACATATCCGGCAGGACAATTTATATTACCTGCGTTGGTCACCTGTTTTCCAACGAGATACACGCTCTTGGCAGAGATGTCGCCATAGTTGGCAACAGAGCCGCCACCCCCGACAAATTCATATTGACCATTGATAAAGCTGTCATTTGACATATTGAGACCGGAAGCTACCAACTGGTTGACGTTGATTGTAGCTCCACTTCCAATGATGACTCCGGCTGGATTTACAAAAAATACCCTGCCGTTAGCCAGCAAAGTTCCATCGATACATGTTGGATTGGCTGACAATATTCTATTCAACACGGAAGCATTGCTGCCAGGCTGGATGAATTGCACAATCTCAGGGCGGGCGATATCAAAACTTGTATAGTTTATGACTGATTTATCAGAAGCATGTATGACGGTATTTAGGCCGCTTTGTTGCAACGAAACCTGGCCGTGAATAACCTCCGCGCCTTCCGGTCCGGCCAGTACGACAGATGCCGGCAAATTGAAGAGCATACAGCATATTAAAATATATGTAATAAACCGCCTTAAATAGTGTCTTTTTATTAATTGCATTAAAAATCCCATATCCTCACCTTTTCACTTTGAATAGCTATTGTTTTCTAATGCGTATCCATCCAAACTCTGGGTAATGAGACAAAAATCGCTCAGAATCGTTTTATAAAGCTAAAGCCAAATCTGCCGCTTCCTTCATCGGTTCTAAGGGTTGACCTGAGTGGCCAACCGTAATATATACCTGCACTAAAATCATCTCCAACATCAAAAAGTAAGCCCATACCTATTGAGCAAAGTTCCTGAGTTTTCTTCTCACCTGCTACAGGATCTTCAATTTTAGCTCGGCCAAAATCAAAAAAGGCCAACGGTGCCAGTTTATTAAGCTCCAGTCCATTGCTTTGAACTTCGCTTGATTCATTGTCACTACTATCTCCAGGTTTGCTATATTGCACCAGGTCAAACTCATACTGAAATGACATGAGTGTCCCCTCGTCCGCAACAATTTCATCCTCCTTGTAGCCCCTGACAGAATAAAGTCCCCCGAAAGTAGTCATTTTTGATGGCGCCAGTCTTTCATCGGTTGTTATCCATCGGAAGGAACTGCTGAATCTCTGAACCTTATCGGGATCGATGTATTGAGAGTTGGCGGCCGAAAGTGAGTATATATTAAAGTCTGGATCAGCATTCGAGCTTGTCCCATCCATAGTTGGAGGTTGAAAAAAGCAATGGCTACTCCGGCCTGATT
>JACKQG010001828.1_pt1 | contig 28776 bp, 21 predicted proteins | sample 8237621 | NCBI WGS metagenome assembly JACKQG01 (sample SAMN15677084, study PRJNA649215) | marine metagenome | biome: marine; feature: Black Sea; material: saline water; isolation source: suspended particulate matter (SPM) from the Black Sea western gyre | collected 2013-06-09/2013-06-10 | depth... | reverse complement strand
TGTTTTTGCGGCCTTGTTCCCCGCTCTTGTCGCGTTGCCCTTCTAGCCCCGCCTCTCTCATCTTGTCGCAAATCGTTCAGTATCAAGTGATTGCTGTCGAACGCGTGATTGTCGGTTGCGAGCCTTACCGCTTCAAGACCGGGGCCAATCCACAATAACCGATCACTGAAATTCCGTTCACTGCCGGTACAACTCGATCATGAGTGGCTGGTTCTAACCCGATCAATGACACGCAACTGCATTCGGTGGGCACGACCGAGGGCGCGAACGCGATTTGCTAACTGCAGCAGGTCACATCGACCGAGGGCAGTTTCGAGCTGGTCGACGACTAGTGAATTGGCCCGGAGTTTGTCGTCCGTTTGATAACATCTCGTGCCAGATTTCCGTCCGAACTGAAATGCTCTCGGTCATCAACACCTCTTGCGCGAATTCCGGTCAAACCGTGTTGGAAAGACACGCTCACGCTGCAGCGTTGCCAACAGGCAATGAGTATTGGGAGTGTCGGTCCGCGGCATGGTCGGCAGCTTGGCCGGTGGCTCCCGCAGCACACTTCGGGCGCCGGGACGGAGAAACGGTGACTCGGCTTGAACGCTACCGGGGCACAAGTTCGCCACCTGCGAGTTTACGGCGTCACGAACCGCAGGCTGTACAGTCGCGCGTTCTGCAAATGAAACCGGAGCCGAATGGGTCCATTCAGCAACTTGCGGACGTCGCTCTTCCCGTTCCAAGAGGCGACCACATCGACCGAGTCGATCGTGAGACCGTCGGCGTCTTCGACGCCATAGCCGGCGATCGGAACGCCCGCTTCATCGAGCACCTCGACGCGGCACAGACCGTTGTCAGCTTTCACGTTCACGGCGAGTTCGGCTACGCCGTCTAGCTGGCGATCGGTCTTCAGCAGCAGCGGTTTCGTCGTCAACACGCCGCCTCGCGGTGTCGCGTCCATCGACACGAATCCGTCTCTGCGCAGCGTTCCCAAGCCGATCTGGCCGCTGACCTTGCCCAAGTCGCCGCCCTTGTAGGGCCCGTGATATCTCGTGTCTCCCGCATAGTACACGTACATCCGGTCGCCAACCACGATGGGTGCTCCGATTGCGGGAGACTGGTTGGTCCGATCCCAACTGCCATCGGGTCCGATGTCCAGCACGGGCTCACGTCTCGACATCCGCTTCCAGTTCAGACCATCGCGGCTGTGAATCAACTCCAGAACGAGGCGGTGCTTGTAAGCATCCTCATGTTTGTAGAACACTTGCAGCCAACCCAAGAGCATCTCGCCCCACACGAATCCGGTGTTGTTGTACAAGTCACAAGGCTGATCGTCCCGGTCGTCCGTCTTGAGGATCAACCGTGGTTTCGTCCACCGCACGAAGTCCTCGCTTTCGCACTGAAACCGAGAGCGACCGCGGTCGGTGTACCTCTTTCCAAAGCAGACGTATCGCTTGTGAATTGAGTCGTAGAAGAAACCGACGGTGTCACCGACCGCCGGCATGATCAACGAGTTACTCCTGGTCCAGCAGATCCCATCGGGGCTGGTGGCGCTCCAAACTCCATCTTTGTCACTCATGTAAGCCACGCCCGGTGGACGCTCGTAGAAGCAGGCTTTGTAGAGCCGATTTGGATCCGTTTCCCAGGGCGTCTTGATCGCTCCATAGGTGAACAGGGTTGGCAGGCTGTTGATCTCCTCGCGGGCACTGGCCATCACGATGTTATTGACCTTCGAACCTTGGAACTCAAACTGCCCGACGTCAGGCTTCTTCCAATGAACACCGTCTGTCGAAGTCGCATAGCACATCATCTTGATCTGGCCGGTCGGAACGGCCGAGTCTTCATCGTTCAACGTCCAGTACCACGCCTTGAAGAGCCTTTCCTGCTCGTCAAAGATCACGCTGCCGTGTGTGCTGACGTAGTTTCCGCCAAACTCCCACGGCTTCTCAGGACGGAGCACGGGGTTTTCGGGATGCCGTTCCCACTGGTGAACCGTCCGCCGGATGCCTGTTGTGTTTTCAATCAAATGGTCATCAACGAACAATTGCGTCGCGGACGAGATGCGAACGGGCTGGCTCGTCGACTCGATGCCCTTGAACAAGTAATCCTCAACCGCCTCGCGGTCGCTCGTGTCGAGCGCGCCGTCGTAGATGAGAAACTCGCTGACTCCGCCGGCGAAACTCGTCGATGTGCTCGGGAAGAGCCCGCCGTCCTTGTCTTGGGCGGAACCTAGATAGGCCGTGATCGAGCCGCTAGTGAAGCGGCGGTTGTCGGCGTCACCCTGGCTCGTGGCTGCCGGTTGTCGATCCCCGTCGATGAAGACCTCGTGCCTGCCTCCCGCGCGAACGACCCAAGAGATCGCTGTGAACCGTAGTGGTGGTCCATCGGGGAACGGATTGGGAACGACCTTGGTGTTGTCCGAATTGCCGTCGGCTTTGTACAAAGCGGCGAACCCGTCGTTGTTTCCGTCGGTGGCGAGAATCACACGGTTCTCGCCGCTGTTCTCGACGAGTCCAAACCAGACGTCGTCCCGGTTGGGGTCTCCATCGTCCGGAGCAACAACGGCGAAGATTGTGAAGCTTCCATCAAAGGTGCTATCAAAGCCCGTGGCAAACTTCAGGTGATCGCCACCGCCGGCAAACGAGACGACGTCCCTTTGGTTGAGGGAATCCGTCGCGTGTCGGGGTTGATTGTCGGTCTCTCTTTGTGTCGCGTGTTGGCCATGCGTGGACTGATCCTTCCACACCGAGACCAGGCCTTCCCGAGCCGTGATCCCCCGGTCGGCCCGCAGCCAAACCTGCATCGCGTTGTCCTTGTAGCTCGGGTCAGGCTCGCCGTTGGGAAGCAGCACGTCGCCGAAAACTACGCCCGTGGACATCAACGTCCTGGCAAAGATCATCGCGATCAACGGTAGTGCAATCTTCTGATGCATGGCACCCCTGGGGCTCTAGCATTCCACAAGCGACATTTTGATTCCATGGACGTGCGAACAGCCACCTGGCAAGAAGTGAGGAAATGGCGTCTGCGGCCAGGCGTATTCGCGTCTCAAAAAGCCGTCGCGCATGGGAGAGCTCGGAAGGCTAATCAGTGTTGCCCGGATCATCAAGCCATACGTTTCGTGGGAATCAACCGGCGGCGGCGAGGTGTTGCACAAGCGAGCGCATTGTTCGTCCGCGGACACTCGCCAAAAGGGCAAGACGGCGCCATTGTGTCAGATATCGTCGTTTCTGACTAGGGGCCATCTACGAAACGTTTCTCGGCTCAAAACTGTTGGGCCCCGGCCCGGAGCTGTTGTAGCAAATCTCGAAACAGCGTCGGTGTCACACCTGGCTCACGAAAGGCAAGAAACTGATCGGCGCGAGTTGAACGACTGTCGTCAGTTCGCTGACCCCACGATTCCAGAGTTCCGACCGGCCCCAAACGGACCAGGTCATCAACACCGAATGCGCGAATCTCCAATGCGCGGCGGTCGCGGATCTAGGCGCTTTGGGTTGTTTTACCGATGCCGCAAATTGATTTCTGGGCAACTGCACCAAGCGTGCCTCTCTCGAGCGGCAAAATTGGCGACAGACGGCGCCTGCCCCAGACATTCAAAGATCTCGGGAAGTCACATCGCCGCACAGATGCTAAAGTTGCCGCAGTGGAGTTTGTCCAACGAGAACGGTTTGTCGCGAGGCAAGAATGAAGGTCTTAGCCCCTGGTTCTTCTTTCTGGGTTGTTGCGATTGCCCTCTTCGGATGCGGCAGCAAGCCTGCGCACCATCGAGCGGCCCGAGCCCCTCGTGATCTGGCGACGTCCAAGTCTTCGGACTCCTTTGCAGGTGACCGGCCCGGCAACGACGGAAGGCGGAACGTCTATCCGACAAAGGGTGAAGTCCTGAAGTCGGAATCAATTCCGTTGACCAAGATCGACGCCGCGCTTGCGAGGGCGGTGTCCCGTTTCGACTCGCCAGAAGCCTTATTCTCCGATCAACTTTGGTTTCTGATGCGCGCACAAGAAAAGATCAGTAATACCGACTTGGGAGAACTAATCGCTCGCTTTCGCATGCGAATCCGCAATGATGGTATGACCGCGCTCATAGAGCCAGCTTGGGAGCAGCATCCTCCACCCACAACGGGACCTGTGGCGTGGCGCACCCTCATCGAACTCATGAGAGACTCCACCCGTTGCCGGGCCGGTCAAGCCCCATCTCAAAAGCTCCGATCTTTCATCGCGGAAGACCATTCTGGATACATATTGACCCATCAGATTCTCGCAATGCTGTGGGCTGAGTCTGTTGGGTGTACGCCGCCAATTGAGTGGCATGCGCGCAAAGAAGAGTTGGTGCATCGTGTACTCCATGAGATAGAGGCGGACGCTGGGACCAACCTAGACCTATTCGTAGAGCGTTTGGCTGTCGTCGCACTGGCGGGATATGTGGACGAACTGCGGAGCGACTGGGTCGAGCGAATTCTGGCAGCCCAGCGATACGATGGATTCTGGCAGACACCCGATGAAACGATAACGATGTCATTCCGAGGGTATACCCTGGTCAGTGAAGGCGGAGACAGCGACCCGACTCACTGTTCCAGTATGGCCCTGTGCGTACTCGCATATTATCGGGAGCTCGTGCTCCGCTAGGTAATCTGTTGCCCCTACTCACTGCCCCCATAGATCACCCAACCGGTTTCAAGACGTATCAGTCACCCTGATTTGAAGTTCTTCTGCAGTCCAAAACTCCAGGCGTCCATGGCCGAAGTAGTTCAGGGCATTCACGGCTGAGACGCCGCCCCGCCTGGTGTCATCCAATCGACTGCGCGACGGAAGCGTGAGAACGCGAGACTCGGAATGTGCTCGTATCCGCGTCGGTCATCAACACCGCGTGGAGTTGCGCCAGCGCCCTTGCGCGCCCCTGACGAACCGACATTGGTCATGAAACGAAATCCGCTTGCGCGCTCATGACAAAACGACCTGTGCGCGCAAGGAAGGCCGGAGGCCTCCCGAAAAGAGGAACAGCAAGCGATACTCCCCGGTCACCGCAGCAGTACCAATAGAACGTGGGCAGTAATCTCGGCGGGTGTCCCCCGCGGGGATGCGTTTTGACCGGATCGTTAATTCCGGGGCACCTGCTAACCAGAGATTCAGAGAGTTTTGGGCCGATATCTCGGGGTCCGGGCTTGACCTTCAAGGTCCAGTTCGGACCCCGCGCGGTCTCTCTCGAACTAGAGACTTTTTCGGCAGCGGCGAACTTGTCGCAAGTCTTTGCGACAAAGGCGGTAAACGCAAAAACGCCGAGAGCGGAAACTCCCGGCGTCTTGTGTAAACTCCGCGAACCGTCAGGTTCGTAGGATTTGAGTTAGCTCCCCCGGTAGGACTCGAACCTACGACAAGGCGGTTAACAGCCGCCTGCTCTACCAACTGAGCTACAGGGGAATATCGAAACAGAGTTCCATATTATTTCGTCGGTAGAAACCTGACAAGGCGTACAGGGGAAAGTCTTTACTGAGATTGATCGTTTCAACTCGCCCTGTCCTCCAACAATTACAATCGTCTAACCCAAGTCCGCAGCGACACCGATAGGAGGAAATTATCGGCGTTGACGATACTGATGTCTGTGACGACTCCGTACCAACCAGGATTTCCTTCAACTGGAGTAAGATTAATTGATATCACGGAGAATCTCTTGAGCCGCGTTTTTCCCGCAGGCTCCCATCACTCCGCCGCCGGGGTGACTGGCGGCTCCGCAAAGGTACAAGCCGCGAATTGGTGAGCGGTGATCGGACCAGCCAGCAACGGGACGAAAACAGTAGAGTTGGTGAAAGTGCATTGCTCCTTGCATGATGTTGCCGCCGGTGATCCCGAAAGTTCGTTCTAGATCAAGCGGGCTGAGAACTTGGCGGTGCTCGATCGCAGCGGGGACATTAGGTGCGTATCTCGCGAGTTGCTCGACGCATGTGTCAGCAAACGACTCCTTGATATTATCCCAATGCAAGCTCTCGGCGAGTTTGTAGGGCGCGTATTGCACGAACATCGAGAGGATGTGTTTGCCCGAAGGAGCGATCGTTTTGTCGACGCTCGTGGGCATCGTGATTTCGAGAATGGGCTCCTCACTCGGGCAACCGTACTTCGCGTCATCGTAGGCTCGCTCGATGTAGTCCATGCTCGGACCGATATGCATCGTGCCGTGATGTTGGGGACCTACGCCATTACTTGGGCAGGCTGTGAATTGAGGCGGCTCGGCGAGAGCGAGATTGATCTTTGCGGACGCCGATGAATAATCGATCTTGGCGACGGACGTTCGAAACTCTTCGGGCAACTCGGTCGGATCAACGAAACGTTCAAACGTCAAGTGAGCATCGACGCTACTGGCGACAACGGGCGCTTCGAGATACGAGTTGTCTGCTAGGAGCACGCCGTGCGTCTTGCCTCCGTCGCTGATGATCTTGCTGACGGCGGCCTCGCGTCGAATGTCAACGTTCAAGTCACAGCAAGCTCGTTCCAGAGCGTCGGCCAATCCGCCCATTCCGCCTTCGACGTAGCCCCATACTCCACGCGCGCCACCAGCCTCGCCCATTACGTGATGCAACAGGACATACGCCGTACCCGGCGCGGACGGAGGTGCAAAGGCTCCGATGATGGCATCCGTGGCGAGGGTCGCGCGGAGGACTTCGGATTCGAACCACCGCTCTAGGATCGGGCGCGCCGCTCCGTTTAGCAACTCGACCGCGTCGGGAATCTCTCCGCCGAGTGATGCTAGAGCCTGGTAAAGATCCCAAAGTTTGCCGGTGTCTCGCAGTCGCTTGCCGACTCCGATCTTGCGTCGCTCCTTTGGCAAAGGCAGTGGGTCAGGAGCAGACTTTGAGAGAACTGGTTCCAAGATAGAGGCGACTCGTTCGAGCAACGCGTTGTAGCGGGGATACGCTTCGGCGTCTTTCTCACTGAATTTAGAAATCTCTTGCTGGTTTAGCCGATCGTCAGGTCCCATTAACAACGAACGGCCATCCAGAAGCGGCGTGAACGAAGATGGATTCCTCGGAAGAATCTTCAGGCCGTAGTGATTGAGCCTCAGCTCGCGAATGATCTCAGGTAGAAACAGGCTGATTACGTATGCCGCGGTCGAGACTTTGTAATCCGGCCAGAGTTCTTCGGTGGTGGCGCATCCGCCGAGGACATGACGACGTTCCAAAACACAGACGGACTTCCCGGCTTTCGCCAAATAGGCTGCGGTGACGAGCCCGTTGTGGCCGCCACCAATTACGATACAGTCATATTTCTTCGTTGGCTTCATCTGTTGGTGTATCCGTTCTGGCGACGATTGCTTCCTGACACGTTCGACCGAATCGGTCGCGATTGTAGCCGAACTCGCGAGAATCCCGTAATACCGAACCACGGTCAGTAACTTCTCAAACGCATGGGAATCGAACCGCTTGTCGGAACTATCTAGCCTGCGACCGGAGAGTGAAGACGTCAGGAGGCAGAAGCTGCGGTCGCGGCTGTTCATTCTTGCCGCGGCGGTCCTTTGGAGCACAAGCGGTTTCTTTGCGAAAGCGCCACTGTTCGATGCCTGGCCGAACGAAATTGATGGCTGGCCGGTACGAGGCCCGCTGCTGGCGTTTTGGAGAACCAGTTTTGCCAGCCTAATTCTGTTCCCGCTGGTCCGACGACCGCGTTGGACGGTTAAGCTTGTCCCGACAACGCTGATCTTCGCGGCGATGAGCGTCGCTTATCTGACTGCGATGACGAAGACGACTGCGGCGAACGCGATCTGGCTGCAAAACACAGCTCCGATTTGGATCTTTCTGGTCGGAGTTTTTGTACTTGGCGACGCAGTCCACCGTCGCGACTGGTGGCTGCTTGGCTTTGCGCTCGTCGGCGTCGGACTGATTCTGTCGTTCGAATTGAGGGGGCAATCGATCGACGGCATGATATACGGTTTGCTTGGGGGGCTGACTTATGCGGGAGTCGTTCTCTCGCTGCGGTGGTTGCGTGCCGAAGATTCGGCTTGGCTGGTCGCGTTGAATCATTTCGTGACCGGCGTGATTCTACTGCCCTATGTTTTGTACCAGGGGATTTGGCCGAGCCCTGGCCAGCTTGCGTTCTTATGTGCCTTCGGCATGTTGCAGATGGGCTTGCCCTATTGGTTGTTCGCTCGCGGCTTGAAAGGAATCCCCGGCCACGAAGCTTCGGGACTCGTTTTGCTCGAACCAATCCTCGTTCCCGTATGGGTCTTCCTGGCCTGGCGCAGCGAGTCGACTTACGAGGCTCCCGCTTGGTGGACGCTTGTCGGAGGCGGTTTGATCTTGATCGGCTTGCTCTGCAGGTACACGAATCTCGGGCGGGAACGTGATCGGGATGAGCAGTTTCGGAGCGAAGCAGAGAATCGGGATGGAGAGCGATAGAAATCCTAATACAGTTCTGCCGACGCCGAGCCGAGCGGTGTCGTCGCTTGTCGGTGGGTGATCCGTCCCAATAACGAACAGGACGAGGATGGCCATTAACGCGAGTCCTGGGGATGCGGCACCAACGATCATGGCAATCACGGCTATCGCCATAAATGCCCGTGCGATCCAGTGTGCCTTTTTTCCAAAGAGCGCGTAGGTGATATGCCCACCATCGAGTTGCCCTACCGGGATCATGTTCAGACCCGTGATAAGTAACCCGACCCAACCGGCCATAAAAAAGGGGTTCAATTGCGAGTGGGCTGGTAATTGGCCGGATTGGTATCCAATGGGCTGAATGACATCCATGATCATCCGCATCGCAATCGGAGAATCGTAATAGTAGGGGCCTGACACGGGCGTAGAGAGATCTAACTGTGAAATTCCAATCCAGGTAATTGGGATGGCAACCACTAAGCCGGCGAGCGGGCCAGCGATTCCGATGTCGAACATCTCGCGGCGATTGGCTTTCATTCCATCCATTCCGATCACGGCTCCCATCGTCCCAATCGGGCTGATAGGAAGTGGGATGAAAAATGGAAAGCTTGCCGGGATACGATACCGCAACGTCGCGAGAAAGTGTCCCATCTCGTGTGTGAATAGGATCAACAACACGCAACCCGTGTAGGTGAGCCCCTCTTGCCAATGCATGACGGCGGCCGTCCTGAGGGGCATCAAACCTCCAGTCCCAGAGAATGATTCAATAAGGAACTGCAGCGGGTTCCATTGTGTCGCGCCCGCCAAGAACGTGGAGAAGCAGGTCAGAATGAATAGGTTTAGCGGCAACAACTTGCGACGCGGCCGAGAAAGACGGGGACTTGGCTTTTGCTGGAGTGCAGCGTCCGCGACTTCGGCTTGATACACAGCTGGTTCGGCGACCGAAACGCTTGTTTCCGCTCGGGCCTCGTCTCCAATAACCAAATCGTCGCCATCGACGTTTCGAGCCGCCGGCTTCGGTTCGTCCGTGCTTGAAGCTTGGCTGAAGGAGGGATTTGCGTTCTCGTGGTTTGAATCATCCATCATTTAACAGGATAGCACACTGAGGGCGGAGAGCTTAGGGCAGAAGGCCAGGTCCGGGATGGAAGAGTGGGCAGTGCCTGTCCGTCTCTGACTCTCTGCGCTCTGCCCTCCGCTCCTACTGGCGTATTTCCGTTTGCTTTGGTAGTTTTTGAGCTTTGATTGAGTTCGAAATTGCATCGGCCGACAGGACGCGACCCATGAAACAAGCCATTGCTGGCGTGACTCCAAGCGAAGTCCAGGAAGTTAACGTGATGGAGGTATGGCCCTCGATCGCGAAGTTTACTTTAGGGCGGCTGATGGGTCAGTTGTTTGGCATCCAGGCGGGAATCTACGTGTTTCGTGTCGGCAATTTCTGTGCATTGGCTGGGATTCCGTTCGCACTCGCGTTGTACTTCTTTCGGCTGGCTCCTTCGTTTTTCGGAACACCAATGCATGGCGGCTTCTATCGACTGACCAATCGAAGAGTCATTGTGCTTCGAAACGAGATTAAATTCTCTGGTCCATCAGTGCTGCCGAAGTTCATTTTCGGTGCCGAAGTTAAATCAGTCGAGTTGGATCGCTTCGATTCGATAGAAATCGAGCGATTACCTGGGCATCATTGGTTTGACGCCGGTGATTTGGTGTTTCGCCTTGATGGCGTCGAGACGTTTCGATTGGAAGCGGTTTCGCGGCCCGATTCGTTTCGCCAAACCTGCTTGAAGTCTGGTGCTTCTTTCGTTGGCATCAAGCAAGCTCTTGCGCGTGAGCCCGTTCACGCGTAAGCAGTTGCTTTACGACAATGTGAAGTGCTCGACCGGCCACGGACGAGGGCAATCCTGGCAGCTCTTTGCCTTGCTTCAGTGTCTGCGAAAAATCCAGCGGCAAGTGTACGAACGCCGTTTGTGTTTTTAGATTCATCGTCTCAGCGAAAAAATGAGACAGGTAAAGCGTCGCATTGCAAAGGTACGAACCGGCATGATAGGACACGGCGGTCGGGATGCCTTCCGAGCGCAAGATGTTTGACCAGGCCGCGAGTGGTAACGCACTTTGATAGGCGACAGGGCCGTCTTCCACCAATCGATGGAACTCTTCAGGGCGCTGCTCGGATCGCCCGCCCACGTTCAGTCCGATCGCTTCGAGCTTAACGAGTGCTGCGCCGGGAGCTTGGCCGAGGTGCAGAGCGAAGTCGTAGTCCGCTTCGAGATCATTGCGAAGGCGGTGAGCTACCGTATCAAAATCAACCGGATAAAGTCGCGTTGTGATGTTCTCATTCGAACTGAGCTGCTTCGTAAACTCCACCAACGCAAGCCAGCTGGAGTTCTCACTCCAGCCGTCATAGGGCTCAAACGCGGTAATGAAAATACGAGGAGTTGCCATTCACCCTACCGATATTATTTGCTCGAAGTTCGCGGCGTGGCCCGACCGTTCGGTGTCCACATCATCAAAGGCTTAAACATACCGGCACGCAGAGCACAGTTCAACGAACGGCGAGCCGTAGAACTTGCACTTGCGACGGGATTGCTTTAGCATCAAATGGAGCAAGCAAGGCATCCATTTCATATACCTCATCGATTCTGACAGGGCCAGCGATGACTCTCGGTCGACTCAACATATGGGTTGCATCGTCTCTATTGTGCTGCCTGGGATGCGGCGGCTCGGACGAGCCACAACGGCATGCATTGCGCGGCTCGGTCGCGGTTAAAGGCAGTCCGGTCGCGAAAGGGACGATCAGTTTTCTTCCTTCCCAAGGAGTTTCGGGGGCACCAGCATCCACATCTGTCGAAGATGGTGAGTATCGTTTCTCGAACGAGAACGGTCCGTTTGCTGGACTGCACCGCGTCATCATCGGGATCGACGAACCTCTTGAGGACGTGAACGGCGCGATGTCGCCAGCAGCGCCCACCGGAGCATCGAGCGGCATTAAGGTCGCCCCGCCGCCAGAGCGGCCTCAGGGTGCCAGAAGAGGCCGACCAGCTACAACTCCCTTAAAGACTCAATGGGAAGTTCAGTATACGATAGAGGATGATGGAGAGAATCGTAAGGATTTTGATCTGAGCGGCTAAAGGCCAGTGCCGCTCGTGGTTGGACGGACAGGGGAAGTGGAATGACAACGAAGGTGAATCGTCGCGGGTTTACGCTCGTCGAACTGTTGGTTGTGATTGCGATCATCGGCATTCTTGTCGCGTTACTGCTACCGGCCGTCCAGGCGGCTCGTGAATCGGCGCGGCGAATGAGTTGTTCTAATAACGTCAAGCAAATCGTCCTCGCGATGCATAACTATCACGATTCGTATCGAGTGTTTCCGTCGGGAAGTTTGCAACCCATCCCAACTTCGTTTTCTTGGGGTTACTTGGCGTTGACGATGCCCTTCTTCGAGCAATCTGCGTCTCACGACACCATCGATTTTGGGGAGCAGCATTGCGGTTCCCATATAAAGGCGCTGCAGTCCTCTGGGAACGGCGACCCTTCGTCGGCGCTCATTAAGCTATTTGTTTGTCCGACCGATCCACACAGTGACCAATCTCTGCTCAGCGGACCAACGGGGCCACTCCCAGTCTCGGGAGACGTGGGTGTCTTATTTCCGGCAAGTTATCTGGCCATGGGTGGCAGCAACGATCCCAATGTGACCGGCACGTTTCTAGGATGCGTCGCGGCTGGCACTTCTACGACACTGCCGCGCGCCGGCAATGGAATGCTCTTTTTGAACAGCGACACACGCTTCGCTAGCGTTACAGATGGCACGAGCGTCACGATTATGATTGGTGAGCGCGGTATTCCCGAGGATCTCGGATGGGGCTGGCCAATATGCGGCGGGTGGGAGTGCGAGCACTATGTAAGCTCTACACTGGGCTTGTCCAAGGGGAACAACGACCCGTATTTCATTCAGGCGCAACATCTCTGGAGCTGGCATCCAGGCGGCGCGTACGTCGGATTGACAGATGGAAGCGTGAGGTTTCTCTCTTACACGATTGACTATAACACCTACCTTGCTCTTTCAACGCGGGCCGGTGGCGAAGTCGTCGGCGATTACTAGACGGTTACCGTAAGGCACCGATGCATCACGATTGGGAAGCGAGTGGCCTGCGACTGCCGCTATTGATTACTGGAGTCGCGGGCGTCGCGGGCTACAACGCCTATCGTTATTTCTCCACACGATATCCTGGGCAAGTCATCGCGACACGGCGGGCGGATAACTGGCCGCTACAGGGCGAAGGGATCGTCGGATGCGATGCCGATGATGGCGAACAACTTGCGAAGCTGTTCGAGCGATATCAGTTTCGATCGGTGTTGAATTCAGAAGGTTCGTGCGCGCTGAAGTCCTGCGAGCTTGATCCCGAGATGGCGTTTCGCGTCAACGTCGGCAGCATCGAAAGCTTGCTCAAGACGATCAAGGGCAGTGACGTGCGACTGGTCCATCTTTCCATCGATTTGGTCTTTTCCGGCGGTGGCGACGGGCAGTATGTCGAGGATGACCGTACCAACCCGGTGACCGTTTATGGCAAGACGATGGTCGAATCCGAACAGTTGATTTTGTCTCTCAAGTCGGATGCCTGTATTTTGCGAATCTCGTTGCCGATGGGAATCAGCTTCAACGGGCATGCCGGCGCAATCGATTGGATTCAATCGCGCTTCAAAAAGTCAAAGCCGGCGACGCTATACTATGACGAGATCCGTTCGCCGATGTATACCGATTGTCTGAATTCAGTACTCGACGACATACTTCGACGCGACTTGGCGGGCTTGTATCACGCAGGGGGTCCCAACCCGCTTAGCCTGTACCAGATCGCCCAGATCGTGAACCGTGTCGGTGGCTATGATCCCGAGCTGTTGATGGGTTGTTTCCGAAGCGAAGCGGGCCCCATGCCTCCGCGAGCTGGTAACGTAACGATGAGTTCTGACAAGTTGGCTGCGGCCCTAGGATATGAACCGTTTACTTCCTGGCCATGTTTTAGTGAACATTTGCCAACTAACCCGCAATGGCACCATGATCGCACGAACGGCGGTCTGGGAAGCGCCGAGCTTATCGAGTCCGTGCTCTACACGAATCCACGCCGTCGAGCGGAGGCCCGGAAATAGCGACGCCTCGCTTGGTGTTCCCCCACTCAATTGGGTATACTCGACAAACGGAAAGGTCACGAATCAGAAAGTGACTTTTATGGCAGCCCGAGACAGTTCGTCTTCTCGTCTTCAAACGTGCGAATCGAAGTAGGTAGGAGTTCAGCAGAACGCGGCGATCGCGTCTGGTCTGCGCGCTGTGCTGAATTCCAATTGGCTGAGCGTGAATTAACATGAGAGCGCGATGGCAGTACTAAAGGCGACGCGAGGCTTGGCACCTGGCACAATTTGCAAGCTCACTTCCGGAGTGATCGTTGTTGGCCGCAATCCGAAGGCGTGTGACATTGTCTTGGAGCACTTTGCCGTAAGTCGCGAGCACGCCCGGCTTGAGATAGTCGACAAGGCCAGGTACATCGAAGATCTCAAAAGTCGGAATGGCGTGCTGATCAATGGTCATGAGATCAAGCCAGGACCGGCAGGGCGCCAGCGACTTTATTCGGGCGACCGAATCGAAATTGCCGCCTTCGAGTTCATCTACGACGAAGATCCGTCGACCAACGACTTGGTTTATATGTCGGAGGATACCGAACGTCCGGGCATCCTCTCGACGCTTGATTGTTCAACGGACAGTTCGCGTGATCATAAGGCTGCCCCGCGACTCGGCAAGTTACGGACGCTCGTAGGGATCATCGAAGACCTCTCGCAGGAACTTGACTTGGAGCGAATGCTCCCAAAGATCGTGGCAAGTCTCTTTCGAGCATTCCCACAAACACAATCCGGATGTGTGTTACTGCGAGACGAATCCGGCGAATTGGTTCCTGTCGCTGCCCAAGTTCCGAAGGGCGCTGAAGCGCCAATGCGGATCAGTCGTGCGATCATCGACGAAGTAGTCCAACAGCGCACTGCCGTCTTGGCGAGCAGCTTGAATACCGACTCAACAGTCGGGGACGGAGAAGACACAGAGGACACACAACAGAGTTCGGTGATATCCGCGCCCTTGCTGAACAACCGCGACGATGTCTTCGGCGTGATTCAACTTGAGATTGTGGACGGGAGCGACCGATTCTCTCAGTCCGATCTTGAGTTACTCGGTGCCGTTGCCCGCCACATGGCCGTGGTAATCGAGAATTCGAGACTGCATGATCTCGCATTGCGTGAGCAGCGGACGGAATTCGAGGCTCGTTTTAGAAAACTCATCGAAGGATCGATTCAGGGTATTTTGATTCATCGGCTCTTCAAGCCGCTGTTCGTCAACGAAGCCTGGGCTGTGTTGCATGGACACACCGTTCAAGAAGTGCTCGAGATGGAAAGCGTCTTGCCGTTGATTGCTCCGCACGAGCGTGATCGCGCGATGCAATTTGCAAAGGCGAGGTTGCGCGGCGACGATGTGCCTGCGCGTTACGAAGCCCAGGATCTGCGGCGTGATGGCACAACGGTGTGGGTCGAGAAATTCATTTCCGTTATCGAGTGGGACGGTCAACGCGCCGTTCAAACTGCTCTCATCGACTTGAGTCAACGGAAGCAAGCAGAAGAGGCATTGCAAAACGCGCACGATGAACTGGAACGTCGCGTCCGCGAACGCACCGAAGAGTTGGCAACTGCGAACTATCAACTCCATGGCGAGATCTTGGAGCGGCAACATGCTGAAGAAGAACTGCGTGAATCCGAAGCACTCTATCACTCGTTAGTTGATCACATTCCGCTTTGCGTTGCCCGAAAGGACATAGAGGGGAAATTCACCTTCGTGAACAACGCTCTTTGCGAACTTTCCGGAATGACGCCCGAGCAAATCATTGGGCAGACCGATTACGACTTGTTTGCTGTCGAATCAGCTGACGAATATCGCGCCACAGATGAACAAGCTACTACTACACGAGAGCCTGCCGACCTGTTTGAAACAGTTCGATTGCCGAACGGTCCCGAGATTGACATCCACACCATCAAAACTCCACTCTTCAGCGGTGATGAAGTCGCGGGGACTCAGCTGTTGTTTTGGGACATTACGGCGCAAAAGAAAACGGAGGAAGAACGCAATCGATATGCCGCAAAGCTTGAACGAAGCAATCGAGATCTCGAACAGTTCGCCTACAGTGTGTCGCACGATTTACAGGCTCCGCTGAGGACGATCGCGAGCTATTGTCAATTGCTGCAGCGCCGGTATGAAGGTCATCTTGATACGGAAGCCGACGAGTTTCTCGATGGCGCGATCGACGGTGCGAAACGGATGAAACGACTGCTCGACGATCTGCTGGCCTATTCTCGAGTGACTACCGAAACTCACCCGTTCCGAGAGACGGATTGCAACGTCGCTGTCGACGAGGTGAGGAACAATCTTGAAGCCCAAATACGTGAAACGAGTACGGAACTGACCAGCGACTCGTTGCCGGTAGTCATGGGAGACCGCAGCCAATTAATGCAACTGTTCCAAAACTTGATCGGCAATGCAATCGCTTATCGCAGCGACCTACCGCCGCGAATTCATGTCAGCGCCGAGGAACGTCTCGAAGAATGGATATTCTCGGTAAAAGACAACGGAGTCGGTATCGAAGAGCGTCAGTACGAGAGAATATTTCAGGTATTTCAGCGTTTGTTTGCTGAACATGAACGCCCCGGGTCGGGAATCGGGCTCTCGATTTGCAAGCGAATCGTCGAACGGCACGGAGGCCGCATGCAGCTGACCTCTGAACCAGGAAAGGGAAGCGAATTCAGCTTCACGCTCTCGAAGAAGCCAAGCCTGTTGGACGAAGTAGCACCGACGTAATCAGCTCATGCATGTCGCATTCTGAGGCGATCGTACAGCAGCAATCCGGCGATTGTTTTCGCATCTTGGATCTCGCGAGATTCAACCATTCGCATCGCTTCACTCCAAGAGACGACAAGATTCTCGATTTCCTCGCCTGGCTCTCGTGCAGCGCCGACCATTTCTAAATTGGTGGCGACGTACAAATGCATTCGTTCGTCGAGGATCCCTGGCGACAAGTAGAATCCGTGAACCTCTCGCAGCTTGCCGGCGCGATATCCTGTCTCCTCGACTAACTCACGATCCGCGGCCTGATCCGGTGGTTCCGGAGGCTCAAGTGTGCCCGCTGGCAGTTCGATCAACGTGCGGTCTACCGAAACGCGAAAGTTGTGAATCAAGCAAACATGATCTTCGTCGACCATGGGGATAATCGTCACTGCGCCGGGGTGTCTCACGACCGCTCGAGTTCTGGTTTGGCCGTCAGGAGTTTTGCGATCGACTTCCTCGACCGAGAAGCGACTGGTTACGAGCAAAAGTTCCTTTGACACAATTCAGAAAACTCCAATGCCGCTCGATCAATAGATCACGCCGCCACGAACCAAAGCCGTATCGTCAGCTGCGATGTCGGGAATGCCTGAAACGAACTCAGCGGTTCGAGAAAAGACGTATCCGATTTCGATTCGATATCCCGCGCCGCCATTCAATTTTCGTTCGAGGCCAAGGAGCAGCCGATAGTCTCTCAACGTTACCGTATCAACGATGCCACCACCGCTGTCGTAGGCCCAGCTGTTACCACCAAACTCGCCGCCGACATACAACCAATCTTCGTAGCCAGGTCCGGCGTCGATTCGATGTGCGAGCTTTGGCCGCGGGAAGATCATTTCGTAGCGTCGATCGAGGCTGGGATTCCATATTACGCCACCCGCAGGGAGCAGCCGCACGTCGTTGCGGTTCAGATACAAGACTCCGAAGACGACCTGCACTTGGTCCGGAACCCAATCGTATCGTGCGAGCGCTTTGCCGGTCAGACGAAAGGCATCGCTCGTGCTGATCTCGAAGTCAGAGTAGAGTGACGGAGCTACTCCGATAATCGCTGTCCAACGCTCGCTGACGCGCGGCACCCACACGAAGTCGACATAGGTTTCATATAGTCTCGGCGGAAGCATCGGAGCGACTGGACCATCGAGATAGCGGACATTGAACGCTGGCGTAATCAACATGGGCCATTCGCGAGTCGGCGCGGGCACAACGACGGAAAGGGACGAGTCCAGTTCGATTAGGCCGAAGCTGCTAAGGCTGCCGCGATCGATGTACGTTCCTGTGAACGCGATCTTCTGAAAGAAGCCGTCTTTGTGATCGGAGACATGACCGATCGTTCCCGGCATTTCCTCGCCCCAGAATTCCTGAGGCTCGGAATACTCGATGAAGCCGTCACTGGCACCTGGCTGTGTTTCCGGAAGGACTTCGGATGGTGAGGGCAGTCTCGCTAACCGTGACTCAAAGCCGTTCGCATGCGGGAGAAAGTAGTTCGCGGTCGGATCGGGACCACGGTACATCAATGGAACGTGCTCGAAGCTGGGCCCGGAATCGATGTCTTGAGCGATGCACGGTATCGCCAACACCGTCGCCAGCATTGTGACGAAGAATCGCCGCGTTATTGAATCGAACAGCAGTTCTCTTTGCTCAGTGCGCACTAGTACGTCAGACCTCCACGCACCATGACTGTCTCGGCAAGGTCATGCTGTAGAATCGGACCGGAGGCAAAAATGAGTTCGCGATTGAAGACATATGCCGCTTCCGCGAATCCACGGACGCCGCTCTGGCAAGTCCATTCGAATCCGCCGCCCGCTCGAATATCGTTGATGTCCATCCGCCGGTCGCCGCCAACCCCGACTCGCGAAACCGTCCAAGAACCGCCGCCATACTCGCCGTTTAGATACCACCACACGTCGGTGTTGCCGATCGTTGTCAGGTACTGAGCGAGCTTCGGTTTGGGAAAGTAGATATCGAATCGAGTCTGCGGATTCGGTCTCCAAAGGATGCCGCCAGCCGGTAACAGCTTGACGTCGATTCGATCGAGATAAGTAATGCCGCCTTTCAACGCGACCGTCGGCGTCAGGCCAAGAACGAACAAGCCCGTTCCCTGCAGTCGCACGCTGTCGGTTGTTGTGGTGTTGAAGTCCGTAAACACACCAACGTTGACGTCAAGTTCACCGCCGAACTGCGGCGTGATCATCGGCCGCCAACCGAAATCCAGATAGGCACTGTACACTCGCGAAGGTAGGTCTGTCGGAAAGAGGGCCGGTCCCGGTCCGGTGTGCGTCGTTGGACCGTCCCAAAAGTGAAAGACGAATCCAGGGGACACTTGCAGAGGATGTGCGCTGTAAAGAAAATTCGGAAAGTTCATCGTCGTCGCCAACTCGACGTCATTCGTGTCGAGTTTATCAAGCGAGTTCCCTCCGTTGACCCACGTGTAAGTCAACCGCACATCCTGGAACAGTCGTAAGTACTGGCCTGGTTGAGCTTGTGGCAGATTCCAGTTCGGCAGGCCAAGTCCGTTTGGGAACAAGACGGGAGGCTGCTGAGCATAGCCTCCAGAACCGTAAGCCGAACCGGGAACTTGATAACCTGGCTGCGCGCCCGTTTGTGGATAAGTCGGCTGCGCGAAGTTGGGTTGGATAATGTTCCCTTGCGCATTAGGGGGTGTCTGCCAGAATTGTGTTGCACCGGGATTGGTTGCAGCAGATCCTGTCGATGGTTGCAGCAACGAAGGAGGTTGCGACGCGGCGTTTGGAGTGGTCGAGTATGGATCGAAACGAGGAGTTCCCAGTGTCGTGGAAGGTGCCAGTGTCGTGGAAGGTGCCAGTGTCGTGGAAGGTGCCAGTGTCGTGGAAGGCGCCAGTGTCGCGGCTGGCGCTTGTGTAAGCTGCGATCCCTGCGGTTGACTCGGCGCAAGCGGGTTTCCGGTAATAGAACCCTGGCGCTGATAGAACGTTTCGTTGACCGAGTTCTGAGGGATCGGAATACGTTGGGCGCGTGCCACACCGACCGCTAGCACAACTAGCGCAAATGACGAACCAAAACAAAACAAACGGTTCCGCACGATTGCCTCAAGCCCAGAATAGTCGAGTGACGATAAGACAAGCTTTTCGAAGGGCCGACGTAAATAACAGAGATTGCCCCAAGAGGTCAAGATCGCTCTAAGTGATACTTGGCGTCCGACGCGCGAGCTTCGTCAACGTCACCGGCCGGATGTGACGGGCCAGCAGGCGATTACATCTCGTTCAGAATTGCAAACGCCCCGATAATGAGTTGCGCTCCCGTAACGAGGATCAGCAAGACCGTGCCGACGATGCCGATGATCATTCCGGCTTGTGTGAGACCGCGGCCTGCCGGATCCATGCGCCCAGCATTGATCTCCTTCATGTCAGCGTGTCCCATCACCCAAGCCACGATCGAAAAGATCTGACAGCAGATGAATCCAAGTAAGCCAAACGTCAGAATTAACCCACCTCGATGGGGACGATACGCGCTACCCGCAGGCCTGACGATGCGACCCGTCGGGCTAACCGCCGCGGGTGGGCTATATGGATTCGTTGCCGAAGTAGTCCCGCTCGAATCAGTAACGAATGGGTTTGCGTTCATTCCCGCTGCCGGGATCAGCGAGGGGTAGAGATCCGTTGCAGGTCGCCAAGTCTCTTCGCCATCTTTCCGAAGTTGCGACGCAGAATCGAGTCGACCTTCCTTCACCCATCCGTCGAGCTCGGACTTTGGAGCAGGCCCGTAGACACCTCCGTCTTTGGTGCGAAGTAGCCACGCGTCGTTGGTGGTAGAAGATTGCTCATGCGAGGCGGTGCGGTCGGCCTCGGGGACATCGTAGATCGTCTTGCAATGTGGACAGCGACCCTTACGGCCAGCGAACTCATCGCCAACTCGCAGCTTGCGAGCGCAACCTTTACAAATCGTTTCAATTGCCATTCGATATTCGGTGACCTACCGCCAGCCGACTCCGAGGAGAAGCACAAACACAAACACGACGATAACCACAATCATTAGCATCGCGTGCAACATACCGATGATTTGACCTGCTTGCGTTAGCCCGGTGCCGTTGCTGTCCATTCGCCCTGCTCGCATCTCGCGGAGGTCGGCGCTTCCCATCACCCAAGCACAGATACCAAAGATTGGACAACCAACCGCCCAACTAATGATCCCCAATGAAAGGATCAACGCACCGCGATGCCCGGCGATGTAGCGTTCGGTAGCGCGGGGGGCCACCATCGGTGACGGTCTTGGCGCTTGGGTAAGTGCAGGGAAGACGGCGTCGGCGTTCACCCAGTTCGTGTCGGCATCGGAACTGAGCATGCAGTCGGAGCTGACTCGGCCCTCGGCAACCCAAGCTTCTAAGTCGCTCTTGGAGGCCGGGCCGTACGTTTGTCCTTCGGGAGTACGCATCCTCCACTGGACGCGGGGATCTGCATCGGCGTTCGCAGCGGATTCGGCCTCGACCAACGATGGAACGGTATAGATCTCATTGCACAACGGACAGCGAGCCTGCTTTCCGGCGTGTTCCTCGCCGACTTGGAGCTTCCGGTCACATCCTGGGCATGTTGTCTCGATCGGCATGAAGTTACTCGCGGGGTCGTATTTTGAGAGTGCCGGCTGTTGAAATGGCCAAAGAGTGACTGCGGAAGTGTAATCAAACGCGGATCACCGATCAACGAATGATGGACGTGGCGAGTTGCCGAGATTGCTTCAGCGCGGATACAATGCGTCAATCAAGTCTCCGAGTATTCGCCAACCCGTATTCGCCAACCCGTATTCGCCAACCCTTCGGCGATCTTGGAATTAATTCTTGTCCGATGAGTGCGTCGCCCGAAGGCGACCCACATGGAGATTGTTATGTTGACCGGAATACTAATCGGAATTGCGACGCTAGGAATCTTAATGTGCGGCGTAATCGCCTTTGTCTGGTGGGCTCGGCGCGAACAAAGCGACTCGTTCGAGCGGGCACGCGACACGTTTCGATTGCGCCGAGAATGGCTAGAAGCCGACTTTGTCAGGCAAGCTGGCTCAAGTGGCAAACCACGCGGATTACGTTGGATGAACTGCGATTTCGACGACGATGTCGCCTTCGCGAGGGATCGCCGCACGGGTCGATATCGGGCGTTGGTCGGTGTGACGATCAGTTTCGAGGCGATCGAAGGTGGCGGCATGGAAGACGTCGAAGCAGTCAGTAATCTGCGTGCGGCAACCGTTGTCTTTCGGCTCGACGGGCCCGAGTGGCGGGCGGACGGACGGGCGCTGTTCAATCTGAACCCTGCCGAAGCGATCGAGCATTATGAGAACGAGCTGGAAACCGTCGAGTAGTCTGTCAGCTCTTTAGCAGATTTCGCAGCACCGTGTGTAAAATGCCTCCGTTGCGGTAATAGTCCAATTCGACGGGCGTATCGATTCGTACTCTGGCTAGAAACTCTGTCGTGTTGCCTGCCGCGTCTGTGGCTTTGACGGGAACCGTTCCGCGGGGCTGCAACGACTCGTCTAGTCCTTCGATATCAAACGTCTCTTCACCAGTTAGACCAAGCGATTGCCAAGTTTGTTCCTCCGGGAATTCGAGAGGCAACACGCCCATCCCCACGAGATTGCTGCGGTGGATACGTTCGTAGCTTGCGGCGATCACAGCACGCACGCCAAGCATATAAGTTCCCTTGGCCGCCCAGTCGCGACTGCTGCCGGTTCCATACTCAGCACCAGCAAGCACGATCAATGGCGTTCCTTCGCTGCGATACTTCATCGCGGCATCGTAGATGGCGGTTTGTTCGCCATCAGGCAGATGGCGAGTCACACCACCTTCAGTTCCAGGCGCCAGCTGATTCCGAATGCGGATGTTGGCAAGCGTGCCGCGAACCATGACGCGATCGTTGCCGCGACGCGAACCGTAGCTGTTAAAATTGCGAGCTTCGACATCGTGGTCCATCAAATAGCGGCCTGCCGGACTGTCCTTCGCGATCGCACCGGCGGGCGAAATGTGGTCGGTCGTCACTGAATCACCGAGCAATGCCAGAACGCGCGCTCCTTGAATCGGAGCGGTTTCGCCTACCTCAACGGTCAGCTCTGCCAAGAATGGCGGCTCTTGGATATATGTGCTGGCGTCGTCCCATGCATATAGATCACCCTCGCTCGTGGCGATGTTGTTCCACGTCTCGTTCGACTCAAACGCGGCCGAGTAGCGATTCGTAAACATCTCGGGCTGAACCGCTTCTGCCATCGCTAGTTCGATCTCTTTATGAGTCGGCCAGAGATCCTTGAGGAAGACCTCCGAGCCATCGTTCGCTTCACCCAGCGACTCAGTAGTAAGGTCGATGTCCGTCGTGCCGGCCAACGCGTACGCCACAACCAACGGCGGACTCGCAAGATAGTTGGCTTTCACCAATGGATTGACGCGGCCTTCAAAGTTTCGATTGCCACTGAGAACGGCCGACGCGACGAGGTCGCCGTCCGTCACCGCTTGCGCAACGGGTTCCGGGAGCGGGCCGCTGTTGCCGATACAGCTTGTGCAGCCGTAGCCGACCGTATGGAATCCAAGTTGTTCTAACGACTCGGTGAGACCTGCTTTGTCGAGGTAATCGCTGACGACTCGCGATCCGGGCGCGAGACTTGTCTTCACGTGCGAAGCGACCCGGAGGCCTTTCTCGGCGGCCTTCTTGGCGACCAAACCAGCCGCCAACATCACCGAAGGGTTGCTGGTATTCGTACAACTCGTAATGGCGGCGATCACAACGGCTCCGTGACTGATCTCGGAGCTGCGGCCATTGTTCTGAACCGTTCCTGTTCGCGAAAGCGCCGCATCGTCCAGAGCGAAACCACGCTCGGCGACCGGGGCTCGCAACGAAGCGCCGAACGACTCTTTCATGGACGACAAAGCGACTCGATCTTGCGGTCGTTTCGGACCGGCAAGTGACGGCTCGACGGAACTTAAATCGAATTTCATCGACTTTGTGTACGTGGGGACGGCAGCGTCATCGGTGCGGAACGTTCCTAGCTCCTTCGAGTAGCGTTCGACGAGATCGACTTCGGCCTCTGTGCGTCCGGTCCGTCGCATATAGTTGAGCGACTCACCGTCGATCGGGAAGTAGCCCATCGTTGCTCCGTACTCGGGTGCCATGTTCGCGATCGTAGCACGGTCAGCGAGCTTCATTTGCGAGACTCCGTCGCCGAAGAACTCGACGAATTTGCCAACCACTCCTTCCTTACGCAGCAGCTCTGTGACGGTCAGCACCATGTCGGTTGCAGTAGCTCCCGCTGGTAGCTTTCCGGTCAACTCGAACCCGACGACTTCAGGCATCAACATATAGAGCGGTTGTCCAAGCATAACAGCTTCCGCTTCGATGCCGCCAACACCCCAACCGACGACCCCCAATCCATTGATCATTGTCGTGTGGCTATCGGTTCCGACGAGGCTGTCCGGTCGCGCAACGGGCCCATCGCCATCGTCTCGAACAAACGCTCCCTTCGCGAGAAATTCCAAGTTGACTTGATGAACAATGCCGACGTTCGGTGGCACGACGCGGAAGTTATCGAAGGCCTTTTGACCCCATCGCAAGAACTCGTACCGTTCGCGGTTGCGTTGGAATTCGATCTCGACGTTGCGCGCGAGCGCGTCAGCATTGCCGAACATGTCGACTTGCACAGAATGATCGATGACGAGATCCACGGGAATCAGAGGATTGATTTTTGTGGGATCTCCGCCGAGTCGTCGCATTGCGCTTCGCATGGCGGCGAGATCAACAACAGCCGGTACGCCCGTGAAGTCTTGCAAGACGACGCGAGCCGGCTTGAAGGGGATCTCCAATTTGGCAGGCGAGGCAGCGTTCCAACTGGCCAGGTTCTTGACGTCGTCTTCTGTCACGACGAAGCCGTCACAGTTGCGAACAACCGCTTCGAGCAACACGCGAAGTGAATATGGTAGACGAGAGACAGCTCCAAGCCCTTGATCCTCCAGGCGCTGGATGCGATAGATTCCAATTGGGCCACTCGCAGAATCAAACGTATCTCGAACGCCAAACGAATCGCTCATCGCTTTGTTAACTCCTTGAAGGCAAGTGGTGCCAGCTTATGTATCGAAACACCGTTATATCGAAACCCAATCCTATCTAAACACCGTCCCGTGAATGCTCGGATTCTAACGAATCGCATGGTGATTGTCTGCGGGACGATTGACGCAGATCAAGACGTGGCAGCAACAGATTTGCGAAACGATCAGCACCATGATCGTGTGGCTTGCGCAGGCATCCTATGATCCGCTGCATCAACAGCCGCTGATCAGGAGGCCAAATCCCTTTCCGCCGAACTTGCGGTAGCGCAATCGATACGATCGCTACATCAAGTTTGACCAATGTCGGTACGAAACGTAGGGTTCAATGGAACTCACTTCAAACGCCTTCATGCGATTGCCCGCGAGACAACTCTGATATGGCGACCGACTCAGAAAGTAGCCTGCTCGAACAGTTGGCACAAAGCGGTGAGGACGATGCCAGCGAGATCAGTGCGGCCGCATGGGACGCCGTCGCGGCGTCGACTCCAAAAGAGCAACCCGCGAATCCAGGCAACAGCGTTGCCGATCCGAAGCTTTCGGCGCTGCTCACAAAAATCGGAACGATCAAGAAGAATCCAGGCGTTGCCGCGCCGACGAAAATAGCGAGCGTGGCGACGGTTGAATCATTCGACGACGGATTCGTGCCGCGGGAACCAAAGTCTTTTTTGGACGCCGGGCTATCGGATAGCGATGTCGAAGGTCTGATCTTCAAGCTTCTCCTGGGACGCGGCGACACCGCTGGAAGGACGATCGCCGATCATGTCCGATTGCCTTTCGTCCTTGTCGACGAGACACTCCAACGGCTGAAAAACGAGCAATTGCTGGTCTATCGTGGCTCGGCACCGATGAACGACTATATCTATCAACTGCCCGACATCGGTCGTGAACGAGCGAGAAGACTTGCGGAGCATTGCTCCTACTTCGGCGCCGCTCCGGTCGCTTTGTCCGACTACTTAGCCAGCGTCGACGCTCAGGCTCTTGGAACTCAGCACCCGACGGTCGAAGACCTGAAGGACGCGTTTTCCGATCTGTTGATCAACGAGCGGATGTTGGAGAGGCTCGGGCCCGCTATTAACTCGGGACGTGGCCTGTTTTTGTTTGGAGCACCAGGCAACGGCAAGACCAGCATCGCCGAACGGGTGACGAAAGCCTTTGGCCAATATATCTGGCTGCCGCGAGCGATCGGTATCGATGGCGAGATACTTCGCCTGTTCGATCCGATGTGTCATGAAGAAGCTCCGATCGAAGAAGGATCCGGGATATTAAGCCACAGTCGCGTCGACAAACGATGGGTCCGCATTAAGCGACCAACCATTGTCGTTGGAGGCGAACTGACCATGGAGGCATTGGAAGTCGTCTTCAACACATCGACCGGAATCAGCGAAGCACCGTTGCAACTGAAAAGCAATTGCGGCACGCTGGTGATCGACGATTTCGGTCGACAACGCATGACGACCGACGAGCTTCTCAATCGATGGATTGTTCCGCTGGAGAAACGTTACGACTACTTGAATCTCGCCAACGGCAAGAAAATTCAAGTGCCGTTCGACCAGTTGATCATTTTTTCCACGAACCTCGAACCGAAGGATCTCGTCGACGAAGCCTTTCTCCGCCGAATTCCGTACAAAATCGAAGTCACCAATCCAAACGAAAGCGAGTTCCGCGAGTTGTTTAAGATCATGTGCCCGAAGATGGGATTCGAATACGACGAAGAAGCGGTCGACCATTTGCTCGTGCAGCACTATCTCGAAGTTGAGCGACCCTTCAGGAACTGTCAACCTCGCGACTTGTTGATGCAAGTGCGCAACCACTGCTACTATCAGGGCAAAGAGCTGACGCTCTCGCCCGAGTCGTTTGACTTCGCGGCCGAGAACTACTTTGCCGTTCTGTGAGCCTGCAATGTTCGGTCAGCTTCGGTTTCGAACATGGCGCAGTTTCTCGCCGATGTGGTTCCTCAATCGCCGCGCGCTGCGATTGGAAACCTGTAATCGTTGTGCCGCCTCGTGCATCGTGGGCCCCGATTGCAGCGCCTCGCAAAGCAGTTCGCTGCTACGACCACATTCGCGAAGGGCCAGACGCGTCGAATCATGAGTGTCAGCGCGTTCACATTGCGTGGCTGGATCAAGCATCAAGCTTCTGCACGTCATTTGAATCGCGAGCGCATGACCAAGATCGCTGTCGGAGTCCGCACAAGCGGCAGCGACGCGAGCCTTTCGACGAAGACTGTGTACAAAGTTCGCCATCGATCGAATAATGAGCTTCCGCAGGAAAGCCTTCAGGCGGCGCTCACGGAACCGAACAGGACCGGCAAATCCTGTACTTGCTGATCGCATCCAGGGTCCACCAAACTGCTTCTTGTCATGCATCCGCCTCGTCATGCTCCGGCAAGCCATATTCACGAGCCAAAGCGCCGACGAGTCGGTTCTTCATTGACTCCCATTTTATCAACAGATAGTTGATTGCTCGTTGTCTGCCAAACTGTGCCGCCAAGATAACTCATTCTTCAAAGGCGCAAACGTGCAGTACCATGGTCCCTCCCGATCGCCCGATGCGCAACAGCGCATCGTTGCAAGGAGACAACGAATTCACTTCCGGCGTGGCACACGATCGACTCCTGCCCGGATCGAGCGAGTCGTGGCGGATCGGGCGTGCGCAATCCGTGCCACCGTCTCGACGGCGTTCGCGTTGTGCGAGGCAGACCGTCAAATAGGTGTTTGGTGCGTCACGCGAGGCTCGCTGCTGCCGTGCTGTAACCGCAACTTGAAACGCTCGCGCAATCGACAACGGATTTGATCCCGCGAATCCTCGCCCCAACCTGTTACGACAACGTTCGGTCGTGGAGTCACGTCAACTCGCTGGGCCACGAAAGAAGGGAAGTCAAAAAGCAAAACAATATGGGAAACTACTCGTGCGATCTCTTGACGTCTGAGGCCATATGGCTGTTATCCCGCATTTCGTGACACGGAGTTCCTGTTTGGCGACAGCGAACTCTAGCTACGCGATTCAATTAAGCTTTGTGGCCTTCGTAACGATGGACGTGGGGATGTATTCGGAAATCGGCCATTCCGACCAGCAGGCTTCAAACAACCCCGTGATCGCTAGACCTGCGTCAATCTGACCGCCGACCTGATCTTCCAGTGTATGGCCGAAACAGAACGGCTGGTCGTCGTCAAAACGCGCCTGCCTCTGCTCGGAAGACAGACTGGTAAGATCAGAATACGGGATTTTGTGACAGACTTTGAATTCGCCTTTATCCATCAGTTGATCGTCGAACAGATAAACAATCGGATTGACGATACCTGAAATCAAGTTGGCTCCGGGCTTCATGACTCGGGCCGCTTCCTTCCAGACCGGCAGTACATTGGGAACGAAGCAGTTAGAACAGGGATGAACAATCAAGTCGAAAGAGTCGTTTTCGAAAATCGAAAGGTCAGCCATGTCGCCTTGCGCCAGATCTATTGCCAAACCTTCACGGTCGGCCACGAGCTGGTCTTGAGCCAATTGAGCTGGTGAATTGTCGAACACAGTAACACTGGCTCCAGCCGCCGCGAGGATTGGAGCCTGTTGACCTCCGCTACCGGCAAGGCAAAGAACTTTGATGGAACTCGCGCGGAAATCGGGAAACCACTCACGAGGAATGGGCTTCTCGGGCACGAGAAAGATCCGCCAGTCATCGTTGCGGGCACGCTGAATCTCTTCCGATGAAACAGGAAGCGTCCAGCGGTCATTCTTTCGAACCAGACTGTCCCATGCCGCACGGTTGTAGGCAACGATGTCATCCGCTGGATCGAGGTTTGGGCTCATTGGTTGCAGGGTTTCAATTGAATGAAAATTACGGGCAAGTTCCAAGCGGGACAACGACTGCAATCACCCGGCCGCGACGAGAGATTGTCCGTTGTCAAAACACCCGACTTCGCGGCTCGGATGCATTGCTTGGTTATCCGCCACCGTTTTCAAAATTGGCAAACCGTGGATAGTACTGCGGAAATTCTTCAATTGCTGCTTTGGGGCCCGTGACCGTGTAGATCTCATTGCAGCATCCGCACCCACCAGTGAGTTCATACGATTCTAATTGAAACTTCCATTTTGCGAGCCATTCCTGCTTGATCTTGTCCTCATAATCGCCTGGGAAGTGCTCAACTTCGGCGGTCACTGTTATCAGTTCCTCCGCAGTATAGTCGTCAGCCCGAAGGATTGGAGTCCGCATCTCGATCAGCGAGGCCTGGTATGGAAGCCAAGCTTCTTGCCCCCAGTCGTCAGGTCCTTTCTGCAACCAATCCGGCAATTGATCGGCGGCATTTTTAGACGTCCTTGCGATTTCCTGCGGGTTCGGCGGTGAAGCGTTATCGCAACCAACCACGAGTAAAATCACAGGAATGAGTGCCGGGGCAAGCAACTGCATAATCGTGCGCGTATTCATTGATTCAGCCGGATAACGAATCCATGTAAGTCCGTGTTTGGGGCGGGGTCGGTTATTTTGGCTGACT
>JACKQG010001827.1_pt1 | contig 28790 bp, 15 predicted proteins | sample 8237621 | NCBI WGS metagenome assembly JACKQG01 (sample SAMN15677084, study PRJNA649215) | marine metagenome | biome: marine; feature: Black Sea; material: saline water; isolation source: suspended particulate matter (SPM) from the Black Sea western gyre | collected 2013-06-09/2013-06-10 | depth... | reverse complement strand
GAATTCGGGCGATTCTACCCCTTATTGCCCTGTCCAGTTATTGGGGTCCACTTCAATGTCTAATCGCCTGGCTGGCCAATGTCTTTGGCTTCGTTGAGGAGCGTCGTCGGCCACACTCCCCGTTGGGCGAACGAAACGGCCAATCTGAAGAAGTTGAGATGAAGTCCGAATCTCAACCGAGAACGACATCCGATTGCGTCGGCCCCGCCCCAATCGCGCCTGCTACTATGTCGGCATGGACGGTGAGCGAGAGAAAACGAGACGGTGGCAGTTCGGCCTGCGGGATCTAGCGTGGCTCACACTCGTTGTGGCGCTGTGTCTGGGGTGGTATTTGGACCGCCAGTCGCTGCGCAAAAGTGAAGTTCAAGTACTGGACGAGGAAGCTAGAGCCAAGGCGATCGCACATGACGCCCGCCAACTTAGCAACCAGGCGGCCAGAGATTTTGATCATTTGAGCAAGCGATACCAAAGGGCCCGCGATTAGGAACGTTTTCCGATTCTTAAGCACCCATGCAAAAGTGTTTTGGCATAACTCGTTTAACGGCAAGCCGCAGGCGACGGTGTCTTTCAATACTCGCCGACGCCTACGGCTAGCCGTTAAACTAAAAGACTTGTGCCGAGGTGCTTACCCGTTTGCTAAAGCACTTCGGTAACCACTCTTCCGCCGATGTCTGTCAACCGGTGATCGCGGCTTTGATAACGAAATGTTAGTCGTTCGTGGTTAATGCCGAGGCAGCGTAGGATGGTGGCCTGAAGGTCGTGGACGTGGACTGGATTCTCGGCGACGTTGTAGGAGAAGTCGTCGGTCCTGCCGTACGTCATGCCGGGTCGGATGCCGCCGCCGGCCATCCAGATCGAGAAGCAACGAGGGTGGTGATCGCGCCCGTAGTCCTTGCTCGCAAGATCACCTTGGCAGAACACGGTGCGCCCGAACTCGCCAGCCCACACGATGAGCGTGTCTTTTAACAGCCCTCGTTGTTTGAGGTCTTGCACCAATGCCGCCGAGGCTTGATCTGTTTCTCGGCATTTGGCTTTGATGCGGCTGACGATGTTGGTGTGATGATCCCAGCCACGATGATACAGCTGGACAAAGCGGACGCCTTTCTCGACCAATCGTCGAGCGAGCAGGCAGTTGGCGGCGTAGGTTCCCGGCTGCTTCGCATCGTCACCGTACATCTCGCAAGTGTGTTCTGGTTCGTCGGCGAGGTTGGCGATGCGCGGTAGCGAGTGTTGCATGCGATACGCCAGTTCAAACTGCGCGATTCGCGCGTCGATCTCGGCATCGCCGGTCGCGGTCGCCTGTATTCGATTCAGTTCGCCGAGGCTGTCCAGCATTCGACGTCGAATGTCCGAAGTGATCCCCGCTGGGTTGGCGAGATACAAGATGGGATCGCCCGTGCCGCGAAACTTAACGGCTTGATGTTGAGAAGCTAAGAAGCCGGAACCCCATAAGCGACTGAACAGCGGTTGATCACCGGGCGCGCCGCCGGACAACAAGACGACGAACGCGGGCAGGTCTTGATTCTCGCTCCCTAGTCCGTAACTGACCCATGATCCAATGCTCGGTCTTCCAGGCTGCTCGGATCCGGTTTGGATCATCGTGATCGCCGGATCGTGATTGATCGCCTCGGTATGCATCGAGCGAATGATGCACAAATCGTCAACGATGCCGCTTGTGTGAGGCAACAAGTCGCTCAAAGAAGTTCCCGATTCACCGAATCGAGCGAACTTGAAAGGCGATGCCGTAACGGGCAGCAACGCTTGATCCGACGTCATGGTCGTCAGCCGCTGGCCCATGCGCACTGCGTCTGGAGTCTCTTTGCCATGCCACTCAGCCAGTGCGGGCTTATGATCGAACAGATCAATCTGTGATGGCGCACCGGACTGATGCAAGAAAATGACGCGCTTCGCAGTTGGCAGAAACTGCGACACACCACTATTGGCCGCGAATAATTGTGGGTCAAGCAACGACGCGAGCGCGGCTGCTCCGATGCCAGCGCTGCCGAGAAAGCCTCGCCTCGAATATCGAACATCGAACTTCGAAGTCCCAACGTGGAAGTCAGTGCGTTGCTCGTGAGTAGTTCTAGTTCGACTCATGGTGACTGCCAAATTGCTCTTTCTTTACTTCGATGTTCGGCGTTGGAAGTTCAATGTTCGACGTTCCCTACGGTCGAGTAATGGCTTCGTCGAGCGAAAGAATCACGTTGGCGACCGCGGTCCAAACCGCCAAGTCGATTGGATTGATGTGTCTAGACGCTGGTGAGTTGCCGGTCGCATTTAACTCTTTCGCCAGGTCTGGTTGTCCCTCATAACGCTGGCGTAGATCACGGACCAACGAGTCGAACACCTTTAATTCGCTCGCATTGGTTGAGCGGCTGTTGGCGGTACGGAACATCGCGTTGATGCGACGCTCCGTTGTATGTGTGGTCGCAAGCGTCCGTTCCGCTAACGCTCTCGCTGCTTCGACGAACGTCACATCGTTCATCAAAACGAGCGCTTGTTGCGGCGTGTTGGTTCGCTGTCGTTGCACGACACACGTTTCGCGATTCGGCGCGTCGAACGCCGCCAGCGTCGGTGATGGAAGACTTCGTTTGACGAATGTGTAAAGGCTACGTCGGTACAGGTCAGCGCCCTGGCTCTGGCGGTAGACTTGCGCCGTAAAGTCGTTCGCGTTGTAGGCAATTTCTTCCCACAGTCCGTCCGGTTGATACGGGAACACGCTCGGCCCGCCTGCTCGTTCGACGAGGAGTCCACTAGCGAACAACGCACCGTCCCGAACCATCTCGGCACTCAATCGCATTCGCGACGCGCGTGCCAGCCATCGATTCTCTGGATCATGCTTTGTGAGTTCAGGCGTCGTGTGGCTCGACTGACGATAGGCCGCTGAGGTCACAAGCAATCGCACGAGTCGCTTGACATCCCAATCGCTGGCGAACTCAGTTGCTAGCCAATCCAGTAACTCCGGATGCGTCGGCGGCTCGCCACGAGTTCCGAAGTCTTCCGGAGTGCGAACGAGTCCCGCGCCAAAGAACAATTGCCAAAGATGATTGACCGCAACGCGAGCCGTCAAGGGATGATCAGATTCAACCAGCCATCGTGCGAGTAACAGGCGGTTCGTAATTGCTTCGCTTGCCGGGTCGGACAGAACGTTCGGGATGCCAGGTTCGGCTATTTCACCGGGCGAGTCGTAGCGGCCTCGATTCAGAATTGACGTCGGCTTCCGTTCAACCACGTCTTGCATGACCATCGTCGTTGGGATGGACATTCGCAAGTCACGGAGGGACTGTTTCGTCGCCGTGATCTTGTGCAGCGTTTTGCGATACGATTCATCGATCTGTTCTAAGTAATAACGTTTTAACCTCGCAGTTTGTTGGTTCGTCCGTTCCGCGCTCGCGACTGCCAGGATATCGCCGATGGGATCTCCGCCTGCGACGATTGCGATGTCTTCGTCTGTCAGCGTAGTTGAAAAGAAACGAAGGTCATCCATCATCCCGCGGAACGAGCGTCCCGCTTCCAAGCTACCGATGACGAAGGAACTGCTCGCCGTCGAATCGTTTGACGGCGGTTCGTCGGTCTTGGTGGCGGGCTGGAGTGTTCCGTTGACGAACAGGCTGGCCTCAGTCAATTCCTTCGAGCCATCGAAGCGAACGACGACATGCTGCCACGTCCTCGGTGCAATGACCGCGTCGGTGGTAAACCGAACGGAACGCTCTGCGTCGGGGGCGGCAAGACGGAACGACACCTTGCCGCCATCGAGTTCAATAGAATAGCTCGGATCATTCGCGTGCTTACCGCGCCTCTCCACGATCACCACCGCATCGGGTGTCGTCGGGAAAACCCAGACCGAAATCGTCATCCGCTGGATCTCGACGAGTGCCGCTTGATCGCCGAGGTCGACGCGTGTATTGCTATTGAACAGCAACGCGTCGTCGATCTTCCCCGGCACGAAGATCTTTGGGCCGTGAATTGCATCGTCCAAAACTTTGTCGGATCGGTCAAAGCCGACCGTCAATTGCGGCTTGGAGGAAATCGTTCGTGTGTCGCTCGCACGCCGTGTCATTTCCCAGGCGGTGACGGCGGCATCTGCGGCTACGGTTTGTTGTTGCTGCGTTGCCGCTAGTGAAGCGAGCCGCTGCTTCAAGCCTTTCATTCGTTCCACTTGATGTGTTAGTGGTGCCGCGATGAAGGGTGCTGCGTTACCTTGGTTGCCATCGACGCCGTTCTCAGCGACTTGATTGAAGAAGGCGAGTAAGCGGTAAAAGTCTCGTTGTGTGAAGGGATCGTACTTATGATCGTGACAACGGGCACAGGTCATCGTTTGGCCGAGCCAGACGGTCGAAGTTGTTGTTACACGATCGATGGCGTATTCCGTCAAGTACTCCTCGGCGATTGCGCCGTTCTCGAAGTTCACCATATTATTGCGATTGAAACCGGTTGCGATCCGCTGTGAGAGCGTCGCCTTCGGTAACAAATCGCCAGCGAGTTGCTCGACCGTAAATTGATCGAACGGCATGTTGTCGTTATAGGCGGCGATCACCCAATCGCGCCACCGCCACATGTCGCGATGCGCGTCCATGTGATAGCCGTGCGTATCGGCGTAGCGGGCGAGATCCAACCAATGTGTCGCCATTCGCTCGCCGAACCGCGGCGATTGCAGCAAGCGATCGACCAGTCGCAAGTAAGCGTCCGGTGCGGTATCCGAAAGGAAGTCGTCGATCTCCGCAGCCGTGGGCGGCAGCCCCGTGAGATCCAGCGTCACACGTCGAACGAGTGTCTGGCCGTCGGCTTCGCGGGAGGGGCGAAGGCTGTGTGACTTCATCTTGGCATACGAGAAGACATCGATTGCGTTGTTCGCCCAAGCTGGACGATCACTCGTGGGGAGTGGCGGGCGGCGCGGTGGCTCGTAGGCCCAGTGACCTCTCCACACGGCACCTTCATCGATCCAGCGACCGATCAACTCTTTCTGCTCCGTGGAGAGTGGATTGCCTGCTTCCGGTGGTGGCATCTGTGATTTGGCTTCTTCGGTCACGAGGCGCTGGAATAACGAACTCGCTTCACGGTTGCCAGACACAAGGAGCGTTTCGCCGTTGGTTCGCGGCGTGAATAGATCGGACTTCACGTCCAAACGCAATTCGGCTTCTCTCGTCGCGGCATCAGGGCCGTGACACTCGAAGCAATGATCGACGAGCAATGGGCGAATGTCGCGAGTGAAATCGATCCGCGCTTTCTCTGCCTGTGCGACGGCATCGCCGCCTGCGCAGGAAATCGTCGCGAAGAAGCTGAGAGCCAACAAACAAGGGCGAAGCATACGCATTAAATTCGCCAGACAGTTTCGCGTCGGGAAAGTGGGACAGGCACCGAAGCAGCGACCACTTTGTTTGGTGATGAAGCGCCGGTCTCGCCGTTTCTGAGCCAGTCCCATTTTCCCGACTCTCTTCTCAATTACAGCACGCTCCGTGCGAGTTGTCCACAACACTTCGAATCGAAGTGGCGGACAGAGCCGCGCGCGGCTGGTCAGTCGGCGTGGTTGAGTCACTTTGCCGCGACAAGTCGGTTGGGTTGCGATTCTAGTCGTGCGGCAATCTTTACGGCGAGCATCGCGTGGTCGACCGGCTTGAAGAAGATATCATCGACGCCTCGCGATAACAGATCCTTTGCCAGCTTTGGCTGGACGATGCCGGTTACGACATAAATCAACGGGCGGTTCTCGCGAGCAAGGAGGTCGACGGCCAATGCATGGCCGTGCAAATTGGGCATGCGAAGATCGGTCACAACGGCGTCGTAATCCTTCATCTCAAGCATCTTCAGCGCTTGTTCGCCATTGATCGCGGGCGAGCACTCGAAGCCAGCGCGATCCAATGCTCGAATCGTCAGCTCGCGAACAGCGGCTTCATCATCGACAACTAGGACTTGAAATGGTGAGTCATTCATGACGTGTTCTGATTGATGCAAGTCTGTCTATTGAGGCTGAGTTAGTAGCAACTGGTCCGCCAAGCTTGCCGATGCTTCGACGGTTAACATGGCGTCGACAGGCAACTCGTTCGCTCCATTTGCGTTCTCGTTCTCCGTCGTCGCTTGGTCGCACTTGGGCAAGTAAATGGTGAATGTCGAGCCAACGCCTTCCACGCTATCGATTTGCAGGTGCCCGCCATGTTGGGTCGCGATCGAGTAAACCAGCGCGAGTCCAAGGCCAGTTCCTTTGCCGGGCTCTTTCGTTGTGACGAACGGCTCAAGTATTCGTTCCTGCAACTCGGCTGGAATACCGCATCCGGTGTCGCCGACAGACAGGACGACGTATTCACCTGGTGTGACGCCCACCATCTTCGAGCAGCCTAGGACCGTCAACGTCACTTCGCGTGATTCGATGGTTACCGTTCCGCCATCGGGCATCGCATCGCGCGCGTTGATACAAAGATTCATCAACGATTGCTGTAACATGCCGGCATCGGCGTTGAGCGTCACTCCGTCCGAAGGTAACTCGATCTCTAGCCTCCAAAGGTCGCCAAGCAGTGGCGCTACCAGATCTGCCACGTCCCGGACTAATTTAGCGACACTGGTTTCTCGTTTCATCGGACCGTCGTGGCGGCTGAAGTTCAGCAATTGACGGGTCAATCCGGCAGCTCGATCAGCGGCGTCTAACGCTTTCGTTAAGTCGCGGTGACGAACATCGTGAACGGGAAGACCTTCCATCGCATACCGCGTGTAGCCAATGATTGCTTGGAGCAAGTTGTTGAATTCGTGTGCCACGCCGCCAGCAAGTGCACCGACGGCTTCCATTTTCTGCGACTGCCGAAGTTGCTCTTCAAGCCGTTGTCGCTCGACGGCATATCGCAGAGCACGGGCGATCGTGGCTCCTGAATGATGTCCCTTGACGATGTAATCCTGCGCTCCGCGCCGCACAGCTTCGGTCGCAAGATCCTCGCAATCTGTCCCCGTCATGACGACGGCGGGAAGGAAGGCGTCTGCCGCTCGGACAGCGTCAAACGTCTCGATCCCTTGACTGTCGGGCAATCCCAAGTCGACAACGACGACATCGAGTCCACCATCAGCAATCCGTTCGAGCGCCAGCGAGAGAGAATCTACCCACTCGACTTCAAACGGTCGTGGCGATCGACTAATTAGATGCTCGATCAACCGTGCTTGTGCTGCATCGTCTTCGATAAGTAGGATACGAATTGGCGAGTTTTCAAGAGTGTTTGATGCAGCCGGCACGGTCTGTTGCCCTCTTTTTTAGTTTGCCCCTTGTCCGACGGTGGTAATCAACATATGCACTGCACGACGATCGTGAGGCAGTGAGTTTCGCCGCAGACCCTACGGAAGATTAGCTTACGATCCCGCGAAAGGATGGCTGATCGACGTCGTCAACACTATGTGAGTGCGAGGTGTGACGGTCGTACCAGTGTTTCCGGTCATTTGCCCGGCGTCCTGGGCCTCAGGCCATCACATCTTCCAGCAACCCGGTGCTATCGCTGAACGAATCGACTGGGGCGCTGCCGATATCGAGCATGGTTCGGTAGAGATTTGTGAGCGGCGTGTCTTTGGGATAGACGGCGTGACGCCCTGTTTTCAGCGCACCGCCCCCGTTGCCAAAGACCGCGATGGGAAGGTCATTATGGTTGTGGCGGTTGCCGTCACCGATACCACTGCCATAAAAAATCATGCTGTTCTCGAGCAAAGTTCGGTCGCCTTCTTTGATCGAAGCGAGCCGCTCCAGGAAATGCGAAAGCAGGGTTATATGGTAGCGATTGATCTGGCTGATCGACGCTTGCTTCTCCGGCTTATTGCCATGATGAGAAAGTGTGTGGTGTCCGTCGCTGACCTCGACTTCAGGATAGCTGCGATTGCTGCCTTCATTGGCAAACATGAAGCTGATCACCCGTGTCGAATCGGTTTGGAACGCGAGTGTCATCAGGTCGCACAGTAACTTTGTGTGGTCTTCGAACTTCTTGGGAACGCCTGCCGGCCGAGAGAAATTAATGCCGTGCTCCATGCCACTAAGCTTGTCGACGCCGCCAATGCGTCGTTCGATATCGCGGACCGCGTACAGGTACTCGTCGAGTTTTCTTTGATCGCTTGCTCCGAGACGACGTTGCAGTTGCTTCGCGTCTTCCAGCACAAAGTCGAGTACGCTTCTGCGATAACGATCGCGCTTCGCCTTAGCCAAACCCTGCTCGCCCGAATCTCCTTGACCGAACAGCCGATCAAAGACGGCTACTGGATCGACTTCCTTCGCGACCGGTGATGTCGGCGTTCGCCACGCTACATTGGCCGAATAAGCACAGCTATAACCAGAATCGCAATTTCCGGATTGTGCGCCACGTTCGATTCCAAGTTCGAGTGAGGGGAAGCGTGTGTGATGGCCAATCTTCTCGGCGGCGAGTTGATCGACGGAGACACCGTTATAGATGTCGGCTCCATCGGTCTTCTTCGGATGGGCTCCCGTCAGGAACGACGCACAACTTCGAGCGTGATCGCCGGGGCCATCACCGTGCGCCTCACCACCGTCCAGCGCCAAGCCGCTCAACTGAAGCAGCTGCGATTTGAATTTGGCAATTGGTTGCAGCGTTGGTTTCAGCTCGAAGTCCGTTCCCGCTTTATCGGGCGTCCAGTCCGGCATGTGCATGCCGTTCGGAACCGACATAAACGCCATTCGGACTCGTGGTTTCGCGGCTTCGGCCCCGAATGCAACTTGCGGTAGGCTGGCTTCCAACCAGGGCAGCGCGACGACCGTTCCGAGGCCACGAAGTACCGTTCGTCGCGAGATTCGAGTGGACTTACTCATTCGTTACTCCGCTTTGGCTCCCTGGTGTTGAAACGGCTCGCTACGTACGACGCCGAGAACCAGGGAGGAAAACCGATATTCGTTCTGGCTCAACTCTACTAATATCTTATCGACTGCACACTGGTCATAAAACTCTAAACCTCGCCCGAGTGCGTATGTCAGCAACTTCTCGGCCATACAATGCACAAACTTGTCCTGCATATTGCCTCGCAGGTAGGTCGCCAATTCGGCAGGTCCGTTGAAGCTCCCGCCGTCCGGCAATTGGCCGCTGGCATCGACGGGATGTTTGCCATCAAACAAACGCCAAGCCCCGACGGCGTCAAAGTTTTCCAGCGCGAACCCCAAGGCATCCATCGTTTCATGACAGACCGAACAAGTTGGGTTCTCGCGATGCTGTTCCATTTGCTCGCGCAGCGTACCAGTAAGCTCTTTGCCTTCGTCGACTAATTCGGGAACATTAGGTGGCGGAGGCGGAGGCGGTTCGCCAAGTAGGTTTTCCAGGATCCAGCGACCTCGCTTGACCGGTGACGTGCGAGTCGGGTTCGAGGTAACGGTGAGGATGCTGCCGTGCGTCAGCAATCCGCCGCGCGGCGTTCCCGCCAAAGAAACTCGTTGGAACCGCTCGCCCTTGACGTTGGGCAAACCATAATGCCGGGCCAGCCGCTGGTTGATGAACGAGTAGTCCGCAACAAGCAGATCGGTCACACTCCGGTCCTTTTGGACGATGTAAGAGAAGAATAATTCCGTCTCACGCCGCATATCCGCACGCAGCCGATCGTCAAAACTTGGGAAGTGCCGCTCGCTGGGTATCATCTCGTCGAACTTGCGGAGCTGTAACCATTGTGCCGCAAAGCCATCTACTAAAGCCTTCGCCTTCGCATCGCCAAGCATACGTCGAACCTGGTGGTCGAGGTTGTCGTCCTTGCGCAGCGTGCCTTGCCAGGCATGGCGAAATAACTCGTCGTCCGGCATGCTATTCCAAAGGAAGTAGGACAGCCTCGTCGCGAGTTCGTAGTCGGTCAAGCTTCGTTCCAAACTACCCGCATCAGGATTCTCTTCGATTCGAAACAAGAAGTGAGGCGAAACGAGTACGGCTTGCAGCGCCAACTGAATCGACGCTTCAAAGTTGTCACCCGCCTTCTCGGCCACTTTAACCAGTTGCATCAATCGATCGAGTTCGTTGCTCGTCGCGGGGCGACGAAAGGCTCGACTCGTAAACCGCTCGATGACCTTTCGCGCGGCGTCATCTCGCGACAGCTTGTCGTTAGGTTGCACGAACAAGATGCGTTGATGCGACGCTGGCAGCACGCGTTTCGCGGCGCGAGGGCCACGAACTTCTAGGGAGGCCAGAATCAAGTTCCGATCTCGATCGTTGGGATCGCTCGCCTTGGGGTTATAGTAGTCGTTGACAAACGCCAATTCCACGCGGTGCTTGCCCTGGGTGGATCGACCCTGGAGCTTGTAAGTTCCCGGTTCGTCGCGTGTTGCCTCCACTTCGAAGACCGTCACTTCTTTACCGTCCACACGCAGGCTCATTTTTACGGTCTCGTCGCCAGCCTGTTGACCAAACGCCGTGGCAACAATTTCATAACCGCCCGTCTGAGGCACCGTGAAATCGATCCCCGCAGCACCATGCGATGCGAGGACACGATCACCGTCGCCCTGAGCGGACCCGTCGCCTGAAAACTCGCGAGCGCTCTTGCGTACCACGACCGGTAATCCGAGACCTCGCGTGACGATCGCACGATCGGTGATCTCCTCGGCGGCGTCGAGGTATTTTTCCATCAAGATCGGCGGCAAAGATAGCACGTCGCCGATATTGTCGAAGCCGTAACCGATATCGTCGGCCGGGAATTCCTCGGTCGGTTCATAGTCAATTCCAACCAGATCGCGGATCGTGTTGCGGTACTCGTGGCGATTCAATCGTCGCATTGTCACGTGGCCTGGCTCGGCATCGCGAACGCAGTCAATGTCGTTCACGGCCGCGTCGATCCAATCGAGAAGGAACTTACGCTCTGCGTCGGTCGGCTGGTCTGAGTCTTTGGGCGGCATCGCGCTCACTCGAAGTTTGGCAATCACACCGAGCCACGTGTCCCGACTAACCAGAACTTGGCGAGCGCTCTTGAACTTATCAAAGCTCAATCCTCCCTCGGCAGTATCGCCAGCATGACAGTCGGCACAGTACTTGGCGATCAATGGTTCGATGCGTTCGCGAAAAGTTCGCTCTGTCGCCTTACTGTCTGATTGCGCAGCAGCTATCCCCGCTGCCATCATTGTGCCGCAAAAGAACAGAGCACATACAATCGATTCGCAGGTTCTTGGCCCGAGTCTTTGCATAACGAGTTGCGGCGAGTGTGGAAGGGTGCTGTGGTCAGTGTGGCGAAGCTCCGTAATTCTAGCTCGTGTCCACAGCGTCGGCGGGACCCGTCATTATAGCTGCGCGCCAGATCTGAGCCAAGTTGGATGACGAGCTAGGCTGAACCTTCGTCTTACGGTTACTCGCATCCACGAGTCGGTTGATCTAGAGTAGAGGTCCCTTAGGTCATGCGAGTGCCGAATGATCCGACTTCTTCAATCACTATTCTGTCTAGTTGCGGTCTCAACTTCTGTCAGCGGCAACGACCTGAGTTCAGGAAATGTGACGATTCGCGCGATCGCTGGCGATTCGGAAATCGTGATCACAACGACTGATCGAATGGCCGGAGCCATCCATTCCTTGACGTGGAACGGCAAGGAATTCATCGATAGCCACGACCACGGACGGCAGCTTCAGTCGGCGGCAAACTTCGATGTCGGATCACAATTCACGGCCGAGACCTTTAACCCGACCGAAGCCGGTTCGCGGCGCGATGGCGCTGGGCAACAGTCAACGAGCCGATTGCTGCATCTTCTCGTGACAAAGAACTCGCTTCAAACGACCAGTCAAATGGCATTTTGGCTTCGACCGGGTGAGACCTCCAGCGGCCATCCCGCGAAGAATACCGCATTACTCTCTGACCATCTGCTCACGAAGCGCGTCACCATCGGATACCGCGATTTGCCGAACGTGATTCAATACAATGTCACGTTCAGCGTTCCGATCGGAGAAGCACATACCTACGCCCAATTTGAGGCCGTTACGGGTTACATGCCCGCCGAGTTTTCGCAATTCTGGAAGTACAACGCCACAACCAAAGAGCTTGAGGCACTAACTGACGGACCCGGCGAGCAAGCATGGCCCGTCGTTCTGGCAACTGAGACTGGCGCTTATGCAATGGGCATCTACTCGCCGGACCAGCCCTCATCGGGATACGTCAATGCGGGCTATGGCCGCTTTCGCTTCGTGCCTCAGAAAGTCACCAAGTGGAATTCCGTGTTTCGTATTCGCGATCCGAATGGCGTTGCGTCAGGAGAGTACTCTTTCAGCAACTTTGTTATTGTGGGTAGCAAGAGAACTGTATTGCAATCGCTCAACTCGCTGCACCCGGAGCAATAACAAATATTGGGCGATTAGAGAGCCTGCCGGACGTTTCACAAAAACGATGGGTGATGAATCAACGATGACAAAGTAGTAATGGTGTTGATGCTTTCTATAACCTCTGCTTCGGTTAGGTCTTTCTTTCCGTGCATCTGAGCGTTTCTGATATCATTGCACTTCATGGCCAGCGCCTTAAGCGATTTCGTGCGGATGCCACGTCCTTCTACAAAACTGACGAATGGCTCTAGTTTCAGCAGAGCGAGGATTGATTTTGCGAAGGAAGCTGGTTCATTCGATTCATCGGCGTGAGCCCGGTTCGATGGTTCCAATAGACCATCCGAATCCCATGCATTTTCCTCGTCAGCATGTACGCTGAGGTGCCGTTGGACGACGCTTCGCAGCTCTGGTTCGATGGCACAAATTAGCTTAACCAATTGATTTATCTGCTCTTCGTCGGCAAGTCGATCCTGCGGAACTAGATTAAATCTTTGATCGAGGTAATTGCGTACGATCCAGCCAATCGGAACAAGGCGTTCCCGACCGTCAACCGAACTGCGAATGAACGCGCCGGTTCGCTCAAGTTGAGTCATCCAATTGAGCTGAGATGCCTTAAACTTCGGATAGGGTTGGCTGTAGTGACCTTGGACATGCCTTTCCAGCTTTTGTCGTAACACATCATCATCGTCAACATAACGCAGTAAGCGTTCAATCTTCACGGCCACCGAACCGATATACTGATCCTCGAACAGTTCCCAATCGAAGTCTGCCGCTGAAGCGACCCGCAAGGATTCGGACAATCGCTGGGCGACAGACGAAGTCAGATACGGATGCCCTCCGCAAAGTTTATATATCCTACGACCTGCATCGTCGGGCAATTCGAGGTTTGCATCACGTGCGGGCGTGTCGACAAGTTCGATCGCGGCACTCTGATCCAACGGACCACAGGGAAAGAACTCGAAGATGTTGTCGAACTCTGAGCTGACCGCGTCTTGCGAGAATTCCGCTAAAGGAATGGTGGTAGCAATGGTATAGGACAGGTCGTGGGCCCACAGATCCTGACTGAATCCACGAAGGCAGCTCAGTTCTTCTTTGCTCAATTTGCCCTTAGTGATGAACCCTTGAAATTCGTCAAGCAACACATACAACCGGCGGCCTTGTTTCTTAATGAACTTCAGCAGCCCTTCGAGATCCTCCTGTTTCTGGACGGCACTCGAATGATCGCGCACGTTAACAGGCGGCGGATCAAGCCCGGCGTCTTTGGCGCCTTGTCGGATCACCGTGTAAAACTGTTGGAGGAAGTCGCTCCAATCACCCGCCGTAAACCTACTGCTGCACCAAAACACCGTGATTGCATTGGGCACGGAGTCTGTAATTAACTTGCGAGTAAATTGAAGTAGCGACGTCTTCCCCATGCGCCTTGGTCCGCATATTTCGATATGGCCACTCGGAGTGCGCAATAAATCTGTCTCAACGGAGCGACGGAAATCGGAACGCCCAAAAAATTGTCCTGGCTCGCTAACTGGGCTTCCTACGATGTAGGGACTGTTAACGCGACCGTTATGCCGGTCTTCCGTCGCCGTTTTGTCAGTCGCGCTAACTTCTTCTTTCCCAACTTGGCGATCGCCAGCGTTAAGTTCTGGTGATACATCGCTACTGTCTTCGAACAGCATCCTCTCTTCCTCGAATTGCATCGATCCGAGGAGCGGCTCATCTTCCCCTTCCTCGTGATCGCCGGAATCATACGTCGCGGTTGTATTGCCGTGGGATTCTTCCAATGCCTTGTTCGCCAAGCGTTCTAAATCCTGCCACCTCCGAATCCAATGACCAAATAGCGGGATCTGAACGCCATACTCTTTACCACCGCCCGTTCGGCGCTCGGAATCAACAAGTGTTAGCTCCTGTAGCCTGCGTAGGGCACTTTCGAACTCATGGAAGTCCATCGGATATTCTAGATCTTCTTCCGCTAGCCGTTGCCGAACTTCCTCCAACGTGCAACGTCGCTGCCGCTCCGTAAGATTCGCGATCACCGCCAATACGAGTTGGTCTCGCGGTCGCAATCCAAGGTTGTCGAATAACCGCGAGTAATAAGTGAATGCGCCAGCCTGATCTGCCTCCATTTGCCGCTGGATAACTTTTCGCACGTCTAAATCCGCCGCGTGCGGTCGTTCACATTTGTTCAACCATTCTACGAGATCATGGCAGAGCCGTTGCAACAAATATGCGTGTCCTGCTGTTTCGTGAACCAGCAAATCGACAGCACTGTCTTCAAAGCTGAGTCTACCCTCCAACGGACGCCGGATAAGTAATCGCGCCTCCTGCTCCGACAGCAATCCCACAGGAATCTGTGCGAATAAATTGAACAAAGTGCTGTCTTGACTCCGCACCAAATCGCGGATGCGGTTAGATCCAACGATAACAAACCCCATCCACCTCTCATGTTGCATGATTCCACGCAAGACTGCTAGCAGTTCCTGCTCAAAGTGACCTGTTGATATCTTCTCGACGAAGATCTCGAACTCATCGAAAATCATAAGAATCCGGAATCTCTGCTGGATTTTTCGACCTGCCTGCCGACGAAAATCGTCGAACTCAACTGTCGGATACTTCTCCCATTGCTCAATCGGAGCGAGATCGAGATCAACTCCGTGTGTTCGCGCTTTGTCACAAATATCTCTCGCAACCGCACGCAGAAAGCGTCCCGTACGATAGTCGGAGGCCTTGAATCTCTCCATGTCAATAAACAACGAAATACAACCTGTTGGCGGCTGCTGGATCAACTCGTTGATTAGCGTCGTCTTGCCCACGCGACGCAATCCATGCAGCATGATTACGTTGTTACGACCATCCGTCCCCAAAGTTCTGCGAATGAGTTCAGTGAGATCTCGCCGATGTATGAACGCTGAGTCACTTGGAATTAGTGGATCACCAATCTTATACGGATTCTCTTCGATCTTCACTTTCGGAACGTCCGACCATGGCGGCAACACAACTTGTCCAAACTCAAAGACATCTCGTAAGCCTTCAGATGTCGCAACGAAACGGAGTTCTCCTTCGAGCGAAACAGACTGGCGCGAGCGATGAGGATCAGCAATGACCAAATCCTTCGTGATTCGCGAATGAGGCCGCAGTTCGCGAATTGGTTGTGCAAGCTGATCTAGATCTAGTCCGGGAATTGACTTTAGCTTCATTTGCACGTCACGCGCGACATCCTCACCAATGTTGCTGATCTCACACCTTACGACAAATCGACTATCAGCTTCACGACTGGTCAGCTTACGAAAAGCAACTTCGAGACGAGCTGCAGCGGACACTTCTGGATAGTCGACCGTCAGACTATCAAGCCATTGGCTAACGAGTTTACGAACGGATTTTTGGGCACTTGGGGTAACCCAGGAAAACTTCTTTTCAATCAATTGCCGACATTGCGAGCCCGCCGTGTCCAATCGAACTCGGCGATCTTGAAGGCTTCGAGCTCGGACGATCTCTTCAACTTTCTCGCCAAGACGATACAACATACTCGCCGTTGAGGCCTGTTCGCCCCGTGCCCAGAATGGGATGGTCTTTCTTAGTAAGTAGGTTATTTCGCCGGCCACGATCGCGCTTGTCAGTAGGGGCAATGACCTCAGCAGTTCCAGCGCGGGAGTAAGTACTTGCTTCTCGATGTTGTCCGTCAACTCGGGTGTAACGATTGCGGCGAGGTTATTACGACCGACAAGACGCCTGTATGGGCGAAACGGTCGTAGCGTGCCCGCAAACGTGAAAATCCACAAAGATGCAACGAGCGCATTCAATCGCCCGAGTGGTGACTCAGACTCGTTCGCACCATCAACAATGGACCAGCCGATTTTGCTTAAACGACCGTTGAGATACAGATCGCTTCCGATGGAAACGCGATCGGCGAACTCGGGGCAAATGTCTCGGATCGCTTGATGCCAGTGCTCTCTCAAATGCCTCGGGTTGTCCAGGTATGGCTGGGCAACCCTCTTGCGACGTCTCCTCTCTTCTTCCACACGACGACTTTCATCGTTGGACCTCAAGGTTCGACCAGGCTGCTCGAGTCGCTCACTTCTCTCATCGGACGGCCGCCTGTAGTCACTCGCCATCGTTGGGATCGCTTTGTCATTCTGACACTCGAGAGCTTCGTTCGTCGTGGGCGTTTCGACCGCTGACGTCATCTCGGAGGTGAGATAACGCCAAAACGCAACGTCCGGCTGACAATGCTGCAGGGTTACCACGACACGCGACAGTTCGTCAGTCGCAGGCATCTCGGACAGCTGATTGTAAAGACGTTCGCGATCATGTGCCCTTCCCGAAACAACGACTTGTTCGCACTGCCGCATCAACTTCAGATCCCTTGTTGGGAAGAACGCATCCAGATCAAATCGAAGCCCATCAAGCGCTTCATACACAGCAGTATCAAACGGGTTTTGCTCCAACAGCTTCCGATAGATAGGGATTTCCAGTGCCTGCTGCCCGGTCTTCGCGTACAAACTCGCCACTTCCAACCAATCGCGCCGATCTTTGCTCTGCTGCGCGAACTCGCGCCAGACTTCAAGTGCTTGCGGCTCCTTGCCTTGGTGCAGCAGAATGTCCGCTTCCAACTCGACGTACTCGCGCTTCTCCGATTTGGCGCAGCTGCGGCCATGCCGGCGTACGAGGTCCATTGCCTCGTCAAATTGTCCTCTGGATCGATAGACCTTCGTCCACTGACTACGAAGCGCTTTCGCCGACAGACGATCTCGTTTCAATTTTACGTGATGCTTCTTCGCTAGTTCTTTGACCCGTTTGTCACTGGAACGCACTTGGTACGCACTTTGCAGCAGGCGACTTGCTTCTTCAGCACTCGCTCCACCGCCACGGAACAAGATTTTGGCCAACATAACCGCAGCGAATTGTGATTCGTCTCGGTCGGCCAACTGACCAAACAAGTTGAGAAATCGATTGGAGACATCTCTTGGCATAAGGCAGCTCAAGTCGGCGCTGCCGAGATGAGTCAGCGCGTCCGTGATGCGGTCTTGCTCAAGATAAATCTCCAGCAGCGGCTGCAAGATTTTGTGAACAAACTCTGCCCTACACCTACTCAGAGCAGGCAGAAGAATCTCCTCGGCCTCTTCGGTCCTACCCAGTTCAACGAGTAGTTGTCCTAGTAGTTGACGAGGCGGAATGAACTTTAGCGATTTTTTCTTGCACAGGTCTTTGAGACTGGCGACAAGTTCCTCAAAACGACGGTCTTCAGCAAGGCGTTCATAGAATCGCCCAAGTTGCCTTCCATTCGCATGTGGAGGAAGCCGAAGGTACTCAGGCGGAAGTTCCGCCATAGGCGGCTCAGCCGCTTTCTTATCCGCTTGAGTAACGTTTGATTCATTGGCGGCTTTCCCGGTCGCGGGTTTCTTTGCGGTTATCGTTCCTTCTTGCTCTTCCGCAATAGGCTTCGTAGCAGGCGCGCGTTGGTCAGCAACTAGCTGAGTAGCCTTTCGGCGAATATCTTTTGCTTGGCGATCGTTTGGAAGGTCGCGGACGACATCATGGTCGATTACGTTAATCGCCTTCTTTCCGTCCCCAGCGATCAAGTGGCAGTCGGCAACGACTCGCATGATCGTAGCACGACGTGGCCCTTGCAAGTTCTTTGCCCAATTCAGAAGAGTATCGACTGCCTTCTTACACTGACCATCTGCGGCCATGAGGCGACAGCGAAGGTAGCGGAGAACTTTGGATTTTGGCTTTGCTTTTAACTGCCGCGCAACGATCCTAAGCGCTTCAGACACTTCACCATTTTCCATCAACGAGGTACAGTGCCGTTCGACTTCAACGGGGTCAGCGAACGATGATGGCTCGTTGGGCGTTGCTTGATGCGTGGGTCTGTCATGCTCCAACGCCGTCTTCGGCAACGGCTTATCATTGACCGAACTGGAAGCAGCATGGCTAGGAAGCCGGTCGGCTGGAACTTGACGTACGGTCGTCGTGCTTGCTTGCAGATGGTTCGTTCTGGGGTCAAACGCCGTTCGTACTTGTTCCCAGACGCGGGGAGACGCAAGTCGGTCCGCGGCACGAATCGCCAGCTCAATCGCTACCGGGCGTTTGCGCGAAGGGATGGAGGTTGCTAAGAAATGGACCGCTTTCCGGTGTTGCCCCGTGACGCTGGCAATAGTCGCAGCCAAAAGTGAGGCATCTGCGTGATTGTGATCCCGCTCGGCGAGTTGCTCACAGATCGTAAACGCGTCCCGGAGGCGACCGCGTCGATATTCGCAGACGGCAATGGCCCAGCGAACGGCAGCATCGTTCCGCATGGGCTCGAAACACTTCGTCAAACAAGCCGACGCTTGCTCCAATGCATCCAACTTCAGTCGCAGTAGCCCTTCATTGTACCACGCCATCGCTTTGTCGCGTCCTTCGGCCTGGCCGGCAAGTGCATAGCGAAACGCGGCCTCTTCGAGGTGCGCATGCCGTTCAAGGTCTGTGATATCCTTCGCTTTTGATGCTTCCCATGAACTCCACGCCACCCTGGCGTGTTCGACAACGCGATCATCGGAGCTATGTTGAATTCGACGAGGTGCCGGAAGCCCAAGACTTCCGACGACGTCATCTTGCAACTCTCGCAACGGTCGACAATGAGCAACAGCGGACGAGTGTTCACCACGCAATAGCGCGACCAACGCTTGATCGGTTGCCTTGCCCTCGTTGAGCGTTCGTAAACCCTCCTCTTCACGATCTAGTAGCAGCAGCGTCTTGCCTCGTACCCGAGCGGCATCTGTGCTATCGACGCCCAAGTCAGCGGCAGCACTCAAATCCAAAGTCCCAACCGCCACGCACGTTAAAAGTTCTGAAGTGGACGAATTGGAAGCCAAGCTCTTAGCTGTGTCCAACGGTAATGAATCATGAAATTCCACAACAAAGTGTGGAAGGTTGTAGAGTGGCGAAGATGCTGCTAATCGCAACCACGCAAATGTTCCTTCTTGATGCAATCCAGCGCGCGCGAGGAGTCGAACGTCGGCTAGCGTCGGCCCAGCTGCCACACCATCCGTGGTAAGTACGCTTTGCGGAAGCGGCGCGCCTTGCTGGAGCGCGTTCGCGGCAGCAGCCAGCCAGAACCTCTTCGCGGCTTGCGCTGGTTTGACCAGGTCCTGCCAGGCAGCTCTGCGCTCGGACGGATCGGCCTGTGCGACGCGCTCCGCCAAATGCGGTAAATCCGTTTCGGGCGGTGGCTTGACGTCCGCATACTCAGCGACGCTTTCTGTTTGCTGAATGGGCGCGGTCACTTGCGCCGCTGGTTGCTCGTTCAACCGGTTCAAGGCTTGGAGCGCTTTTGTTTCATTACGATTCAAGTTTCGCGCATATCCAAACATACTCTTCGCGGGACCAAGTTTTCCCAGCTTCGCTGCCTGCAATCCAGCTTCGAGATAAGCTTCGTAGGTGTTGACGGCTCGCGCCCACTGCGTCCAATGCCGAGCGGCCTTGGTGACGCTGCCCGCCTGTACCAAGCGCGCCGCCAGCTCGTGTGGAGGCGCGACCGCTTGTGGAAGTTGGTCCAGTTCTTCGCCGATTTGCTCAACGAGTCGTGGATCACGCGCATGCGGGCGAATGATATCGAGACGTTCACGAACTGCGGCCGTAACAGCCGGATGTCGTGCTACCAACTGTTTCAGCCGAAGCGACACTTCAAGATTCTGGGGAATCTCGGTGACACCAAGGATATACATGTTGATTGCGCCTTGGACGTCTCCACCAGCCTCAAGTACCTTGCCTGCGACAAGTCCAAGGTCTGATATTCGGTGAGTTTTCTCGGCCAGATGCTCGGCCATCTCGCGCGCTGCACGCGGCACGCCAACGGTGGAGGCGATTTTGAAAAACAAGCGCTGCGCCCCAAGTGCGAGTGGTTCGCGGCGGATCAAAGCTCCCAGCTGTTCTAAGAGTTCGTCGGTCGAAATCTCGTTGGCGTCGAAAGTCTCTTGCAACCCCTTCAGCTCTCGGTCAATTTCATTGAGCCGATGTGCGGTCGTCGACAGCTCCTGGAATCTATCGGGGTCGTTGAGCAATTGCTCCACAGCGCTGTGGCGAGGAAAGCGACGCAATGTCTGAACGGCTTGAAGGTCCGTACCTTTTTGATTGCTTAAACTCAATTCGAGCGCAAGCAATCCGATGATCGGCCCAATCGCTTCAGTCAACTTCGCTTGCTCTCGTAGGAAGCTACGAATTCGACTAGCCTGGGCGGGGAATCCGCTGCCGACATAATCGATCCAAGCCTGCGCGTCCTCAACGGACTCGATCAGGTTGGCCTCAAGCTGATCTAGCACGAACTTTGCCATATCTCACCCTTCAGTTCGTCCAAGGTTTAGGGCACGTTGCCACCGCGCACTGCCGTTTCTTAGCGTTTGAAGTCTTGAAAATTTCGTGAGCATTAGTATCGCTAGTATATTTGGGGATCACAAGTCATTGGATGCCTCAGATCGCCGCTGGACTAGTCGTGTGATTCAGCGTTGGCCTTGTCGTTCGTCTGCTGATGCTGCTCGCCAAGAGCGCCCTGCTCGCTTGCATGAGAAGTTTGGCTATCTGGTGCGTCTTTACCGATTAAGGCGGCTTCTTCAACCGTGGACGCTCCGTGACCGTCGTTTCCACGAGGCACTTCGTTGTTCAGCGAAGAAACGTAGAAGCCTAAGGTAATGTAGCTAGCGAACACTACAGCAATCAACGCTACGGTTTGACGCCAACCGAGGAAAGTTCGAAGCGCCGCCATGATCCCGTCGCGTTTGCGTGACATCTCCGAAGTCGCATGACTCCAAGGCTCAAGAAGAATCGCAGTAACAGCGGACGCGATCGATGCAATGACGATAATCGATACACCTATGTAGGTGTGAGGAAACGAGAAGTTCTCGCCCAAATAGTTGGTCAAATAAACGGAATACACTCCCACAAGAAACAGCTCGACCCACTCGATCTTGTTTTGCATCGATTCGATCGCGCGGATGCTCTCGCGCAGGTTGCCCACTACCTCCACCAGAGTTCCCTGGTGCTCTCTGCGTTGCTCACCGCTATCACGCAAGCTTGTATTGACCTTTACCAACTCTGATTGTTGTGCGTGTTGAGCTCTGGCCAAGTCACGGATCTCCTGGTTGAGTTGCAGTTCGCTTTGGTGTCGGCAGAGAGCATCTATTGCTTCAAGTTGATGGTCGACGTCACGCATCGATCTTCGCACATGTAATCCTTCTTGAGCGAGGTCGTAATACTGATTGTGAGCTTCTCGCGCGCTGACACGGGTCACGTAACACAGCGCGTCAAACTCAAGCACTTCTGCCCGCAGATTGCCGACTGCCAAAGCGCAAGAGGCATTTAGGCTTCCGGCGAGCGGTTCGACGAGATCGCAACAATCTTGAGCAACCTTTTGTAGGTACTGATCTTGGAGATAGGCCACCAGGAAGTCGGTGAAATATTTAGTCGCGACCAAACGAACGCGACTCACATTGAACCCAGATTCCACGTTCTCGCGAATTTGGTCCGCAACGAAGTGTGCGGATCCAAGACTGCCAACCGCAGCAACGTGCTTGCTGTTCAGCACGCGGTAAGGAACGGTGCTCTCAGCTAGATCTGCTCCAGCGTGGTCGACCTCCTCAAGTTGAGTTATCGCCGAGAGCGCCGGCGTGAGCTCGGGATGAGGCGCATCCACCTTGAATTCCACCGAACTGTCAAATCGAATAACACTGAAGTTAGCAAGTTGTGACTGGTGGGCGTCGACGAATCGTACTCCATGCTTATTGTCGTCCTCGGAGCTTCCAGGAAGAAGAAAACGCAATAATTCACTTAGCTGAATTTCCCCTCCTTGCTTGCCAAGTCGTTCCGGCAGTGGTGCTGAGTCGCGATGTAGCGGCGACGCAATATTTCCGCGTACCTCTTTTGGAATTCGAGAAAGGCGGCTGAGATCGTCTTCAGGATGCGTCAACGATATAGAAACCTTTCTGAATTCGCGACGCTGCGTGATATAGTAGAGGAGCGTTTTGATCTGATCTAACGAAAGGGCATCATCGTCTTTTGATGTCAACTCAACTGTCAGAGACACGACGCCGACGTCGAATCCAGTGACGAATAGCTCGATGTCAGTCACTGCGTTTACGATTATCGGCTGAACAGCGGTTCGTTGATCCGCTAAAGGCTTGGACGACTCGCTCAGCCATGCGGACCGTCCTTCGGGCCATAATTGGACCGGACCGTTGAGCATTCGCGTCAGCGTCGTTCTGGGAACTCGCAGAAGACGGCCCGTTCGTTCACCTCGGTCACGAAAGAGAACATCTCTGACCTGCGACAGCAATTCTTCGTAATAAAGATCGGGTACGCGAGGCCGTGTTTTATCCTGAGATAATCTCTGTAGTTCCCACGCCGCAAAGGTCCCACGTTCACCCAGGCCGATCTCATGCGTCGTCAAAGCCTCGAGTACTGAACTGTCTGCGCCCGAAAAGCGCAGCCCCTCCGGGCGATCGATTCGAATTGGATAGAGCAACCGAGTAACCATCGATTTTGGTTCGGGAACGTTTGACATTCTTGAAGGCGTATTTTCAGGATTACTGCGGATAAGCCGGTGCGCTGACAACGCGTACCGCGAGAGATGCGCTCTCTTGACGTCTGAGGCCATATAGGTGTTAAGCGATTTCGTTGTAAGCTACGATGTCGTCGGTCGCAACCAATTGAAAAGATTCTCGTGGAATCTCGGACGCAACAACATTGGCAAACGATGACGCAATGTACGCTTGCAGGCCATCGCCTGAGTTACCTCTCCCGGGAACTAAAATCGCAAGAGTCAGCGCGGAGACCGACATGATTCGATTTGTTTGGCTAACGGTTATTCTCGGCGTCGCTACGGTCACATTCTCGCAAGAACAGTCGGAAAGCCGGTTAGCTGTGGAATGGCTCTTTCAACGATACGACTCCAATAGTGATCGCAGGCTCGGGCCAAGCAAAATTCCGCAGAAGATACGAAACTTGTTCGATCGAATTGATGCGAATCGTGATGAATTCATTGACCTACATGAGGACATCGCATTTCGAACGAATCGAGATCGCCAGCCAATGCGACGATCCCACCCGTCACTCGCGAAGGGAATCGTTGCGAATCGCGATATTGAATATGCTCGGGTCGGCGACAATTCGCTGCGACTCGATTTGTATTCACCAAAGGAACCCGCCGCACGTCGCCCATTGATCGTTTGGGTGCATGGTGGTGGCTGGCGGAACGGCAGCAAAGATCGCTGTCCCGCGTTGCGGTTTCTCGCGAAGGGTTATGTCGTCGCAAGCATTAACTATCGACTCAGCGGCGTTGCGATCTATCCTGCTCAGATTCACGATTGTAAAGCGGCGATTCGATGGCTTCGTGCTCATGCCGAGCAGTACTCGATCGATCCAAGACGCATTGGTGTCTGGGGCTCATCAGCTGGAGGCCACCTTGTTGCACTGCTGGGAACGAGCGGCGGCGTCGAGCCGCTTGAGGGCGATCTCGGAAGTCTTGATCACTCGTCACGCGTCCAGGCGGTGTGCGATTTCTTCGGTCCGACCGATTTTCTTCAAATGGATGACCATGCAGTGCCGAACGCCCCTTTCAAGCATAACGCGCCGGATTCCCCAGAAGCTTTGGTGATCGGTGGTCCGATCCAAGAAAACACGAAGAAGGTCGAGGCAGCGAACCCATTAACTTATGTCACTCCGGACGATCCGCCATTCTTCATCGTCCACGGCGACAAAGATCCACTCGTACCACTCCATCAGAGCCAGTTGTTGTTCGATGCGTTGAAGCGCGCGAAAGTCAACGTTAAGCTTCACGTTGTCGAAGGCGGTCAACACGGGTTCGGTAGGAATTCTGACGTCGACAAGCTCGTCGATTCGTTCTTTGACAAGCAACTTCGAGCAAACAGCAAGTGAACGACTGATCTCATCTAAAGAGCTCCACAAACCTTTCGCCAACACAGGTACGCCGCAATGAAAACCGCTACCACTCTACGACTCCTCTTGCCCGTCGTCTCTCTCGTCACTTCGATTGTGATTGGGAATGCCAAGCTCCGCGCGGACGTTAAAGTGCCCAACATTTTTGGCAGCCATATGGTGTTGCAGCAAGGACAAGCCAATCCTGTTTGGGGTTGGGCGGAAGTAGGTGAACAAGTCACGGTCACGATCGGCAACCAAACGCACTCAGCCAAGACAGGCGATGATGGTCGTTGGCAAGTCAAGTTAGATTCGTTACCGGTTGGTGGGCCGCACGAGTTATCAATCAAAGGCAAGAACGAGCTGAAGCTGGACGATGTACTCGTCGGCGAAGTCTGGGTTTGCTCCGGTCAGTCGAATATGCAATGGGCGGTCGGCCAGTCGGATGACGCCGATCTCGAGAAGCTGACGGCCAACAATTCGATGATTCGGCTCGTGACCGTGCCTCAAGTTGGCACGCAGGAGCCGCAAGATGATTTCAACGGGGCTTGGGCCGTTTGTTCTTCCGACAACGTGAGCGACTTCACGGCAGTCGGCTATTTTTTCGGTCGACAATTGCAAGAGACGCTTGGCGTTCCCGTTGGTTTGATCGACAACGCCTGGGGCGGGTCGGCGTGCGAAGCCTGGGTCAGCCGCGACCGACTTGCGGCAGATGATCGATACAAAGCCATGCTCGATCGTTGGGCCGTGACCGAAGCCAGCTATGATCACGAGAAAGCAATGGCGGCGTACCAGGTGAAGCGAAAGCAGTGGGAAGAAGGCGGAAAGAAGGGAAGTGCCCCCCGCGCACCCCGCAATCAGTTGGTTGGCCAGCATCGACCGGCGAACCTTTATAATGGTGTGTTGAAGCCGATCATCGGTTACGGTATTCGCGGCTCGATTTGGTACCAAGGCGAAACGAATGCGGGCCGGGCCTACCAGTATCGCCACTTGTTCCCGCTGATGATTCAAGAGTGGCGCGACGATTGGGGGCAAGGGGACTTTCCGTTCTATTGGGTTCAACTCGCCGACTTCATGGACGAATCTGAGCAGCCGCAGGACAGCTCATGGGCCGAACTACGCGAAGCACAAACGATGACGATGACGGCACTGCCAAACACGGGCGAAGCAGTTATCACGGACTTGGGAGAATCGCACGACATCCATCCCAAAAACAAGCAAGGCGTTGCTAAGCGGCTCGCACGTTGGGCGCTGGCGAAGGACTATGGAGTCGATGTAACCTACAAGAGCCCGCAATACAAATCGATGGAGAAGCAAGGCAATAAGATCGTGCTGACCTTTGATGTTGGCCAAGGTGCGGGCGGTTCGCTCGATACGTTCGACGTTCGCGAGCCGATTGGCTTCGCGGTTGCTGGTGAGGACAAAGCGTTTGTGTGGGCGAAAGCCAAGGTCGTTGGTCGCGACAAGGTCGAGGTTTGGAGCGACGAAGTGACCGAGCCCGCTTCCGTTCGATACGCTTGGGCCAACAACCCCGTCTGCAACTTGCGGAACGCAGCTGGCTTGCCAGCGACTCCCTTCCGAACCGACGACTGGCCAGGCATGACGATCAATATTCATCAGTAATCACGCTTGATGATGTCGAACCCGAAACGAGCTTCCGATGACCCAAGAACCCGGCCTTGCTACGACACCCCCTTCGTTATCCAAAATCGGTTGTGCTCTTGTTTTGGTCACGGCATTTCTCGGCTGGATGTGTGCCGGTTGGCAGCTGGCGATTTCGTCGCTCGCGATGCGGGATGCTGCGAAAGATCTGCTTGGTTCCGGCAACGAAGGTGATGTCGGAGCATGGTTCGGTCGCCTAATTTGTGCGTTCCTTCTCGGGGCCGCATTCGGCGGTTATGTGTTTGGCTTCGCAGGGGATCGCTTGGGACGTGCCAAAGCGATGGGGCTCTCAATCCTTTGGTATTCGGGATTCTCAGCGGCGACGGTGTTTGTAACTGACCCTTGGCAGCTTTTGGCGTGCCGCTTTTTGGGATGCATGGGCATTGGCGGGATGTGGCCGAATGGAATCGCTCTGGTTTCGGAAGCCTGGCCCAATATCTCGCGGCCGTTTTTGGCAGGCGCAATCGGAACAGCGGCCAACTTCGGCATCATGATTCTGTCCGCCGTCGCCAGTTGGAAGACCGTTACCGCCGAAGACTGGCGTTGGATTATGTGGTTTGGTTCAACCCCGTTCATTCTCGGGTTATTTGTTCTTTTCGCCGTCCCAGAGTCGCCAAAGTGGTTGGCATTGCAAGATGGTGAAGAGGAAGATTCCCAGGCGAAGCGAGCCGGAATTGGCGAGATTTTCAAACGTCCGCTCATCGCAACAACGATCTTGGGAATCGCACTCGGTACGGTCCCATTGTTCGGCGGTTGGGGCAGTTCTACGTGGGTCATGCCTTGGGCGGCCGCGCAGGAAGATATGCCTGAACTCAAGGCTCACCTTTCGCTCGCCCGATCGCTAACTGGAACGATCAGCAGCTTGCTCGGTGGCGGAATTGCAATGCTACTTGGGCGACGACGGTCCTACTTTATCGCTAGTCTTGGAGCCTTAGTTAGCGCCCAGGTTTTGTTTTGGTTTCTTACTCCTGAGGCCAACCAGGGCTGGTTTATCTTCTGGTTTGGGATGTTGGGATTCTTCAGCGGCTTCTTCTTCGGATGGTTGCCATTATTTCTTCCCGAGCTGTTTCCAACACGAGTGCGCTCGACTGGTGCCGGCGTCAGCTTCAACTGGGGCCGAATCGTGACGGCGCTGGGCGTTGTCGCCTCAAGCTACTTGCTACAGCACGTTTTCGGTGGCGACTACGCCCAAATTGGCCGCGTCACAAGCCTTGTCTACGTTGCCGGAATGATTGTCATTCTCTTTGCGCCCGATACCAGCAATCGTTCGCTGGCGGAGTGACGACTTTGTAGCCCGCGCTTTCCAATCGCGTAAGCCTCCATTCCACCGAGAACGAAGATCTTACCTCGCAGGATCTTCGAGCCCATTATCGGCAAAGCCTTTACGGCGCAGAAGGCAGGCGTCGCAGTGACCGCAGCTTGCTCCATCTTTCGACGGGTCATAGCAGCTGGTTGTCATCGAATAGTCCACACCGAGCGACAAACCCGTTTCGATTATCTGAGCCTTCGTGAGATGGATGAGCGGCGTGTGGATCTTGATTGGGTGCGTCCCCTCGACCGCTGCCCTTGTCGCTAGATTCGCCATTCTCTCGAAGGCCTCAATGTACTCTGGCCGACAGTCTGGATACCCGCTGTAGTCAACCGCGTTCACGCCAATGAAGAGGTCTCCCGCACCAAGCGTTTCTGCCCAGGCAAGAGAATAGGAGAGAAAGACCGTATTGCGAGCCGGAACGTAGGTCACTGGAATCTCATCGCCTATCTCGTCGACCGTTTCGTTCTTTGGGACGGCGATGTCGCTGGTCAGGGCTGAGCCGCCCAGTTGCCGCAGGTCGACATCGACCACGATATGACGTGCGACCGAAGACGCTTCAGCGATTCTCGCGGCGGCGGTCAACTCAACTTCGTGCCGCTGGCCGTAGCGGAAGCTGATCGCGTAAGGCTCGAAGCCATCACGTTTTGCGAGAGCCAATATCGTCGTCGAATCCAAGCCACCGCTAAGCAGTACGACAGCCTTCGGTTTATCCGTCATCACAGCTCCTCGCTTTCTAATACGCAGTCTATCGAGCCCGTAATCCTCCGCAATTCCGGGCAATGGAGCCGGCTGTTTGCCAGTACGAGTTACCCAAGCGGCAGCGTCTTTCGAGAAGCGTCGGATAATTCAGAAACCGCTCGAAGTTAAGGTCGCTGCCCCCTTGGCGGTGTGAGAGGCGGTCGCTATTCTTTTGAACCCTCGCCAGAGATTGGTGAGCTTGGGATCTCGCCCAGAAATTATCTTGGTAAGATGTTGAAACGGCGGTTGACATGCCGCGAGTTTCCCCTAACATTTGATGTTTCCCCCTGAGGGTTTGTCCCTCGCCGGGGAGAAGAACTGATCTTTGACAATTTGGTAGTGAACCTCCTGAGAAACAGCTTGAGACTGTAAGAAGTTTTAGGCTAATAGGGATCTTTTCCGAGATCCCGAACGATGGTTTAAACCGTCGATTTAGGACGCTTGTCATCTGTGGCGGTTGGAGTACAGGCTTTAGCCTGCATCCGGCTTGTTGCAGTAAGCAATTAAATTGAAGGGTTTGATCCTGGCTCAGAATGAACGTTGGCGGCGTGGATTAGGCATGCAAGTCGCGCGAGAAGAGTTTGGTGCTTGCATTAAACTCGGACAGCGGCGCAAGGGAGAGTAACGCGTGGATATCTGCCCTCGGCTCCAGAATAGCTACGGGAAACTGTAGGTAATGCTGGATAATATCTCCGGATCAAAGGTGTGATTCCGGCCGAGGATGAGTCCGCGTCCTATTAGATTGTTGGTGGGGTAATGGCCTACCAAGTCGAAGATGGGTACCGGGTGTGAGAGCATGGCCCGGCTCACTGGGACTGAGACACTGCCCAGACACCTACGGGTGGCTGCAGTCGAGAATCTTCGGCAATGGGCGCAAGCCCGACCGAGCGACGCCGCGTGCGGGATGAAGGCCTTCGGGTTGTAAACCGCTGTCAGAGGGG
>JACKQG010001826.1_pt1 | contig 28809 bp, 27 predicted proteins | sample 8237621 | NCBI WGS metagenome assembly JACKQG01 (sample SAMN15677084, study PRJNA649215) | marine metagenome | biome: marine; feature: Black Sea; material: saline water; isolation source: suspended particulate matter (SPM) from the Black Sea western gyre | collected 2013-06-09/2013-06-10 | depth... | reverse complement strand
CAAAAGAAGTAATACTGATTCCCCTATATCCTCAATATTCTGCCGCAACATCCGGATCATCCATTAAAGAATGGAAAGATGTTTGTGTAGAGAATAATTATAATGTTAAAACAAGCACAATTTGTTGTTACCCAACTGACCCTAATTTTATTAATGCACATACAAAAAAAATTAATAATGAAATTAATGGTTTAAAAAACTTTAAATTAATATTTTCTGCCCATGGGTTACCCGAAAAAAATATAAAAAAAGGAGATCCTTACCAATGGCAAGTTGAACAATCTGTTAATAAAATTGTTAACAATTTAAACACAAAAAACTTAGACTGGATACTCAGCTACCAAAGTAGAGTTGGACCTTTAAAATGGATTGGACCAGCTACTGATGAAGTAATAATTGAAAATGCCAAGACTGGAAAACACATAATATTAGTTCCAATAGCTTTTGTTTCGGAACATTCAGAAACGCTTGTTGAGCTAGATATTGAATACAAAAAGTTAGCAAATGACAATGGATGTAATCAATATACAAGAGTTTCGGCATTAGGTACTAATCAGGATTATATGAAATGTTTATCAGATCTTATTATTGGTAAAGATGATTACAAATTTAGTGAAAATTTATACCCACCAAAAAGAAGATGTCCAAGCCAATTTAAAAAATGCCCTTGTTTAAATAATAATATATGAACACATATCTATTACTTAAATCTTTACATTTAATAGCGGTTATTTCTTGGATGGCTGGATTATTATATTTACCAAGAATATTTGTTTACCATGTTGAAAATAAAAACAACAAAAGTATATCTAACGTATTTAAAATTATGGAGCGAAAACTTTATTTTTATATTATGACACCAGCCACGGTCCTTTCTTGGTTATTTGGACTCTTGTTACTTGGTAGTATTGGTTTTGACCAATTAGGAAGTAAGTGGATACAAATTAAACTAATATTAATTATTTTTTTAACCGCATATCATTTATTTTTAGGAATCTGTCTCAAAAGGTTTAGTCTCGATAAAAACATCTATTCATCGAAATTTTATAGAATTTTCAATGAAGTCCCAACTATTTTGCTTATTTTGATTGTTTTTATAGTAGTTTTTAAACCTATCTAGTATTGAAAAAAATAAAAAGATATATATATTAGCTCTACCTTAAAATTTTACCCCACACTATGAATATACAAGAACTTAAAACAAAATCATCAGAACATTTAATTACCGAAGCCGAGAAACTTGGTATTGAGAATGCAAGTACCTTAAGAAAACAAGAAATACTTTTTGCTATTTTAAAAAAGCTAGCAGAAAAAGGCGAAGAAATAACCGGAGGTGGTGTGTTACAATTATTGCAAGATGGTTTTGGTTTTTTAAGAGCTATGGAATCTAACTACTTACCAGGTCCTGATGATATTTATATAAGTCCAAGCCAAATTAGAAGATTTGGTCTAAGAACAGGCGATACTATTGAAGGACAAGTAAGAGCGCCCAAAGATGGCGAAAGATACTTCGCCTTACTTCAAGTCAGTAAAATAAATTTTGAAGATCCTGAAAAATCACGACATAAAATTGCATTTGATAACTTAACCCCCCTATATCCTGATAAACAATTGGTTATGGAAGTAGAGACCACTAAGGTAGAAAAAAAACCTGATTTAACACCCCGTTTAATTGATCTAGTCAGCCCAATAGGAAAAGGTCAAAGATCATTGATTATTTCACCTCCTAAAGCCGGGAAAACAATGATTTTACAAAGTATAGCAAATTCAATTACGGCTAATCATCCAGAATGCTATTTAATGGTTTTACTTATAGACGAAAGACCCGAAGAGGTAACAGACATGCAAAGAACAGTTAAAGGTGAAGTTATTAGTTCGACTTTTGATGAACCTGCACAGAGACACGTAGCTGTTGCTGAAATGGTTATAGAAAAAGCTAAAAGATTAACAGAACATAAAAAAGATGTTGTTATTTTACTAGACTCAATTACACGATTAGGAAGAGCTTATAATGCTGTAGTACCAAGCTCAGGAAAAGTTTTAACGGGCGGCGTTGATGCCAATGCATTGCAAAGACCAAAAAGGTTTTTTGGTGCAGCTAGAAACATTGAAGAAGGTGGATCATTAACAATTATAGCAACTGCTTTAATTGATACTGGTAGCAGAATGGATGAAGTTATCTTTGAAGAATTTAAAGGCACAGGTAACAGCGAAACAATATTAGATAGAAAAATTTCAGATAAAAGAATATTTCCTGCTATAGATATTACTAAGTCAGGCACAAGAAGAGAAGAGCTTATATTTAATCAAAATGATCTTCAAAAAATGAATGTGCTAAGAAGGATTATAGCTTCAATGGGAGCAATGGATGCTATAGAGTTTATAAACTCAAAATTAAAGAATACGAAGAGTAATTCTGATTTTTTTAATTCTATGAATAAGCTAAGTTAAAATTAAATATACCCTAATTCCTACATTTCTTTCTTAAATTTTTGCTATAGAAATTAGCATGTTATATTTTAACGATATCCATTAATATATTTCAATATATAATAAACTAATGACAATTTATGCGCTTTCATCCGGTCCAGGAATATCAGGAGTAGCTGTTATCAGAATTTCAGGTCCAGACAGCAAAAGAGTAATTTCGGACCTAACAAATGGCGATATACCTGAGCCAAGAATAGCAACCCTAAAAAAAGTGAACAATATCAACAAAAATGAGCTTATAGATGAAGGTATAATTTTGTGGTTTCCTGGGCCAAATAGCTACACAGGCGAAGACATGGCAGAAATTCAGGTCCATGGTAGCCGAGCTGTGCTTAAATCAATACTTAATGAAATTTCAAAAGTAAAAAATTGCCGTTTAGCCGAACCAGGTGAATTTACAAAGCTTGCATTTCAAAATGGTAAAATAAATTTACTTAAAGCAGAGAGCATTGGAGATTTGATAGCTTCAGAAACAGAAATACAAAGAAGGCAAGCGATAAAAATAATGTCTGGGGAGCATTCAAATAAATTTAACTCATGGAGAGCTAAATTATTAAAAATTTTAGCTCACATAGAGGCAAAAATTGATTTTCCAGAGGAAGATGTTCCTAAAGATGTTTTAAAAAATATAAAAAAAGATTCAAAACAAATCAAAAAGGAAATTAAAAAAATATTAGATGATGAAAAAGTTGGAGAAAGGATACGAGAGGGATTTAAAATAGCTATATTGGGACCATCTAACGCTGGTAAGTCTTCATTGTTAAATTTCTTATCCAGAAGAGATGCAGCAATAGTTTCTGAAATAGCTGGGACAACAAGAGATGTTATCGAGACACATTTAAATATTGATGGGTATCCTGTTGTTATCTCAGATACAGCAGGAATAAGAGATTCAAAAGATGAAATTGAAAAAAAGGGGATAAGATTAGCTCTAAAAAAGGCTAAAAATGCAGATCTAAGCTTAATATTGGTAGAACCAAAAACCCTTAATATTAAACGATTTTTAAAGCATTATGTGGATGATAAAGCAATATTAGTGGTTAATAAATCAGACTTAGGAGTAGGCAACTTAAAAAAAGAATTAAAAAAATATAACCCAATTATTATTTCACTTAAAAATGAAAAGAATCTTGATAAACTTATTGTTAAAATTAAAAAAAAATTAAAAAACAAATTTATTTCATCAGAAAATATTTTGATTACAAGAGAAAGACACAGGGAAAATTTAAAACAATGCATTATTCATTTAAATAATTTTGAAGGGAAAAGTATGGCCAAAGATTTTGACAAGGCAGCAGAGGATTTACGATTAGCAACTAGAAATTTGGGAAAAATTGTAGGAAAAGTAGATGTAGAAGAGATATTAGGAAGTATTTTCAACGATTTTTGTATAGGTAAATAAATGCGTTTTTGCTGTTTTTTAGCAATAAAATATAAGTTTTTGTTGAAATATATAGCTTATTTCAAATAAAAACTATCGACTTGTAAATATTCATTTCAGATATAAATTTAACTCATGCAAAATGATTTATCATTTGATGTTGTAGTTATAGGTGGTGGACATGCTGGATGTGAAGCAGCAGCAGCATCAGCGCGCCTAGGTGTAAGCACCGCTTTGTTCACACACAAAATAGAAACGATTGGTGAAATGTCTTGTAATCCAGCGATAGGTGGACTAGGCAAAGGTCATTTAGTTAGGGAAATAGATGCATTAGATGGGGTTATTGGTGATGTAGCTGATAAATCAGGTATACAATTTAGGCTTCTAAATAGGAGTAGAGGTCCAGCTGTTAGGGGTCCTCGAACTCAAACTGACAGATCCTTATATAAAAAATACATGCAAGAAAAACTGCTAAACTATTGTAATTTAAGCGTTTTTTCTGATCCTGTAACTAAGTTTGTATTCGATAAAAAATCTGTAAAAGGATTTATAACACATTCTGGAAAATTAATTAAAACATCCAAGTTAATATTGACAACTGGAACTTTTTTGAATGGTTTAATACATGTAGGTGATAACCAAACTCCAGCTGGAAGATATAATGAAAAACCTACTACAGGTTTAAGTGAACAGTTAAAAAAATTTAATTTTAAAATTGGACGATTAAAAACAGGAACACCTCCGAGATTAGATGCTCGAACAATTAATTTTGAAAACTTGGAAGAACAATGTGCTGATGACGATCCATACTTTTTTTCTTTTTTAACGAAAGAAAATTTAAACAAACAAGTTTCTTGTCGGATGACATACACTAATGATGAGGTTCATAAAATAATTTCTAAAAATTTAAATAGAAGTGCAATGTACTCTGGTAGTATTAAAGGAATTGGTCCAAGATATTGTCCATCAATAGAAGACAAGATTAAAAAATTTTCAGATAAACAAAGACATCAAATATTTCTCGAACCGGAAGGACTTAATGATCATACAATCTACCCAAATGGAATTTCCACATCATTACCGTCCGATGTACAGCAGGAAATGTGTCATAAAATCAAAGGTTTAGAAAGCGTTACAATTCTAAGGCCTGGCTATGCTATTGAATACGATTATGTTGACCCAAGAGAACTGTTTTTAACATTAGAAACAAAGAAAATACAAAACTTATATCTCGCTGGACAAATCAATGGAACTACTGGCTATGAGGAAGCTGCTGCCCAAGGTCTTATGGCGGGAATAAATGCAGCACTATCAGTTAAAAATATGGAACCTTTCATATTAGATCGTTCACAGGCTTACATTGGGGTAATGATAGACGATCTTGTGACCAAGGGAGTTGCTGAGCCATATCGAATGTTTACATCTAGAGCTGAATATAGATTAACCCTTAGAGCAGATAATGCTGACCTGAGATTAACACAATGTGGAATTAATATTGGAGTTGTTTTAGATGAAAGATTTAAACTTTTTAAAAACAAATTTGATATTTTAAGTAGAATTTCTGATAAAATGGAGAAATTAAGAATTACCCCTTCAAAAATATCTAAATTTGGAGTTAATATTGCAAAAGATGGAATACCGAGATCGGCAGCTCAGGTTTTAAGTCAAAAAGATGTAAATATGCATAAAATTAGAGATATTTGGCCAGAAATTTCCACGGTTTCTAAAGAAATTGACGATCAATTAGAAATAAATGCACATTACCGTGGATATTTAAAGAAACAAAAGGCTGATATTCTTGCTTTTAAGAGAGACGAAAACCTTAAAATACCTCTAAATGTTAATTATGATGAATTAAGTGGTCTTTCTAATGAAGTTAAATCAAAATTCAAGCAAATTAGGCCAAAAACTATGGGCCAGGCGCTCAGAATAGATGGAATAACCCCCGCAGCAGTATATATTTTGTTGTCACATGTCAAAAGAAAGTCTATTAAGCTTATAGCTTGATTGATTTTAACATTTTAGAATATTCAAAATTAGAACCTCTAAGTGTTTCACGTGAAACATTTCCAGATCTAGAGGAGTTCAGATTTTTATTACTTAAAAAAAACAAGGAAATTAATCTAATTAGCCAAAGTTCAGAAGAAATCTCTAGAGAAAGACATATAATTGATAGTGCACAAATCATTGATTTTATTGACAAAAATGACAAATTATGCACAGATATTGGTTCTGGGTCAGGGCTTCCAGGAATAGTTCTTGCTATTATTTTAAAGCATAAAAATTCATCAATGAAATTTAACTTGTATGAAAAGAGTTATCGAAAAAGTCAATTTTTAAAAGATGTTATAAAAAAATTTGATCTTAACGCGGATGTTTTTCAAAAAGATATCTTCTTAGAAAAAAATCTAAATTCAGATTTGATTGTTGCAAGAGCATTTAAACCACTACCGGTAATTTTAGAATTAGTGAACTCAAACTTTAATAAATTTAAAAGTATAATTTTGTTTTTAGGAAAAAATGGAAAAGAAATGGTCGCAAATGCTTTAAGCAAATGGGATTTTGAGTATAAGGAAAAAAAAAGTTTAACTAACAAAGAATCAACCTTGATTAAAATTTATAACTTAGGAAAAAAATAATGAAGCAAAAGATAATTTCAGTAATTAATCAAAAAGGTGGAGTGGGTAAGACCACAACAGTTATAAATTTAGCTGCTGGATTATCAATTAAAGAAAAAAAAATTTTAGTAATTGATTTAGACCCCCAGGGAAATGCAACAACAGGCCTTGGCTTATCCAATACTGATAGTTCTGAAAAAACTATTTACAGTGTATTAAACGGAACAAAGACTATTCACGAGGTTATACAAAAAACACAATTAAAAAACTTAGATCTTATAAGCTCTAATGTAGATCTTTCAGGCATCGAAGTTGAAACGGTAGGGGATAGCAGAAGAGCCTTTATGTTAAAGGATCAATTAAGCGCATATTTAAACGATACTGGAGCTGCCTACACCCACATTCTGATAGATTGTCCTCCATCTTTGAGTTTGTTGACTGTAATGGCCTTAGTAGCTTCTAATTCCCTAATTGTTCCACTACAAACAGAATTTTTTGCCTTAGAAGGTCTTACACAACTTATGAAAACAATTGAAAGGATAAAAAATAATTTAAACTCAGATCTTGTAATTAGAGGCATCCTTTTGACTATGTATGATAAGAGAAATAAATTATCTAGTCAGGTTGAAAAAGAAGCAAGAGATTACTTTAAAGAAAAAGTTTATCATACTGTTGTACCAAGAAATGTAAGACTTTCAGAAGCCCCATCGCACGGTATTCCAGTTTTATTATATGACAAAACATGTTCTGGAAGTAAATCATATTTTACTTTTACAGATGAATTTTTGAATCAAGAAAAAATATTTGAAAGCGCAGCTTAATGAATCCATTTAAAACTAAAAAAGGTTTAGGTAGAGGTCTTGCATCACTTATTGGTGATGTAAAAACTTCATCCAAAAATAATAAACTATTGATCGGTGATATAGTTAGAAGCAAATTACAACCAAGAAAAAATTTTGATAAATTAAATCTTGAGGAACTTTCTAATTCGATAAAAGAAAGAGGAGTTGTTCAACCAATAATAGTTAGAAATTCAAACGAGCAAAAAGGTAAATACGAAATAGTTGCTGGTGAAAGAAGATGGTTAGCATCCCAAAATGCTGGCCTTCATGATATACCAGCAGTAATTATTGAAGCTGATGATCTCAAATCTTTAGAGTTTGCAATAGTAGAAAATGTTCAACGTCATGACCTTAATCCTATCGAGGAGGCACAAGGTTATCAAAGGTTAATGGACGAGTTTGGCTATGACCAAGAAAGAGTGGCAAAATTTATTGCTAAAAGTAGAGCTCATGTAGCAAATTGTCTTAGACTTTTATCATTGCCCAAAGAAGTTATAAATTTAATCGAGACTAATCAGTTATCCCAAGGTCATGCAAAAGTTTTAGTTGGTTTAGATAATTCTTATTTAGTCGCCAAAAAAATTATTGAGAAAAAACTCTCAGTAAGGCAATCTGAAAACTTAGTAAGATTATTTAAAAGACCTAAAAAAAGTAAAATTACATCAAGTTTTGTAAATCTTAGAGATTTAGAGAAAACTTTAGAGACAAGATTAGGTATAAGAGTACTTATAAAAAATAAAAAAAATAATTCAGGTTCTTTAATTTTTGATTATAAAAATTTAGATCAATTAAATAGATTAATAGAGATTATCAAATCTAATTATTAACTTTTGCTTGATATAAAATAAAATCCAAAAGAATATGTAATGAACTAGCAGTTTCTTTTTTAATCATTAATTCTATTTCATTTATTTTAATAATTAGTTCTTCCGTACTTTTTAAGCTCCAATGTTTCATCTGTTGTTTAACTATTTCTTTATCTTTCCAAAATATGGGAGGTTTAAAATTTGATATAATAGTGTCGATATTTTTTTGATTTTTGCCTTCTTTTTTCAATTTAAATAGGCGCTTCGTTTTTGCAAGCATAATTCTTAAGATTGTTATGCAGTCATCAGAAGTATAGTTATTTTCATTTAAAATATTTATTGTTTTTTTTAAATTTTTGCTTAGACACAAATCCACTAATTCAGAATGACTATAATTTTGAGCTAAATTTGTTAATATAAAAATTTCTTCAGATGATATTTTCTTTTTATTCTTTGTATAAATTTCAATTTTAAGAAGTTCATTATTTAGATTTTCTCTATCACCTCTGCATCTGCCTACTAGCAAGTTAATTGTTTCTTGAGAAATAGATATTTTTTTGTCCCTAAAAAAATTGTTTGCTAATTTTCCCAAAGTTAAACTGTCATCAGAATAAAAAGGTATACAAATTAAGTTTTCTTTTTTTTCAAAATTTGCTCTTAGTTTTGACTTTTTATCTAATAAACCTGCGTTAATAACTATACGAATGTCATCAATATTTCTGCTTATTATATCTTCAAAAAATTTATTTATCTTCTCTGTTGCTCTAGAAATTATTATAATTTTCTTATCTTCAAAAAAAGATTTATTTGTAAATTGAGTTATTAAATTATCAAAATTATTTATAACTTCGCTTTCATCGTATCTATTTATATTATCTTTAAATCCAACTGATAAAATATCTTTTATTAATTGGTTTTTATAACCTTCATTTTCACCGTAGAGTAGATAAAAATTGGATTGATTTTCTTTTAATTTATCTAGTTGATAAGTTTTAATAATCATTAATTATTTAAGTTTTGTAAATATTGTATTATATCGTCTGTTATTCTTTCTGATAGATTTTTTTTTAAAGAATTTTCATATTTTTTTAAATTAAATTTGTTACTATTATTATTGTAAGAAGTTGTTTCATTAAAAACTTTTTCTTTCTTTTTTCCCAAAGCATCTGTAACTGTTAATCTTACAGATATATTTAACCCGAACGTTGTTGGGTTACCTTTTTTGTCTTTGGAAGTTATATTTTTATTAATTTCTGAAAAAACAATTAGATCATAATCATTTTTAGTGGAACCTTTTTCTCCAAAATTTGCAAGTTTTTTTTCAATAATTTTTCCTATTCTTAATTCACCTACAGTTTCTAATTTATTTATATTAAAATTAATATTTTTAGTTGAATAAATAGGCTGATAACCACACTGGCTAAATAATAAAAATATTAATAATATAAGCGTTATTTTTTTAATCATCCCAACAAAATATTAATTAATCTATTTTTAACAAAAAAAATTTTATTTATTTTTTTATTTTCAAAGATTTTATTTATTTTACTTTCTTTTATTATTTGATCCATTAGTGTTTTTTCATCGATATCTTTATGCGTTTTTATAATACCTTTTTTTTTACCATTTATCTGTATAACTAATTCTATAATGTCATTTTCTAACAATTTTTTATTAACCACAGGCCATTTTTGGAATACTTCTAATTTTAAATTTTCTAAACATTCAAAAATCAAATGTGGAATGACAGGAGACATAACAGTAAGAATTTTTTTATAATTATCAAATAATACTTCTTTACAGTGCGTTTTATTGAGTGATTTAATCAAAAAATTATAAGTTTCATGCATATTTGCAATAATCACATTGTAATTAAATTTATTAAGATTGTTATTTATCTTGTCAATTAATTGGTTAGTATATTTTTCTATTTCTAAATCTTCATCTTGCTTTTTTTCTTTTGGGCATATATCAATTTTTTCTAAAATTTTTACATGTAGAAGCCAAAATTTTTGTATAAATTTGTATGAAGCAATCATACCCTGCTCTGACCATTGCACATCCTTTTCTGGCGGACTATCAGATAATATAAATAATCTTACTGCATCTGCTCCAAAATCTTCAATCATTTTTTCAGGATCGATCGTGTTCTTCTTTGATTTTGACATAGACTCAGATGGTCCGACAATAATATTTTTTTCAGGCTTGTTTTTTATAAAGAATTTTTTTCCATCTTTAGTATCTACCTCTTCTGGACTGAACCAATTTTTATTTTCATCTCTATATGTTTCATGACACACCATACCTTGTGTAAAAAGACTTTTGAAAGGTTCAGTAATTAAAAATTTATCATTTTTAAAATTTATTGCTCTCATAAAAAATCTTGAGTATAACAAGTGTAATATTGCATGTTCGACACCACCAATATACTGATCTACAGGCATCCAATATTTTATTTCCTCAAGATCAAAACCATACTTATCATTTTTAGGTGAACAAAATCTTAAGAAATACCATGATGAGTCTACAAAAGTATCAAGTGTATCTGTCTCCCTTACACATTTTTTTCCATTAATTACGACTGATTTCCACTTTTCTTCTTTATCTAAAGGATTACCTTTGCTTTTAAGATTAATCTTTTCTGGAAGTTTTACAGGTAGATTTTTTTTTGGAATTATTAACACATTTCCTTTGTTGTCATACGCAATAGGAATGGGGCAGCCCCAATATCTTTGTCTAGAAACACCCCAGTCTTTTAGTCTAAAGTTGATTTTCTTTTTTCCAATTTTTTTATCTTCTAAAATTTTAATTGTTTCTACTATAGAGTTGTCAGGCGCTTTTAGCCCATTTAAAAAGTCTGAATTTATTATTTCACCAATTCCAGTGTAAGCTTCATTTTTAACTTTAAAATTGTCCGTCTCATTTAATGGTTTAACCACTGTTTTTACAGATAAGTTATATTTTAGGGCAAAATCCAAATCTCTTTGGTCATGAGCAGGACAACCAAAAACAGCTCCAAATCCATAGTCCATTAAAACAAAATTTGCAAAATATACAGGTACTTTTTCTTTTTTATTAAGAGGATTAACAGCAAATAATTTTGTTTTAAAACCAATTTTTTCACCAAGAGCTATCGACTCCTCAGTTGTTCCAGTTTTAGAACATTCTTCCTTAAACTTGATAAATTTAGGGTCTTTTAAAAAGTATTTAGAAATAGGATGATCTACTGATACAGCTAAAAAAGAGAAACCAAATAGTGTGTCTGGACGTGTTGTAAAACATTTAATTTTTTTTACAGGTAAACGCCCATCAATTTTAAAATCAATTTCACATCCAAAAGATTTTCCAATCCAATTTTTTTGCATTACTTTAACTTTATTTGGCCAGTCATTAAGTTCATCTAATCCAGTTAATAGATCATCAGAAAATTTTGAGATGTTAAAGAACCATTGATTTAATTTTTTTCTTTCAACAATTGCTCCTGATCTCCATCCTTTTCCATCTATTACTTGTTCATTTGCTAAAACTGTTTCATCAACTGGATCCCAATTTACATAATTTTCTTTTCTGTAGACCAATCCTTTTTTGTATAACTCAATAAAAAAAAGTTGTTGATGTTTATAATATTCTTCAGAGCAAGTTGAAATTTCTCTATCCCAATCAATAGATAAACCTAATTTTTTTAACTGATTTTTCATTACAGAAATATTTTTTTCTGTCCAAACTTTTGGATGAAGATTATTTTGTCTTGCAGCATTTTCTGCTGGCAGTCCAAATGAGTCCCAACCCATAGGATGAAGAACATTAAAACCCCGCATATATTTGAACCTTGATAGAACATCGCCTATAGTGTAATTTCTGACATGCCCCATATGTATATTTCCTGATGGGTAAGGAAACATTTCCAAACAATAAAACTTCTTTAAATTTCTATTAATATTTGATTTAAATGATTTTTTTTTATCCCAATAGTCTTGCCATTTTTTTTCAATTTTTTTAAAATTATATCTTTCCATTTTTTATTTTTTTTAGAAAAGACTATTGATTACCTAGCTTTTTTTCTTTTTCTTTTTATCAGACGTATTTTTATGAAAAGCTGCTTTTTTTAAAATTGCTAATTTTATTTCACTTCCTATTTCAGATTTAATCTTTTGAATTTTACATTTTTTAGTATTGGTCTTACTGCAAACTTTTTCATGTATTATTACTTCAATGCCATCTGCTCTTATTTCATTACTTAAAAATCTGACAGTTATTTTAATTTCACGTAAATTTGATTCATCCGAACTTGTATTACCTGAAAACCAATCTGTAATTAAGATACCACCAGAATAACTTGCATTTGTAAAACTTACGAAATCTAAAACTTCGATAGAAGCTCTCCACAGTTCATTCGAGGATGCAAAATCAAAAACTCCACCAGATTTATTTTCAGTACCAAATGAAATTCCTCTTCCTTCTTCAATATTTTTTTGAACTCTTTCTTTTGCATTAACTGGAACTTCTCTTGCATCTGTATACCTAAATGGGTTATTACAGTTAGATGTAAACAAGAAAATTGTAAGTAGAATATAAATTGTTAATTTATTGATTTTCATTGGTTAATTTTTAGTATTTAACTCTAAAATTGAAAAAAACACATTCAAAAGTTAATAATTTGCTAAAAAACAGCAAAATGGATTACACTTAAAAAAAGGCTGTAGAACATGATAAATTTAGTGATATAATTACAACACTTTAACAAAAAATCTTAATTTATCATAGAAAGTCAGAACAAATCTACTCTTAGAAGATATAAATCTCCTATTCATATGAATAATTTAATAAAGGAGTTAATTATGAATACAATTAAAAAAATTGGACTTACAGCTTTAGGAACATCTTTAGTTGCAAGTTCAGCAATTGCAGCTGACTTTTCTGTATCTGGTGATGCTGGATATACGTGGTCTTCAGAAGCAGTAGGAAGTACGACTAATGATGGTGTTGGTTTTAACCATGATTTGTCTTTTTCTGGTTCTGGTGAGTTAGATAACGGTTGGTCTGTAAATACAAGTGTGACTATTGTTGAAGACACTTCACTATCTACTTCTCATGTTAAGTTAACTATGGGATCAATGGGTTCTGTTGTAGTTGGTAATGGTTATGGTGGTTTAGGAGCAGGTTTTGATGCTGTAACACCATTTGCTTACGAAGAAAATCATGATGGTATGAAAACTACTACTGCAATCGATGGTATCGGTAGCGGAATAGCTAATGGTCAAATCTTATACAATCTACCGTCAATAGACATTGCGGGTGCTTCGCTAGCTCTTTCTTATGAATGGGCTCCAGAGGCTAACGGTACATATACTGGTGAAGGTGGCGTATCTTCAGGTTCTAGTAAAGCGTTTTCAACTGGTCAAGGTGTTGCTGCGAATGTTTCATACGAAGGATTAAAGTTCGGTGCTTATGTTAACGAACTTAGCAAAGACGGTGGAACTTCTACTCTTGCTGACGGAGATGCATCTGATGCAACATGGTATGTAAAATATACTATGGGTCCAGTAGCTATTGGTTACCAATTTGCGAGTGTTGAAAGAGCTATAGGTGGTGCAGCTGATACTGCAACAACTTCTGCTAAAACAGTTGCTGCTGCAACCGGTCAATTTGAATCAGAAATGATTTCAATTGCGTTTAACGTAAATGAAAACTTTTCAGTATCTTACGGTGATTTAACTGAAACATATGACGCACAAGATATGGGAACAGTTGCTGACGTAGATATGGATTCAAAATCTATTCAGTTTGCTTACACTATGGGATCAATGTCAATCAAAGGTTACCAAACTGACACTGATAACCCAGGTTGGGATTCAGACGCTTCATCTGACGAAGTAACAGAACTTGCAGTTAATTTTGCATTCTAAGTTATTTTTAAGATAAGTAATTTTAAAAACGGCCTAAATTTTTATTTAGGCCGTTTTTTTTTATCCAAGATATTGCAGCAATTCCTTTAGACTTTGTTAAACTTACCCTTTTTATATTTGTTGAATTGATTCCACCAAGACAAATTAATTTTTTATTAGTTGCATTTGAAGCCAAGTTAAAACGAACTACATTTAAAAAGAATTTGTGTTTATTTGTTCTAAATAAAGGACTTAAAAAAATAGCTTCACAGTTTTGTTTTTCTTTGATCTTTATTTCACTAATATTGTGTGCTGATCCAATTATTTTAAAGTTTTTTTTTAACACTAAATTCGAATATTCTAAATTCTTGTTAAAAGCAGGTAAATATACACCATCCAGGTTTAATTTAATCGCCATTTTAATATTATTAGCTAAAAAGAACTTAAAACCTTTTTTCTTACAAAATATTTTTACTTTAATGACCTCATCTAAATAATTTGATGACTCATAATTTCGATAAATTAGATTTATTCTTGTGTTAATATTTGATAATTCTTTAATATTAAAATTATCTATAAAATAGTAGATATCGTAATAATTATGCATAATAGTTTAAATAATTTAATTTCAATTCAAAAAGAAATTCAACAAATAAATTATAATACCAAAATAATTGCAGTATCTAAGACTTTTTCTATCGATAAAATTAAACCTATTATAGATCACGGCCATATTGATTTTGGTGAAAATAAAGTACAAGAGGCTGTTAAAAAATGGTCAAAAATTAAGGAAGAAAATAATAAAATAAAACTTCATTTGATAGGTAAATTACAAGTAAACAAAGTTAAATATTGTTTACCTTTATTTGATTATATTCATTCACTAGATAGCTTTAAGTTAGCTGATAAAATTGCCAATGAACAAGTTAAAAAAAATTTTAAACCCAAATTATTTATTCAAATAAATATTGGTGAAGAAGATCAAAAAAATGGAATTGAATTAAATAATTTAGAAAGTTTTTACGAAAAAATTAAAAAAGATTTTGATTTAAATGTAGTTGGACTAATGTGTATTCCATCAAATATTTCTGACACAAAACCTTTTTTTGAAAAAATGAAAAGTGTTTCTGAAAAAATAAGCTTAAAAGAGTTAAGCATGGGAATGTCTAACGACTATTTGGATGCAACAAAATATTCTGCAACTTTTGTGAGAATTGGTTCAAAAATTTTTGGTGCTAGAAATTAACCAATTTTAATTTTTGTTTTTTTATTAACAAGTTTTAGTAGGATTAATAAATCTTTTTCTTTTAAGGCAATACAGCCTGCTGTTGGTTTGTAATTATTCGTTAAATGAATAAAAATTGCACTTCCTTTATGAGGAATTGGTTTCTTTAGATTATAATCAATAACTATAAGGAAGTTGTATTTATGATCTTGACGATAGATTTTTTCATATCTCATTTTTTCTTTAATGTTTATTAACGAGTTATATTTTTTACTTTTAGGATCATTACACCAACCCATATTCTTACTTATTTTTTTTGTAATTATTTCAGTTTCAGGTTTTTGAACCCTATCAGGCCGATAATAAAGAGTTTTAAGTGAGAAAGTTCCTTTTGGAGTACAATAATCACCTTCCTTTTTTTTTATTCTTATTCCATTTTTCCCAATAGAGCATCGAAAAATAAAGTCATCTAAAAGTAATGTATCTTTATTTTTTAATCTTATTAGCATAAATTGAATTTATGAGTAAATCTGTAGTTAATATAATAGATTTTCCAGTTTTGTATAATGTTCTTTTTGAAGTTAAAGAGTTTCTTAATTTTGAAGTTGTTAATCATGAAAGTATTAATGTTTTTTTGGAAAAAATTCAAAAAGATAGCTCAACTAAAAATTCAATCATTGTTACTAAAAATTTTTTAAATCACAAAGATATAAATCAAAAAAGCATTATTCATCTAGATAATAAACCAATTAATTTTTTATCACTGATTGATAGAGTTAATACTAACCTTCTTAAGCAAAAATATAGTTTTCAATCAAGTATTAATATTAAAGATTACACGCTAAATTTAAATTCAAGAGTTATTTCACAAAAAAAAAAAGCATTAAAACTTACAGAGCGTGAAATTGACATTATCTTGTTTCTTAAAGATCAGAAGAAACCTCAGAATATAAATATATTACAAAAAGAAGTATGGAGTTACGCAGAAAATTTAGAGACACATACTGTTGAAACCCACGTTTATAGATTGAGAAAAAAAATAAGTGATACGTTTAAAGATGAAAATTTTATAATAAGTTTGAAAGAAGGTTATTCGATTTAGGTGAAAAAGAAAAATTTTATAGCAAAAGACTTAATGTCTAGGAAATATAAGCCAAGAGTAATAAAATCTAAAAAAGGTAAGGGGAGTTTTAAAAGAAGAAAAAAATAAAACTAAAGTCTTGCACCAATTTGCTGAATAACTTTAGAAGATAACTCTGCTCCTTTCTCTAAACTTTCTTTAAGAGATAAATTATTTACATGACCATGTAAAAATCCTGCAGCAAAAAGGTCGCCAGCACCAGTTAAGTCAACAATCTTTAGATTTTTTTTAACTCCACATTCAACAACTTCATTTCCTTGAATAGCAGTAGCTCCACTTTCTCCCCTAGTAACTACAATTAATTTTCTAAGTTGTTTTGCGAATAAAACCACCTCATCAAAGCTCTTTGCATCAATCAAAGAAGTGATTTCTTGTTCATTTGCGAAGGTAATATCTAATTTATTTTTAACTAAATCTAAGAAGTGTGTTTTATGTCTTTCAACACAAAATAAATCTGAAAGAGACATTGCAACTTTATTAGAGTTTTGAATAGCTTTATCAAAAGCTTTTTTAGGATCACCTTCGTCCCATAAATAACCTTCTAAAAATGTTATTTCACTTTTTTTTATTTCTACTTCATTAACATCATTTTCATTTATTTTTCCTGCAGTTCCAAGAAACGTACACATAGTTCTTTCAGAGTCAGGAGTAATCAAAATTAAGCAAGTTCCAGTTGGCAGCTGCTCTTTTTTTTTCGAGTAAAAATATTTAACCTTTTCTTTTTTTAAACCTTCTTCGTACTTGTTACCTAAATCATCTTCATTTACTTTTCCGATAAATCCAACTCTATTTCCAAGTTGAGATAAACCCACAATAGAATTTGCAACTGATCCACCAGAAACAGTTTCTTCAATTTTTAAGCTAGATAATAGTTTTTTAAATTCAGCTTCATCAACAAGTTTCATAGTACTTTTGGTAAGATTATTTTCAGTTAAAAAACTCTCCTCTACCTTACAAATTACATCTACTATTGCGTTGCCTATTCCTATTATCTTCATCGAAGTTCTTTTTGTTTATATTTACAATATTTGATTATTACACACGTCTTACATGAAGGCGCCCTTGCTTTGCAAGTATATCTTCCATGAAGCAATAAAGTGTGGCCGGCTTTTTTTAAGTATTTTTTAGGAACTGCCTTGTATAAATTTTGCTGAACCTCGTCAGGATTTTTTCCATATGCTAAACCTGTTCTATTACTTACCCTAAATACATGTGTATCCACCGCAATTGTAGGAAATCCAAAACCTTCATTTAATACTACGCTTGCAGTTTTTCTTCCAACCCCAGGCAAAGCATACAAATCTTCGAAATTGTTAGGTACTTTTCCATTATGTTTTTCGATTAAGTGTTTTGATAATAAATAAACACTTTTAGCTTTATTTCTAAAAAGACCAATACTTTTAATTAATTTCTCTATCTTTTTTCTTCCTAACTCAACAAAGTGTTCAGGCTTATTATATTTTGGATAAATATTTTTAGTGACGTTATTAACATTAACATCTGTACACTGCGCCGATAAAACAACCGGTACTAAAAGAGTAAATTTATTTTTGTAATTAAGATCGCTTTTAGGATTCTTTATAACTTTGCTTAAATTCTTAAAAAGAGAGTTTATTTCTCCAGATTTCATTTACTGCATTTTTTATTTTTATTTAAAGTTCAAAAGATTTCTCATAGAATAAAGACCTGGTTTTTTATTCATTAACCATTTTGCAGCTGTTAGAGCTCCTTCCGAATAAAGCGCTCTATCGAATGCCTCATGATTTAAAGTGATAATTTCTTTACCACTTGAGAAAGTTACTTCGTGTTCACCAACAATTTCACCTTTTCTAATAGAATTAAAATTAATTTTTTTACTGTAAGGGAAAGTTTTTTTATTCAAATATTTTTTCCCCATTAACTTATAAAAATCTTTATTTTTTCCTATAGCTATACCTTTTCCAAGCATCAAAGCTGTTCCTGATGGATGATCTTTTTTATATTTATGATGAACTTCAAAAACTTTATTTAAGTAATTATCCCCAAGAGATTTTGATGCAATTTCAGTTAAATACATAAGTAAATTTATTCCTAAACTCATGTTGCCAGCTTTTAAAATTGGTATTTTTCTTGAGTATTTTTTAATTAAATTTTCTTCTTTTTTAGTAAAATCAGTTGTTCCAATCACAACTTTTTTTTTGAGTTTAGATGCAATTCTTAAAACCTCAAAAGTACATTTAGGAACAGTAAAATCTATTATTACATTTGCTTTTTTAAAAGCATTTTCTGTATTTAAATCAGGCTTAATTCCACTAATTTTTTTACTAATAATTCTATTTTCTGTAATAGTAACAATCTTAAAGTTTCTATCTGATTTAGATGATTTAATGAGTTGTTGACCCATTCTCCCCATACACCCAGTAATTGCTAAGTGAATTTTCTTCATCATTATTTAAATATATTAATTTACATAGTCCGTACACCCTTTTTCTTATAAGTTTATAAATTATGGAAAACAAATTAAGTTTTTTCTTTAAAGGTCAAATTTGGCACCTAGGTGGAACAATTGTTTTATTTTATATAGGCGCTCAATTTGTTGATCTTGAAAGTAATTCAAATACATTTATTGGGATAAGTGCTTTAAATTGGTTTATAATTGCTATGTCTATTCCATTAATTCATCAGACTTATGTATGGATATGTTGGAGATCAGAACTATGTTGGAAATCAATTAGCAGCTCAATTGGATTTAAAGGATATTTAATAGTTTTTTTTATTTTAATAATTTTGAGATTTTCTGCAGTTGTATTATGTTTTGTTGATTATGGTTCCTTATATACGCCGGGATGGTTTGCTTGGGTCTTATCTATTATAGTTTTTATTCCAGGCGCTTATACAATGTATTCAGTTAAAAAATATTTTGGATTTATGAGAGCTGCTGGAGCTGATCACTTCGATCCAAAATATAGAGATATGGCTTTTGAAAAAAGAGGAATTTTTAAATGGTCTTCAAATGCTATGTATGTTTTTGGACTAGCAGTTCCCTTCGCTTTTGCAACTGCAGCAGGCTCACAATCAATGTTTATAGTTGCAGTTTATAGTTATATTTCTATTTGGTTACATTATTTTTTTACTGAAAAAGAAGACTTTAAAATTGTATATGAAAAAAACTGAAATTTTTTTAGTTTTTCCAGAAACTTTTGGCTTTTTGAAAAAATTTTTTGATACTGGGATTTGACTTTTCGTTCTCAATTTCTCTAAATTTTTCAAGCAATTCTTTCTGTTCTTTATTTAATGATATAGGAACTTCAGTATTCACTTGAACATAAAGATCGCCATTTCCACTTCCTCGCATGTAAGGCATACCTTTAGCTTTTAATCTGAATTGTTTTCCACTTTGTGTTCCTGCAGGAATTTTTATCTTTGCTTTTCCACCATCAATTATTGGTATTTCAATAGATGTTCCCAACGCAGCATCCGCAATAGATATTGGACACTCAAAGAATAAGTTCTCATCTGACCTTTTGAATAAGTCGTGAGAGTATACATTTATGAATAAATAGAGATCACCGCTACCAGCACTTCTAGATCCCGCTTCACCTTTTCCAGCAAGTCTTATTCTAGTTCCATCATCAACACCTTTTGGGATGCTAACAGAAATTTTTTTTGATGCTTGTTTTTTACCTTGTCCACCACAATCAGAGCATGGGTTTGTTATTTCTTCACCTGTTCCTGAACATTGGGAACAAGTTTGTTGGACAGTAAAGAAACCTTGATTAGATCTTACCTGTCCATGTCCTCCACACATAGAACATGATCCAGTATTATGACCTGGTTTGGAACCACTACCTTTGCAAGTGCTACATTTTTCTGATGTCGAAAATTTTATATCTTGTTTTTTTCCACTGTAAGCTTCTTCCAAAGTTATTGATAAATCATATCGTAAATCAGATCCTCTAAAATTAGATTTTTTACTCCGTCTTCCGCTACCTCCAAAATCACTAAAGAAGTCTTCGAAAATATCCGAAAAAGATCCTGAGAAATCAAAATTACCAAAACCACCTCTTCCACCACCAGCATTTTTAAATGCTGCATGACCAAAGTTATCATAGTTTTGTTTTCTCTCGGCATTAGATAAAACATGATATGCTTCTGAAGCTTCTTTAAATTTTTCCTCAGCTGCTTTCTCACCTTTGTTTTTATCAGGATGATATTTTACTGCTAGTTTTCTATAGGCTGATTTAATTTGATCTGGGGCAGAACTTTTATTAACACCCAAGACATCGTAGTAATCTCTTTTTGCCATAACTAATTAGACAAATGGTTGCTAGCTTAGGCGCTTTTTTCTTTATTTTCGTCTTTTACTTCTTCAAAGTCTGCATCAACAACGTTGTCGTCTTTTTTCCCTTCTGGTTTAGTATCTTTTGGTGCATCTCCAGGTTTAGCACTTTGTTGCGATTTATAAATTGCCTCACCCAATTTCATTGAAGACTGGACTAATTCTTGTGTTTTCTTTTTAATATCCTCAACGTCAGTTCCTTTTAATGCATTTCTTAAGTTAGCAGAAGATGTTTCAATTGCTTTTTTATCAGTTTCCGAAACTTTACTTCCATGCTCTTTTAAGTTTTTCTCAGTTGAATGTAATAAAGTATCTGCTTGGTTTCTTGCATCAACTGCTTCCCTTTTCTTTTTGTCAGCTTCTTTATTAGACTCAGCTTCTTTAACCATTTTAGTAATTTCATCTTCACTTAAGCCACCTGAGGCCTGAATTTGGATTTTTTGTTCTTTTCCTGTGCCTTTATCTTTTGCAGATACATTTACAATTCCATTAGCATCAATATCAAACGTAACTTCTATTTGAGGCACTCCTCTTGGAGATGGAGCTATACCAATAAGCTCAAAGTTACCTAAAATTTTATTATCCGCTGCCATCTCTCTTTCACCTTGTAAAACTCTAATTGATACAGCTGGTTGATTATCTTCTGCAGTAGAAAATACTTGGCTTTTTTTAGTTGGAATAGTTGTGTTTTTATCAATAAGTTTTGTTGATACTCCACCTAAAGTTTCGATACCAAGAGACAACGGAGTTACATCAAGCAACAATACGTCTTTAACATCACCTTGTAGTACACCTGCTTGTATTGCTGCACCCATAGCAACCACTTCATCAGGGTTCACTGATTTACTAGGTTCTTTACCGAAGAAGTTTTTAACTTCCTCAACAACTTTTGGCATTCTTGTCATACCACCAACAAGCACAACTTCACTAATCTCTCCAGCGGATAGACCGGCATCTTTTAAAGCAGTTTTACACGGTGGAATTGTTCTAGAAATTAAGTCTTCAACTAAAGCCTCAAGTTTAGCTCTTGTCATTTTTAAATTAATATGTTTTGGGCCAGTTTTATCTGCAGTAATAAATGGCAAATTAATTTCAGTTTGTGTTGTCGATGAAAGTTCAATTTTTGCTTTTTCAGCTGCTTCCTTTAATCTTTGTAAAGCAAGTTTATCTGATTTTAGATCAATACCGTTTTCTTTTTTAAATTCATTTAACAAGTATTTAACAATTGTATTGTCAAAATCTTCACCACCAAGAAAAGTATCACCATTGGTAGATTTAACTTCGAAAACACCATCACCTAATTCTAAGATTGATACATCAAATGTGCCTCCACCTAAATCATAAACAGCAATTTTTTTGTTAGCTTTTTTATCCAAACCATAAGCAAGTGCAGCTGCAGTTGGTTCATTAATAATTCTTAAAACTTCTAAACCAGCAATTTTACCAGCATCTTTTGTTGCCTGTCTTTGAGCATCGTTAAAGTATGCAGGGACAGTAATTACAGCTTTAGAAACTTCTTGACCTAAATATTTTTCAGCAGTCTCTTTCATTTTTTGCAATACAAATGCTGAAATCTGTGATGGCGAATATTTTTTACCTTTAGACTCTATCCATGCATCGCCCTTATCTGAATTAATTATTTTAAATGGCGCAGTCTCAATATCTTTTTTAACCGTTGGATCTTCAAAGTTTCTTCCAATCAATCTTTTAACTGCAAAAATTGTATTTTCTGGATTTGTAACAGCCTGTCTTTTAGCCGGCTGACCAATTAATTTTTCTTCACCGTCTGTAAATGCAACCACCGAAGGAGTTGTTCTTGCACCTTCAGCATTTTCTAAAACTTTAGCTTGTGTACCTTCCATAATAGCCACACAAGAGTTTGTTGTTCCTAAATCTATTCCTATTACTTTACTCATAATTTATTGTCCTGACGTTGATATAAGTGTTATTTTTCAATGTACAAGCTAACATTGTAATTAATTTTGATCCTTTTTTCCCTCATTTTCTTGATCTTTTTTAGTTTCTTCATTCTTTTTTTCAGTTTTTTTAGATACAGCAACCAAGGATGGTCTTAGTAATCTATCTTTCATCAAGAATCCTTTTTGGATTTCCTGAACTATTGTTCCAGGTTCTTTGTTATTATCCTCTATTTCGATCATAGCTTGATGAAGATTTGGATCTAACTTTTTATTAATAGATTTAATAGGTTCTATATTATTTTTCTTTAAAATTGTGACCATATCCTTATTTATAATATCAAGATGTTCAGAAATTTTTTTAATAGCTTCGGTATTTTTAAGACTATCATCACTTTCTAAAGATGTTTTAGATCTTTCCAGATTGTCAATTAGGTTTAGCGCTTCACGAGCAAAAGCAAAGCCTCCATACTCAAAAGCATCTTCTTTTTCTTTTTCAAATCTTCTTCTTTGATTTTCCATTTCAGCATAAGCTCTAGCTAATTTATCTTCTAAATCTTTTATTTTCTCTTCAGGAGGAATTTCTTTTTCCTCTTCTTTTTTGATATCAGATTTTTGAGCTTTAAGATTTTTTTGATCTTCTTTATTTTGATCAGTTTTTGTGATTTTTTCTTTTTCCATTACAAGGTATATGGTAAGAAAATCCTTAATTTCTAGATGCAAAAAAATTTTTTTTATGAACTGTTGATAGGATCAAATAATAAGGGAAAAGTGAGAGAAATTGTGGATTTGTTACCTAAAAGAATTAAAATTCTCTTTCCAAATGCTCATAAAATAAAGGCTCCAAGAGAAAGTGGAAAAACTTTCCTTCAAAATTCTTTAATTAAAGCTAAATATTTTTCAAAAAAAACAGGAAAAATTTGTATAGCAGATGATTCTGGGCTTGAAATTGATATTTTAAAAAAAGCTCCTGGAATTTATTCTGCAAGGTGGGGAGGTAAAAGAAAAAATTTTAATTTAGCTATAAAAAAAGTTTTTAAAAAGCTAGATCAAGCAGATCAAAATTGGAAGACAAAAAAAATTAGAGCAAGATTTATTTGTGCACTTACAATTTATGGACCAAAAACAAAAACAATTAAGGCAATTGGCAAGATAGAGGGCAAAATATCGAATTGCAAAAGAGGCTCAAATGGATTTGGTTACGATCCAATTTTTATACCAAATGGAAAAAAAATTACTTTTGGTCAAATGAAACCTTACCAAAAATATACTATAGACCACAGAGCTAAGGCTTTTAACAAGATTAAAAAATTTCTATAAATTTATCACCTTCAACTTTATAGAAATTTAAAAGATGATTTATTTTTTTATTATTAATTTCAAAAATTCCAGAAACACCTTTAAATTTATTTTTTTTTGAAAATAATTTATTATCAATTTCAAAATTATTTTGTAATAACAAATAATATATTAATCCTACCAAATCATAGCTAAGCATGGATAGCTGGTTTGGATATTCATTAAAAGTTTTATTATAATCTCTTCTGAAATTATCATAGTTTTTTTTATTTATAGAAGGGAAGCTAATTGGCTGAGATGTTGTTTCTTTAAATAAAGTTTCATCGAACCATTGATTAAGAGAAATAAAAGTAATTTTTTTTGGAGATACATCAGTATATAAAAGAGAAGTTGCAACGCTTTTCAAACTTTCATTGAAGTCAGCAATTATTATTGAGTCATAACCAATTTTTCCTATAGTATCTTTTTTATTTAAGATTTCTAATTTTTTTTCTTTATTAGGATCATCTGAGTTTTTAACTCTTTTAATTTCATCTTTTAAAGTTTTTTTTCGAATTTTATATCGAGTTATTTTTTCAATTTGTTTTGTAAGTTTAGTTGGATCTATGTCATAGTAGAAAACTTTTTTAGTTTTTATTTTAGATTTAATTATTGCTTCTTCGATTTCTTCTTTATAATCTTTTTTAGGAATAAGAACTAAAGTTTCTTTTAACTCATTAATTTCTTGAAATTTTTTAATCGCATCAAATTGTGATTTAGCATTTATACCTGCACTTATTACATTATTAGGATTGTTTAAAATTTTATTAGTTAAAGATAAAAATATTGCATCTTCAAATTTACTTAATCCTTTTAAATTTTTATTAAAAACAGGACCAATAAATATTCTTACTCCTTCAGCATAAAGCTCCTCAACTCTATTTAAAGTTTCTTGAGGATCTGACTTTGTATCTCTAGGCAAAATTAAAATTTTTGAATCATCAATCTTGTTAACACCCATTCTTGTAGATTGAATTATAGATTTTCCTATATCAGCGTACTCGCCAGTAAATGGAGCAAGTAATCCAATTTTAATATTTTCATTCGCACAAACATAAGAAATGTTTAATAAAAATATAAATATTACATTGAAAAAATATTTAATAATTACTTTCATTTTGTATTCTTTATTATAATGATATTCACTAATGATTCCATTAACTGATTTAAAGTTAAATAAATTTCAAAGTGGACTATATATTGTAGCTACACCAATTGGTAATCTTTCCGATATAACCATTAGAGCTTTGGAAGTTCTAAAAATTTCAGATTACGTTCTTTGTGAGGATACTAGAGTATCAAGGAAATTGCTGGATAAATTTAAAATAAAGGCAAATTTGATTTCTAATCACAAATTTAATGAAAAAAAAATTTTAAATAAAATTATAAATCTACTTGAGGAAGGAAAAATTATTTCTTTAATATCAGATGCTGGTACACCATGTATATCTGATCCAGGAGGTATTATTGTAAGAGAATGTATAAAGAAAGATATTCAAATTTTTTCTATTCCTGGCCCTTCATCTGTTACTGCTGCGGTTGCGATGAGTGGATTTACAGATAGACATTTTTTTTACGGTTTTTTTCCTGAAAAAAATAAGAAAATTAACAAAGATTTTAAAATATTGGCGGAAATAGATTCATCTATTGTTTTTTTTATATCGGCAAAAAAATTTGTAAAAATAATACCAATATTAAAAAAATTCTTTTTAGATCGGAAAATTCTTATTTGTAAAGAAATTACCAAATTATATGAGGAATATATAAGATTTGATGTTTCAGAACTTGATAATTTTAAAGGTAATTTACGTGGTGAAATTACATTAGTTTTATCAGAGCAAAAAGACCAAAATAATAATAATAAATTAGATGAAATCGATAAAAAAAAAATAAGGAAACTTATTAAAAAATTAAGTATTAAGGATGTTGTAGAAATAATTAATGAAAATAAAAATATTTCAAAAAAAAAAATTTATAATTTTTGTCTGACTTTAAAGAATGAAAAATAATTTTGTAATAATACTACTCTTAATCTTTTTAACAACAAGTTGTGTGGGAACTTCTTCCCAAGGAGTTTTTGGAACAGGGGTTAGTGTGGCACTAGATCCAAGATCTGTAGGAACTCAAATAGATGACAACATTATGCAAAAAAATCTATCTGGAAGATTATTAATTAAAGATAAAAAATATATTTTATCAATTAATACGAAGGTTTTAGATGGTAGAATTTTTTTAACAGGAACAGTAGATAATCCTGAGGAAAAATTGCAAATTACAAAAATGGCATGGGAAATAAGCGGTGTAAGATCAGTTAAAAACGATATTATTATAAAAGAAGAATTTAATTTCAAACAATCAGCTAAAGATCTTTTAATTACTTCTCAGTTAAGAACTGCTTTAATTTTTAATAAAAACATAAAATCTACAAATTACAATATAGATACATACAAAAAAAAAATTTACATTTATGGAATCGCTCAAACTAAAGGTGAACAGAAAGAAGTTGTAAAAGAGGCAAAAGCTATTCTTGATGTGAAAAGTGTAATTGCTAGCATTTTATTAGTTGAAGATCTTAGAATACAAAAAAATTAATTTATTTTCCCATAATTAATCACATTAGCTGAGTAAGCTGCTACTGATGCTAAATTAAGAATATCTGATGTAGAAGATCTAAGTGGAGCTATTTCAATTGCTCTCCCTAGTCCTATTAGAAGTGGACCAATTACTTTTGCACCTCCTAGAGTTTTCATTATTTTGTAAGATATAGCTGCGCTGTGTTGTCCAGGCATAACTAGCACATTAGCCTTCCCAACAATTTCTGAAAATGGATAAAGTTCTTTATATTCTTCATCTAGCGCAACATCTGGCTGCATGTCTCCATCAAATTTAAAATCAACATTCATTGACCTTAAAATTTCAACTGCATCTCTAATATGTTTTGTTCTGCTTGTAATAGGCTGACCAAAAGTAGAGTGAGATAAAAAAGCAATTTTTGGATCGAAACCAAATAATCTTACAACTCTAGCAGCGGATTTTGCAATTTCAGCCAATTGTTTAGCACTTGGATATTCGTGAACAGTTGTGTCCGCAATAAAAACTGTTTTTCCTTTATTAACAACCATATTTAAACCGAACATAATTTCACCCCGTCTTGCATTAACTACTTTAGTTACTTTTTTTAAGGATGATGAATATTTTCTTGTATTACCAGTTAACATTGCATCAGCATCTCCGCACTCCACCATACACGACGCCCAAACTACCCTATCATTTCTTATTAATTTATCACAATCTCTTTCCAGCAATCCTTCTTTTCTATGAAGTTTTTCAAAAAGAAATTTTACATATTTTTCCCTTAAAATTTTATTTTTTGAATTTACTATCTCAATATTTAAATTTTCGCTGTATCCTATTTCTTTTAATTTTTTTTTTATTATTTCTTCTTTTGCAATAATAATTGGAATACCTAAGCCACTGTTTTTAAATGCAATTGCAGCTTTTAGAGTTTCTTCATCTTCTCCATCAGCAAAGACAACTTTTTTTTGATTTTTTTTTATTTGGCTGTTAATACCTTGCATTATTGTCACTGAAGGATCCAATCTTTGTTTAAGCTGATCTGAATATATTTCAAAATCTTCTATTTTTTTTCTCGAAACACCACTTTTAATTGCAGCTTTTGCTACAGCAACTGGTATTACACTTATTAATCTAGGATCAAAAGTTGAAGGTATTATATAGTCTTTACCATAAGTTGGTCTTTCGCCTCCCATTGCTGCCACCACTTCATCAGGAACTCTTTCTCTTGCCAAGGAAGCTATAGCATTTGCGGCGGCTATTTTCATTTCTTCATTTATTGTTTTAGCTCTTACGTCAAGAGCACCTCTAAATATATATGGAAAACCAATTAGATTATTAACCTGATTAGGATAGTCAGATCTTCCAGTTGCAACTATTGCATCTTTGCGAACCTCTGCTACTTCTTCCGGTGTAATTTCAGGATCAGGATTTGCACAAGCAAAAATAATAGGATTTTTTGCCATTTTTTTAACCATTTTTTTTGACAAAATACTTTTTGAAGACAATCCTAAAAATACATCTGCACCATCAATAGCTTCATCCAAACTTCTTTTTTTTGTTTCAATTGCATGAGCTGATTTCCACTGATTTAAATTATCTCTGCCACGATATAGAACACCTTTGCTATCAAGCATTATTATATTTTTTGAAAGAACACCGGTCTTCTTTAATAAATTTGTACAAGCTATAGCAGATGCTCCTGCTCCATTTACAACTACTTTAACTTTATTTATTGATTTTTTTGATATATCCAATGCATTAATTAATGCTGCAGTTGTTATTATTGCTGTACCATGTTGGTCATCATGAAATACTGGGATATTTAACATTTGTTTAAGCTTTTCTTCTATAATAAAACAATCAGGCGCAGCTATATCTTCTAAATTTATTCCACCAAAGCTGCCAGCTATAATTTTAATACTTTTAATAATTTCATCTGGATCTGATGAGTCAATTTCAATATCTATTGCGTTGATGTCGGCAAATCTTTTAAACAATACTGCCTTTCCTTCCATAACAGGCTTTGATGCTAAAGCACCCAAATTACCCATTCCTAAAACTGCAGAACCATTACTTATTACAGCTACCAAATTTCCTTTAGTTGTATAATCATAAGCAGCATCTGGATTTTCTGATATTGCTCTTACGGGCGCTGCAACACCAGGAGAATAAGCTAAAGCTAAATCTCTTTTTGTTATCATAGGTTTTGATGAAATAATCTCAATCTTGCCAGATTTATTACTATTATGAAAATCTAAAGCTTCTTTATCTG
>JACKQG010001825.1_pt1 | contig 28821 bp, 26 predicted proteins | sample 8237621 | NCBI WGS metagenome assembly JACKQG01 (sample SAMN15677084, study PRJNA649215) | marine metagenome | biome: marine; feature: Black Sea; material: saline water; isolation source: suspended particulate matter (SPM) from the Black Sea western gyre | collected 2013-06-09/2013-06-10 | depth... | reverse complement strand
GGGATATTATGATGAGTGAATCAGTATAAGTGTATATGAGAAAAGGAGATAAAAAATTTTGAAAATTTTTATTTATGTTTTTGAGAGTGAGCGTTTTTGAACGAAAAAGTTCAAAGTGAACTAAAGTGAACTAAAGTGACTAAAGTGCCTAAAGTTCAAAGGTAAAAACGGGGTAAATTGTGGTTGATTTTGTTGATTTTTGGTGGTTTTTCTTTGTTTTTTAGCGTTTTTTGTCGAAAATTGCGGCTATTTTGCTTGTTTTAACGAAGAAAATCTGTTTTTGGGCTGTCCTTATTTATATTGAAATACAAAATATATCACCTATAATCTCACTAAAGTGTGCGGAATTCTATTTATTGATGGAAATTACGGCTTTGGTTTGACGATGATATTGGCATGGTGTATTTTATTATACGGGAGCTTGTTGTAGATTGTGGCTAATTAACAAACCTGAGGTTAAACATGACCATAGATCCACAACTTGAGTACACAAGACTCAAGAAGTTACATACGGAGGATTACCTAAATGTCTAAAACAACAACTATAGTAACTAAGTTGGGTCAGTCTCGATTAGATATACCATTAGAAAGACTCCTTTTAGATCCAGAAAATCCGAGACTAAGACAGGAAACGCAAGGGAAGAATCAAAATGAACTTCTTAAAGTCATGCACCAAGACTTCAATATAGCGGAATTGGCTGATTCATTATCACAAAATGGATATTTTGCAGAAGAGCCGTTGGTTGCAGTTCCTAAAGATCTACCGAGTAAGCTGAAAAATCCAACAACTGAAAAATTGAAGAGTGAGTTTGATATGTATGTTCGTCAAAAAACAACGGAATTTTATGTTGTTGAGGGAAATAGACGGTTAGCAACTTGTAAGCTACTTTTAGATTCTAACGCAAGAAGTAGTTTGAAGATAAAATCCTTTGGAATTGATCTCAGTGTCGATGTTACTGAATCTATAAAAATTTTACCTGTGATTGTTTATCCAAATAGGGATGCTGTGCTTACTTACCTAGGAGTAAGGCATATTGTTGGCGTAGAAAAGTGGGATTCTTATGCTAAGGCAAGATATATAAAAAGCATGGTAGTGTCAGGTGTCAATGTTGATGAGATTCAGGCGAAAATAGGAGACAAGAGAAACGCAACCAAGTTATCATATATTTGTTACGAAATTTTAGAGCAGGCAAAGGACCTTTTGAATTATGATATTACAAAAGCAAAGAGAAATTTTTCTTTTTTAATACTTTCTATGGGAAGTATGAGGAATTTTCTTGGAATGCCACGAAAGATCAATGAAGTAAATTTATCAGAGCCTGTTTCCAAAGAAAATTTGGCTAATTTGCACTTTTTGCTCTCATGTTTATATGGGGATGAAAAAAATGAGCCTGTAATAGATGAATCTCGTGACATCACAGATTTTTTAAAATGGGTCATAAACAATGATGATGCTCTTGAATACCTCAAAGAGAATAGAGATTTAAAAGAAGCTTATGAATTCACAGACGGTGAGGAAACTTATCTACGTAAAGCTCTATCTACAGCAAATAAAAAACTAGATTTAGTATTGGGAAAAGTGCATCGTCACAAAGACAACACTATAATAAGAGATGAGATCGATAAAGCATCAGAAACTATAAAAGAGTTACTGAAAAGAATTAGCGATTAGCGTAGGGAGTGTTTCATGTTCAGATTGGAAGATGTGTCTCCAGATTTGGTGGCAGATTGGATTGAATTAACACTAATATATGATAGGAATGATGCCGAATTTATTTCGAAATCAGAATTAAGTAGAGTTGTAGAAGCACAAGGGAGGGCACCTGATGAAGCGTATATTTCTGATATATTTGAAATTCTGAACCATCGCCAGAGATTATATTTGAATAACTATTTTAGGATAGAAGGAAATACTATTCAAAGGATTTTCCAAGGAGAACCTCCTGTAGAGTATATTTTTTGTGTATTATTATCCCTATATGGAGCTGGAGGAGGAGGACCCAAGGCAAAACTGTTTGAACGATTAGCTTGCTGTGCAATCAATAAATATATGAAGAAAGCATATGTTTTTGGATGGCCATATGACGCAGTTGATGACAGTGATTTTAATTCTAAAATTGAAGCCGTTACAGTTCAAATGGCAGATATTCTAAACGAGAGGTATAACAGTCCCCCTGAACCACATTATAAAGATGCAGGAATTGATGTTGTGGCCTGGGAACCCTTTAATGACAAACGCAGTGGACAACTGATTCTGCTAGTTCAATGTGCAGCAGGCCGTAATCGATGGAATAAAACACAAATACCGATAAGAAGGTGGAATCAATATATACACTTTGCAATAAATCCAAGCACTGGTTTTGCATTTCCTAAAGCTATGACATCTGCATGTGATTGGCACGATAAGTCTTGCGATTATGGATTGCTTTTTGACCGGATTCGTATTATAAATCTGCTTAGTGATGGAATAGATGAGCAAGAATTAAAAAGAGACCTGAACAGTTTTGTAGAACAAGAACTCACATTACAGCTTGAGTAAATATGAAATATGTTGATTTGTTTGCCGGTTTAGGTGGATTTCATTTGGCTGCAAGACAGTTAGGTGGGGAATGTGTTTTTGCAAGTGAGATTGACCAAAAACTACGGGAAAATTATAAAGCAAACTTTGGTATAGAGCCTGCCGGAGACATCAAAGAAATTGATGCTAAAGATGTCCCTCCACATGATCTGCTTTGTGCCGGTTTTCCCTGTCAGCCTTTTTCTAAAGCTGGTGACCAAATGGGCTGGAATGATGCTGTAAGAGGTACAGTTTTCTTTAATATTGTTGAAGTTTTACGACATCACCAGCCAAAATATATCATATTAGAAAATGTTGCTCATTTTGTTAAACATGATGAAGGCAATACATACGCGAAGGTAAAAGAATCATTGGAATCGTTAGGTTATGAAGTAAAACATGCGCAATTATCACCTCATACATTTGGAGTACCACAGATACGAGAGCGCATGTATATGGTCGGATGCTTAGGTGGCTTGAATGGATTCAAATGGCCACAACCATCAACAAATGGTGAGGGACTCTCGATACGTGATGTTTTGGATGAGAATCCGTCTGATTCCGTTGGATTAAGCGAGCAGGTAATTAGATGCCTCAAGACATGGCAAGAGTTTTTGAAGGCATTTCCTAAAAAGGAGCAGCTACCATCATTTCCAATTTGGAGCATGGAATTCAAGGCAACATACCCATACAAACAGGATTCGCTATATAAGGTTGAATTAACACATTTGCGCAAGAGCAAAGGATGTTTCGGGAAAACACTTAATACCTGGTATAGGCGAGGTATTCTTGCACATGTGCCAAGTTATGCACGTGCGAAAGAAGGTGCGTTTCCAGATTGGAAACAGGCGTTTATCAGACAGAATCGGGCGTTATACAGGAAACATCAGGATTGGATAAAACCGTGGCTGCCAAAAATCAAACAGTTTCCGCCAAGCCTTCAAAAGCTGGAATGGAACTGCCATGGAGAGGAAAGAGATATATGGAAATATGTTATTCAATTTAGAGCTTCAGGTGTTAGAATCAAACGGCCAACAACCTCTCCATCCTTAGTAGCAATGACTACCACGCAGGTGCCAATTATCGGATGGGAACGGCGCTATATGACAGTTCGAGAGTGTGTGAGACTTCAATCGATGGATAGCTTAGAGCATTTGCCATCTGGTACAGCAGCAATGGCGGCGCTCGGGAATGCGGTTAATGTTAAAGTGGCTCGCTTAGTTCTTGAAAAGCTATTATCGACTACATAGCAACCTGTTCCAAGGCATTTATTCTTCACAGAGTAGATATGGATGTGCTAACCAAAGAACAGCGCTCATACTGCATGTCACGTATAAGAAAAACAGACACCACCCCTGAATTAACGGTTAGGCGAATAGTTCATAGACTTGGCTATAGATTTCGACTTTATCGAAGAGACTTGCCTGGATGCCCTGATATCGTTTTGCCTCGACATAAGAAAATAATATTTGTTCATGGATGCTGGTGGCACAGGCACAACTGTCGATTAGGACGCGGAAAACCAAAATCCAGACAGGAATACTGGCTTCCAAAATTACAAGGAAATAAGGAACGGCACACGAAGAATAAACGTCTCTTACAAAGGCGAGGATGGAAAGTGCTTACTATATGGGAATGTCAAACGAAGAAATCAGAAAAGATGATTAAGAGGATTACAGATTTTCTTGGAAATATCAAATAACGAACAAGGAATGATGAATATCGAAGGGAAGACTTTTAATTGATTATCCCCTAGGGATAGTCAATCGCAAGCCGGACCGGTCAAAGGACGTATAAAACTGTTAAACTCAGGAGTGTAAAAGGTCGATTTGATTGCCAATGCAGTTGGTTTTTTTAAAAAGATAGTGCAAATTTTCTTTGACAATGCATCTTATAAGTCGATAATTAGCGCAATTTGGTATGTTATCGGATGTATATAGTAGAGCCAATGGATTGGCACCTACCTCGTAGTGCGCCTCTCGGCTTACTCAGGCTATATTAATGACAAGTGAAACAAACTACGATACTGTATTTGGCAAAATGGCGATAGACCAGGGACTCTGCACCGATGAGGAGCTGCAGCAATCGCTTGAGGAGCTCAAATCGCGCAGCACTGCCAATCCGGCAATCCTAAAAGACCTCATGGTCGAATTAGGCTATATTACCGAATCCCAGGCCGAGCGGTTAGGGACAGGTATAAAGGAGAGCAAGGCCGCGGCACATCAGATTCCCGGCTATAAGATAGTGGGCAAGCTCGGCGCCGGTGCGATGGCTGTGGTTTACAAGGCCAGGCAATTGAGTCTGAATCGGATGGTTGCGATAAAAATTCTGCCAAAGCGCTTCACTGAAAATCCCGAGTACGTCGAACGTTTTTATAAAGAAGGCCAGGCCGCGGGCAAGCTGAACCATCCGAATATCGTCCAGGCCATTGACGTCGGCGAGGCCGGCGGCTACCACTATTTCGTTATGGAGTACGTGGAAGGTAAGACTATAGCCGACGACTTGGCGGCTGGAAAAGTTTTCGAAGAAACCGAAGCGCTGGATATGATTATTCAGGTCGCCAACGCACTTTCTCATGCACATGCCCTCAGTCTTATCCACCGTGACGTCAAGCCAAAGAATATAATGATTAGCAACAGCGGGACAATCAAGCTTGCCGATATGGGTTTGGCCCGGGCAACGACAGACATCGAAGCCGCACAAAGCGAGGCGGGCAAAGCTTACGGGACGCCTTATTACATCGCACCTGAACAGATTCGCGGCAAGATAGACATCGACGGCAGGGCCGATATCTACGGACTGGGAGCTACGCTGTATCACATGCTGACCGGCCGTGTGCCGTTTATGGCAGAGGATTCGGCGGATGTTATGCGAAAGCACCTCAAGGAAAAACTAATCCCACCCGACCATATAAATACCTTACTTTCGGCGGGGGTTTCCGAAGTCATTGAAATTATGATGGCCAAGAAAAAAGAAGACCGCTATAACAACATGGAAGAACTGCTGGTCGATTTAAATGCTCTTCGTGAGGGGCAGACCCCCCTTCAGGCTCATAAAAGATTTGATGTCTCAATACTCCAGCAGCTTGAAAACGGAGATGTTGTTGAAAAGGAAGAAGGGTACAAGGAAGAGGCCGTTGCCCAGTACCGTATGGCGATATTGATTTTAAGCATAGTAACGGTCGTGTTCTTTGTGATTATTCTTATTATGCTGCTTAAATAATTAATATTGCCATCCCCTCACAATTATATAGTATTCGAAATTGGGTTTGAATTGGGTTTGTTTTTTGGCCCGAGCCAGCGGATAAAATCATGTAAATGCCTGTCATATCTAAAGTTATGTTCATTTTGTCATTTCCAAAATTGGGTTTGTTTTGCATAAAAAAGGGCGATTTGTCGAACATTCTCTACAGTTGTAGAACGTAAAACAGTTAAGAGTGAACTAAAGTGCCTAAAGTGAACTAAAGTTGAGTGATTGATTTCAGGAGTCACAAGGACATAAGAGCATAAGAGCAAAAGGGGGAAAGTTCGGACTGGGTCCCCGCTAAGGACATGCGAGGATGACAATATTATTTACGGAATGCTATTTGGCTTGCCCAATAAGCCCCTGACTTCGTCATATCTCAACTGAATGACAGGTTGGCACGGGGAGCTATAAGCCTGCAAAATCCTGTCGTGGTCAGGAATATCCCACTGCTCTAAAATACTTTGATTAGCGTTTACCAAAATCGTGGTCACTTTGTTCGCATCTTTTCGATGACGAAAATTGAAACGGGCATAGTTAGCAGGAATAGAGAGCAGATTCCATTGATAATACCAAACCTTCTCGGCATCGTGGAGTACGACCACCGGGACATTTCTTTCCATCGCCTGGTTGGCTACCAGACACCTTGTCTGGGCAGCACCATCACTAAAAACCAAATCAAGCGTTTGATTGTTAGCATCACACTGCCCGAATACTACCTGCGGGTCAGGCTGAAAAACGGGGCGCCAGTTTGCTGCATTAATCTGGGCTTTTATTCTTTCATACCATTCTTTACTTTCTTGCTCTACACTGACAACCAACTCAGCATGGTTAACAAAAAACGGTGTGCTGAACTTGCCCAGACCAAATTCAAGGACTTTCTTTATTTCAAACGTAGCGAACACTTTCTCGAATATAGGCAAATGGCTGGCATAATTGTCAAATTCCATTATCTCAGATTCTCCATATGACTTTGGTCAGTTATGCTGCTGAGCCTCATTTACATTAGATTATCAAGTTTGTCCTGGAAATTCAATACAAAAGCACCGGCAGCCCAAGAGGACGCTCTCGATGAGGACAGCGGGGATGGAGCTTTATAATATGAGGTTGATATGGATATTTTAGTTCGGGGGGGATTTCGATTGACTATTTTCTATTGAATATTGACTATTGGCAGCATTTCAGTTTTGAGCTTGACTTGGGAATAAATCCGGATAGAATACGCAACTTGTCTCGTATTGCGTACTGAGGATGTGGTAAGGCCCCATTGGATAGTAAAAACGTATATAACGGGATAAATTGTATCTCGAAAGAGATATTTTTTTTGATAAAGAGAAAATAATATTAAGAGCACCTAAGGAGAAGACAATTGGGATATAACTGCGTTGTACTGATTAAGCAGGTTCCTGATACGAAGAAGATAACGGGCGATGTGATGAACGACGACGGGACGGTGAAGCGTTCGGCGCTTCCGGCCATATTCAATCCGGAAGACCTTAACGCACTGGAACTAGCTCTGGAGATAAAGGACCGGTTCGGCGGGCATATAACGGTTATTACGATGGGGCTGCCGGCGGCAAGTGCGGTTCTTCGCGATTCGCTGTTTCGCGGTGCAGACGAGGCGATTTTGGTAACGGACCGTCGATGCGCGGCGAGCGATACATTAGCGACGAGCTATATCCTTAGCTGTGCGGTTAAGAAATTAGACTACGATATCGTCCTTTGCGGGCGGCAGGCGATTGACGGTGATACTGCCCAGGTCGGGCCGCAGCTGGCGGAAAAATTGGGTGTTACGCAAATTACATACGTCGAGGAATTGATAGGGCTCGACGGCAGCACGATAACGGCACAACGGAATATCGGGAACGGCTGGCAGCAGGTCAAGGCGGAACTGCCGGTGCTGGTTACCGTAATGGGCGTTGCGAATGAGCCGAGGGTCGCGGCGGCAAAGATGATGATGAAGTATAAAAAGGCACTTACGCCGTTCGAGGTAGAGGGAAAAATCAAGGCGGAGAATCGCGAGGCCGGAGAGGCGGATATTAAGGAGCTGGCGGAACATAAATGCAGCAAATTAGTAGAGAAAGGTTTGTTGATTAAGCAATGGGACCTGGATGTACTTGAGGCGGATTTGGACTGGTGCGGGCAAAGCGGCTCGCCGACGAAGGTGCACAGGATTCAGAGCGTTGTTTTAGCGGCTAAGGAAAGTAAGGAAGTTGAGCCGAATGCTAAGGGAATATCGGATATGATACACGAATTGATTGAAGAGAAGACGATAGCATAAAAAGTACAAAGTACAAAGTAAAAAGTCAGGAGGGAGATGGAAGACATAAAACGGATTACGAGAGACAAGATATGATAGAAGTGAACAGAAAAGGTGAGGTTTGGGTATTTGCCGAGCAGCATAACGGGCAGTTAGAGGATACGCCGATAGAATTGATGAGCAAGGCGCGGCATTTAGCTGATATTTTAGGTGTGCAATTGGCTGCGGCGGTATTAGGTGACAACGTTAAAGAGCTTGCGGGAAAGATGATACACTACGGGGCGGACAAGGTTTATCTGGTTGATGACCCATTGTTGGGGGTGTATCAGACAAACAGCTATGCCAAGGTGATATACGATTTAATCCATAAGTATGAGCCTCAGATTGTGCTTTACGGGGCGACGACAGCCGGACGCGATTTGGCGCCGAGGATTGCAAGCGCAACGAAGGCGGGGCTTACGGCGGACTGTACCGATTTGCAAATAGGCGACCATGAGACGGTGAAGGACAAGAAGGTTCATAAGAACCTTTTGTTTCAGATACGGCCGGCCTTCGGGGGCAATATCGTTGCGACTATTATCAATCTCGCCCGATGGCCACAGATGGCGACGGTCCGCGAAGGTGTGATGCCGGCACCGGAAGCGGACACAAAACGCAGCGGTAAGATTATCGAAGAGAAGGCGGCATTGTCCCGGCAGGATTTGCCATTGGAGATTCTCGAGGAGCATAAACGGCCGAAGAAGGTTGATTTGAAGGCGTCGAGGATAATCGTGGCCGGAGGAGCAGGGGTCGGCAGTAAGGACAACTTCAAATTGATTTGGGACCTTGCAAATTGCCTTGGGGCGGCGCCGGCGGCGACACGAGCAGCAGTCGATTTGGGCTTTATAGACCACGACCATCAGGTCGGGCAGACGGGGACTACGGTGAGGCCGAGCTTGTATATAGCAGTCGGTATCAGCGGAGCAATTCAGCACCAGGCGGGGATGTCGCAAAGCCAGAAGATTGTCGCTATTAACAACGACCCGGATGCGCCGATACTCAATATTGCACATTATAAGATAGTCGGAGATTTGAATGAGGTTGTGCCGATTATGATAAAATCGATAAAGGAAAAAGGGATAAAAGATTAAGGCATTAAAATCCGAAGCACGAAATCCGAAATTCGAAACAAATTCAAATGGCTGAAATACAAAATCCAAAAAACAATAGAAACAGCGTGTGCAACAAGTTGCACACGTTACAAGGATTGAATTAATAACGAGAAACGATAATGGCAAATTTTTACAGGGACAATAACGATATACAATTTTTGTTCAGGCACATAGACCTCGGCAAACCGGCGGAGGTTTGTGAGGAAGGGTTTAAGTTCGCAAACGAATTCGAATCGGCCCCGGCGGACGCCGAGGAGGCCGTAGTGAATTATGATATGGTGCTGGATTCGCTGGGCCAGTTATGCGGTGATTTTATTGCGCCGCGTGCCGAGGACGTGGACAGACAGGGGAATATCCTTAACAAAGACGGCTCGGTAACCCGTGCCGAGGGGATAAAGGGAGCCATAGAAAAACTCGGACAGGCGGAGGTAATGGGTTTTACGCTGCCCCACCGGTTCGGGGGTTTGAACTTTCCGAATATTATTTATTCGATGGCCATCGAGATTCTTTCCCGGGGGGATGCGGCGCTTATGAATATATTCGGTTTGCAGGGAATAGCCGAGACTATCAATGCTTTCGCTTCGGAAGAAATAAAGCAGAAATATTTACCGGATTTTTCGGCAGGTAAGGTGACCGGGGCGATGGTGCTGACCGAGCCGGATGCGGGTTCGGACTTGCAGGCGGTGAAGCTGCGAGCGTTTGAGGACAAGGACGGGAACTGGTTTCTGCACGGCGTTAAGAGGTTCATAACCAATGGCTGCGGCGAGGTGCTGCTGGTGCTTGCGCGCAGTGAACCGGACAGGAGCGGAGGATTAGGGCTTAGTTTGTTCGTATGTACACCGGGGCCGACGGTGCATATTCGCCGGCTGGAGGACAAATTAGGTATTCACGGCTCGCCGACGTGCGAGATATTTTTCGACAATACACCGTGTGAGATAATCGGCGAGCGTCAGCGTGGCCTGGTGACATACGTTATGAGCCTGATGAACGGGGCCCGTATTGGTATCGCAGGGCAATCGATGGGGATTGCCGAAGCGGCTTTCCGCGTTGCGCGGGATTATGCGTCCACGAGGAAACAGTTCGGGGTTGCTATCGAGAAGCTTCCGGCCGTTCGTGATATGCTGATTGATATGAAGGTATCAATAGAAGCAGGCAGAGCTCTTTTATATGAGACGTCACGGGTGGTTGATTTGGAATTAGGTTATGCAAGGCAGCTTGAGACAAATCCGCCGGAAGACAAGGCAGAGGCCAAGCAACTCAAGAACGAGTCGAGGAAATACAAAAGATACGCAGGGATGCTGACGCCAATGAGCAAATATTATTGTTCCGAGATGTGCAACAGCGTTACTTATGATTCGATTCAGGTATTAGGGGGCAGCGGCTATATGCGGGATTATCCCTGTGAACGTTATGCACGCGATGCGAGAATTACCACCATTTACGAAGGGACAAGCCAGTTGCAGGTGGTTGCGGCTGTTCGGGGAGTGTGCAGCGGGACAGCGGAGAAATTCTTAACGGAGCTTGCCAGTCAGGATTTTGATGAGAAGGTAAAAGATTTGCTCGAAACACTTGCCGCGGGGACTGAACAACTGAAAGAATCGATTGCCTATGTAAAAGAGCAAGGCAACGAATATATGGACCTCTACGGCAGGGCGCTTGTTGATATAGCAATAGATTTGATTAACGGTTACCTGTTCTGCGGGCAGGCCAGCACGAAAGTCGATATGCAGGTCCCTGTAGCCGAGAACGGGCAGGCCGGCAACGAGCAAACTGTTTCTATGAAAGAACGCAAGGCAACAGTAGCACGCAGATATATCACTAAGAACGCGTCGAAGATTGCAGCTTTGGCGGAGCTTATTCGCACGGGTGATAAATCAACATTCTCCGATTACGAGGCTATGGTCGGGCCTGTACCTGTGGAATGAATTGAGAATTAAAAAGCGTAAAGCAAAAAGCTTTTAGATGTGGGATAATGATTTATGCTTAGAGTTGTAATATTTGATTTTGACGGGGTGATAACCGATTCGGAGATTTTACATTTTCGGGCTTTTAACCAGGTTCTGGGGCAATACGGCATTGAGCTGACAAAGCAGGAATATTACAAGACATACCTTGGCTTTAATGATGCCGACTGTTACGGGATGCTTATCCATCAGGGGCTGCTCAAGGCAGAACAGGAGCAAATCGGTAATCTCATAGAGGAAAAGAAGCATATATACAAAGAACTGGCAAAAACCGAAGGCAAGATGATCGAGGGTGTGCGAGATTTTTTGACATTACTCGAAGACAATTCGATACCGATGGCGATATGTTCCGGGTCACTTTTGACGGAAGTTGAAATGGTACTGGAAGATACCAGTCTGCGTCATTTGTTCGAGGTTATAGTGTCGGGTGAGCAGGTAAAAAAAGGCAAGCCTGACCCGGAAGGATTTTTGCTGACTTTGAAAAGGCTTAACAGCAATGCCAGTTTAGCACAGGCGGGAAATCAGAACGACATTTTACCGGGCGAGTGTATAGTTATCGAAGATTCACACTGGGGGCTGGAAGCGGCGAAGGCGGCGGGGATGCACACTATAGCGGTTACAAACTCTTACGGCGCCGAGCAGTTGAGTATGGCTGAGAAAGTCGTTAACCAGCTTAACGAATTGAGTATAGGCGATTTACTGCAGCTCTGCGATTAATTGGTGTTTATCATTTTATATAGGGGCGTACGAGATGAACATTTTGGAAAAGCGAAGCTTAATGTTAATCTCGATTCGAAGAGGGATTTTCAACATAAAGGCCGGCGTGCTGACTTTTGCCGCGTGGTCTTTGCTTGTATGTATAGTTAGCAGCACATTTGGAACAACCGACAATATTACCCACTCCAAAATAGATGACACTGCAGATTCTCACGGAACAACGCGAACCACTGTCAGGCACGTTGTGGAAAAATGAACTGCGTTACCGCACGCTTTCTCGGCCTTATGGAGTGTCTGACTGGTCCTCGCCGGCCACCATTGCCGAGAATGTCTTCACGACAACGATGGGTATGGATACATCATCAAAGCCTGCTCGTATTGCTGTTGTCTATGGCGACCAGAAGTATACGCCGGGCGGCCAATGGGGCGGGCGTTTGCACGCCGGTGAATTGTACCTGAAGTGGTTCGATGGCAAGAGATGGCAGTCAGGCAGCCAGCTTATTTCCGAGCCTGGAGATGAGCGTGCCTGGTATCCCAGCATTTCTGAGGACGTTTCCGGCGCCTTCGGTGTGCTCTATCTGAAGGGTCAACCGAACGGAAAAATCTTTGAACTAAGATTTGCTCTCGTTGAACCTGGCTCAAACTAAAGCTATTGGGGGACATCCTTAGCGTTAGTGAGTTTATTTTAGCTGTAAAATGGCCGGGCCGACAACATTAGCTTTGATGCTGTCGGTTTTTAAGTCCCATTCTATCGCATCGACAGGAGCTCCGTTAAAGTGACACGGCCGGAGCTGGTCGCCATTTACGGTAACTAAAGATTTGGCGGCGTCGTAGAATAAACTGCTGCCGTCGAACTGTTTATCCTGGTCTTCATAAATAATCCAGCCTGTGGCGCTGAGCGTCGAAAGTTTTGATTGTCCGGAAGCGGTTTTAATAAAATCAGCCTGTATGTGAGGGGTAGTGACAGTGGCCTGCCGGTCAAATTGAACCTTACCATTGACAACAGGGAAGTAGTCTATGATCAGGCCCTCTGAGCCGGCATCGGCGACTATTCGATTTTCCTGAATGAAATATTTCAAGGTTTCATATTCGCGCACAACAGCATAACAAGGTTTTCGCAAGCTGAATTTGCCGGTTTCTGTTGTGGAAGGTGAGATTTTGGAATTATCCATTGTTAATATCCCCGGCCCGGTAGCTACAAACAAGCCGATGCCCGGGTCATAGTCGAAGTTGCGAGATTCCAACTGGATGCCACCGAGTTGTTTCTGTCCCGCTGTTTTTTTGCTAATAAGCCTTACCAATCCACCGTCGGCGGTGAAATGCTTAATGCCGGGAGCAGATGTAGAAGACGGGGCATTGGTATCTTCGATTAAGTCTATTGTAAGCTTCGGAGCCAGGAGCGTGTATTTCTGCAGGAAGTTCGGGTCTGTCTGAATCATTTCGGCCTGACAATCGCCTTCGAAGACAGCCTGATTCGAGGCCGGCAGAAATCTGACCTGTTGTTGAGCGGTTACTGTTACGGGTAGCGGAGGCTTGTTTGGGTCGGTCTGGCCTAAACCAGCGGTGTAAAATTCAAGCTCTGATGCGCCATTGGCAATAACATCATCTGTAAGTGCGTTATAGTCTATCCTTCGAGTAAGGAATGTTCTTCGTCCTTCGGCCCGGTCGAACTTTTCCGGGCGCCGGTTAGCCGGGTCAGTTGTGCTGATAGCTGTCTTATGAAGTTTTTCAAGTATTTTCGGAGAATCTTTAAGGGTGATGATGAAACCGTTGTCACAGGTTATAACAATCTCCTGCGGCTTATCAGGTGATTCGTTCGGCTCGCCGGGCTTTGCAACAGCAACTTTGTTCGTATCGGCGTTTTCAGCACTTTGTGGACTTTTTTCGGCAACTTTGGCACTACTATCTGGGTGGGTTGCTGTGGCAGCTCCGGTATCGGCGGCAGCTTCGCCGGGTTGGGTGCTTGAGGACTTTGACCAGAAGATGTCGTTGATAAAAATTTTATCCTGAGCAAAGACCAATTCATCAGGACTGTCAATAAGCACATTTTTACTAAAGACGCAATTGTAGTATTCGCCTTCTACCTGCTCAGGCGCCGGTTGAGTAGATGTGATTTCTGTTTTTGTGTCATCAGTAGCGAGAGCAGTTTCGCTCGGCTGCTTAGTTTCGGCCAAGCCATTGGGATCAGCAGGCTCTTCGGCCTGCTTTTTCGAGCCCGTAAGAAAAGCTGCTTGTGATTTTTTTATATAGAGACTCTCCAAATCAATTATCCATAAGTATTCAAGACGCTCGAGCAGCTCATCATAGACAAGCTCCAGTCCCGTACCGAGCATACGGGCATCCTCTGAAACATATCTGACCGAATTGGCCGTTGAGAGCAGGGACTTGTCGCTAAGGAAAGTTATGTCGTCAAGATACATATAGCTTTCTTTGACGGTGCCCGAGCCGACAGGGACAATATGAACAACTACATTGGAGGTAAATGTCGCATCCTTAGGTGTTGTTTTGCCCACAGCGGTTTCGACCAGGATTGTTCCAGTATCAGCAGTGATGCTGCACATAAAATTGTGTCGATAGATATTGATAAACGGCTTTTCAGTTTCCCATATATCCCTTGACTTGCTCAGAAGCCTTTCGAAGCCAACTTCTCGTACAACTTCCTGGTTCTCGTTGCGGGTTATATAATTGGCTTTTTCAACAGTACCTACACCAACATCACCAATTCTACCTACCTCACTTTCAAACTCACTTATGTTACTGTCGGCAACAGTGTCAATAAAATCGGCCTGCCTGCCTGTATCGGGCAGAGTCGTGGTGTCCATGCGGCTATAGAGCAGATATATTACAATTACCGCCGCCAGCGAAATAAAACCTATATAGAATTTTCGCATCTTAACAACTCCATTTCATGCTCAAGGCAGGTATCTGGTTAAAAGCGGCTGCCATCTGCCGCTGTTTTTCAGGATATATTCAATTACTTCCCGGACAGCACCACTGCCGCCGGGACGGGCGGTTACATAATCAGCATACTGCTTAACTTCATCGACGGCATTGGCAACAGCAATTCCAAAGCCGGCACATCTTATTACCGGCAAATCAGTCAAATCATCACCGATGTACGCGACCTTGTCCGGCGAAAGGCCAAGCTGGTCAAGAAGCTTCTCAAAGACCGGCAGTTTATGGTGACAATCCTGAAAGACGTATTCAATCTGAAGCTGGTCGGCCCGCAATTTTGTCGGCTCCGAGGCCCGGCCGCTGATTAAGGCAACCTTCAGGCCCGCCCTTTGCCACATTCGAATTCCATGGCCATCCAGGGAATTGAAAGATTTGCTTTCGGTGCCGTCGCCATTAATTATCAGCGTTCCATCGGTTAGGACGCCATCAACATCCATAACCAACATTTCAATGTCTGCAAGGTTTACATTCATTTCTTATCTCGTATTGCATTGCCGTGATACATATCACATATAACACAATATGAAGTTTTATCCTACAACTTTAATAGTTACGATATCCTGAACATCGATGAGGCCGAGGGGTTTGTTATCGGCATCGACCACAGGAAGCTCATCGATTCTGTATTTGTGGAAAATAGCCGTTGCTTCGGCAGCAAGAGCATCTGCTCTTATTTTCTTGCAATCAGCGGTCATAACATCAGCAGCTTTGCACTTAAAGGTCCCGGCGGCGTGTTCGGTCAGGAGTCGCCGAAGATCGGCATCAGTGATTATCCCGGCCAATTTTCCGCTTTTGTCAACAACCATTACAGCTCCGTGCCGCTTTATATCTCCGGTTTTTTCGAGCAGTTGTTCTATCGTATCGTCAAGTTCCGCGATAGGTAATTTTTCTCCCGGCCTGAACAACATCGATTGTTCGACGGTCATTAACTTTGCGCCGAGCGAGCCGCCGGGATGGAACCTTACATAGTCCTCAACGCTGAATTGACGCGCCTTCATCAGGGTAAAAGCAAGGGCATCACCGACCGCCAGCATACAGGCGGTAGAAACACTCGGGGCAACGCCAAGTGGGCAGGCTTCATTCATCGGGCCCATACACAGCACTACATCGCTATGCCTGCAGAGCGTTGAGTCGATGTCGCCGGTTATCGCAATCATTTTAATCCCCTGCTGCTTTACCAGATTTATCAGTCGAACAACTTCGTCGGTTTCACCACCGTAACTTAGGACTATTACAATATCGTTTTCGCGCAGCCTGCCCAAATCGCCGTGTACGGCTTCAGCAGGGTGAAGGAAGTGACTTGGCGTTCCAGTCGAAGCCAGAGTAGCGCTTATCTTTTGGCCGATTATACCGGCCTTGCCGATTCCGCTTACTATGCATGAACCGCGGCAGTTATAAATCATCTCGCAAGCCTGTTTAAAAGAGGCATCAACAATCGGCGTGATGGAGCTTATCGCATCGGCTTCGGCGAGGATTACTTTTCGCGCATATTCAAGGTCAAATTCCACGTCCCGGCCCCATATCAATCGAATATTTACCGTGCGGCTATTTAGTTCGGATTAGCAGCTATGCTTTTTATAGTTTTATGACACTTCCCCGCTGGTCGTAACAGACCAATTCGTGTTTTTCGCCGGCATAAGTTGATGCAGCGTGAATAATTACACGTTTTTCGTTAAGATGTTCAACTTGTGAAATAGCGGCCCGCTTAGCATTCTGCAGATAATCAGCAACTTCGGGCGATACAAACAGCTCGATACGTTTTATATGCTCTTTGGACGCGGATAAGTACAACAGGCGAATAAGCTCGATAGCCAGCGACTCATGACTTTTTATAATCCCCGTGCCGCCGCAATGCCGACATGCCAGATAGGTTGCCGACTGCAACGATGGTCGCATTCTCTGGCGAGTCATTTCCACAACTCCGAACCTGCTTATGCCCAATATCCTCGAACGGGCCCGGTCGGCTTTGACGGCGTTTCGAAATTCCTTTTCCACAGCTTTTCGGTGTTTGGTATTACGCATATCAATAAAATCGCAAATTATCAGCCCGCCAAGGTCTCTCAATCTAAGCTGACGTGCAATTTCAGCGGCGGCCTCAATATTGCTCTCGTAGGCAGTGTGCTCGGCGTTTTCCTTCTTGCGATAGCGGCCGCTGTTGACATCGATCGAAACCAATGCCTCGGTCTGCTCGATGATAATTGAACCGCCCCCTTTAAGCTCGACCCTGCGAGACTGGACTTTTGCAATCTCATCCTCAATGCGATATTTGTGAAACAGGGGCACTTTGCTGTCATAATAAGTTACTTTTCGTTTCAGTCGCGGAGCGGCAATGGCAAAAAATTCCTTGATTTTACGAACCACACTTTCCGAATCACATATTATATTGCTAATCTTACTGTTAAAGACATCTCTCATCGCCCTGATGACCAAATCCGACTCCTGATAAATCTCGCCGGGGCTCTTTTCAGTATCCAAGCGTTTTTCAATAGTCCTCCACAGCCGGCCAAGATATCTCAGGTCGTTTTGTATATCTCTTTTCGAGCATCCCTGTCCGGCGGTTCTGATAATAAATCCCAGCCCCTTGGGCGGCTTGCTTTCATCAAGAATCTGTCGCAGTCTTTTGCGCTCTTCCTCATCATCAATCTTATGTGAAACACCGTGCTTCTTCATCCATGGCATCATAACCAGATACTTACCGGGCAAAGCAAGATAGGTGCTGAGGGTCGCCCCCTTAGTTTTTAAGCCTTCTTTTGTTACCTGCACGACAAGCTCTCTTCCCTTTCGAAGGCAATCCTGAATGGGGGGCCGCTCCTTCAGTGCTTTCCTTCGGCCAATGTTTTCAGAATACTTTGAGCCCGCCTTAGAAAAATACCGAGGGTGCAGGTCGCTGACGTGAAGAAAACCGTTTTTTCCGATACCAAAGTCGATAAAGGCGGCCTGGATACCGGATTCAATATTCGCCACCTTCCCTTTATAGATATTACCGACGTGGCTGCTCAGACTCGTTCTTTCGATGTATAGTTCCTCAAGCGAACCGTTTTCGATGACCGCGACACGGCACTCTTCACTCTCGGCAACATTTATGAGCATCTCTCTTGACATTTTCGTTTTCCCGCTTTTATTTATTATTTTCTATTGAATATTTACTATGGCTCTGATGAGCCAATTCTTTTACTATCATCAATTGCTTTTCCACTGCACACTTGCACGTCTAACCGGTAACGCCAGCTTTTCATCATCCAGATCGAGCAGCTTCAAAATCTCCTCGACGCGTATCGAACCGGCCGGAGTGACTTTGCATTCGACAATTATACCGTCCGGGCCCAATTCAATCGATTCAAAAAAACCTCTGACATCAATATTCTTTACTTTCGATTCCCGATTCCTGATTCTCGATTTGGTTTTTGCGGTCTGCCGCTGGATTTTAATGCTATCACTTGCCAACAATCTCTTAATCTTCGCCTTCAATTCCTCGTTGAGATATTCCCTGCGAACCGCCAGCACGTACTTTGCCGAACACGGCTGGAATGATGCCTTCGCTTCAACAACACTTACCGAAAGCAACTCTAAGCCCTGCGGCAATTGCGCACTTATGCTATTGTACACTTGTGTCGTTATACAATCGTTCTCTTGTGGGCCTATGCTCCTATGTACCCGAAGACAGAGCATCTCATCATCCGAGTCAACTCCGACGGGTCTGGGCAGGGGCAATGACAATCTCGGACGCGGATTGAAACCCTGAGAGTACCGGATTTCTATACCCGCTCGAACACAGGCCCGCTGAAAAACGCTGAGCGTCTGGGCATGCGAAATAAACCTCAGAGGCCCCCCTATCCTGAATTTTACTACCAGCATTATAGTTTCGTTCGAAACTGCTATATGCGTATCTCCTTCAAAGCATTTATACATACAGCTTAGCATTATGGCCAAATGTAACCGAAAAACAAGTTTTTTTTCTTTGCCCTCGACAATAATAACGCCCATAATGATCCGGCAATAAGAGAGATTCGGCAAAACGATAAGATTGCAGGCAACCTTGAAACCCGCTAAGGCCGATTACCGAGCCAGCATCTGTGCCGGGACGCAACATGCACTGCGGTGCAAATGAGCCAATCGTTGGGCATTGTTTTTGGTTGTAGAATATCAGAATCAGTCAGAAACAGGGGATTTGTCTATGAACGAGAAAGGAAAGAAAGGCAGATTCTTAGCTTTTGGATTAGGGGGCCTTCAGGTGTTTATTGGTCTTTGCGGTGTTGCCGGAGGTTTTGGACTGGTCACCGAGCCGAGCGGCTCCAATCTCGGATTTCTCGTGGAATGGCTCAGTAAATCACCTTTTTCTGATTACCTTATTCCGGGACTCGTTTTATTAGTTGTCATCGGCGTCGGGAGCCTGGGCGAGGGTGTTTTGTCCCTCTTAGGGTATCGATATGCCGGTGAAATCGCTGTCGTATTAGGCGCTTTCCTGATGATATGGATCGCCGCTCAGGTCTGTTGGATTGGGCTGATAGTCTGGCTACAACCGTTGTTTTTCTGCTTTGGCGTGTTGGAGCTTGTATTAGGAGTGCTACTGTGGAGAACTTTGCGTGCGGCTGAATAACAACTTTTAGATAAGTTTTTTCTACAATAACAAAGGAGATATTAGATACATGTCAATTCTGAATTTATTACAAGCTGTTCGTTCCGCCAAAAAAGCTGAATCTCTTAGTCCCCAACAGATTCACGATCTGCAACAGAAGCGCTTCAAAAAGTTATTGAGACACGTTCTTCAGAAATCGAGATTCTATAAGAAGTATTATAAGGAACATGGAATTACTGAGCGTGATGTCGATAAGGTTCTACCAGAAGATTTGCCGGTAATTGATAAACAGATCATGATGGAGAACTATGACGATCTTGTTTGTGATCCCGCCCTCAAGAAGTCTTCTTTGGAACAGTTTATCAATGAATCTCCTGACGCCGGCACCAAGTACAAAAATGTGTATAGAGTCATTAATACCTCCGGTTCGAGTGGAACTATTGGACTGTTCGTTTACGGGCCGCGCGATTGGGTTATAGCCAGAGCTTTGAGTCTTAGAATAGCTGGAATACCAATCCATTTATTAAAAAGAGAAAAGCTGGCTTTCATCGGCGCAACAGATGGACATTATGCTGTGATAACCGGCGTCTGCGGCGCCCCACGCATACTGTTCAAAGTTCTATCTCTATCTATCAGCAGTCCGCTTGAAAAGATTTGCCGAGATATGGATCGCTTTCAACCAGATGCCCTTGTCGGCTATGCCTCAGGAGTCAGCCTTCTGGCACATGAACAGCTTTCCGGTAATATCAACATCGCTCCCAAGAAGATTTGGTGCGGTGGCGATCCCCTTAATCCGGCAATCAGAACAAACATAAAAAAGGCCTTTGATGTGAATCCAATAAATTTATATGGTGCATCAGAAACGATGAGCTTCTCGGCTGAGTGTAAGCGCCACCATCGTCTACACTTTTTCGACGATTGGTTCAGTGTACAGGTCGTCGACAAAGACCTCAAACCTGTAATGACCGGCCAAGCCGGCAGGGTAATCCTCACAAATCTTTACAACTATACACAACCATTGATTCGCTATCAAATGAACGATGAAATCGTACTCAGTGATGAGCCTTGCCAGTGCGGCTGGCCTTTCCAGATCATTGAAAAGATTGCCGGGCGTCATGAGGAATTTCTATGGTTCACTAAAACAGACGGAAGCAAAGAATTCATACACCCCATTGTGTTAGTGGAATTTTTCGTTCCCGGATTGGAGAAATATCAGTTTTTTCAAACAGGCACGGACAGACTTCTCATGAAAGCAGTGATTAATGGCGAAAAAGACAGTATCGTTCCAGTAATGCACAATAGAATGAGCGAAATATTGTCACAAAAGTCATTGGAAGATACTGTCCAATTCGATATCGAATTGGTAGATGAGATACAGAACGATCCGAAAACAGGCAAGTTCCGGCTCATCATTCCATTTGCAAAGCAATGAAACAATTATACGTTACCGACAGAGAGCAATGGCGCAAGTGGCTGACCGAGCATCATGCCGGGAAGACCGGGGTTTGGTTAATCTTCTATAAGAAAGAGACATGTAAGCCAACGATTGGTTATGAGGATGCAGTTGAAGAGGCGTTATGTTTCGGATGGATAGACAGTATAATCAAGAAGATTGACGAAACAAGGTACGTACGCAAGTTCACTCCGAGAAAAGATAAAAGCAAGTGGTCGGCGCTTAACAGGAAGCGGGCCAATAAAATGATAAAAGAAGGAAGGATGACTGACGTTGGGCTCGCGAAGATAAAGACGGCCAAGAAAGCAGGGCTATGGGAGGAGGACGGCAGGCCCAGAATATCATTCGATATCCCGCCGGAACTTGCGAAGGCGCTGGCTCAAAATAAAAAGGCGAAAGAGAATTTCGACAAACTCGCGCCATCTTATCGCAGGCAATATATCGGCTGGATTGCAACTGCAAAGAGGACAGAAACGAAAAAGCGGCGAATAGAAGAATCTATGGCTTTGCTGGAAAAAGGCAAAAAACTCGGAATGAAATAATATGACATACGAATTCGACGGCAGGAAATATGAAAAATCATCCGCCCATCAAAAGGCCTCGGGGAGGATTTTTCTTGCGGCGGCACGAAGGTAGCTTGAAATCTGCCTTTCGGAGTTCATACCAAGGACCTTTCTGGCGACTTTGTTGCAGTCTTCGATTGTTACCGAGCGGACAATCTGCTTTATCTCCGGTATCATCGGCGCGGTAAGGGAAATCGTTCTCAATCCCATACCCAAGAGCAGCATAATGTGCTCCGGCTCAGAAGCCATCTCCCCGCAAACGCTGACGTCTATCTGCATCTTGTGGGCGTCCTGAATAACGGTCCTGATAAGCCTGAGCACCGCAGGGTCCGCCGAGGAATACAGGTGAGAGACTAATTCATTGCCCCGGTCAACGGCCAATGTATATTGAGTAAGATCGTTTGTCCCGATGCTGAAAAAATCCACGTTCCTTGCAAGTGAATGAGCAGTCAGCGCCGAAGAAGGGGTCTCAATCATAATGCCCACTTTAATGTCTCTGTTGTATGCTATCGACTCGTCGTCGAGGTCTTCCATAACATCCCGCAAAATCATCTTCGCCTGCCTGAGCTCCTGCAGATTCGTAATCAGCGGAAACATAATCCTTACGTCACCGAGAACGGAGGCCCGCAAAATCGCACGTAACTGGGTTTTGAACATCATCAGGTTCTGCAAACAGAATCTGATTGATCTGAGCCCCAAAAACGGGTTCGGCTCAGGAGCAAAACGTTTCCTTTGAGTATATTTATCCGCTCCAAGGTCCAAAGTCCTTATTACAACAGGTTTGTTTTTAAGAACTTTGACGGTCCTGGCAAAGGCCTGATAATGTTCTTCTTCGGTGGGCTCGGTCCGTTTGTTAAGATACAGAAACTCGGTACGGTACAGGCCAATACCTTCGCCGCCTTTTTGCAGGACAGTCTCGGCTTCATCGGGAAATTCGATATTGCCCAGTAATTTGATTCTCACACCATCGCGGGTCACAGCCGGCCTTTCTCTTATCTCATCGAGCTTGTGCTCAAGCTCTTCAAACTCCTTTGAGTATTCCTGGTACTGCTGGATTGTCTGCTGGTCGGGATTTACAATGACAATGCCGCGGTTACCGTCAACAATGACAGTGTCACCGCCACTGACGTACTCGGTAAGGTCTTCGAGGGCCACGACGGCAGGGATACCTAACGAGCGTGCAACAATGGCAGCATGACTGGTTCGTCCGCCGGAATTGCTGGCAATACCTTTTACAAACTTCCTGTTAAAACCGGCCGTTTGAATAGGGCTCAATTCCCGAGCAATAATCGTAACCTCTTCGGTCAGATGGCCGACATCCTCGCGTTTTTTGTCAAGAAGCTGAATCAGCAAACGCCTTTCAATATCGTAAATATCGGCGGCCCTCTCACTGATATAAGCATCCTGTACTTTGCTAAAATGTAAAGCAATTTCACGAAGGACGGTGGATACGGCGTATTCGGCCGTTACCAATTCGGACTGAACTACATCGGTTATTTTCTTTCGCAGGCTTCTATCGTGAAGAAAACGCATATGTACCGCAAAAATATCTTTTATCTTGCTGCCCTCGGTGTGGCCATGCGCTTTATCAAGCTCTGTTAATTCGCCGATAGCACTCTTGAAGGCACTTCTGACACGTTGAATCTCAGTTGTCCGTTGTGAAGTCTCTATCGAACGGTGGGGAATCCGATAATCTTCGGAATCTAGAATCAGCGCCTTTGCAATAGATATGCCCGGCGAAACAGCTATTCCCTTTTTTATTTCCATATTCAATAATCAATAGTCAATATTGCAGGCGTAATCCGCGGTCTTTTGGCGGAATCAATTTCATGGAGCCGGCTCACCAAACATTTTGTCTTCGACGAGCTCTCTCAGGGTATCGATCACTTTGCGAGCGTCCGAACCTTCAGCTTTGATTTTAAGTTTAGTCCCGCAAGTCGCAGCGAGTATGCTCATCTGCATAATACTCTTTCCATCCACCTGAGTCTCATTGTTACTGACAGTAATATCACTTTTATACTGGTTTGCAATATCAACAAACTGCATTGCAGGGCGCATATGGAGGCCGTCGGCATTTTTTATCTCAACTTCCACTTCACAAACCACTTTTCCCAATGAATTCTGCTCAGCCTTCATTTTCGGGTCACGGGACCACTCCTTCACGGGCACAAACCAAAGTTACTACTTATTATAATGACGAGCCTTCATCAGCCTCCCTTAGAAGGTCTTCAATCTGTTCAGCGCTGCGGCACTGCCTGAGAAACCTTCGGAACTTCTCATATTGCAAATTCCTGAAAATATTTTCCATCGCCTGTAAATGTTTGTCCGGCTCATTGGCAGGGCTGATTAAAAGTATGACCGAGTAAACCGGCTGTTTGTCGAGAGCTGAAAAATCAATACCCGCCCCGCTCTGTCCAATCGCAACGACCACACCCTTAACGGCCTTATGTTTCACATGGGGAACGGCAACACCTTTACCCATCCCCGTGCTTGCTTCGTTTTCTCTTTTAATAACGGCCCTTGTAATCGCCTTAGCATTATTTTTTCCGAGCTTTCCAGCTTTCTCAAGTGAAGAAACAAGCTCCCCTATAGCACCATCACGGTCGGAGGTCTGGAATTCCGGAATTGTCGCCTCAAAACAGACAAAATCTTCAAATTTCATCTTATCAGCCCAAAATTATTCACAACAGCCTATCAAGCCAAATCAAACACATATCCCAGGAACCGACCTACTCCAGTTCCGGGCCAGCGGTGTGTTTATTATCTCGTTCTTTGCTCTTCGCTCTTCTGAGCTGCCGTTCAAGCTTGTGGACGGCCATATCAATACAACGGTACGCATCTTCACCAGTTTCTGTGCCAATGAAAACTTTGCTGTGTTCAGCCCTTGCTATGACCTCAACGCTGGTATTACTCCCGCCCTGATTGGCGTCAATAATCACTTCGACCTGATTGACACTATTGTAATACTTAGGAAGCTTGGAAGTTTTCTCTTCAGCGTGTTTTCTGATAGCTTCCGTTATCTCAATGTGTTTACCACTGATTGTAAAAAGCAATATTATTCTCCTTAACTGATTTTTTTAGAATCTAAAATAACTTCAATTTTTATCCCTACACTTCCGTCTCGGGCTGCGGTAGAGCAGCCATATCCGGCTTCTGGCCCGGCGTAATAACTCCACCGCTGACGGTAAACCTAAACGCCTCCTCTACTGTCATATTCATATCCATGGTCTGTTTCTTGGGGACCATTATTACAAAACCAGTAAACGGTGTCGGCGAAGTAGGTATAAGAACCGTAAGAAATTCCTTTCTGACGTTGTCCACGATCTTAGTAAGTCCGGAACCTGTAACAAGCCCCAAAGACCATATTCCTTTTCTCGGATACTCAACAGCAACAACTCTTGAGAAGGGCAGCTTTTCCTGCTCTTCCTGTGCAAACAAGAAATCTGTGATCTGTTTTACATAAGGATAGACCTTACTTAAAACGGGTGTGTTCATTATGAACTTTTCGATCATCCTCCAAAGGGTCTTTCCCACGACACTGGCCAATAATGCACCAACTATGAAAACAGCGATGAGTGCTACGAGAAAACCTACTACGGAGCCTGTTCCATCTACTAAGATTTCGGTAAGGGTTTCTTTGGTAATTCCACTGTTGCCCTGAAAGTATAATATCAAACGAACCAAACCGCGATTTATATGGATACTGATTTTGTTCTGGATGAACTGGTAACCCCAGACGAATATCCCAATTGTCAGGATAGTCGGCAACAGTACCGCTAAACCACGTAAAAAATAACTTTTAAGCCGTCCCGCCATTGAATACTATTAAAAAACAGCCCCTGATTATTATCAATTTTATCTGTTTTTACGCCCCGAAAGCCGCCAACAAAACGGCTTCTACCCAGAACGCCATAGATTAAACTACCGGCTTATCATAGTCAACAAAAAAGTCTTTCGGCAAATGAGCCCCAACCAAATGTATCACCGCCCCCGGCAGAGAAGCAAGAATCCATATTATACGCTGGCACATAACCAGGGCAAACGCCGCCTCTTTTTCGACGCCAGCATAATGTATAAAAAGGTAAGCAAGTGTGCCTTCGACTACGACTGCCCCGCCAATACTGACAGGTAATGCTCCCAGTACCCACGTCAGTGTGAAAAAAACATAATAATATTTGAGATTCGCAGGAATCCCAAGATTTTTCCCAAGAAACCAGAAGCCTGTGATTACCAAAATCTGCAAAGAAACAGTAAGCACAAAGGCCGCAAGAATTGTAAGTGGGCTGCCAGAGTAAACAATCAAAGCATTCTTGCACTTTTCGAATGCCCTGAGACTGTGGATTCGAATATGAAACCAGGCTTCTTGCAGCAAAACCCGCCCCCTCCTGTGCAACAACAGTGCGCCAAAAACCATCATCAATACCACGATTACCAAGAGGATAACCCACTTGTATTCAGTGAGAAACTTAAGAGGACCGCTGGGGCCGGTGAAGGTTACAGCATCCGCCTGATTTCGCAGGAAAAGCGCATAGAAGAAGCCCGCGATTATCAATGTGCTGAGCAATCCAATAATCCGGTCAACAAATACGCTCAAGGCCGCTTCGAACCTTTTTTCGGTGTGCTTGGTAACATACCAGGCCCGAAGCAGATCCCCCCCCACCGAACCCGGCATAAAATTATTGTAAAACCAGCCCAAGAAATTGAGTCTTACGGCAGCGGCCAAACTGATAAAGATAGATTGAGTTCTGAGCAGCAGCCACCAGCGAAATCCAACCATTACCTGACTCAGGACAAAAATACTTAGGACTAAAGTAAAAATCCCCAAATTCATTTGATGAAAAGTTGAAGTTATTTTGCTCCATGTGTCCCCGCGAGATACCCACACTAAGACCCAAATGATTCCAGCCGTAACAAACGCAATACGCAGGAACAGGAAGATGTATTTGGTTTTCGCCTTTGGCATTGAAGCAGTTTGCCCCGAAAAAACTTGTTTTCGAAGATAATAACCTGTAAGATTCATCTTTGCAATACAGTAAAAAATAACAATTTAGGAGACAAGAGACGTGAGTACAAAAAAAGACATCGAAGAAGGCGCAGAGTTTATTCCGAAATTCGATGATAACGGCCTGATAACAGCTATAGCCCAGGACAGTCAGACCGGCCAGATATTAATGGTCGCTTATATGAATCAGCAGGCACTTGAGATTACAATCCAAACCGGCTATGGCACATACTTCAGCAGGTCACGGCAAAAACTTTGGAGGAAGGGTGAGGAAAGCGGCCATGTCCAAAAAGTAGAACAAATATTAGTCGATTGCGACCAGGACTGCCTGATTCTCAAAGTAGCGGTTGATGCCGGCCAGTGCCATGTCGGTTATCGGTCCTGCTTTTACCGGGCGTTAAAGACCCCCCCGGCCAACAAGCTTGAGTTTATCGGCGACATAGCCTATGATCCCCAAAAAATCTACGGCAAAAAAAGCTGAATTTTACTACTCTCGGACGTATCCGCTTGTGAGAAAGAAAGTTAGGACCCGATTGCTTCAATAAACAAAAAAGAGATTATTCTTTAATTTCCACTTGATTTTTAGACGATAATATTTAGGCGATAATATGGTATGTTATTACTTGTGGATAATAGACTTAGTGAGGGACGGCAACAATGCTTGCCTTTTGTTTTTTTGATTTTTTCCCCGATAAATGAACGTTACATTTGGCAGCAACGGTGGCACTAACTTAATAGATTTAGTTTATGTGCTTTTGTGATGAGCGGAAAGAAACATCTAAAAAATAACAGTTTTTTTTCAGGAGGACTTAAGTTATGAAAAGATTTAAATCAAAGGTATTATTTGTCTGCTTGCTGACATTACTGCTCGGCATAGCACAGATTAGTATTGGAGCTCCTCCGTTAAATGACAACCGTCTGAATGCAACTTCAATCGGTAATGTAACGAACCAAGCTTTCGACACCACGCAGGCAACATTCGATGGTCCCGAGATTTGTATGTCCGGCAAGAACATCTGGTATTGCTATACTGCTCCCTGCAGCGGCGCTGCTACTATGAGCCTATGCGGCAGTAGCTTCGACACACAGCTTGCGGTCTATAACGGCTGCAGCTCAACGCCGAGTTTGGGTAATATGCTCAGGTGCAATGACGACTTCTGCGGCAGGCAATCGGAGGTTGTTTTTCCTGTAATCGCCGGTAACAAGTATCTCATCGAGGTCGGCGGCTACAACAATCTTGAGTTCGGCCCAGGTGTGTTAAACATCACCTGTGATGGCGGGGCCGCTCCACCGGCCAATGAAAAATGGTCCAATGCACAATCAATCGGTTACGTATCGGAGCTACCGTTCGACACCACTTACGCAACATTCGACGGCCCCGGCAACTGTATGACCAGCCCGAATATCTGGTACTGCTTTACTGCACCGCACACGACTAACGTTACTGTCAGCCTATGCGGCAGTGATCTCGACACCAAGCTTACTATTTATAATGGCTGCAACAACTACCCGATATTGGCCAACACAATCGAGTGCGACGATGACTTCTGCGGCGAGCAGTCTCAGATTACCTTCGCCGCGACTGCCGGTAATAAGTATCTGATCGAAGTCGGGGGACACGGCGACAACAAAGGTTCAGGAGTAATAAGCATCAGCAGCGATCTTGTCCCGAAGGGCGAGCTGCTTAACGACGACTGTATTAATGCAATACCCATAGGCAATGTAACGAATCTGACTTTCAACACCGATAGGGCGCAATTTGACGGTAAAGGGTACTGTATGATCAGTCCAAACATCTGGTACTGCTATACTGCTCCGAACACAGGTGCGGTTACCGTCAGTCTATGCGGAAGCGAATTCGACACCAAGCTCGGAGTCTATAACGGCTGCGGCTGCAACCCTCAGCCGGGCAGCCTGATCGGATGTAACGACGACCTCTGCAGCAGGCAGTCTGAGCTTACTTTCAATGCAACCGCCGGCAACAAATATCTCATCGAGATCGGGGGATGGACAGGCGCCGACCATGGCCCTGGTATATTGAATATCAGATCGCAAGGATCGCCCCCTCCACCACCAAGCGGGTCAAACGATAACTGCCAGAATGCAAAGCCAATCGGTAACGTATCAGGCATGGCGTTCAATACCAGCAATGCAACGTTCGACGGCCCAAGCCACTGCATGACCAGCCCGAACATCTGGTATATCTATACCGCTACATGCACGGGCGAGGCCACAGTCAGCCTGTGCGGCAGCGGCTACGACACCAAGCTGGCCGTCTATAACGGAGGCGGCTGCAATCCGTCACAAAGCAGACTGATAGAATGCAACGACGACTCCTGCGGCTGGCAGTCCGAAGTAACCTTCGATGCAACCGCCGGAC
>JACKQG010001824.1_pt1 | contig 28836 bp, 31 predicted proteins | sample 8237621 | NCBI WGS metagenome assembly JACKQG01 (sample SAMN15677084, study PRJNA649215) | marine metagenome | biome: marine; feature: Black Sea; material: saline water; isolation source: suspended particulate matter (SPM) from the Black Sea western gyre | collected 2013-06-09/2013-06-10 | depth... | reverse complement strand
GAGATTTTTATGAACATTTTTTGCACTAGGGGTTTTTCGACAGTCTCGTTAGCCCGCTCCTTACTTAGGGACTAACAAAATATTATCTGAAATACCTGTTATTATGAGTATTCGTATCCAAATTACTGAGGAGAAAATAATGTCAGGAAATTTAGAGTTACAAATAAAGTCTGCCGAAGAAGAATGGCTTAACCTTTGGAAAAACGGACCTACTCGTTTGCGCTGGAATAAAATCCCCTTGCAAGTTGGCGACATGGCTCCTGATTTTGAATTACAAGATTCAACGGGAGCCACAGCGCATTTGCACGATTTCTGGAACAACAAACCAGCATTGCTTTTGTTCTGGCGGCACTATGGGTGCAGTTGTGGGATGGATCGCGCCAAACGCTTACTAAATGAATACTCCGACTATATTAAGTTAGGCGCAAATGTGCTTGTCATTGGACAAGGCGAACCCGAACGCGCCGCCGCTTATATCCAAAAACATAACCTGCCATGCTCAGTGCTATGTGACCCAACCTACAAAGTGTATCAAGCCTATGACCTACTTGAAGGCAAACCATCCCAAATTGTTTTCGACGCTCCCGATGAATTCTTGCAAAACGACATGAACGCTGGAGTAAATTTGCAAAAGTCCCGACACGGCACAGAACGCGCAACAGTGGATAGCCCTTGGCAATTGCCAGGAGAATTTGTAGTGGATAAAACAGGAATAATTCGTCTTGCTTACCGTTATCAGTATTGCGAAGATTGGCCGAATCCATTGGTGTTAGTCGGAGCGATCAAGGAAGCCATTTGGGAAAACCAATAACGATAACTCCTGTCAGATTCAAAATGCCAGTGAGTAAGGAGAAAAAATGTCTGTCCCCATAGTCTTTATCACAACCTTTCAGATCGAGAACGGCGCCATCGAGAAGTTCAAAGAGGCGGTTCGAAAGTCAATAGATTTCCTTGAGACCAACGGTCCTCAGCTGATGGCAGAGGTCTGCATCGCTGAGAGTGAGATGCGTGCACACGGAATCCAGATTCACCGAGACTCAGAATCAATCCTGACTCATTGGCAACTCGCCGACCCATACATGCGCGATGTGATGCAATACACCACAACCACGCGTGTCGATATCTACGGCCAGCCAAGCGAGGCTGTCATGGAAGGGATGCGACGACTCTCATCCCAGGGGGCTGTCATTTCCGTAACGCCTCGATTCGTCGGCTTTAGCCGGCTTCCGGGCATTGAGTAATCTCACTAAGATCGCATCCAAATTATCCAGGGCTTAATCGCCCAGACAAGGCAAACGACATGACTACACACGTAGACACTATCATCATCGGCGGCGGCCAGGGCGGGCTCTCCACCAGCTACTACTTGAAACAGCGGGGCCGCGAACACATAATCCTGGAGCAGGCAGACCGAGCCGCAAAGGCTTGGCGGGAGCGATGGGACTCATTCACGCTGATCACACCAAACTGGATGATCCGACTCCCTGGAGCAGAGTACCAGGGCGATAATCCAGACGGCTTTACGAGCAGAGACGATATCATCGCCTACTTTGGAGACTACATCAAGCGATTTGACTTGCCGATTCGATACGGATGCCGGGTGACATCGGTCGAACCTATCAAACTCGGATACCTGGTGACCACTGAGAAGCAAAAATTCGAAGCAGCCAATGTGGTTATTGCCACTGGCATGTTCCAACAGCCGAAAATCCCCGCGTTCAGCGCCAACCTGTCAGCGGAGATCCACCAGTTTCATTCCAGCGAATACCGAAATCCGAAAGCGCTGCCTGATGGCGCGGCGCTTGTCGTCGGGTCGGCGCAATCCGGCTGCCAGATTGCCGAAGAACTCTATCAGACGGGACGCAAGGTTTACCTGTCTGTGGGCAGTGCCCCTCGTCTCCCGCGCCGCTATCGGGGCAAAGACATCACGCGGTGGTTGCATGAGTTGGGCTTCAATAACCGGACGGTAGAGAACCTTCCAACGCCGAAAGCCAAGTTCGCGGGGAGCGCGCATGGCACAGGAAAAGATGGAGGTCACACGATCAACCTGCATCAATTTGCGAGGGATGGCGTGGTCTTGCTAGGTCACATTCATAGCGCTAAAGGGACTCGGATCGTTCTAGCCCCGGATCTGAAAGAGAGTCTTGCCAAAGCCGACAAGTTCGAAGCCGATCTTGTGAAACAGATTGATGAATACGTCGAGAGGAAAGAGTTGGATGCGCCCACTGAAACCCTTCCCAATTTGAGGGATGGCTATGAGGCAAAAGAGATTCTTGAGTTGGATCTCAAGTCCGCCGGCATCACAACAGTGATTTGGGCAACGAGCTACAAGTTTGACTTTGGTCTGGTAAAGCTTCCCGTCTTCGACGAAGATGGATATCCGGTGCAGAAGCGCGGCGTCACCGAGTTTCCGGGGCTTTATTTCGTTGGACTCCCTTTCCTGCACACGGTTAAATCCGGACTGCTCGTTGGGGTCGGCGACGACGCGGCGCATATTGCTTCGGCGATCACGGCGAAGGATCAGTAGCGGCTGGGCAGAGGTATGAAATCCTCAGCGGGTTATGCACCGCCGATCAACTCCGCACATGTAGCGACATCTGGCATTACATTCAGACCAACGGGCACGGGCTAACACCGCGTGCACCTGACCCTTCGACAAGGCTCAGGGCAGGCAGTGTGGGAGTCTGCGGCATTTTCAAGCATTTTTCCCTGGCCTGTCGGCCAGGACAGGCTGGCTTCGAGTTTTTCCTGCTTCCAAACATTGTCCACGTCCACCCACCAGCAAACCTGTGTCCTGAAGGGGTATACACCGCAGAGAGCATGCGGGGCGTACGCAAACCGTTGGGGGGTTTTTCAAAATAATTAGAGATCACAAAGCATGTCAAAATCAAATGTGAAAGCTAAACCAGGCGCGAAAACCAATTGGTCGGCTGGAATTATCATTGGGTTGGGTATTTCCATTTTATTGATCGGTTCAGGAATTGTAAAAATGTTAGTTTCGGAGTCTCACGGTGTTGTTGATGTAACGACCGGGCGAACTGTATTTTTATTTGGGCTATATTTGGCACTACCCTGGGGTTTGCTAAGCCTTATTGCAGGAATCAAGGCCAAGGTGAAAAAGATGGTCGCTATCACAGGAATCATTTTTGGGGTAGTTAGCATTCTATTTGGGCTCATTTCGTGGATATGGTTCTTTATGGTTTCTCCGTTTGCATCAGCTTTTTCATAGTGGGAAGGTATTTGTAGGCAACATTGGACGGAGCACAGACCCAGGTGGAGCAAAGTTTCACCCTGAACAGCCAACAAGAGCAAGAAATGGGGGAGGCGAAAGAGGCAACCAAAGAGCGCGATGCCGCGATAGAGGCGGTCTCTGCATGGTTAAGCGATTTCAAGACAGTTGCCCGGATCGCTGTGGAGGATAAGCCGCAGTTCCTGCAGGCGTTGTATATTAGCGTTGGTTCTTAGCTTATAAAAAGACTTCCGAAGTTTTGAAAACTTCGGAAGTCTTTACGTTTATTATGCCATCATCAGCAGCGGGGTCTCAATATATTTTGCCAGCGCCTGCATGAATTGGGCTGCCTCGGCCCCATCACTGATCCGGTGGTCAACCGAGATGGTCGCTTTCATTCGCCAGCCAGCCTTGATCTCGCCCTCTTCCACGACGGGGACTTCCATAGCAGAACCAAGCGCCAGGATGGCTGCTTCGGGCGGATTGATGATGGCGATGAAATGTTCGACTTCAAACATCCCGAGATTGCTGATCGAGAAGGTCGAGCCTTCGATATCATCCGGTCTGATCTTGCCAGCCCGCACCTGCGAAGCCATCGTTTTGACTTCCAGCGAGATCTGGCGCAGGGATTTTTGATCCGCATTTTTGCAGACCACGGTCAACAGGCCACCTTCGACGGCGACCGCGTTTCCAACATTGATCGCGCCGTGGTGGGTGACAGAATTACCAACCAGGGAAGCATTCAAATTGGGGAATTCCCGTAAAGTCAACGCGACAGCCTTGACTACAAAATCGTTCACCGAGAGCTTCTCTCCCTCTGGCAAAACGCTGTTGATCTCTGATCGCATGGCCAAAATGGCTTCCATTTTATAATCATGGGTCACAAAGAATTGGGGAACTTCCTGGTTGACTTCCACGAGACGACGTCCGATAGCCTGACGTAATCTTGTCAGCGGGACATTCTTATCTTCGCGGGAAACTGCCATAAAGGCGGGAGCTGACAGGGACACACTCGCCTGTCCACTTGCTGCCGCTGCCTCAACATCACGCCGGACGATTCGTCCCCCGGGGCCAGTGCCGGCGATCTGACTCAAATTCACATTTTTATCACGGGCAACTTTTTTTGCGAGCGGCGAAGCTTTGACGAGATCAGGTTGAAGATCAGGGGTTGCTGCTTCAACGGGGGCAGGGCTGGGCGTCGCTTGAACCGAGGGAACTTCCACTTCAGCATCTACTGAGGTTTCGCTTTCCCCGGCAACTGGAAGATCCACCTCTTCCCCAGGCTCTCCGATGATCAGGATCGGGGCCGTCACCGGAACGATGTCGCCTTCATTGACAAGCAACTTCAGGATCGTTCCGTCGGCCGTTGCCTCGATCTCGACAGTAACCTTATCCGTTTCGATATCAGCCAACACATCCCCTTTGGAGACTGTATCGCCCTCAGCCTTGGCCCATTGAATAAGCGTGCCCTCAGCCATGTCGAAACCCAATTTGGGCATATTCATGATTTCAGCCATTATTTCATCACTTCCTTCACCGCAGCCACAATATCCGTCACTTGCGGAAGGGCCGATTGCTCCAAGGTTCGGTTATAGGGGAGCGGGACTTCTTTTTGGGCAACTCGTAAAATAGGGGCATCGACATAATCAAAGGCATCTGTGTAAATTCGGGTGGCAATTTCGGCACCAATGCCGTAGGATTTCCAGCCCTCTTCAACGATCACGGCCCGATTGGTTTTCTTGAAGGACTCCAGAACAGGTCCCATATCGAGGGGTCGCAGGCTACGCAGGTCGACAATTTCAACCTGGATACCTTCTTTTGCCAGTTGGTCGGCAGCTTGCATCGATAGCTCCAATCCCTTGGCATAGGTGACGATGGTCGCATCGTTACCTGGGCGCTGGATCTTGGAAACACCGATCGGAATGGTATATTCACCCTCAGGCACCTCTCCACGGATCTGGTACATGGTCGCATTCTCGATAAACATGATCGGATCATCAGAACGGATGGCGCTCTTGAGCAGGCCTTTGGCGTCCTCCGGCGTACCGGGGCTGACCACCTTCAGTCCCGGGAAATGAGCGAAGATCACATCCGGAGTTTGGGAGTGCGTGGCGCCAAGCTGGCGTCCACCCCCGCCGACAGCCCGGATCACCATCGGGACTTTGAATTGCCCTCCAAACATATAATGCAATTTGGGGGCCTGATTGACAATATAATCCATTGCCGAAAAGGCAAAATTTATCGTCATCAGCTCGGCAATCGGGCGCTGCCCCACCATGGCTGCGCCTATCGCGCCACCAATAATGGCGTTTTCAGCGATGGGCGTATCCTTGACACGTTCAGGGCCGTATTTATCATAAAACCCTTTTGTTACTGCGTATGTGCCGCCCCAAACACCCACCTCTTCGCCCATGATAAAGACAGACGGATCACGGTCCATTTCTTCCATCAGGGCCTGGGAAATTGCTTCCCGCATTGTAATTTTAGCCATAATATCCCTTACTCCACGTAAACATTCTCCCAGAGCGCTTCAGGTGCCGGCTCCGGGCTTGCTTCTGCAAATTCAATTGCCTTCTGTACTTCAACATCGACTTCAGCATCGATTTCATCAAGCTTCTTCGCGGTGGTGGTCTTTTTGGCAAGCAATTGCTTGCGGAAGGTTCTGATCGGTTCATTTTCCTTCCGTTTCAGGACCTCATCCTGTGTGCGGTATCGTTCCGGATCCCCCATTGAGTGGCCGCGGAGACGGTATGTTTCAACCTCCAGTAAATATGGCTCACTATTCGTGCGAACATAATCGATCGCCTCTTTGGCCGCATCGTGGACTTTCAAAACATCCCTGCCATTTACTCTACCATTCTTCATTCGATATCCTTCAGCCTTTTGGCGAATATCGGAAACGGCTGAAGCGCGATTTACAGCAGTACCCATCCCATACTCGTTATTCTCACAAACCCATAATACGCGCAAGCCCCAGATTTTCGAGAGATTCAGTGCCTCGTGGAAGTAGCCAATATTGGTCGCCCCCTCACCAAACATACAAATGGTGACATTGTCATTTCCTGCATATTGATCACCAAGCGCCATCCCGGAGGCAATCGGTAAATGTCCGCCTACGATGGCATGCCCGCCCCACATATTCTTGTCCGGGTCGGCCATATGCATTGAACCGCCTTTTCCCTTCGACATGCCGGTCGCTTTACCAAGCAGTTCTGCCATGACTTCATTCGCCGAAATACCGCAATTGAGGGCCACGCCATGATCCCTATAGGCTGTTATCACACGATCCCTGGGCTCCCGCGCCGCGACTATTCCCGTTGAAACGGCTTCCTGACCGATGTAAAGGTGCATAAAACCACCGATCTTGCCAGCCTGGTACAGTTCCGCGCCGCGTTTTTCCAGACGGCGGATCAATACCATCTCCCTATACATTTGGAGTTTTTTTTCTTTATTCATAATTTCTCCGTATAAATCTTTTGAAGTTTATGTTCAATCGACCATCTATATTCTGACAAAATAAAAGCCGGGAGTTTTCCTCGTCGGCTACTTTATAATTGCGATGATGGGATAATTCTTGCGTATATTATATCTGATTTTTCACACCTTTTTTATATGAATTCTAAAAGAATTTTCACACGTTGCCAATAATAAGTTTGAAATTTAATGATAACCAATTTCACAAAGGAGTTGAATCAAAGTATTGACCTCCGTATAATGGATAAGGTAAGTGCTTTCTTCTTCGTCATATAAAATCACAGGAGACAGAAATGAAGACAAAATATCCTTTTTGTATCGTTCTTTTATTAGCCCTGGTGCTTGCCTCATGTGGAGGCGGTGCTCCTGTTCCAGAAGCATCAGATGCCCCCCCACCTGTCGAAGATGCCCCTCCCCCAGCCCTAGAGCCATCGGTGGACCCAGAACCGACTGCGGTTCCGGAACCTGATTTTGTCCCTCTGCCGCCGGATGCACAACGCATGGAATTCGAAGCCTCTGATGGTGCTTCCCTGGTCGGCTATTATTATCCGGCTTCCGTCCCAGATGCCCCAGTGGTTGTATTGATGCATTGGGCGGGCGGTGATCAGACTGACTGGCAGAATAACGGGATGATCGCCTGGCTGCAAAATCGCGGTGTAGGCGGGATCCAAAAATCGTCCCGGCAAAGCGCGATTTACCCTGTCATGCCAGAAGATACATCATTTGCTGTCTTCACGTTTGATTTTCGCGGATTTGGGGAAAGCAGCGGCTCATTCAGCCGTGATGGTGGGCTTTTGGACGCAAAGACTGCATATGAATTCGTAAAAACTATCGAGGGTGTGGATCCATCGCGTATAGCTGGAATAGGATCGAGCATCGGCTCAGACGGGGTTGTTGATGGTTGTGCAGAGGGTTGCCTTGGTGCGCTTTCGCTCTCCCCCGGCAGTTATTTAACTCTCACTTATTCGGATGAGGTTAAAAGACTGGATGCTGAGAAAAAACCGGTCACCTGTATTGCCTCTGAAGGTGATGGCACTTCAGCGGCTGCCTGCAACAGCGCAGCCGGTACATATTACAAAACTGTCATCTATCCAGGAAGAGATCACGGAGATGAACTCCTTCAGCAACCAAATATCCCGGAAGGAATTGGGCAGGTAATCCTTGATTGGCTAATGATCGTATTTGAGATGGATGTGTAAATATCTGTTTTATTCAAATTAAAAAATAAGTGCTTTGCATCCATATTTCAGACAGGCCGGCAAAGCACTCATTAAACCTATTGCATATGTGCTCCCGGCGGCGTCCCCACCGCCGCCCTAAAGGATGCTGCGCGAAGGACGTCGGCTAGAGCAGTTTCAAAAAGGGACTTTTGCAAGTGGTCTATTCATTAAAGGGAGAGAAAATTGACAATTTGCTCTTAGGGTTTGCGTCCCTTTGGTGACTTCCCTTTTTAAATAAATTATCTCTTTCGCTCTCTATTTTCCAAATCGAACGATTAGCTTCTCATCGTTGTCATAAAAGGAGCGTGCCGAAAAAGGTGGGTCACCGGGTTGCATTTTGTGGATCCTCTCGAGTAAAACGGCAACATCTTCCACTAATGGATAGCTGCCCAACGCCTCAAGGGGAATCCATTCTTGCGCACCCTCCTCTGAATATTTCAGTTGACCCTCAATATTTTCCCCAACATAAACAGAGATACAAATTCCAGCTCTGGGCTCAATGTCAACCATCAGCGTACCAACCAATCGCAAATCGGCAGAGAGACCCGTTTCCTCGCCAAGCTCGCGCTGGGCAGCAGAGAGCAAATCCTCTCCGCGTTCAACATGCCCCCCCACGCCGTTGTATTTATTCGCCCAAATACGTTTGCTTGGTGCGCCTTTAAGAAGCAGTACTTTTTCATCTCGCATTAAAAAGATCAGCGTTCGCGGAATACAGTTGTAGCGGTCCAGGCTAAGACCCTGATCTGAAACTGGCATATGATCTCCAAATAGTTAAAGGGTGGAATAATCCTATTTCATCAACCCATACAAGAGAACACCCGCTGCAACAGCGAGATTAAGCGATCTTCCTCGTCCGCGCATTGGGAGTGCGACAAGATCGTCACAGGCGGCAATTTGCTCTCTGGAAAGCCCCTTTTGTTCGTTACCCAGGAGCAATATCCACTTTTTATTATTTAGCTCGAGTGAAGACAAATCGGTTTCGCCGTGAGCAGAGGTTCCGATTAATTGAAAAGAAGATGATTTTCCCCAGGATGCAAAACCATCAAAGGTGGTCCGCACCACTGGTACCCAAAAGAGAGCACCCATACTGGCCCTCACAACCTTGGGATGGTAGAGGTCTACGCCACCCTCAAGCAAAACTAAACCATTTGCACCGACCGCGTCCAGGGTCCGAAGGATAGTCCCAAGGTTGCCAGGGTCTTGTGGAGCAATAATTGCAGCAAGATGTTCAAATTCCGAAAGCTCTTCAAGATGTAGTTCTCGTTGATGGACAGAGGCAAGAATCCCCTGAGGGTTTTCTTTACTGGCAAATGAGTGGAAGACATCGGCAGATACCGATTGGCAGCGAATATCCTTTTTAACGGAAGCAGCGATCAGGTCATGTGCGTAATCGCTGGTGAGGAGATCGGGCGCGTAAAGAAGGTTTTCTATAACCCAGTCTGCTTCAACTGCCGCCCCGACATTGTGAATCCCCTCCACGAGAAAAAGCCCTCTTTCTGAGCGGTTTTTTCGCTGATCAAGTGCGCGGAATTCCTTAACCAGGGGATTGCTCCGGCTGGTGATCATTTCCTTCTCTCTCATGCAGGGATATTAGTTTTTAGGGCAACAAGAGGAATGGCTTCAGCCATTTTTTGGCAAGTTTCATAATCAGGTGGAAGGCTCTCTCCTAATATTGTTTTGATCAACTGGGTAAACGCCGCCGGGTATTTCTGGGCGTATGCCCATAAATTTTCAAGTGCAGCTTCCGGTGAAATTTTTTCAGCATAGGCTGAATATTGCTGGTTTTTTACCTGAACTGTTACTTTCGGGGTTACGAGAATATTCCTATACCAATCCGCCTTTTTCCCCCAGGCCGCAGCAACGTAGAAATTTTTATTTTCGTCATCCTGATTAACCACCTCAAGAACAACATAACGTTTTATTCCACTTTTTCTTCCAGTGTGGCTAAGCATCAAAAACCGTTCACCAAATAACCAGCCCAGGCGGGCACGATATAGATAGATCGGGAAGCGCATAAAGGCTCTTAAGAGAGGTCGTTCGCGCATTGGTTTTCCTGTCATTCTGCTCATTAGATTCTCCTGCACAAGATTGAATTACAGAATTATACCCCTGTCCTAAATGCGTCCCATGCTATAATCCCAATCAATTTACTGTTGACAAAAAGGAGTTCACTATGCAAAGAAAACCCTCGCTTTTCGTAATAATGATCCTTCTTCTCGCTCTGACTGCGGCATGCGGTGACAAAACAACCACAATTGCTGAAGTTGCGACACCTGCCCAGGCAACCCTCTCTGCCCCTGAAGTATCTGCTAAAGAGCCACCAGTCTCGACGGGAGCAGAATATGATTTCCCACTTCCAAAAGATGTTGATGAGGGGTCAGTAATGGATCTGGGAAATGGGTCGATCAACTTTCAGACCACACTTAGCCTATCCGATGCAATTACCTTTTATAGATTTGCCTTTACTGAGCTCGGCTATGTTGAACGAGAAATCCTGACATCCTTTGAAGATACAGGATTCAGTGTTGTTTTTGATGGCCATCCCAGCGGAAAAGCGATTGTTGTTCAAGGTGTCGATCTGGGCGAAAGCGTAAATATTAATCTTCGTTTTGAAGATATTTAAAACACATATTGGTAGACAAAGAAGCCCTTTGCTCAAAACTGCAAGGGGTTTTTTCCTTTTTAATAACTGATGAAAATTAATCCACGCGATACTTCAGCAAGACTCCCCCATCATTTAATTTATCCACCGAAAGCAAATCCAATTTAACATCCATCAGAATCCCATCTCCATCAGCGAGGGTGGGCGCGGTCGCCCCGCCAAAGATGAGCGGAGCGATATAGACCTGGACTTCATCCACAAGCCCCTTAGCAAGCAATGCAGCGTTCAGACTGCCTCCGCCCTCGACCAAAACTTTTTCAATGCCCTGCTCAGCAAGGGTCTCCATCGCGGCAGCTAAATTTACACGGGATTCGCCCAGCACAAAAACTTGCGCACCTGCATCTCGCAAGGTTGTGAGCTGGGTTTCGGAAGTCCGCCGTGAGGTAAAGATGATAATAGTTGCCTCACCAGCAGTCATAAAGCGGCTTTTAACAGACAAAGTTGCGTTTGAAATGATCCCCACTTTTGCGGGATTTGGTGAAGATCCAATCGCAACCCGTTCTGCACGTAAGGAATCAGATTTCACCAAAAGGCGCGGATCATCGTCAAGTAAGGTCCGTCCACCAACGATGATCGCATCCTGGGCTGCCCGAAGGCGATCCACCCTCTCCCAATCATCCTCCGAAGAAATTGAGGCTCCCTGGCGCGCAACGCTGTCGATTTTTCCATCGAGAGTCATGGCGACATTTAATATCACTTTCATTGGACGCTCCCCAGAAAATCAAGTTGATGGGCGATATAGATCAGCGTACCATCCCTGACCTGGGCGTGGCGGGCACTCGCCCAGGCATCCAGGTGGTCCTGATCGGTATCCGCGTCACCGCCGAGCGCATTTTGGATGGTATTGAGTATGAAATGAAGGAAGTACGCTTCATCAGCGGGATAGCCTCCTGCCCCAGAAAACACAACCCAATCAGAGCTGCCCGCTGCAAGAATTTCGCCGCCCGCCGCTTTGAGATGGTCAAAAAGATGCCTCCCAGCACGGCTATCTCCGGATAGTTTGCCGTTTGTGAGACGAGTATCCATGGTATGTTGGTAGCGGGCCATGATCTGGGCATCATTGGGAATCTGCGGTTCAAAGATGGTTTCGCCATCAAAATTGATCGTAAAGTAGAAGTGGCCACCGGAACGCAACAGGTCGAAAAACTGTGGCAATGCTGCTGGAATATCTACCAGATCAAGAAAAGCGTGCGCGATGATCAAATCCCATTTTTGGGAGGCAGATTGCGATTCAAGAAAGGTGAAGATATCTTCAGCAAGAAAAGTGATTTTCAATTTACGGGCATTTTTTTGGAGAAGCAAGGCATCTTTTTCCCAAACCGCATCAAACCCGTGCTTTTCCGCCCAGGCTGGCAATCGCCGACGAGCTTCTGCGATATTTTCTGATTGCTCATCGAGCAAAGTATATTCGGCATTCTGCAAAACTTGCCTCTCCAGCAAACGCTCAATCATCGTGCCAATCCCACCGCCAATTTCCAATATCCGGAGGGGCTTTTCGGTATCTTTTATTAACGCTGAGAGCTGATCCCAAAGCTGTTGATTAAGGGCGCGGTCATCCACGCTTTTTTTTGCCGTTAGGTAGCGGATAAAGTTTGTGTAATCTTCCATAAAAATTCCCTGATGTTTGCCATGCTTTGATCCCAGGTAGGGTGTGCAAGGTAACGTTTTCTGGCGGCGAGACTCATTTGGATGAGTTTTTCCCGATTCGATGTCAATTCCCGCAGATGCCCCGCCAAGGAGGAGGCATTTTCCGCCTCAATGAGAAAGCCATCCACATTATGCGTGATGATCTCATGCGCTGCTCCCTCCTTGCTGGCAATGGCTGGGAGAGCGAAACCCATCCCCTCGAGATAGGCAATCCCAAATCCTTCATAAGAGGAGGGCATCAATAAAATATGATTCTCCTGGAGAGCGGCTCTTAGATTTTTATCATGCATTGCTCCGAAAAAAGTAACTCGCCTCTCAAGACCGAGGTCAGCTACCTGACGCCGGATTCGCTGAACATAGTCGCGATCTACATCGAGGCCACCGATCACCGATAGTTGATAACTTCCCGGGGTAAGCTGGGAAAGCGCATCGAGCAAAGTGTGTAGATTCTTGCGAGGAATGACGCTACCCAAAAAAACGATTTTTAGGGGATCTTTTTCTCTAGCCCGAGCAGAAATTTCCGCTTGATCAATTTGGGGTTCGAGACGATTTCCAGCAGGGTACGCGACTACGTGAGGGCGGGATTTGCCAATCGTTTCCTCAACAACATTCCGCGTAGTTTGACTGTTGAAGATAAAGCCATCCACACTTTGCAGATAGGCTCTTTCCGGGAGACGGTAAAGACAATTTTGCCAATCCCTCCGTTTTTCACTGGAGCGCAAATGGTGCACAATGGAAATGATCGGACAGCTGATACGATCTCTTAATCGGCGGTTCAGCAAGAAGAGCGAGGGATGATTTAACTCATCCTGGATCAGCACATCAAAACGGGAGCCAGCCAATCGTCGCAGGAGTGTGGCAGAAAGATTATCTCCGAGATGAGCAGCATAATTGCGCCACGGGAGCGAAATGATTTCCACATCGTCACCATGGTCCTGCAAATACCTAACAAGTTTACGATCATAAAGATAGCCGCCAGAAAGCGTATCCAGATTGCCATAGATCAGTAGTCCAACACGCATTAACGCCCCAGCCTATACGATGCCCAGGCAATTTCGCCTTCCCAAAGCTTGACAACAAAGGCGGAAATATTCGGTGCAGCTATCTTTTTTTGCAAAGTCTCACACAGGATTCGGGAAAAATGTTCAACAGATGGATTCAACCCCTTAAAGGCCGGCAGCTCATTCAGTGTATTTTCACGGTATTCTGCAATAAGTGCCTCCAAATTGGCCTCGATATCAACAATATCCACGAGGTACCCGTGTTCGTCGAGGCTGGTCCCCTCAAGTTGTAATTCGATCTGATAATGATGGGAATGGAGTTCATTCTCTGCCCCCCAATCTCCTCCGATCAGAAAATGCTGAGCAATAAAATTACATTTTACGGCGACAGTGTACATGGTGTTCCTCCAAAAAAGCTCCACAAAGGCACAAAACTCACAAAGTTTTTCTTTGTGTTCTCTGTGTCTTCGTGGTGAAAACTATGGATATTCAAAAACGACTTGTAAAAGATCCTGTGGATTTGTGTCAAGCATGAGATAGGCCTGCTCAGCCTCTCCAAGCGGGATGCGCAGCGAGATCAATTTACCTGGTCTAACTTGCCTCAACATCTCCCAGACCAATTCAAACCGCCGGGATTTATCCCAGCGTCCACTAAGATTTGGGGCAATTGTGCTGACCTGGCTACTGATCAATTGGATACGATTCCGGTGAAAGCGTCCACCCAAATCGAGGGTGACAGGCTTCTGTCCATACCATGATCCGACGATGACTCTCCCGCCAAAGCCGACTTTGTCTATCGCCTGATTCAGCGCCTCAGGTACACCGGAAAGTTCAAGGGCAAGGTCAAAATTCCCATCTTCAACCGCTCCGGGAGCGAAAGCTTCATCTGCTCCGAGGCTAAGCGCAGTTTTCCGCCGAAATGGATAGGGGTCAACAACTACCAAATTCTTCAACGGAAATTGGCTCAGCAAGGCCGTCGTCAACAAGCCAATAATGCCTTGCCCAAAAACGATCACTCTCTCCCCGATCAGGGGACGGGCATCCATGACGAGATTTAGGGCCGTCTCCATATTTGGCATAAAGACGGCCTCTTCATTCGAGATGTCATCCGGGATCAAAAAAAGCTCGCTCTCTTTGGCAAGAAAATGGCTCTGATGGGCCTGAAAGGAAAAGACACGTCTCCCCAACAAGATTTCCGGGATATTTTCGCCAACTTTTTCAATAACGCCGACCGCAGCATAGCCATATTTTAGCGGATATTCCGCATTCTGCTCCTGGAGGAAGGCAATATTTTCATCCACTGCCAAATCTTTGGGGAACTGCCCCCGATAAAAGAGCATCTCTGTACCCGCACTGATCGCCGAGAGGTGCGTCCGAACGAAGGCTTGATCCTCCGCCGGGGCAGGCATCTGCTCCTCGTGAATAGAGACCTGATTTGGTGCTTCAAAATAGAGGGCCTGGCGATTTTTCATAGGAAATTTATACCCCATTTCTTGGCTAATATCCAATAAGCTTTAAAGTTAGTTAGTGAGGTGCAATAAGGTTTGGAAGAACTTTGAACCTATCCTAAAAACAAGTGAAATGTGAATTGCATCTTTAAGATGCGTTGCACATTGGGTTCGAGAAAGAATCATGCCCTTTGAAAAACCGACTTGCAACGCACTTCTAAAGTGCAATGCAAGTCTAGCCTTCTCTTATAGCGAATTTTTGGATAGAAATTTAATAAAAGTGAAATTGTGTTCAACGTAAATTTCTTCTACGGCTTAGTGGGACTTTTTGCTCCAAACACTGGTTTATTTTTATTCTCGCTCGAATTATTATTGCTCGTAAGGGAATTTTTATGCGAAGCTGCACTACCGATCCATAAACCGAACAGACCAAATAATGTGTCCCGGACACGGATAAATAAACTCATGCTGACCCCAAATACGGGATCCAAACCCAGCGATTGCATGGCGATCACCTGCCCCGCTTCGAGAGCGCCCAATCCACCCGGCAAGGGTGTCAGGAAGGCCAATCTCGCGAAAACGATTATTGTCAGGATGTTGATCAAGCTCGTTTCCAATCCCAAAAATCGCAGGGCGAGAGCGTATTCCCCGAATAAGGATAGCCAGATCAATGCGGAAAGCAAGCTGGACTGAATGAGGATGCGCGGCTGTTGGCGGCAGAAAGCTCCGATTTGTGATTCCGCGTTGAGGATTGTTTGGCGGGTCGCTCTCAGGGAGGTTTGCCAGCGTTTATTTAGCGGAATCAAACCTAAAACCCACGTCAGAGGCATCTTTCCCATCAACAGAGCGAGGAGGTAGCCCACCAGCAGGATGACCATCGTGGTGGAAAACGAAACCACTATTTCTGTCATTTCCTGGAAAAGGAAGCCCTGCCAGGCCATAAGCATTATTCCAATCGATAAAAATGTAAAATTAGCCAGCATTTCCAGCAACTTGTCGAGGCTGACGGAAGCCAATCCGGTATCGGTCGGGACCTGATGGTTGGCATGTAAAAAATATATTTGAAGCGGCTCACCGCCAAATTGCGGGCCGGGCGTAAAGTAACTTAAACCAAAGCTGGCCAGGCGATATTTTGCGAGGGGAAAATAGGGGATCTTATAACCCAAGGCACGGATGATAAGCCACCAGCGGCTGCTAAATAGCAGAAGAATTGCGCCATTGAGAGCGAGGAGGATCCCAAGAGATAGTATACTGAGACGGCTGAGCGCATCCCAAACTTGCAGGAGAGAGATATCCCGCCATGCCCACCAAAAAAGGGCAGCGATCAATAACCACAGGAAAATAAGGGCAGACTTCTTCCTACGCATGGAAATCTTCTCCTGCACGATGATAGATCAGCCATTCTTCAGGAGACCAGATAGAAAGAGCACCTGACCCTGTAAAAAGAAGAATTGCAGAAAAAAGGAGCAAGCTAAAATGGAGTGGTGTAAGAAGCGTGAACTTGAGCATCAGCCCCAGAAAAACAAGAGCGAACACAGCAGCAAGGCGTCCCATCACCCCAAAGATGAGCATTAAAATAACAATGATTTCCAGGATAAGCCAGAGAGGGCCAAAGGGAAGTTGATAAAGACCAAAAATATCCACGGGTTGAAGCAATGCAAGATATGCCAATCCTGCTGCAGTCAGTATCCGTAATCCAAGAGGCAACAAGCGCATCCATGCGGAGGAGAGGAGATTTTCAAAAAATACTGCTCCTTTTTCTGGATCAATCTTTCCGGTAACAAGAAACCAATCATAAAGAAAGCCGCCCAGAAATGGGATCATGAACAAGGTCGCAGCAATCGTAGTTGCAGGGGGAGCAAAGAGGGGTACGAGCATGGCGGTGATAAGTCCCATTTGAACACCAGCAAAGATGCGTCGCCGGAAACTATGCGGCAATTCCAGATTCTCCTTTCCCTGTCGTTCACGGATCCAAAGACCAGCCAGGAAAAAATAGCGCGCCAGACCAACGGGTAAATACCAAACAGGCACCTGTCCGTACCAAAAAGCCAGCCCAGTGACGACCAACACGCCCCAGGAATCATTGTTCATGTCGAGCGCCGCACCCAGTTCCGTGACGTGATTTTGAATCCGTGCGAAATAACCGTCAAGAAGATCGGTAATATCCGAGAAGAAATACAGAAAGGCGGGTACCCATCCCAGCCACCCGAAGGGCCATGGGGAGAAGAGAAATCCGGCCAGGGCGGCGATGAAAAATCCACGTACAAGAGAAAGTTGATTCCCCAATCCCAGGTCAGGGAGGAGTGCGTACTCGCCAGCTCGATGATTTTGGGGCAATGCCTGCCAAAGAGCAATAAGCTGCCATGCAGCAAGGGCGGCAGTCAATCCAAGCCAGCGCAGCGCATAATTATGTTCCCAGAAGTGATCAAGCAAGAAATACCCTGCTCCAGTGAGAAGGATAAAAAATAGCCCTGTGCGCATCCAATCTTTTTTCAGATTTGTCAGGGCTGTGGTGTTTGCTGTTGAAAGGCTCATCAATAAGTGGGTGGATTGGGATTATTCACAAACCAGGTCAGATAAACCCATATCCCCAGCAGGGTTGTAAGCATATACATGCCATATGCGATGCGCATAAAGAGCTTGTAATTCTTGAATTTTAAAGCTTTTGGAACCAGTCCGTTTCCGCGCAAGGTGACAAATAAACCAAAGGTGAGGGCGAAGAAACCCACAAAAGCGTGTAAGGTCGTGATGGCATGGAATTTCTCGCCGAGTTGAGCTGGAATACCGGGTGCAACAAAATCCCGATAGGGAAGGATCATCATCCATAAAACCATAAACGCGTTCAAGGATGCAGCGGCTGTTTGTACCCAGCGATGCTGCTCATATTTCTTTTTCACAGCCAGAAAAACCCCCACTGAAAAAAGGGCGGCGATCAAAATCATCATCACCAGAGTAAAATCAGCGGCAAAGTTTGCGCTGGTACCGAAGAATCCCGGCCGATGTAAAAAGTCATTCATTAGAATATCTCCCATTTACTGGATAAATTTGGTCTAATTTTACCATGTACAAAAATACACATACGTATGGAAATTCAATCTTTCGTAATTGGATTTGAAATTGGTGAAAAAGCGATACAATCATGTTCATGCGACACATATTTCGATATTTCCCCTCCTGGTTTCCTGCGATAATAATGATGGCTGCCATTTTTTTCTTCTCCTCCATTCCATCAGATACCATGCCTGAGTTTGATTGGGCGGATCTATTTGTTAAAAAAGGTGGTCACCTGTTTGGATATGGTTTGCTCGCTTTTGCTTATATTTTCGCCTTCAAATTTGACCCTTCAAAACTAAAACTTGCCTGGCTCCTGGCCATTTTCTACGCAGTAACAGACGAATTCCATCAATCTTTTGTGGCAGGAAGAATGGCCAGCTGGATTGACGTCACAATAGACGGCACTGGAGCAGCCCTTGCGCTCATCCTGGTGAAGGGAAATATGAAAGAAATTGGGGCATTTTTTACCGGATCTCCTGATAAATAATCCCGTTGAATATTATTATAAACATTCTGCTGAGCATTCAGTAGACCTTTGCCCCTGGCTGCAAATCTTGAGCTAATTATTTCCGTCTGATTTTGGTATTCGTTTTTTGGGTGTAAAGCACTCCTGACCGGCGATGCATTTCTTTAAATACTTATAAATTTTTGAAGGTGTTGGTGAAAGAGTGGCGGTCGGAAGGGGAGTCCGCGTATGTGTTGACACTACGGTGAACGTTGGAGTTGCAGTTGCGGGCAATTCAGCGAGAGTGATACGCGGCGCGATCCATAGTACTCGATCCCCATCGGGTGACCCAAGAGATAATACTGTGAAGACAAAATTAACCTTTTCACCCGCGAGTGGAGATAGGTCCAGGTCAACTTCAAAATTGAGTCCATCATACCTTTCACCAAATCCCCAAAACTCGTGAATTTGACCATTTTCATCCTGGTAATCCAAACGAATGAGAACCGCACAGGATGTTGCCCCTTCTTCGCATCCCACAGTCGCCTGGAAGCGTGACCCATTTACAACTGTGGTTGCGGGGAAAACACCCTGGATAAAGCCGTTATTGGAGGTCTGAGGAACTGTTAATAAACCTGGACCTGTGGCAGGATTATTTCCTTCCAGGATGAAAGAATTACCCGGTTGAATGAAACCTCGATCGTCATTTTCCACGCCGGGACAGGATAATATGCCACTTCCGCTTCTCCAGATTGCCTCGCAGGTATGAGCACTAAAATCATATTCTGTGGTGACAATTGGTGTTGGTGAGACTGTCGGAGAAGGAGTAGCAGTGGGCGTGTCAGTCGGGATAATCCCAACAATAATCTTTATCCAGAATGGCGTATCATTTTTAATATTATTATTAATCCCAAAGAGCTTTCCTGAGGGGCTTTGGATCTGCCAATTACTCTGGTAATTTCCTATTCCATTCGGTGCAACCAAAGAAATAGTAATATCTGCCACTTCTCCAGGCTGAACAGTGACAGGCAGAGGGAATTCATCCTTTTCGCCCATTGTATCTCCACCAACAAACACAATCTTATAATCTGATGTCCAGATACAAGTTCCGATATTTTTCAATCGCCATGTTTTGGAGAATTGTGCTCCTGGCGGGAAGAGGGTATCGTCAGGAATATTTACATCCCCAATAAATACAGCTTTATCACAATTGGGATCAATTGTCGCTGTTGGCGTATTCGTCGGGGTGGAAGTAAAGGTCGCCGTTGGCGTCCTTGTGGGCGTATTGGTCGACGTGGAGGTGAAGGTTGCAGTCGGGGTACGCGTCGGCGTTTTGGTAGGGGTGGATGTAAATGTCTCTGTCGGCGTCCGTGTCGGCGTATTGGTCGGCGTAGCCGTAAAGGTCGCAGTCGGAGTCCGCGTCGGGGTTTTGGTGGGCGTGGTCGTAAAGGTCGCAGTCGGAGTCCGCGTCGGGATTTTCGTGGGCGTAGATGTAAAGGTTGCCGTTGGCGTATTGGTCGGCGTGGAAGTAGAGGTCGCAGTCGGCGTCCGTGTCGGTGTATCTGTTGGAGTAGAAGTAAAGGTTGCAGTCGGCGTCCGTGTCGGTGTATCTGTCGGAGTAGAAGTAAAGGTCGCAGTTGGCGTCCGTGTCGGTGTATAGGTGGGCGTAGGGGTATGGGTTGCAGTTGGCGTCCGGGTCGGTGTTTTAGTCGGCGTGGATGTATTTGTCGCAGTTGGCGTCCGTGTCGGGGTTTTGGTCGGCGTGGAGGTAAATGTCGCAGTCGGAGTCCGCGTCGGTGTATCTGTGGGAGTAGAAGTATAGGTCGCAGTTGGCGTTCGACTCGGGGTATTGGTGGGCGTAGAGGTAAAGGTCGCGGTTGGCGTTCGACTCGGGGTATTGGTGGGCGTAGAGGTAAAGGTCGCGGTTGGCGTTCGACTCGGGGTATTGGTGGGCGTAGAGGTAAAGGTCGCGGTTGGCGTTCGACTCGGGGTATTGGTGGGCGTAGAGGTAAAGGTCGCGGTTGGCGTCCGCGTCGGTGTATTGGTCGGCGTAGAGGTAAAGGTCGCGGTTGGCGTCCGCGTCGGTGTATTGGTCGGCGTGGAAGTAAAGGTGGCAGTCGGCGTCCGTGTCGGTGTATTGGTCGGCGTAGATGTAAAGGTCGCAGTTGGCGTGTTGGATGGCGTATAAGTAAAGGTCGCGGTCGGTGTCTGCGTTGGTGTATTGGTCGGTGTATAAGTAAAGGTCGCGGTCGGTGTCCGCGTCGGTGTATTGGTCGGCGTAGATGTAAAGGTCGCTGTCGGCGTGCTTGTAGGCGTTTTAGTCGGAGTATTGGTTGGAGTATAGGTTAAGGTTGCAGTCAGCGTTTTTGTGGGCGTATTGGTTGGCGTAGAGGTAAAGGTTGCAGTCGGTGTCCGCGTGGGTGTATTCGTCGGTGTTAAAGTAAAGGTCGCTGTTGACGTTTGCGTAGGTGTATTGGTCGGCGTCGACGTATGGGTCGCAGTCGGTGTCCGAGTCGGCGTATGGGTCGTTGTAGGCGTTAATGAGGGTGTTTGTGTAGGTGTTTTGGAAGGTGTAAACTTTAACGTTGGTGTCCGCGTCGGTGTTTTGGACGGCGTGGGCGTAAAGGTTGCAGTTGGCGATGGCGTCCTGGTGGGGGTGTGCGTAGCCGTCGAAGTTTTAGTTGGGGTAAATGTGATAGTTGCTGTCCGGGTTGGCGTAAAGGTTGGGGAGGGTGTGAATGTCATTGTTGCAGTTGGAGTCAGCGTTGGTGGGGCGCCTTTTAATTCAAATTGACCTATTGATTGCAGTTCCCGTCCTATAAAAATTTGAACTTCATAAATACCAGGCAGCCATTTCTCGGGAGACGGGTTCCACTCTGTAAACCCAACTCCTGTCGGATTTTGATTCCAAGGTTCGGTATCAAAATTTACCAATTCCCCCTCCCGGTACCACAGGGCTGTCCATTGTACACCCTGAGCTATGTCCCGGTATGAAAATACGGCATACATGCGTTTTATTGGATTATAAAAGGATGTGCTGGGGAGGACTGCTTTGTAATCCTCCATTTCGGCGGAAAATCTTAAGGAACTGATGGATACACCAGCCTCAGGGGTTAAATTTCCCTGGAAGAGTGCCTCTACAATGACAGGTATTGTGAGGGTTGGTGTTGTAAGTATTTCCGTTGTCGGTGTTTGAGAAGGGTTCCCGGGCGTAAGACGGGATCGCGTTTCAGATGGGGAGAGTTGACTGGCCGTCGCAACCGGGATGCTGGTTTTTGGTTCAGGAGACGAGCCAATCTCTATTAAATTTTCTGGTATCTGTGCCAGAGGCTGCGGCGCAGATTCCCCTTGTAGAGAAGGGGAATCTGCGCGAGAAATTGGGATTGCGATTGTAATTAAGGTAATAGTAAGAATGCCCAGGGCCACCGCCCCACCCAAAAAACGCCTCCCCGTCCACATTTTTTTTTGACGTATAGACCAATTATCAAGATGACGACCCGCCTGAATAGATCGAATTCCTGCTCGAAGGCTTAGCAAAAAACTAATGCTTGTCAGGATGATTGCTGAACCAAGACCGATGAGAGAATCCATGTGGACCATTATAGCATGCGGGTTCTATATCTATAAAGCCCTTGATGGTTGGATGGTCCAAATATTCGCACAAATAGAATTGATTTGACGCAGCAATAATGGTCTCTTTGCCATCGATCCCATTCGTTTGTCAGGGGATTTTCAGATCAGCATATTCAAATTGCCTTTCCCCCAAACTTACCCTACTCAAACTCTATATCAAAGTCCTCGTCTGCCAATAAATCCCCCATTCTTTCGATGTGAATATCGCTAAATAATGCATCCTGCCAAGCATCAACCCGGTATCGTTTGACCAGCTCAAGCAAAGCTAGAAAGGTGACCACCACCTCAATCCGACTATTGGCCCCCTCAACCATCTGGCGAAAAGTCGTCCGCTTTTCAGAACTCAGGATTTTGGTGATATGGGAAACCTTTTCCCGAATAGTCACCCTTGGAGCACGGATAACCGTCCCCAGTTCGGCCTTCTCGACTTCACGGGCAAAAATCGTTTCAGCGGCTAAAATGAGATCCGCCAGAGTAACATCCCCCATCTCGAAACGAGATTCAACTTTGGGCGGGGCAGCGATCCGCAAATAGGTCCGCAAATCCTGTTTGCCTCGCTCACTCAGCCAGTTTGCCACTTCCTTGAATTTCTTATACAGTCGTAATTGACGGGCCAGGGCCTCGCCGGGGTCTTCCTCCCCTGCTTCACGCACAGGCGGGCGTGGCAATAATGCCTCTGATTTAATTTGAACAAGTTTTGCTGCGATGACTAAAAATGCTGAAATCTCATCGGCATCCATGTTTTCCAGCGCACGAATACGTTCCAAATACTGGTCTGTGACCAAGGCCAAGGAGACACTTGTTATATCGAGCTCGGCACTTTCGATCAGGTTCAATAAAAGGTCGAGCGGTCCTTCAAAAACGGGCGTACTGACTGAATAAGATTCAGATTGGTTGCGGACAATATCAATGCTCATAAGGGGCGATTATAACAGACCTGCTGGGGTAAGGTGCCGCATACAGTAGGTACTGTCAGTGGCAAGCGTTATAGTGTCGCGTCCAGTAAATGCTGTCAGCGGTAAGTAACGTCTGCGGTATAATGCGCCTATGACAAAATTGACCCATTTAGACGACGCAGGAAAAGCCCATATGGTGGATGTGGGCGCAAAACCAGATACCGAACGTGTCGCTGTTGCCCGCGGTGAAATCCACATGAAACAGGCGACTTTCGATTTGATTGCAGCGGGGGAAATGAAAAAAGGTGATGTATTAACCGTTGCCCAAATAGCCGGTATCAACGGAGCCAAACAGACATCCGGCTTGATTCCCTTATGTCATCCCCTGCCGCTGACACATATCTCAGTGGAACTCGATCTGGACGAATCTCTACCCGGTGTGCAGATCACTGCCACAACACGGACACGCGGCAAAACCGGCGTCGAAATGGAAGCCCTGACTGCTGTCTCTATCGCGGCCCTGACGATCTACGATATGGCAAAGGCTGCTGAAAAAACCATGCACATTGAGAATATACGTCTCGTTGAAAAGCATGGTGGTCTGAGCGGAGATGTGGTCAATGCATAAGGTCAAGATTATGTTTTTTGCCACGCTGCGCACCCGGGCTGAGCGTCGCTCCATGGAGTTAGAAATTGAAAATCATCTCACAGTGGCAGGCCTCAAAGAAATCCTGATTGCCCAGATCCCTGCGCTGGAGGCATCTCTTCCTTCAACCCTGATCTCCATTAATCGCGAATTCGCTTTTGATGAAGAGCTTATCCCTGAAGGCGCGGAGATCGCTTTATTTCCGCCTGTAAGCGGAGGATAGCTTTCACCATGAAATTCCCGACCATTTTTTCCATCTCAGAGGAAGAACTTGACTTAAACAAACTCCTCGATCAAATCACGCTCACATCCACAGGCGCAGCAGCAATTTTTACAGGCATGGTGCGCGGAAGAACAACGCGTACGGGCAAGGCACAAGGGATACATTACAAGCCGCACGAAACAGATCATCTTGAATACGAAGCCTACAAACCAATGGCTGAGGCAAAGATGCTCCAGGTCGCCGAGGAAATCCGCGAAAAATGGCCCACTGTAGAAGGAATTGCCATCGTCCAGAGGATCGGGAAACTCTATCCTCGTACACCAACAGTATTGATCGCCTGCACAGCATCTCATCGGGACACTGGTGTTTTTGATGCCGCACGTTATGGGATTGACCGCCTGAAAGAGATCGTTCCTGTCTGGAAGAAAGAAATTACACCAGAGGGAGATGAGTGGGTTGAAGGAGAATATTTTCCCAAGCCGGGGGAATAATATAATTCGAGAAAAAATAGTCTCACAATAACTCTCTCCCCCGTGACGAAGTGCGCTCGCGGGGGTTACTCTTTTTTAGAAGAATATTTATTTGGAGGCAGCATGGAAAAAATTGTCATTACTGGTATGGGGACTATCAACCCTGTTGGGTTAACGGTCCAGGAGACCTGGAAAAACATCGTCAATGGAGTGTCTGGCGTTGCCCCGATCACCCGCTTTGATGCATCTGGCTGGATGGCGCAAATCGCCTGCGAAGTGAAGGATTTTGACCCAAAAAATTATATGCCCATAAAGGAAGCTCGTCGTCGGGATCTTTTTGAACAATACGCAACCGCTGCGGCACAAGAAGCTTTGCAAAATTCTGGATTGGAAGTCACCCCGGAAAACGCACCACGGATTGGCGTGCTCGTCTCCTCTGCTATGGGCGGGCTCGCTTCTCTTGAAGAGGCAATATTCACACTTAAGGATGAGGGTGCAAGACGTGTGAGCCCATTTTTAATCCCAATGATGATGGCAAATGGCGCCGCAGGAATGATTGGGATTGATACTGGTATCAAAGGCCCCGCGATGTCTGTCGCATCCGCTTGCGCCTCTGGTATTGACGGAATTGGCCTGGCCTGGATGATGCTTCGCTCAGGAATGATCGATGCCGCCTTGACGGGTGCATCTGAAGCGACAATTACTGAAACAGGAATCGCCGCATTTGATCGAATCGGCGCTTTATCACGCCGGAATGATGACTACACGACAGTCCCTGCTCCCTTCGACAAGAACCGGGATGGCCTGGTAATGGGCGAGGGTGCGGGTATTTTGATGCTTGAGAGGGAAAGCCATGCAATTGGGCGTGGTGCAAATATCCTCGCGGAGTTAGCCGGGTATGCATCCACCGCAGATGCTTTCCATATTACAGCACCCTCCACGGGCGGCGTTGGGGGCGCGGCAGCAATTTCACAGGCACTCGCGACGGCTCAGGTCAATCCAGATGAAGTGGATTATATAAGTGCCCACGGCACGGCGACCCAGCTCAATGATGCTTCTGAAACGAAAGCCATAAAAGCGGCGCTTGGACAGCATGCCTATAATACAGCCATCTCCTCCACCAAATCAATGACCGGGCATATGATGGGTGCGACAGGTGCGCTGGAAACCATTTTCTGCGTACAGGCAATCAGGGAAAATACGTTGCCACCGACGATCCATTATGAAACCCCCGATCCTGAATGCGACCTGGACTACGTCCCAAATCAGGCCCGCGAGAAAAATGTGGCCGTAGCGATCAGTAATGCCTTTGGTTTTGGCGGACATAATTCCGTTCTGGTGGTCAAGGAATATTTGTAAAATTTTATAAATTCATTAAAGAGGTAATAGAGATGAATATTAAATCGAAAAACTCTCAAAATATTGTAGCTCCATTTTTTGAGCAACCACAGGTTGAAACCGATGTAATTCCCGTCAGAGAGGGTGTTCCTTTTGGTATTAAACGTGTTTTCCATCCAGAGATTGGTATCGGCGGAGCTTACGGAGCCTGGGGTAAGAGTTATGATAATGAGGCATTGATTCCATTATTGGAAGATCACCTTGGCAAACCCCTTCTCAAGGAGGAGCGGATGAATCTGGCACCTTTGGGATTTGTCCACAGACATCACGGTCCCGTTTTATCAGATGATGAGCAACTCGAGCTGGAGGTTGAAGTGGGGGCACGATTTTTGCGTGAAGCAGCAAAAGCAAATGGGTGGGAACCTGAGGAGGTGGAGGGAGTGCTCATTGGCATGACCGGGCCTGTATCAGACGACTATACGGAAAAGATCGCAAAAAAGGCAGGCATTCCTGAAAGTGCCATAAAAATCAGCGTTCACAAAGCCTGCGACAGTTCAATGGGCGCATTGCATCTGCTGTTGAATCCAGACCTGGCGGTTCACCAACAGACAAAAAGGAATGTCGCAAAGGAATTATTTGGAAAGAAGGTTTTGATTGGGGGAATTGAAGGACTAAGCAGGGTGGTTATGAAGTCTCGGGATATAAGCGCATTGCAGTTATTTGGGAATGGCGCTGGCGTTATTGGTGTGATTCCGGGGCAAACCATGAAGTTTCTCGTGGGTAAGCCGCATGAGGTATATGATGAAAAAGGCGTGCTGACTGTGGCCATGTCTTATCCACACTCCGGGCAAACTAAAGTGGATCAATCAATGATCGAATTTTCTCAGTCCGGGGATAATCATCTCCGCTTTGCCGGGCTGATGCATGAACCTGAAGACAGGATATCATCAGTAGCGATGGCCAGCCCCATGGGAATGGTTAAGCTCTTTGTGCGAACGGGGGTTCAGGTTGTGTTCGATGTTTATGAAAAGTACCAGGCCATGATGGATGAAATGGGAATTGCGAAGCAGATCACGGTAGGAATTGTGCACCATGCCAATTTGAAGATCAATTCGTTAAAGGCAAAGCAGCTTAAGGACATTGGGATACAAATCCCGATGCCATGGATACTTAGTGAGTTTGGGAATGTTAGCGCAGCATCCAATATGATCGCATTTTTGCGCCAATTACCCCTGATAAAACCCGGTGATCACATCCTTTTTGATGGTTTTGGGGCTGGAACATATTACGATACTTTTGCGGTTGCGTTTTAAGCGCAACCTGAAGCAATCCAAAAATCGCCTTATTTAATTTCGTGATGATGGAAAAAGAGTATTTGTAAAGCTTCAAACCTCATTATTAATAAACAGAAATAATCCCCAAGTCAATAACCTTGGGGATTATTTCTGAATACAGTATTCTGGAAAAAATTCAAAGGATTAATCGAACACTCTCAAGAGCCTTATGAATATTCTGCATGGAATTGGCATAGGAAATTCTTAGGTAACCTTCACCGTGTTTTCCAAATGAGTTGCCGGGCAGTAAGGCCACGCCCGCCTCTTCGAGAATCAGATTCGCCAACTCGCTTGAACCCATCCCTGTGCCAGTGATATTGGGGAAAACGTAGAACGCACCCTGTGGTTTCTGGCAAACTATACCGGGGAGGGCATTCAGCCCATCCACAACGGCATCACGGCGGCGCTGATATTCGGTCACCACCACATCTACCATTTCCTGCGGGCCGGTAATCGCTTCCAGCCCCGCAAATTGGGTAAAATGGGCTGTTGAACCAACAGCATGAGTCAGCAGCAACCCAACGCGATCGGCCAGTTCTTTGGGCATAATACCGAAACCTAGCCTCCAACCAGTCATCGAATAGGTTTTGGAGAAGCCATCCACGATGATAGTGTGCTCTTTCATACCTGGCAGAGACGCAATGGAGGGCGCTTCGAGATCATCGTAAACGATGCGGGTGTAAAGTTCGTCGGACATCACCCAACAATCATAACGTTTAGCTTGGGAAGCGATGTGCTCCAGGTCTGCAGACGGAATGACACCACCGGTCGGGTTGGACGGAGAATTCAGAATGATAAGTTTCGTCTTCTGATTGATGAGGCGATCGAAGGCTTCCAGGTCGAAGGAAAACTGATTCTGCTCCAATAGCGGAACGGCCACTGGTACGCCGCCAGCTACCTTTATCATGGCTTCGTAGGTGGGAAATCCAGGATTTGGATAGATGACCTCGTCGCCAGGTTCGATCAGTGCCAGCGTCGGAAAAAACAGATTGGGCTTACCACCGGGGCTGACAATGACTTCTTCGGGGTGAATCTCAATCCCTCGCTGCTGAGAGGCTTGCTCCGCAATTGCTTCCCTTAACGATGGCATGCCTGAAGGGGAGGTGTAGCGCGTCTTCCCGTCTCGGATAGCCGCTATACCCGCCCTACTGACATTTTCAAAAGTGGGATAGTCAGGTTGTCCAATCTCGAGATGGATGATCTCTTTTCCGGCAGTCTCCAGTTGGTTGGCGCGTGCCAATACCTCATAAGCCCCTTCAGGTTTTAAATGATTGGTACGGTTGGCAAATGGCATTTTTTCCTTTCTTATCAAGTAACAAGCTCAAAATCTAAACCATTGTTACTTGTCCAGCATCTTCATTAACTCATCGTATTCGTCATCTTTCATACCAAACCAATTTTCCCTAGCCGGAAAGATCTTGTCGATGACCTCGTCATGATAGGATTTCAAGCCATTCAGGATAACTTCACCGGCGTTCCCAAAGACCTTTGCCATCTTGGGCTTGAACTTTGGGTACAGGCCAAACATATCATGATAGATCAGCAATTGGCCGTGGGCATCCGGACCGGACCCCAGCGACATAATGATGCAATCTTCGGCTCGCTCGGTGATGATCTTACAAATCCGGTCTGGTACCATTTCAAGCAAAATGGCAAATGCACCTGCTTTTTCAAGCGCCTTGGCATCGTCAATGATGGTCTTGGCCAGTATGGCGTCCTTCCCCTGGACCTTGAATCCGCCTAAGGCACTGACGGATTGGGGCGTCAGACCAAGGTGTCCAATTGCCGGAATGCCAGCGTCCGTGATACCTTTGATCCGGTCTGCCATCGCAGCGCCACCTTCCAGCTTAATGGCATCACATCCGGTTTCGGACATGAATCGTCCGGCATTCCGGATGGCCGTTTCCACGCTGGGTTGATAACTCATATAAGGCATATCGCCAATGATGAAGACCGTTGGTGCGCCGCGCCGCACAGCTGAGGTGTGACGGACCATATCATCCATCGTAACGGGCAGGGTCGAATCGTAACCGAGCATTGTCATTCCAAGGCTGTCTCCCACCAGGATCATCTCAATCCCAGCCTGCTCTTGCAAATAGGCGGTGGGATAATCGTA
>JACKQG010001823.1_pt1 | contig 28845 bp, 18 predicted proteins | sample 8237621 | NCBI WGS metagenome assembly JACKQG01 (sample SAMN15677084, study PRJNA649215) | marine metagenome | biome: marine; feature: Black Sea; material: saline water; isolation source: suspended particulate matter (SPM) from the Black Sea western gyre | collected 2013-06-09/2013-06-10 | depth... | reverse complement strand
GGGGTCGGGCCATAGGAACATATTGATATTGTGAACAAATCATTTAAATGTAGCGTCATATAAGGTCTTAAAAGGGTGTTTTTGTGATGTAAAATACCTTTTTAAGGGAAAAAGCGTATAAGAGGATGGCAAGAGCAAAAAGACATTATCTTACGGGACACGTATGGCACATCACGCGCTTAATGGATCTATTGCATATTTCAACGGTTGATTTTAGGGGATATAGGGGACATCTCAACTATTAAATTTAATTCTTGCCTGCGGGATATATTCTTCGAATTGCATGCCAAGAAAATCACGAATCCATGCCCGTCCGCCTCGCCTGAGCTCGCGATGGCGGGCAGGCTCCGGGAGCTTTTCATTCGGTATCTAAAATCAGAGGCAAAAAAGGCTTGTTGCTATTTTCCTGAAAATTGATTAGGGTATTTAAAATTACAAATTTATTAGCCATTTGGATACGGAAACAAGCTGATCTTCATCAGTTAAATTTGCTGCATTATCAAGAATACCGGTTAACAATTGTTCATATATTTCTTCTGCCATAGCTTTTTCAATCGCGGCACCAACGAAAAATGTTTTAGGTGTGAGTTTTTTTAATGAGAAAGCATTACGAATACGATACAATGCGGTGTTGGCTGTTTTCCAATGCTCATCTGCACCTGCCGGATCAATCCCGGCTTTCAGTTCGCCAAGAGCAATATATGAATCATGTTTAAAATGACAGGAATTTCTGTTATTTCCGAATATCATTTCTTCAGGTTCGGATTTGAAAAGGCAAAAATCAACATTTTTTCTTACGAGCGGAACTATCAGGTTATAGATTAAAGTTCTGTGTTCACCATGTGTTATCCAATTAAGTCCCTTTAAATGTAACTCAATATCAGCGTCATCTTCAGAGTATTCGATCCATTTTTTTGATTTAGAATGTAGCCAGGAATATCTTTTGCCCTGCACTCTTAATGTTGAAATCAAAGTCCGACTGAATTTCCTTTCACCCAATAAACCGGCAAGATTTCTCATGCTGCCGCCCATGGTATCACCTCTGGTTAAAAGAAAACGATAAATAAGCTCATCAATGAAATCCTTACCGGCAGGTTCGAGGAAATTTTTAATCAGATTTCTTATTGCTTCAGTTTTATCTTCTTCTGTCAAGTGGTTCAGAGCTTTGTCTGAAACACCGGCAGCAGTTAAAACTGACGAACGTATTTCAGGAATATTTAATAATTGTAAAGGTTTTTCAGCTTTTCTGGTCAGAGACTTCAGAGCTTTGGCTTCTTCAACATAAGGCGTGGCCTTTCTGTTTTTTTCCAAGGCCAGAGCAACGAAGCCTGCACGGGTTTGTTCATAAGGGGTTACCAGCGATTCAGCGGAACTCAGATGATTTTTATAACTCAGATTTTTCAATTAGGCTTTTTCCAAACATAAACACATTTTCTTAATATTTCCCGTCCGTGAGCACCCATTTGCTGACTGCTGTTTCCTTTGCCATTCGGTAATACCAGTATGTTTTCAATATTAAAACCCGCGTCTTCCGCAATTTTTGACAGAATCAGATCTACCGAAATACTTGCTCCCGCATAACGCACATTGTCATTAACCATAAAAATTATTCCGCCATTCTTTAACAGCCTGAAGCAATCCTGTATCACACAGGCCATTTCATAGAAATACCCTCTGACCATTCTGGGTATTCCGTTATTGTTAAGCTCTCCGACAGTTTTTTTGTATTCCAGATAATTTATGATTAATTGCAGCAATTCATTTTTTTCATATGATCTGACAGCCGGAGCCCAATCTCTGTTGAGATTCAAAAGGTCTTTTTCACGATTTTCCACTGTACAGCTTAACATTTTCTGACGTAAATCGGTCAGTTCCTGTTCCTGAATCCCCAACATTGCATGTTCAAGAGCGTAAGTCCGTGTATAATCGTATCGATTACAATAGGGAGGAGATGTTATAACAGCTTGATATTTCAAACTTTGAAGTTTGGGCAATAAATTCAGACAGGAATCCGAATACAGCTTTATATTTTTGTATGTAACATTTTGTTGCCGGGTATTTGCAAAGAGGTCCAATTGAATATTTGTGCCATTAAGATCATTGACAATTTCATCAAGTTTGGAAATTACAGCTTCATCAAATGTATATATTCTGCCTTTGTCAAATGTATTCTGCCCTTTTCTTCTTCCCGAACGATAATCCCAACGAAGAAACTGACCGTCTTTCCGGGTATAACTTATTGATTCCAAAATATATAATAAACAACAAAATAATATACTGCTGACATTTTCTTTCTCTTGTTTTACTGCACTTAAAAACCGGGATATGGATTTTTCAGTATTTTCAGAATAGGCGCCGGAAGTAATTCTGATACTGTTAATTTTTTCAGCAGCTTTAAACTTTTTCCATGGCAGGCTGTCCCTCCAGAATTTAATTCTGTCAACATCGTTTTGATTTAGATTACAGGCAGTTATTCTGTTTTTAATGATCTGTTGACCAACCGGTAACAGTTCAATACCTTCCGAATCATATCCGGCTTCTGACGATGCAAACAGAGTTGTCCCCGAACCTGCAAACGGGTCAAATATGATACCCTTGGGAATATTGTATTTAGACAAAAAATGCTGAACCAGAGAGACTGAAAAAGCCTCCTTGTATTTATACCATCTGTAAGCAGAGAGCTTTTTATTTGCCTGAAAACTTACAAGTTGCCTGGTCAGATTGTTGTCGATTTTTATGATACTTTGAAAATATGTAAATAGCTTCTCATCAAGAGAACAGATATTTTCTATATATTCTTCAGTATCTTTAAAGTGTTTTTTCATAATTTTGCTATATATCAAAATATTTTTCTACCGTTCATGATTATTGCCTCGAACGGCCCAGCCGGTCAGTTGTGCAAACGCATGGTTAGATGCCTTCACCAAGTATCATCTGATAAAACACTTGACCATGAGGTAGCAGTTCAAAGTATTTTTTCTCGAATTTTTCTTCCCATCCCTCCCTATCATATGTAACTGACATCACACTTATGTCACCGGGGCCAATAGTTTCGCTAATCAGGCCTCTGGACTCAAGCTTTTTTAGAGACACTACCAGTTTCCCGAGTCTTTCTTCGTACAAGATGTCATCAAAAATGCTATTTTTAATAATTTCATTGACTCGGATTCGTAGATCAGGTTGAAATATTAAAAGGAGTGATATCTCTTGACTGGTCAAAGTGTCCAACGTATCGATAAACGTCAGCTTATCGTCCTGTTGCAACGCTGGACCAGCAGCTACCGAGTTCGCTAACAGATGTGCAAAGGTCTGTCGTTTTCTTTCAGAGTTTTCTTTACGAATTTTATCAATGGTTTGTTCTATCAAAGAAGGAGCCTCTCCAGATTGCCGGACATGGTCTTCTACAAGTTTGATGCGTTCTTTAACTCTTGCGATTTCAGGTTGAAGCAACTGGAAAAATTGTTCGATCCTTTTTGACTGAAGGTGTGATTCATATTCATTCCAAGCCTGTGAGATGCTTGCTGCTACAGGAATAGACGCAGCGATAGATCTCAAGCCTGACTTGATTAAACCCGCAACCACGAATCCTATATCCATAAGTATTTCTCCGCACCATTAAGTGTTAAGAAATAAATCAATGATATTCACTATTATTGATGAAAAAGCAAGAATTTTATAATCACAAAAAACCTCGCAAACTGCTGGATCAGGAGAAATATAGGGGACACCCAACTATTAAACTTGATTCTTGCCTGGGGATATGTTGTTCGAATTGCATGCCAAGAAAATCACGAATCCATGCCCGTCCGCCTCGCCTGAGCTCGCGATGGCGGGCAGGCTCCGGGAGCTTTTCATTCGGTATCTAAAATCAGAGGCAAAAAAGGCTTGTTGCTATTTTCCTGAAAATTGCTTAGGATACTTAAAATTATAAATTTAATGATTAAAAAAGATAATTCAGAATGAAATCTTTACCGGAAGATCTCCAGACACCCAAGCAAAACTTAGATGAATTTGCAGATGTTACCAAGAGAGTTTTGGACTATCTGCCAAATATTGTTTCAGAAAGAGTTGAAACAAGAGATTACACGATATTATCTTCCGTGGTTGCTGGCACTTAGGGGACGCTCCTCAGTTTATAAGTTTATATCGTCAAGAAGTGAATATTGATTTTCTTTTGCGATTTTTTTCGCTACGTTTAAAAGACAAACTCACGGCGGGTTGAGAATTTTAGCGGGATATAACATTATTGACCATCTTGAACCGCAATAGCGAGCGCATTCCCCGTAGCTTGCTACAGGGAATCTTCAATTGTTGTTGCATTTTCCTTAGGAATTTTGGGGACTGCCCCCCCCCCCCCCATTATCCTGAGACATGCCCCCATGCTCCCGGATTTACGAAAAAGATACCCCTGTTATTTTCTTTATGCCAATATATATTTTCATTGGCATTTTCTTTACAATCATCAAGATATTCATTGCCTATTTCTTGATTCAATGATATATACAACGAAAAAAACATGGATAAACGCTGATCATGAAAAGACAAATTGAAACAAAACTAATTCAATGGAAAAATAAAGGGGCCAGGAAGCCTCTCCTCCTGCAAGGAGCGAGGCAGGTTGGGAAAACGTATGTGCTCCAGGATTTTGCCAAAAACCAGTTTGATAATTCACATTATTTTGATCTTGAAGAATTAAAAACCGATCTATCCTCAATTTTCAACGATTCTCCATTAAACCCAAAGCAGTTAATAGATAAACTTAGTTTTGTATCAGGCAAATCAATTAATATTAAAAAGGATATCTTAATCCTCGATGAAATACAGGCAATCCCAAGAGCGATAACCGCACTGAAGTATTTTAGCCAGCATATGAGCGACCTGGCAGTTGCGGCTGCCGGTTCTAATCTTGGTGTTGCACATAGTGATGAACCTTTTCCGGTCGGAAAAGTTGAAATTCTTCACATGTATCCAATGAATTTTGAAGAATTTCTTTCAGGAACGGGCGAAGAAATGGCGTTGGCATTTTTGAAAAATTTTAAGGGAGAAAAAACCGATGATATCTATCACAGTCGCCTTTTTGATTTGCTGAAAAGATATTTTGTTACAGGAGGAATGCCGGAAGTCATCTGTCAATATATGGCTAAAAAAGATGAACCGCTTGAAGCATTCAAAGATGTTCGGCAGCTCCAGAAGCAACTCCTCCTTCATTATGAAAGCGATTTTTCAAAGTATGCAGGAAGCACCAACTCCCGTCATATTGAACGCGTTTTCATGGCAATACCCCTTCAACTATCAAATACACAGGATAATAAATCAAAAAAATTTAAATTTAAAGATGTTATTTCCAAAAGTTACAGAAGCTATGAAGATATGGCAGATCCAATAGACTGGTTAATCAAGGCAGGACTTGCCTTAAAAGTAAATACCAATTTGCATCCGTCAACGCCTGTTATGGCCGGAATAAAGGAAAACAGCTTTAAACTCTTTTTGTTTGACATCGGTTTACTCGGCGCCATTATAAACCTGAACCCGGAAAGTATCATGCGCTATGATTATGGCTCCTATAAGGACTATTTTGCCGAAAATTTTGTGCTCCAGGAATTATACTCGTACGAGTTGAATAAACTTGTCACGTGGTCAGGCAAGACTTCTGAAATCGAATTCGTGCTTGAAATTAATGGCGACATCATTCCGGTAGAGGTAAAATCCGGATTTAATACCAAAGCTAAGAGCCTGCAAGCATTTATAAATAAATACAGCCCGGTTTACTCTGTAAAATTTACAGGAAATAAATTTGGCTGTGATAAGCAAAAAAAAATATTTAATTATCCGCTGTATATGATCTTAAAATTCCCTGAGCTTTCAACTGAAAGCATATTCTTGTAAATCATTTTTGCGGAATTCCGGTGACAGGGGAGGCTTAGGGGACAAACTCACGGCTGGTTGAGATAATTTCAGCCAGTCCTTTTCCTGTCAGAGATTCCTTTCTTTACATAGTTGTTCTTGAAAAACCTGCTTTCCGCTGTAACATTTGCCAAGTTTGAGAAAAACGAAAACGTAGCATTTACAAATGCCCAGTTCCCTGTTTGGGTGCACTTTCGCACTTTCGGGGAGTTGTTGGGGACGCCCTCGACTAATTAGACTTATGGCTATTTAACCGATAGGTTGACAATACAACTATATAGTGAAAAAAAGCAAAGCTGTGCCAATCCAGAGATTAAAGAAAGCCAAAGCATTGAGAAAGGACTATTTTGTGCATGTAAAAGGAGGCAAGAATGGATGATCTTAACCGCTTAATAGCTAAAAAAGAACGTGAAAAACCGGGGTTTACCCCAGCAGTGGAAAAACGAAAAGGCGAACTACTTATTGCTGTTAGGTTACGTGAAGCCAGAGAAAAACTAAAACTGACCCAGCTGAAGTCGCCGAGAAATGGTCTCTCAGCCAGCAAAGTATTTCTAAGATTGAAAATGCAAAAGATAATCATATTTCGCTTCATACTTTAAATGAGTATGCTCGGGTATTAGGCTACGAACTTCAATTTACGTTAAAATCTGCCAACAATTAAGATAGCAAAAATATTTCACGAGCTGATATTGCTGCCCTGAAAAGAGACGTGATTGTTTTTTAATTTAAATTGATAATTACTGCTTATAGCCGATTTGTCTCAGCAATTCTTTTCGTGCGCGGATATCATCTTCTGTTTCTATGCCTTTTGAGCTAAACCCATCAATGACACCGAGTATTCCCCGCCCGAGTTCCGTTTCTGCAATAATTACCTCGACAGGGTTGGCGGTTGCGCAAAAGATTCGACAGACTTCCGTGACATTTTTAATCGAATTCAAAACATTTACAGGAAATAGATCTTTCATAAAAAGGATAAAACTGTGACCGGCTGAAAGGTTGTATGCATTCTTCTTTGCCAGTTCGATAAGTTCATCATCTGTGCCTGCATAACGCACAAGGCATGACTCAGAGGCTTCACAAAATGCCAGGCCGAATTTTGCCATGGGAACAGCATTGACCATGGCCTCATAAATATCTTCCACGGTTTTGATAAAATGAGAATGTCCTAAAATCATGTTCAACCCGTCCGGTTTTTCAATTTTTATTGTTTTAATTTCCATATTGCCTCCATGTTAAATGATTATCAATTCTTAGCCACAGACACACACGGACAAACAAAGACTTTCATTTAAAGACAACCTCTTTAAGATGCAGGAAAGAAATATCTGTCCCGCCGGCCATGAATGTCTGCCACAGCGTATATGATCATCACAAACTCCCTGTTTTAGAATAAATATCATGTTCTTATATAAAAAACAATTTCGCATACTCTTTTATAAAAGCATCAACACTTGCCAATAACAAAAAAATATGGGAATTATATAAAAAGAACTAACCTGGATATTTCACGAGCCGATATTGCTGCCCTGACAAGCCCGCCCTCCTGCCAAGCGGAGTGAGGCGGACAAGCCGTAACCAAATAGAATCTATTTATATCGACAATTATGCTACAATTAAAAATTATTTTTCCCGAAGAATTTAATTGTTTTAAGCGTCGAAAGAACAAAGGGCAGGAAATTATTTATCCTCTGGAGCGTAAGAGTTCGATCAAGAATATTATTGAGTCCCTGGGCGTGCCTCACACGGAAATAGGTGAAATTGTTGTGGAGGATAAAGAGGTTGATTTTAATTATATTCCGGCAAATTCGCAAAAGATAACCGTACTTCCCATTATTCCCCCCTTTGATGTTACCAGGCCATCTGTTCTCAGGCCGGAACCATTGCAAAAAATACGTTTTGTTGTGGATGTTAATGTGGGAAAGCTGGCTCTCCTTTTAAGGATGTTGGGTTTAGATGCCGTATATTCTCCGAAATTTTCAGACAAGGATATTTTATTTTTTTGCCAAAAGGAAAAGAGAATTGTATTAAGCAAAGATACAGGCCTGCTCGAATGTAAACAGATTATATTTGGCAGACATGTCCGGTCAATATATCCGGATGATCAACTAATTGAAATTATAAAATTTTTTAGAATTAAAGGGCCTTTTAAATTTTTTACCAGATGTCTGCGATGTAATAAAAAGCTTGTCCCAATAAACAAAAAAGATATCCTGCACAGGCTCGAACCTAAAACAAAAAAGTATTTTAACACGTTTAAAATTTGTCCTCAATGTAACAGGATCTATTGGCGCGGCTCTCATTATGAAAAAATGAAAATCAGATTGCTGAAATCAGGGGTTGATATTTCTAAGTGAGAAATATTCTTTTAAAATACCTTATTGCTGTTGGTATGTTAATAGGCCTGCCTTTACTGGGCATTGCCCTTGCCGACATTCCGCTGCGTATCTATCTTACATTTCCTCCAAAAACAGGATATATTATTCACGCTCCCTTTTCCTGGCCCGCCTTTATCGGTTTAAGCATTTTTATTCTAATTGTAACTATTCCCTTTATCTTACAATGGGTTAAAGCCGGCGCTTTGATAAAGCCGGGGCAGCTAAAATCTTATCCTTTTCCATGGTGGGGATGGATCGGGGTTGTTGCCGGCTTGATGGCATGGACTCTTGCGTGGACCCGTTTTCCCTGGTTTGCAAGATTTCAGCAACATACCTTTATTTTATTATGGCTCTCCTATATAGTGGTCGTTAATGCCCTGACTTACAGACGCAAGGGAACCTGCATGATAACTGCACGGCCCGGCTTCTTTCTTCTGCTGTTTCCCGCAAGCGCTGTATTCTGGTGGTTTTTCGAATATCTGAACCGGTTTGTGCAAAACTGGGACTATATCGGCGTTTCTTTCAGCCCGTGGGAATACTTCAGGCATGCGAGCCTTTCCTTTTCAACCGTGCTTCCGGCTGTTCTGGGGACCCGCGAGTGGCTGTCCGGCTCTTTTCGCATAAAGGAAAGATTCAAAAGTTTTATTCCTCTTTATTTTATTAAATCAAGGGCTCTGGCGCTAATTGTTTTGATGATATCCGGCGTCAGCTTGCTTTGCATAGGGCTGTGGCCTAATTACCTTTTTCCCCTTGTCTGGGTTTCACCTCTTCTTGTAATAGTCTCTTTGCAGATACTTTCCGGAGAATTTCACCTGTTTTCGGATACTGTTAAGGGCGACTGGGTTTTTGTTGTGTCGTCAGCTTTGGCAGCTCTAATATGCGGATGCTTTTGGGAAATGTGGAATTATTACAGCCTGGCCAAATGGGAATACAGTATTCCGTTTGTCCATGGATTCAAAATTTTCGAAATGCCGATTTTAGGGTACGCGGGCTATATCCCTTTTGGGCTTCAGTGCGCTGCAATCGGGAACATATTGGAAAATCTTTTTTTGCAAAATAAAGAGGCCACTTGATTATAACAAGTAGCCTCTTTATGTTTTACAGACTTGCTTGTAAGAGCGGTTATTTATCCTTTTTCTTTTTGCAAATCGCCATTGGATCGTCCATCAGTTTCAAGGTTTCATAACGCTCCATATACTCCTTTTCAAGGCGAACGGTCAGTTTTTTGGACTCTTCCGGAAATGTCTTTTGCAAAGAAGCATAACGCACCTCGCCTGCCAGAAATTCCTGGAGGCTTCCGTCAGGTTTTTTGGAGTCAAGGATAAAGGGATTTTTGCCCTGTGCCTTTAAAACAGGGTTGTAACGGTACAAAGGCCAGTATCCGGATTTTACCGCCAGTTTTTCCTCTTCCTGGCTTTTGCCCATACCCTTTTTAATTCCATGACTTATACAGGGCGCATAAGCCATAATCAGGGATGGACCATCGTAGCTTTCGGCTTCAATAAAAGCATTCATCATTTGTTTTTTATTTGCCCCCATAGCCACGCTCGCAACATATACATAGCCGTATGTCATGGCCATGCGGCCCATAGCCTTTTTGCATGTTTTCTTTCCTGATGCCGCAAACTTGGCAACCGAGCCGGTTGGGGTGGCCTTTGAAGACTGGCCTCCCGTATTTGAATAGACCTCTGTATCAAACACCATGATATTAATATCTTCCCCTGTGGCCATTACATGGTCAAGGCCGCCAAATGAGATGTCATATGCAGAGCCGTCTCCAAGAAAGATCCAGTATGACTTTTTTGTAAACAACAGGGACATACCGGCGATTTCACGCAAGACAGGGTTATCTTTGTAAGCAGGCAAAAGCGCTTTAAGCTGATCGCCATACTTTTTAGAGCCTTCAGTGTCTTTCATATTATTAAGCCATCCCTGCAAGGCATTCTTTATTTTCTTTGGGATATTGGTGTTGAGCGCTTCATGCATCAGGTCGGCCAGCTTTTTGCGCCGCTGCATTGTTGCCAGAAACATTCCATAAGTAAATTCCGCGGGATCTTCAAACAGAGAATTCCCCCAGGTGGGGCCAAAGCCGTCCTCGTTAACACAGTAAGGGATAGCCGGAGCGCTGCCGCCCCAAATCGAAGTACATCCGGTTGCGTTTCCAATGATCATTCGTTCTCCAAAGAGCTGTGTAAGGAGTTTGGCATACGGGGTCTCGCCGCATCCCGCGCAGGCGCCGGAGAACTCAAGCAACGGCTGGAAGAACTGGCTGCCTTTGATAGAATTTCTCTTAACCAGATTATCCCTTACAGGCAGATTGCTGACGAATTCATGAAACAATACCTGCTGCTCGGTCTGAGTTTCAATCGGCTTCATTACAAGGGCTGGTTTTTTTGCCGGGCAGATGTCTGCACAATTGCCGCATCCCAAACAATCAAGCGTGTTTACCTGTATGCGGAAATAATATCCTTTAAGCTCCTTGCCAACGGCCTTTATTGCTTTAAACCCTTTAGGGGCGTTGGTTAGGTCTTCATCTGTTAACAGGACCGGACGTATGGCTGCGTGGGGACAAACCATAGCACACTGGTTGCACTCTATGCAGTTGTTCATATCCCATTCCGGGACATTAATTGCCACTCCCCGTTTTTCATATTGTGTGGTTGCTACAGGGAAAATACCATCAGGAGTAAAAGCGCTGACAGGAAGTTTGTCTCCCTGCTGGGCCAACATGGGACGCATCACATTTTTAACAAAATCAGGTTCGTCTGCGGCGGCAACCGGTCTGTCAGAAGCATCAGCCCAGGATTTCGGATATTTGATTTCAATCAGATTGTCTATGGTCTTGTCCACTGCTTCGCAGTTCATATTGATGATTTTATCACCCTTTTTGCTAAACATCTTTTTAATCTGGTCTTTGAGATAGGAAATAGCATCTTCCACGGGAATAATATTTGCCAGTTTAAAAAACGCGGTCTGCATGATCATGTTGATCCTGCCGCCAAGACCTACTTCAGATGCGATTTTCACAGCATCGATATTATAAAATTTAAGCTTCTTTTTAGCAATTGTTCTGCGCATGTGAGCGGGAAGATTTTCTTCCATATCTTTAGCTGTCCAATGGGAGTTGAGGACAAATGTCCCGCCATCCTTGATTCCTTCCAGAACATCATACATATCAACATATTTGGATTTGTGGCAGGCAATGTAGTCGGCGGAATCTATCAGATATGTTGATTTGATAGACGTCTTGCCAAACCTGAGATGGGATATGGTGAGGCCGCCTGATTTTTTGGAATCATAGGCAAAATAAGCCTGGGCATACATATCTGTATTGTCGCCTATGATTTTAATGGCGCTCTTGTTTGCGCCTACAGTTCCATCCGCTCCAAGCCCCCAGAATTTACACTGCACTGTTCCTTCCGGGCCTACGTCGAATCCCTCTTCTACTTCAAGAGAGGTATGAGTAACGTCGTCAATAATGCCGACGGTAAAGTGATTTTTGGGGCCGGCCGAATTCATGTTGTCAAAGACAGCCTTAACCATGCCAGGATTAAACTCTTTGGACCCAAGACCATATCTTCCACCGACTATTACGGGCATTTCACCCCGTTCCATATAGGCCGTGCATACATCCTGATATAAAGGATCGCCCAGCGCACCCCTCTCTTTTGTCCTGTCAAGAACTGCAATACGATCAACAGTTGCAGGTATTGCGGCAAACAGATGCTCAGCCGAGAAAGGACGGTACAAACGTACCTTGACGAGGCCGACCCGTTCTCCTTTGTCAACCAGGTAATTGACAACCTCTTCGATGGTTTCACAGGAAGAACCCATGGAAATGATTATTCTTTCTGCATCAGGATCTCCTGCATAATCAAACAGCCGATATTTGCGACCTGTAAGGTTTTCGACCTTTTTCATACATTGACCGACAATGGCAGGGACCTTTTGATAATAGGGGTTTGCTACTTCTATCCCCTGGAAATAAATATCCGGATTCTGGGCGGTTCCCCTTAGTTCGGGTCTTTCAGGGCTTACGGCTCTGGAGCGAAACGCGTCAACAGCATCCCAATTCAATAACTTGGCCATGTCATCGTAGTCTATCATTTCGACTTTCTGAATTTCATGGGAGGTGCGAAACCCGTCGAAGAAATGGATAAAAGGAACAGATGCCTCAACTGCTGCAAGATGCGTTACCAGCCCCAGATCCATAACTTCCTGCACTGAAGCAGATGCCAGGAGGGAGAAACCTGTCTGTCGAACAGCCATGATATCCTGATGGTCTCCAAAGATGGAAAGAGCATGTCCTGCAATCGCGCGAGCCGAAACATGAAATACTGCCGGCAGCACTTCACCTGACATCTTATACATGTTGGGAATCATCAAAAGAAGACCCTGTGAAGCGGTAAAGGTTGTTGTAAGGGCTCCGGCAGCCAGATTGCCGTGCACGGCCGCGGCTGCTCCGGCTTCTGACTGAAGCTGCCGAACCAGCATGGTTTGTCCGAATATATTTTCAAGACCATTGGCTGCCCATTCATCACACATTTCTCCCATACCGGATGAAGGTGTAATTGGATAAATGGCGGCAGCATCACTCATGGCATATGCCACATATGCCGCAGCAGTGTTTCCGTCGATTGTTTTCATTTTTTTTGTCATAACGCTGCTCTCCTTATATTCTGAATCGAAAATCGAGTCACTCCCGCGAAGGCGGGAGTCCATAACAACCTGTAATTACTGAATTCCCGCTGGAGTTTATCCCGTGGATTCCCGCTTTCGCGGGAATGACACACGGGGCAGGAATGACGGTTAAGGGGTATGTTGGACTTTTTACAGGTGCATCAAATCTAATAAAAATTATATTTTATATTATATTAAACCTCATGTAAAGAAAAATATTTATTTAAAAACTGAATGGTATTTAGTGTTAAGAAGATTTTCAAAAAAATCATTGCCTTTGTCATCGATAATAATAAATGCCGGGAAATCCTTTACTGTAATCAACAATATTGATTCCATGCCCAGTTCAGGATAGGCTATAGTTTCAATGTCTGTAATACACTCTTTGCCCAGCCGTGCGGCAGGCCCGCCAATGGAGCCAAGGTAAAAACCACCGTATTTTTTACACGAATCTACAATCTCCCTGGAACGGTTTCCTTTAGCAAGCATTATCATGGATGCGCCGTATTTCTGGAAAACAGGCACGTAGGGATCCATGCGCCCGGCAGTCGTAGGGCCAAAGGAACCAGAAGGATATCCTGGCGGGGTTTTTGCCGGACCTGCATAATATATAATGTGGTCTTTGAAATAGCGCGGGAGGTCTTCGCCTCTGTCAAGGCGCTCTTTTAGCCTGGCATGAGCTATGTCTCTTGCCACAACAATTTTACCGTCTAACAAAAGAGGGGTTGCCACCGGGTATTTGCTCAAAATTGTCCTGATCTCATCCATAGGCTTATTCAAGTCTATTCGCACGGCATCCTCTTCGTCTATTTGCGGTTCCGGAAGATAGTTTACGGGATCGGTTTCAAGCCTTTCCAGGAAAATACCATCACGCGTAATTTTTGCCTTGATGTTCCTGTGGGCGCTGCAGCTTACACCAAGGGCTATTGGGCATGATGCTCCGTGCCGTGGGAGTCGCACGACTCTTATATCATGACAAAAATATTTTCCTCCGAATTGTGCGCCGATTCCAAGTTCGCGTGATATTTTCAGCAATTGCGCTTCAAGTTTCATGTCTCTAAAAGCATGCCCCCGTTCATTCCCTTTTTCGGGAAGTGTATCCAGATATCCGGCCGAGGCCAGTTTAACTGCCTTTAGATTTGTTTCAGCAGAGGTTCCTCCGACAACAAAAGCAAGATGATAAGGAGGGCATGCAGCGGTTCCAAGGGACTTCATTTTATTTTTCATAAAGCCGGCCAGCTTGTCAGGGGTCAATATCGCCTTTGTTTCCTGATAAAAGAAGGTTTTATTTGCAGATCCTCCTCCCTTTGCAATGAAAAGAAAATTATATTCATCCCCTTTTGCGGCATATAGTTCTATCTGGGCAGGAAGATTGCATCCTGTGTTTATTTCATCAAACATGGTTAATGGAGCTAACTGTGAATAACGCAGATTGTTTTTTGTATAGGCATTAAATATCCCCTTTGAAATAGCCTCCTTATCAGAAAAACCGGTCCAAACCTTTTGCCCCTTTTTGCCTATAACGACAGCGGTCCCGGTATCCTGGCACAGAGGAAACACCCCTTGTGCGGAAATAACCGCATTTCTTAACATCTCAAGGGCAACATATCTGTCGTTTTTAGAAGCTTCCGGGTCGTCAACAATCATAGCCAGCAGCTCAAGGTGAGACGGCCTGAGCAGGTGGGATACATCTTTGAATGCCTGTTCGGCAAGGAGAGTGAGCCCCTCGGGAGCAATTGTTATGATATCTGTTCCTTCAAATGATTTTATAGAAACATACTCCTTTGTTAGCGGACGATATTCCGTATCATCATCTCCCAAAGGAAACATTTCCTGATATGCGAATTCTACCATTGCAAATTTCTCCTAATTGTAACCGTTCACGGTGAACCGTGAACGGTTACAATTTTGATTTAAAAATTTATTTTGGCCCTTACCGTTTAAAGGCTTTGATAAATAAAAAGGGTGCGAAACTTGAGTAATGGAGTTTAACTTGATAATTATTACTGAATAAGTTAAATTGTGTCTATATAAAAATGACGGTTTCGTAAAAAGTCATAAAACCACTAACACCTGACACCTACCACTTACAACAAAGGATAATTATGTATGGCTAAAGCAATCTATTGGGCGGATCATTATGCCGACATCAAAAGAACCGGCCAGGAGGCTGTAAAACTGATCAGGCCCGGAAAAAGGGTTTTTATCGGATCATCATGCGGAGAGCCGCAGCATCTGGTTAGAGAGCTTTGTGAAGCATCAGGAAACTTTACAGATCTTGAGATAGTTCGCCTTATGACCTTGGAAAGCACCCCTTTAACCCTTATCGCAAACAAAACAAATTGCCGGAGCATGAATATTAGGTCTTTTTATCTTGGGTCTGCCGCAATTGATATCTTTGCAAGAAACATGCGATTTATTACTCCGATAAACCTTTCCGCTGTACCCTTTTTGTTTAAAAACAGACACCTTCCCATACATGTAGCCCTTATTCAGGTGTCTCCGCCGGATGATTTTGGATGGATGAGCCTTGGCATTTCCGTGGATGTAACACTTGCCGCAGCCATGTCCGCCGATCTTGTAATTGCCCAGGTAAACTACAAAATGCCAAGGGTGCTTGGCAGAAGCTTTATCCATGTTAATGATGTAGATATGGTTGTCGAATATGAAGAGGATCTTCTTACAATTGATGAGGCTAAAGAATCTGAATCTTCAAATCTTATCGGCAGGCAAATAGCGCGACTTATTGACGATGGCTCAACAATTGAAATCGGCATCGGCGCTACGCCGCAAGCAACCCTTTTAGCTTTGTCCGACAAAAACGATCTTGGAGTCCACACTCAATATCTAACCAACGGGATAATGGACCTTGTATCAAAGGGGGTTATTACAAACCGGAAAAAGGGATTTAATGAGGGAAAGCTTGTGGCAAGCAGCGCAATAGGAACAAGTTATCTTTACGAGTTTTTAGATGATAATCCCGCCATAGAATTTCATCCTTCAGATTATGTAAATGACCCAGGCATTATTTCCCGCCATTACAGGATGGTTTCCTTGAACATGGCAACGGCAGTAGATCTCACCGGACAGGTCGCAGCCGATACCATTTCTTACGATTATTTTTCAGGTGTTTCAGGTATGCTCGACTTTATAAGAGGAACGGCTCGATCTAAAGGGGGTAAGTCGATTCTTATGCTCCCTGCGACATCTATGCGCGGCAACAAGAGCCGGATTGTCCCCAGCCTGAGCGACATGGCCGTGGTAGTTCCCAGGGGTGATGTTCAATGTGTTGTTACCGAGTATGGCGTTGTTAACCTGTTCGGCAAAAGCCTCCAGGAAAGGGCTATGGCCATGATCAGCATTGCTCATCCTGATTTTCGCGACGAGCTGTTTTTTGAGGCCAAACAGATAGGTCTGTTAGGCGCAGAGCGCGAGCTTAAGGAATCCATTCACGGCGTTTATCCTCTTAATCTTGAAGAAATAATTAAAATCGAAAACAAACCAATAACCATCAGGCCCGCAAAACCGGTTGATGAAAGAAGGTTGCAGGAACACTTTTACAACCAGGAAAAGAGTGATATAATTTCGAGGTTTTTTCATGAGAAGACAAGCTTTGTGCGTGAAGAGGCTGAAGGCATGTCGCAGATAGATTATATTAAAGACCTTACCATTGTCGCAATTATCGGTGAATCCGGTTTTAGAAGGGTTATTGCAGTGGGAGAATATTTGCTTGACGAGGCAAAAAACGTGGCAGAGGTCGCCTTTTCCGTAAACAGGAACTATCAGGAAAAAGGGATAGGCAAAATCCTGATGCGAAAACTTTCCGAAGCTGCGCGTGAAAACGGAATTGCCGGCTTGATAGCCTATACTTCGCCGCAAAACCAGGCAATGATCAGGCTGTTTAAAAGCCTGCCTTACAAAATCAAAACCTTTTTTGACGGCGATGTTCTTACACTTAGCTGCAGATTCGATGAATTAAAGTAGAGAATTTAGGGATTTAGGAATTGAGGAATTGAGGAATTAAAATCAGTAGAATACCTTCAATCCCTAAATTCCTCAATTCCTAAATTCGCAATTCCTCAAATGGAGCAGGACATGATTAGCCACACTGTTTTATTTTTGCCTCACAATAAAAGTATAATCGTAAGGGACGGAGAAAACCTTATCCGTGCCGCTATGGAGGCAGGGGTTCATATAAATGCATCATGCGGAGGAGAGGGTGTATGCGGTAAGTGTCGCGTTATCATTGAGCAGGGAGATGTTGATGGAGGAATAACGGAAAAATTAAGCCGGGAAGAATGCGCGGCCGGATACCGGCAGGCATGTTTGAGTAATGTAAAGAGTGACATGGTTGTGCGCATACCTGTGGAATCGGATATTGATGCGGACGTGCTTAATATGCAGAGCACTCCAAGACGAGTCACCCGTATCATGGAAATGGATTTTGAACAGTTAAGGCAAAACGGCCGTTTCCTGCCCCCTGTTGAAAAGAGGTATATTAAACTACCAGAGCCTTCTGCAAAAGACAACCTGCCTGATGTTACAAGACTTGTTAATTACCTGAAACTGAATTTCAACGAGCGTCGTCTTGTCGTTGATCTGCCGGTTATCCGTAAAATCCCGGGTGTTTTCAGGAAAAATAATTTTAAAATAACCGTTACACTTGCCCGTCCTGTCCAGGCCGGCGGAAAGACCCATGTCGTCAATGTCCAGTCAGGCGATACGAGCGACAAACGCTATGGAATTGCCATGGATATAGGCACTACAACTATCTATGGCCGGTTGATAGATCTAAGCACAGGCAAAATTATGGCCGATTACGGTGATTTTAACAAACAGATAGGTTTTGGGGAAGACGTGATCACCAGGCTGATATATGCGGAAAAACCAGGTGGGCTTGAAAAGCTTCATGAAGTTAGTTTAGAGACCACCAACAACATTCTGCGCAAGATAATTAATGATGCCGGAATTGACCCAGAACAGATTTTACTCGTTACATTGGCAGGCAACACAACAATGACTCAGCTTATGCTGAAGGTTGACCCAAAATACATTAGACGTTCGCCATATGTGCCTGCTTCGGCGTTGTATCCGCCGATCAAGGCGGTTGATCTGGGCATGGCATTGGGCGAGCATGTTACAACATTGATATATCCTGAGATATCAAGTTATGTGGGCGGCGATATTGTCGCCGGCATAATGGCATCAGGAATGTATTGTTCTGAGGAGCTTACCCTGTATATGGATATCGGCACAAATGCCGAAATTGTGATCGGCAACAGGGAGTGGCTTGCATGTGCGGCATGTTCTGCAGGCCCGGCTTTTGAAGGTGGCGGCATAAAATTCGGAATGCGCGCTACAAAAGGAGCGATTGAAGATTTTTCCATAGACCCTCTTACGCTTGAGCCGATGAATATAACCATAGGAAATGTCCGGCCAAAAGGAATATGCGGCAGCGGCCTTATCAATATTGTGGCTACAATGTTTGAGCTAAGTATTATTGACAACCTCGGCAAGTTCAATCGCAGTCTTCATACAGACCGTATCCGGCAAAATGATGGCGTATATGAATACGTGCTTGCAAGAGCGGATGTTACACACATAGACAGGGATATCGTTATTACCGAACCTGATATCGATAATCTTATCAGGGCAAAGGGAGCTATGTTCAGCGGTTGCATGACCCTTCTTGAGGAGGTCGGTCTCGACATTCACAATATAGACCGTATTATTCTGGCAGGTGGGTTTGGAAGTTATGTGGACCTGGAAAAGGCGATGACAATCGGTCTGCTGCCTGAAATAGATCCTGACAAGGTTGTTTTTATCGGCAATGGATCACTTGCCGGCGCAACAATGGCTTGTCTGGCAAACCATATAAGGAAAGATGTGGTAGAGATAACCAGGAAGATGACAAACTTTGAACTGTCGGAAACAGCATCATATATGAATAATTATATGGCCTCCCTGTTTTTGCCGCATACAGACATGAATAAATTCCCAAGACTCAAAGCCCGTATCGAAGATAGGAAGGGATTAAGGAATTGAAATCAAAAGCCCTTGAAATAAACTTGGAATGCTATCGTGTTGATGTTACCATAGAGGACAAATATGCAATCTTTCAGGAAGTAATGTCCAAGTATTATGGACTCAGGGACGGTTTGAATACCTTTTTGAAGGAGCTTTCTCATCCGTATAGAAACTGGGAATTTATTGTCCGGGAAGCAAGAAATTATTCCCTGAATTATTTCCATCTTCTTAAAAACCATCCCAGAGGGCCTGATGCAGCAGCCATCTTTGTAAATATCTTTAACAATGCCATTTTATCTGAAAGCAAAGTTGAAGTCAGGGCCGATGCTGCCGACAATCTTCTTCTTTTCCTGCAAAAAATCATAAAAGATTCCGGCCAAGATCTCAAAAGGTTCATGCCTGTAATCGATAGCTCCTTTGATACCATCAGAAATTACAGGAAAGATAGTTTCTTTCTGTTTGTTAAAAGCTTCTATCAGATAAAAAGACTGGCAAAAGCGATTTTAAATCATACCCATAAGCTCACAAGCGCAGATTACCAGGCAATCAACCTGCTTTTGTTAAAATATTTCAAGCATACATATTCTTACTGGCTAAGTGAGGAAGATCCGCTTGACTGGTTTAAAAACGAGGCCGGCGATATTAATGGCCAGGAACAGTTTGACGAAATTTTTAAATATATATCTCATAAACAAATTAACAAATGGCAGTCCATTCTAACAGGTCTAACAGGGACAGGCAAAATCGCCCTGCAAAAGGGTATCGACTCTAAAAAAGTCCTGCAAAAGCTTGTAGAAATGCCTGCATACAGCCAGATTGTTGAAATATACAAGGAGATCCCACAAAGACTGGTTGAAGCGGGCGCGAAAAACGGCAAAGGCAACCTGTGGAAACTTATATTTCTTTTCCATACCATGAAGACACCCGGGCTCTCAATCGTTTACGAAGAAGCTTTAAGAGATATTAACAGAACCCTTTCCTGGCTTATAGAGCATGAAAAAGGCTGGAATATCCGCAAACTGATACAGAAAACCTTTTCCATATTAAGAGGGCAAACCGATAAGTTTCCCTCCACTATTTTAAACTGCGTCCTTAATATGGGCAAGGGAATATACAAAACAGATCAAATCGACCTTGTGAATTTTTTTATTGATCACGTAGTTGGCCTTGGTTTTCAGTCACCAATGATAAAAGGGGTCGGAAGCGACTGGCAAATAGAGGTCAACAGCACACACATACAAAATATAAGGACATGGCTGGAGCTTATTGAGCTTAACCCCAAATGGTCGACAAGGCTCCTTTCCCACCTTACGGTTCATCTATCTCTGTGCGGTGTTTTTATCAAGGATACCGACCTGTTTCCCCGTGATATCACACGATTTTTAAACAGCGATATCGGCCCTGTATATAATCTTGTCAAACAGCTCACAAGGCTCTTTCCTGTATATTTTAATGATATAGGCGCTGAAGGAATGCTGAGGGATATATCAACACAGCTCGATGAATTAACACACCGAAAGGATGTTCTTATACATTTTCTGCGAAAACATAGTCATGTTGAAAGCAGCAACCGGATGATCGGCTTTATGGAAGCGGTTATTAATTTCTGGCAAACCAGAGACAAAGAGCTTCTCAAACCTTTTATCCCGCCCGGTATTTTTGATCAAATCGATATTCGCGGCCCTTATATCGATGGCGTTCACAGGGTAATGTTACACCTTAAAGCAAAGAAGCTATATTTACCGGTCGACCTTATTGCTTTAAATGAAAAAGAATTACAAGGCCATCTATCAGATATTTCAAAGGTATCTGAAAAAGATATTAACCGGGTGAAATTGGCCATATCCTTTTACAAACTTTTACATCAAAAATACGATCTTACCTTCGGCTTAAAATCAGACAGCGAAATCGAGCATTATCTTTCGCAGTTTAAAATCGATGCATTTCCGGATATAGAGGCGCTTAAAAAAGCTCTTATCGAACCTGATTTACAGAAAAGGCTTTGCATGCTGCTTGATTACCTTGAGCTGCTCAAAAAAATCATAATTTCTTCAAAATCGTATGAGGTTAGGGAAGATATTTATAAGAAAAGACATTTTGCTGTTGATATACCGTCTATGTATGGGTTTTACCACGAAAGAAAATTTGATGCGCTTGGGCTTACCTTCAGGATAGAATCGATAGTCAATGTTCTGTTTGAGGAATTTATTGAAAGCATTGATCTTAGCATTATCACCAGGGCCACTTTTTATCAGATTTACGACCGGTTAATATTGTTTAACAGGGCATTGCAGTTAAACGGAATTTCATCAATCGAAATGGAGCGTCAACTCGATCTTTTAGCCCATCTGCTCGAGGTAAGGGGTTTTACCTTTACCCAGTATGTAGATATATTTAAAGGTGTTACACTTGCTGTAAAAAATATAATTAATGACTATTTTCACAATATCCACGAACAGAACCTGGCCGTAATACTGACTCAAACCCCTGTTGACCGTATTTTAGAAAAATATCTTCCCGGCGAGGGTATGATTGACTCTGAAGAGATGGCGCACAGGGTGTCAGAAATCTTCTTCCGCGACAGGCTGGCGCTGTCATTAGGGCTTCAGCAGTTAGACCTGTTTTTAGGTAAAATACTGAATACACTTTTTCACCAGTCGGACAAACTGCCTAAAGATAAGCTCCACCAGCTTCTCAATTATGATCCTCAACGGGCTTTGTGCCCTTTTGAGCCGGTAAACAAAAAGGTTTTTGGGTTGATATATCTGGGCAACAAAGGGTTTAACATAATTAAGCTGAAAAATTACGGTTTGCCGGTGCCGCCGGGTTTTATTATTACTACGGAGGTATTTCGTTCAAGAGAGGTTATCGACAATTTTCCTCCGGCACGGGAGTATTTCAGGAAACAGATTTACAGCCAGATATCCGACCTGGAAAAGGTTACGGAAAAAGTGTTTGGAGACCCGAAAAATCCTTTGCTCATTTCTGTTAGAAGCGGGGGGGCCGTTTCACAGCCGGGAATGATGTATACTTTCCTTAATGTCGGATTAAATGAGGAGATTGCCGCCGGGATTGCCTCACAAACCGGCAATAGTTGGTTTGCCTGGGATAATTATCGCAGGTTTCTCCAGTGTTGCGGCATGTCATCCGATCTTGGGAGGAATGATTTTGACGCAATTATTAACGAGTTCAAGCAACGCCTGAGCATTCCTTATAAAAGAGAGTTTCCCGGCCAAGAGATGAGAAAAGTGGCGCTGGCTTATAAAGATATGATAAGGGATGCTGGAATTGATATTATAGAAGATCCATTCGAACAACTGTATCTGGCAGTAAAAAGCGTCCTTGGGTCCTGGGAATCATCGAAAGCCAAAGCTTACCGTAAAATTATGGGCATATCGGATGACTGGGGGACGGCCGTTACTGTTCAGGAAATGGTTTTCGGCAATCTTGGCCAACAGGCGGGTTCAGGAGTCTTTTTTACCCATAATCCGAGATGGTCGGGGGATATCCTGGGGTTGTGGGGCGACTTTACACTCGGAAATCAGGGTGAAGATGTGGTTTCAGGGCTTGTCAATACCATGCCGATTTCAATCAATCAGCAGGATGTTGAAATGAGGCAGACCGACATAACCCTTGAGTCACATTTTCCGCTTATTTTCAAGGCATTAAAAGATTGGTCGAGCGAATTAGTCTATAAAAAAGGTTGGAGCCCGCAGGAAATCGAGTTTACATTTGAGAGCCCTTCAATAAAGGATCTGTATCTGCTCCAGGCCAGAGATATGACTATGAGAGAGAGGAAAAAGGTTCTGACCTTTGATCCCGGGAAAATATCAGAGGACAAATATTTAGGACACGGTATCGGAGTCAGCGGCGGGGCAATGAGCGGCCGGGTGGTTTTCAGCCTGGATGAAATCGATAAGTGGAGAAAGCTGGAGCCGAAAACTTCTTTAATCCTTCTCAGGGCAGATACTGTTCCAGATGATATTCAGGAAATATATGCCTCCGACGGCCTGCTTACCGCGCGTGGAGGGTTAACATCCCACGCCGCTGTCGTGGCCCATCGGCTCGGCAAAACATGTGTGGTTGGATGCGTGGATCTTGTCTGTAATGAAAAGAAAAAAAACTGCCTGTTTAACAAGATATCATTAACAACCGGTGATTATATAAGCATTGACGGTCGTGAAGGCTCTGTTTATCATGATTTTATTGATATCAAAGAAAGTTGATAGCGTCGTGAAAAGCCAAAAACATACGCTTTGGAGTGCTGGTTAAAAAAGACAGATAAATCATTTCGCTTGAAAAATTGAATTTGGCTCCTTTACCGCCTTGACTTTGATAGAAATCAAGGGCGCGAAACTTGAGTAAATTAATTCAACATTTAAAATTTAAAATTAGAGCGAAGCGTTAAGGGGGAATGCCATGGATAATGATAAAGGGTTAAAGCTTGGGATAAACGGTTTTGGCAGAATCGGAAAGCTTACCTTATGGCACAATATCGGGCGAAAATATTTTAATGAAATTGTTATAAATGTTGGTCGCAAGATCGGCACATCCCTTGATGATATTGCGCATTATGCGGAAAGGGATTCAACTTACGGCTTATTGCATGCATACCTGTACGGTTATAAAGCCAAACCTTTTATTGAAAAGCTGGATGAAAAAAGCGGCTGTATGACAATTGACGGGATAAAGGTAAGGTTTTTAAAAACTGCCAGAAATCCGGGCGAAATAAACTGGAGAGAACACGGCGTAAAGCTGGTGGTAGATACTACCGGACGGTTTCTTGATCCGACTCTTCCGCCGGAACATCCCAAAGGATCGGTGCGCGGACATATTGGCTCAGGAGCGGAAAGGGTGATTGTATCCGCCCCTTTTAAGATCAGGGATAAAGGACTTGCCATGCCTGAGGATGCAGTAACGACCGTAATGGGTATAAATGATAACGACTATGACCCAAGGCGCCATAACATTGTATCAAATGCATCCTGCACTACTACATGCCTTGCCCATATGATAAAACCTCTTCTCAATTATTTCGGCGCAGGCAAGATACTCTCAGCCTCCATGGCTACGGTACATGCGGCCACCGGTTCACAGCAGGTCCTTGACAGGCTGCCGAAAACAGGAGCAATTGATCTGAGAAAAAACAGAAGTGTAATGAATAACATTATCCTTACCACAACCGGCGCCGCCAATACACTCAGACTCGTTATACCTGAAATGGAACATATAGGATTCATTGCGGAATCGGTTAGAATCCCCACCAACACAGGCTCCCTCATTATTCTTGTTCTTAATCTCCAGGAGGAATTGTCCGGAGAATCGATAAGGAGGGAATTAATCAACAATATATACATGCAGGCTGCATCGGATGACCCAAGAGGATATCTCTATTATACGGATAAGCAGAATGTTTCCGAGGATATAATCGGCATGCCTCTGGTTGCGGCGGTTATTGAAGGCCATGAGACACATACCCGCACGGCAAATGTGACAATAGATCTAAAAAATGCGCCTGAGCTGGAAAAAGATATCATATCTTCGCTAAAAAACACGGTCGTCAAGATACCGGTAACTCAGGCCGTTATATATGGATGGTACGACAATGAAATGGCCAGCTATGTCAACCTGCTGGGAGACAGGATAGTTTCAATAGCTGAGAATATGTAACTTTGCTCTAATGCAACATTGTAAAATTACCACCTTAACTTGCAATTTGACTTAGTCCTGCACATCTTTCGAGGTATAATGTTGACATTGCCCCATATTTATGCCATTAGGTGGCTAAAACAATGGGCAATAATATGAAAAGGTTTTCAGAACAATATCTGGTCCAATGGATCAAAACGCGGCGAAGAAAGCCTCTCATCCTCCGTGGTGCGCGGCAAGTTGGAAAGTCTACGCTTGTAAGACAGTTTGCCAACCAACAGAATTTGTTGTTGAATGAAATAAATCTTGAACGACATCTTGAGTTGGACAAGGTCTTTGCGACGCTCGATATAGCCGTAATCCGCGGAGAATTGGAAGCTCTGGTGGGTCGCTCGATCACAAAACAGGGATCTCTCCTTTTTCTGGACGAAATCCAGGCAACACCGTCAGCGATCCAGGCGCTCCGATATCTCTATGAAGACCTTCCGGATATACCGGTCATTGCGGCAGGGTCTCTACTGGAGTTCACTCTTGCCGATCACAGTTTCTCCATGCCGGTAGGACGTATCGAGTACCATCACCTCGGCCCGATGACATTCCGGGAATTCCTGCAGGCCATCGAACCGGCTTTATGTCGTTATCTTGATGACTTGGACTTTGACTCCATACTGCCGGAGTCCGCTCACCGAAAGTTGCTGATGCGCCAGCGACAATACATGTTCGTGGGGGGTATGCCGGAGGCGGTGCTGATGTTCCATGAAAGTGCCTCGCTAAAGGAAGCGGCTGCCGTACACCGCCGCATCGTCAGCACCTATGAGGACGATTTCGCCAAGTATGCCCGTCACCACGAGTTGGTGCTTCTCCAGCGCATATTTCACCTAATTCCCAGCCAGGTAGGGCAGAAGGTCAAATACGTAAACTTCTCAAGGGAAGATCGCTCCCGTGACGTAAAGGCCGCCATCGAGTTGCTTGCGAAAGCCCGCGTCTGCACTCGTGTTTTCGCCAGTCACTGCTCCGGCATTCCGCTCTATGCCGACATCAATGAGTTTGCCTACAAACTCCTGTTTCTGGATGTGGGACTTATGAATCATGTGTGCGGTCTGGATTGGCCGACATTGAGGAGAATGAACGATGTGCAATTGATTAATGAAGGCGCTGTGGCCGAACAGTTTATCGGACAACATCTGGCCTACGCCAGCAAGGGCGCAGATCCTCCCAGACTGGTCTACTGGTTGCGAGAAGGACGTAAGACAAACGCCGAGGTTGACTACGTGATTTCCAGTGGCCCTAATATTTTTCCTGTTGAGGTCAAAGCGGGACGGAGCGGGACGTTGCGCTCTCTGCACCAATTCGTGGCATGCGGAAAATCGCTAAAGGCCGTTCGGCTTGACATGAACCAGCCCAGTCGTCAGCAAGTCACCTATCAAGTGCCGACTGCCGGTAAACACCAAAAAACGTTCTTTGAACTTCTTTCCTTACCACTGTATGGTGTTGGAGAATTAAAGCGGTTGCTGGACCAGGAATGAAATTGTGGTAAATGTTGGTCGTCAAGATACCGGTAACTCAGGCTGTTATATACGGATGGTACGACAATGAAATGGCCAGCTATGTCAACCTGCTGGGAGACAGGATTGTTTCAATAGCTGAGAATATGTGACTTTTTTTCGTTTTGTGAAAAGCCCTTGACATATTAAGCAATTCCAATTATTGATAATCAATAATTGGATATTAATAAAATGGAGTGATATGGCTAACCCATTCACATTGCAGGTTATTCCCCCTTTTTTTCCTTTTTGCAACCGTATAATCGAGCTTGAACAACTGTGTTCTCATGCATGCAATAAAGCTAATGTTGTTTTATTTTCGCCCCGACGCTACGGCAAAACTTCACTTATAAGAAGACTCCAGGCTGACCTGTCTGACAAGGGTTTTTTTACGTTTTATATCGATTTTTTTATGGCGACTTCTGAAAATGAAATCGCCCGGCGTATTTCCCAAAGTATATATTCTGTCTTGCATAAGCGCGAATCTCTTTTGAACAAAGGCGTTCGTTTTCTAAAAACATTTAAGACCTTCCGCCCTGTTTTTAAACCTTCCCCTGAAAGCGGTTTTTCCTTTTCTGTTGAGCCTGTTTCATCAGTTATGCCAGGTATCGACCTTATTGATAATGTCATGGAAGAACTGGGAATATTTATTCGCAATGAATCGATAAAGGCCCATATTGTTTTTGATGAATTCCAGGAAATCAGCGAACTGAAAAAATCATCCATAGAAGGGGTGCTGAGAAGACACATCCAGGAGCAACAGGCATCCTATTTTTTTGTGGGCAGCCGCCGGAGAATTCTTCTCGATATGTTCAACAGAAAAAACCGGCCATTTTATCAAAGCGCAATAATGTATCCCTTAAAACCTCTACCTGATAAGGAACTTGTTTCATTTCTGGTTGAAAGATTTAAGGATAGCGGGAAAAGTTGTTCCATTCGTGTCGCTGAAAAAATTTCGGAAAAGGTTATGCAGTATCCTTACTATGCACAGGCCCTGGCATATAACATATTCGAAATTTCTGAAGATATTGTTTCGGACAATGATATCCAGGCCGGTTTTAATAACTTGCTGGCTTCGGAGAGATACGGCTACGAGGCTGTAGTTCAAGGGCTGACAGGGTCCCAAATCGCCCTGTTGAAAGCGCTTGCCGTTGATCCTGTTTCAAAAATCCTTTCTGCTGAATACATGAAGCAACACAGGCTCTCTGCCGGCGGAATTCAATACGCACGCAACAAACTGGAAAAACTGGATTTAATAGAGAAACACAATAATATCTGGAAAATAGTCGATCCGGTTTTCGGCTGCTGGCTGGCCGGGTATTGAGATGGCCAGCTATGTCAACCTGCTGGGAGACAGGATTGTTACAATAGCTGAAAATATGTGACTTTGCTTTAAGCTAAATTAAGCAAAAAATCGCTTAAAAGGCGTGTCAATAGGGTGGCTGATAGGGTAAGCAAGAGTCAAGAGCGGACTTGACCCCATTCTTTTTCTGACAAAAGGAAAAAAATAATTGGTCGTGGAAATCTATGTGCCGCTAAATAATACCTTAAACCTAGGAAGGACGAGTTGAAATCAATGTTTGAAACACTTCAGAAGCTCTTTCAATGGTTACCTACCTTGCCCGTGGAAGCCAAGATACCAATTACTATCGCTATGGTAAGTGTAGCTGCCTTTTTTGTCGTTATGCTATGGTATCCAACCTCTGCAATCGTTTCGGAAGTTTCGCCGCAACAAATCAGAGAAATGCTCAACGAGCTATCTAATATTCAGCAGAACTGGGATTCACGGTGGCGGGATGTGGAACCATTGGCTGAACGAGCAAGGGCGTCCTTCGAGAAACGGTTTCCTAAACAAGCCGCAAAGATCGAAGAAGCTCAAAAGACCTACAAAAGCGTTTCTGACGTGGCAAGGGTCCTTAAAATTCAACTTCAGATCGTAAACGACCATCTTCAAAAGTAAACACATTAAAAGGAGGAAATGACATGTACTCACTTAAGACGGCGGCAATTGCTTTTCTGATCACAGGTGTTTTTCTTGGGAAGGCGTACGCCCAACATCCAATTACGGTAACCATTAATAGCATTTCTCGTGATCATCAGATTGTCGGGAATGTAATTGGATTGACTGAAACTGCCAGGAAGAATCATAAAATGGTAGTGTTCGTCAAGACCGATAAGTGGTATATCCATCCATACGCTCAGGGTGGTGATGGTAAGTCATGGGCGGCAATTGCACCTGATGGATCATGGAAGATTTCAACCGTAAAGCGCGATTTTCCTGCCTCATCGACCGCCGCACTGGTGGTAACAATGGGGAGTAAAGTACCCTCACCTATTAAAGACCTGAACAGTATTCCCCACATAGCAATATTCGTAAAGGAACTTGAAGGGACATCGGACTTTAACAAACTATAACATCACCCAACAATCACATCCAGACGGAGAATGCGGGACCCTTGGGGGTGTAACCATTTGGTGTTTTAATATATAACGTCCATAAATAAGTAAGTAAATCATGCTTAAAAGATAGTTGAACGAAGCCGCTACGCGGCAGAAAAACAATCAAAAATAGTGTATAACTCCTATACGTGTCCAATTCCGGGCACTTATAAAAAAGGAGTATACATTATGAAGTCTACAGAAGCAAATCGATTTAAGAAACTCTA
>JACKQG010001822.1_pt1 | contig 28860 bp, 25 predicted proteins | sample 8237621 | NCBI WGS metagenome assembly JACKQG01 (sample SAMN15677084, study PRJNA649215) | marine metagenome | biome: marine; feature: Black Sea; material: saline water; isolation source: suspended particulate matter (SPM) from the Black Sea western gyre | collected 2013-06-09/2013-06-10 | depth... | reverse complement strand
GCCATGTCTTCCCCGACGGACCCCAGCCCACCGGCGACCGCTACTGCATCAACTCGGCCTGCATCACCCTCGAGCCCGACGCAGACGAAGCCTGAGGCTGATCAGCGAACGGCCACCCTTAGCCCCCGTGCCTCGCCAGCAGGCGCAGGCGCAGCAGGTTCAGCACCGAGATCACCGTGAACTGGCGTGTCCTGACCCGGTCGAAGGGGAACAGCACCTTCACCGCCTCGACCTCGCCGTCAACGCATGTGGCCATCCAGACCGTCCCGGGCTCCTGCCCGTCCTGGGAGTCGGGACCGGCCACACCGGTGACCGCCACCGAGACGTCGGCACCCAACACCCGGCAAACACCCGAGGCCATGGCGACAACCGCCTCCTCGCTGACCACCGGCCCCTCGGGCACACCCAGCAGGTCCCTCTTCACGTCACCGGCATAGGCGACCACCGAACCGCGAAAGGCGCGACTGGAACCGGGCACATCGGTCAGGCGGGACCCGATCAGACCCCCGGTCAGCGACTCCGCCGTGGCAAGGGTGAGGCCCTGGGCAACGAGCTCATCAAGCACCACGGACTCCATGTTGGCGCCGTCCATGCCGAACACGATTGGGCCGATGATTTCACGAACCCTGGCCTCTTCATCTTCGAGGATGGCCTCAACCTCGGCTGAGGTTGCGGCCTTGGCCGTGATGCGCACCTTCAGGCCCTCCATGCCGCTGGCCAGGAACGCCAGCGTTGGGCCACCCTCGACGTCGAGGCGGTCGATCTCTTCAGCGAGCAGCTCAGCCAGGCCGGACTCGGACTGGCCCCAGGTGCGCAGCGTCCGCGAGCCGATCACCGACACCGAACCAGCCCGGCGGCGAAGGTCGGGAAGGATCGTGCCCTCCAACATCTCCTTCATCTCCCACGGAACCCCCGGAACCGTGTAGAGCACCTTGTCGCCAACGGGACAGATCAGGCCCGGTGCGGTTCCCGGCAGTTCCGCCATGGCGGTGGCGCCAACGGGCACGTCAGCCTGACGCAGGTTGTTGGCCGGCATCTTCCGGCCACGGCCGGAGAACCTGGCTTCAATTCGGTCAACCAACGCCTGGTCGCGCTCCATCGGCACACCCATCAGCTCCGCCACAACCTCGCGGGTTATGTCATCCTGGGTGGGACCCAGCCCACCTGTCACGATCACGGCATCCGCCCGATTCAGTGCCTCCCGGAACGCTGCCAGCATGCGCTCACGGTTGTCGCCCACCGCCGCGTGGCGGTGGCAGTCGATTCCCGACAGGGCCAACTGCTCGCCAATCCAAGCCGAGTTGGTGTCGACGATCTGCCCGAGCAGCAGCTCAGTGCCGACCGCCACGATCTCACACAGCACGACGCCTATCCGCCCCTACGAGCCAGTTCTGCTGGTAGCGCGGCTGCCATCCAGCAGGTACTGGGCACCGGTCACGAGCGTGAACCCAACGGCTACCCAGAGCACCGCATCGACAAGAAGGTCGGCACCCTCGAGTGGCGGGAACACCGCCAACATGAGCGCCAGGCCCTGAATGCTCGTCTTCCACTTGGCCGATCGACGCGCTGGGACCGCCAGGCCGCGTCGCACGTACCAGAGCCTGTAGAACGTGATCACGACCTCACGCACCGTCAACAACACAACGGGAAGCACGGTGTAGCGCTCCACCGCCACGAGGCTGATCGCCACCCCGATCACGACCACCTTGTCGGCCAACGGGTCAAGGAATGCCCCCCACCGGCTGACCGTGCCCCGTCGACGGGCCAGAACGCCGTCAAAGAAGTCAGAGGCGCCAAGCAGTCCGCCCAACAGGAACCCACCCCAGGAGGTCCCACCGCTGTCCTCGGCTGCCAGCACCATCCCGAATAGCACCGGGGCAAACACCAGCCGTGCCAACGTGACGAGGTTGGCAGGGCTAACCACCGTGCCAAGGTGACGTGTGACCCTCATGAGGCCACCAGATCAGGACCGATCGCGCCGGTCACCGTGAGGGAGGCGAACTCCCCCACAGGAAGCTCCCGGGGCACGTGCACCACACCGTCAATCTCAGGGGCCTCACGGTGGGTGCGTCCCACACCGGGCTCATCGACCAGCACGATGACCTCGCTGTCGATGAGGGCGTCACGACGCCCCGCCGTGATTGCGTCCTGCAACTCGCCCAGCTCACGCATGCGCTCGGCCAATAGGTCCGGGGCGACCCTGTCGGGCAGGCCGGCTGCGTGGGTTCCGGCCTCCTCGCTGAAAGCAAAAAAACCGCACCAGTCAAGGCCGACGTCGCCGACGAACGCCAGCAACTCATCGTGGTCCTCTTCGGTCTCACCGGGATAGCCCACTATGAAGTTGGATCGAAAGGCGGCGTTCGCATCAAGGTTCCTGATGTGGTCGATCCTTTCACGGAAACGCCCGCCGTCGCCCCACCTACGCATGTTCCTGAGAAGCGACCGGGAAACGTGCTGCAGCGAGAGGTCGAAATACGGGACACCGGTCGCCAGCACGGCGTCGACAAGGCCGTTGGTCAGGTCCGACGGGTAGAGGTACAACAGGCGAACCCGGTCGACACGATCAGCCACGGCCTCCACCAACGGAATGACCGCCCGCTCGCCGACACCCTGGTCGCGCCCGTAGGAGGCCAGATCCTGGGCAACAAGGACCACCTCGCGAACCCCGAGGGCATCCACCTCGGTGAGGATCGACTCGATCCGACGGCTGCGTTGTGGACCCCTAAAGGTCGGGATGGCACAGAACCCACACGACCTGTCACAGCCCTCGGCGATCTTCACATACGCCCATGGTCGCGGGCTGACAGGACGGGGAAGGTTCAACAGGTCAAGGACCGGCACGGGATCGGCCTCCGGACGGCGCCCCAGCGTCACCGGCACCCCAAACCCGGCAACAGAGTCGACCTCGGGCAGCGTGTCGGCCAACTCGTCGCCATAGCGCTCGGCCATGCAGCCGGTCACGACCAGACGTGCCTCATCCCGCCGTTCATCGGCAAGGGCCAGAACCGTGTCGATCGACTCCTGCCTGGCCTCTTCGATGAACGCACAGGTGTTCACAACAATCAGGTCGGCGTCACCGGGACTATCGGTCGCCGTCATGCCGTCGGCCGTCAGCGTTCCGACCAACTTGTCGGAATCGACCTGATTCTTGGGACACCCCAGGGTCACCAGGTGGTAGCGCTTCTCAGACATACCCGGGCAAGGCTACGGGAGGCGGAAGCCGGCCGACTGCCCCTTCAGGCCTCAGGTGACTCCCAGTCCCCTCGCCATGAACACGATCACCCCCGCATAGGCGCCGAGAAGCACGACTCCCTCGATTCTGCCAACCCTGCGGCTCGTCGACATCATGATCAGAACCGCAACCGCCACGGCCACCATCATGATCACCCCCCATGTCTGGAGCCTGATGTCGGTCACGACGCCGGGACCAGCCAGGAACAGGGAAGCGCCCACCGCAAGGCTGTTGAACAGGTTGGAACCCATGAGGTTGCCGATTATGAGGCCCGTCTCTCTCCGTCGTGCAGCCGCACCGGCCGTCACCAACTCGGGCAGGGAGGTGCCGACGGCGACCATCGTGAAGCCCACGAAGCCACCCGACCAGCCCATGTCCTCAGCAATGCCCTTGGCTGCCTCAACGACGACCCAGGCCCCACCTACCGTCCCGACCAGGCCGCCAACCAGAGGCAGCCACGCAACAACAGGCCCGACCTGACCGAACGGTTCCTCCTCGGCGAGGTGTCCACCCATGCGCACAACCATGTAGAGGGCCACGACTAGCAGCACGGCCAGAACCGCTCCCTCAGCCCTAGTCACCTCACCCTGGACGAAGATTGCGAAGCAGACGACTGCTCCACACGACAGCACCCCCTGACGCAACAGCCCCCTGCCGATCACCACCGGATGGATCAGGGCAGTCGCCCCCAGAACGAGGGTCAGGTTGGCGGCATTGGAGCCGACCACGTTGCCGATCCCGAGGTCCACCTCGCCGCTGAAGGCCGCAATGGTGGACACGACCATCTCCGGGGCACTGGTACCGAACCCGATAACCAGCGCACCGACCACAACAGTAGAGACGTTCATGCGGGCCGCCAGGCCCACCGCTCCGGCCACGAACTGGTCGGCGGCCACGGTCAGCACTGCCAACCCGACGATCAGGGCAACCAGGTCGACGATCACGCCAGCGAGACTACCGGCGCGCGGAAGCGGCCTATAGCCCCTGCTCGTTCAGGTTCTCGAGGCCCTCTTTCCCAACCAGCACCTCGCGGGCCTTCGAACCCGTCGACGGCCCCACAACCCCGGCCTCCTCCAACTGGTCCATGAGCCTGCCGGCCCGGGCGAACCCGACACGCAGCTTCCTCTGGAGCATTGAGGTGGACCCCAACTGGCTGGCCACCACCAACTCGCGGGCCTGCTGGAACAGGTCGTCTTCGTCTCCGGTATCTCCGACCGGTGAGCGGTGCGAATCATCGGTGATCGATCCGGACGGCGAATCCAGGATCGGGAGCTCCGAGGTGACCGGAGGATCATCGTCGCCCTCGAGAATGTCGTCGACCTGTCGGGTCCATACCGAGACAACCTGCCTCACCTCGCCCTCGCTCACCCACGCACCCTGGATTCGCTGCGGGGTGTTGGAGCTGGGTCCCAGAAGCAACATGTCGCCCTGACCCACCAGGCGCTCGGCGCCCGGCTGATCGAGGATCACCCTGCTGTCAGCCAGGCTCGACACGGCAAACGCCAGGCGAGCGGGAATGTTGGCCTTGATGACCCCTGTGATCACGTTCACCGAGGGTCGCTGGGTTGCAACCACCAGGTGGATGCCTACAGCCCTCGCCATCTGGGCAAGGCGGCAGATCGAGTCCTCGACATCGCGTGCGGCCACCATCATCAGGTCTGACAACTCGTCGACGACTATCAAGATGAAGGGAAGCCTCTGGTAGGCAAGCGGCTCACCGTCGTCATCGGTGACCCCGAGAGGGGCCTTCAGCTCGCCACGGTCGTAGGCGGCGTTGTAACCGGCGATGTCACGGAACCCGCAGTCAGACAACAGGCCATAGCGCCGTTCCATCTCGCGCACTGCCCAGTGGAGGGAGTTGGCAGCCTTCTTGGGGTCGGTGACCGGTGCGGTCAGCAGGTGGGGTACGCCCTCGTACTGACCCATCTCCACCCTCTTGGGGTCGATGAGAATCAGGCGAACCTGGTCGGGGGTGGTGCGCATGAGCACTGATGTGACGAGAGAGTTGATGCACGACGACTTACCTGCACCGGTGGCTCCCGCAATGAGCAGATGGGGCATGGTGGCGAGGTTCAACATCACGGGCTTGCCGTCGATGTCGCGTCCGATAGCTGCCTCGAGTGGATGATGCGCCTTGGCTGCCGTAGGCGAGGAAAGGATGTCGCCCAGGGCGACGACCTCGCGCTCCTCGTTGGGAACCTCGATTCCGATCGCCTGCTGCCCGGGGATCGGAGCCAGGATACGAACGTCGGCTGCCGCCAGGGCGTAGGCGATGTCCTTGTTGAGGCTGGTCACCCTCGCCACCTTGACCCCATCGCCCAACTGCAACGCGTACCGGGTCACCGTCGGCCCGACGGTCATGTCGATCAAACGGGTTTCGACACCGTGGGCGGACAGTGCCTCCTGGAGGTGGTGACCCCGCTCCTCGATGGCCTTGGCGTCGATGTCGTGGGTCTCGCTGCGCGAGAGGATCGACACCGGCGGAAGGCGCCACGTAGAACCGGCAACGGCAGGCCCCAACTCGATCGTCAACTGCTCGCCGCTGCCGCCAGGCGCCTTGGTCCGGCGTTTCCGCTTCTTTGGTGCCGGATCATGCTCTTCGTCTGAACTGGCTGCTGGTGTCTCAGGTTCAGGTTGGGGTTCAGGCACGGGTTGGGGCACATGTGGCGACTGCTCCTGGTGGATCACCACCTGTGGGCCGTCGGAGCCGGGGGCGCTGAGAAGGCTCTGAATCCAGTTGCGTAATGCACGACCCAGCGGCACCAGCCCTGCCAGCAGGGCCCGGCCCGACTGGCGGGAAACCACCACGAAACCGCGGGCCGCCTGACTGGCCGACGTGCGGGTGATGACGCCCAGCGCCACCAGGCCAACCCCTATCAGGATCAGCACCGCTCCAAGTGTGGCCACGGCGGCATCCAGCCCACCACCCACCGCAAGACCCAGCAGGCCACCGCCGGCACCCAGGCCGTCGGCCCCGTCGGAAAGACCAGGTTGACCCCTTCCGAGATGGAGCAGGCCGGTGACGCTCACCAGGGCCATGAACAGGCCCACGGGCAACCGCTTTGTAATCTCGCCGAACTCGCTGCGCTCCCGGAACATCGCCAGGCCGGTTGCGACCATGGCCACGGGAAGGCCGACCTTGGTCATGCCAACGGTCCAGCCGGCACCGCTGTCGATGACCCGTCCGACGATGCCGGCCTTGCCTAGGTAGATGGAAAGGCCGGTCAGCAGACCGCCCAGAACCAGACCCAGGCCCAGCAGCTCGTCGGCCCTGCCTGCGAAGGCTGCCCTTCCCATCCGTCGCAGGAGGGACTCCCTGTCCTTGTCCTTCCCGCGGCGGTCAGACCGCCCAGCGTCAGGGGCGTCTGCCGGCCCGGGACCGTCGTCGCGGTCCTTTCGGTCTCGGCTTTCACGTCGCGTACTACTCGGCTTGCCGGAGGATCCCGAGCGCGCTGATCTTGTGCCCACAGCGGCCTCAACGTACCACCGGCCGGTGACATCGCCGGGGCACGCCAGGTGTCGGAACGGGTCAGCGAACCTCCACGACCGGAACCAGGGCCGGTCGTCGACCCGTGCGCCGCGACACGAGGCGGCCTGTTGCGCGGCGCGTCAGCCGGGCGAGTTCCTTAGGGTCACGCTCTCCGTCGGCCACCACCGGCCCCAGCGCCCCGGCGACGGCCTCGGCCACCTCGCCACGCCAACTCTCACGCTCCGATGGTTCGACCCAACCCCTCGTCTCCACGAAGGGTTCACCGACCAGACGCCCCTTGCGGCCATCAACAACCACCCTCACCAGAACGAAGCCCTCGCCTGAGAGGTTGCGCCTCTCGTCAAGCAGGTCCTCGCTGACCGGGTTACCGGACTCGTCGACCATCACATAGGTGTCGGAGACACGGCCACGGTGCGAGATTCCGTCATCGTCGAGCCTCACCTGGTCTCCGTCGGTGCAACGCAGAACCCGTTCGGCCGGCATCCCGCGCTCCAATGCCAACTCGTGATGGGCGACAAGGTGTGAGTACTCACCGTGCACCGGAATGAACAGGTCGGGATCGGCGGCGTCGTGAAGTGCCAGAAGCTCTTCGGCCTTGCCGTGTCCGGTTGTGTGGATACCGATCTGGCCGCTGTGCACCAGCTGGGCTCCCCTTCGGGCGAGGGCATTGTGGAGGCGGCCGATGCCTGCCTCGTTTCCGGGAATCGGATGCGACGAAAAGACCACCGTGTCCATGTCGCCGATCGTCACGAACCGGTGACGGCCCTGCCCCATCAACGAGAGCGCCGCCCGGGTCTCACCCTGTGACCCGGTGCAGACAATGCAGGTCCGGGCTGGGTCCAGGTCATCCAGATCGTCCTCGGTGGCGAACACGGCCTCGGGTATTCGCAGCAGGCCCAGGTCCCGGGCCAGGCCGACGTTTCGAACCATCGACGGACCCAGCACGACGATGCGGCGACCCGTCTCAGCCGCCGCATCAGCGATCTGTTGAATCCGGTGAACATGGCTGGAAAACGCCCCGACGATGATGCGCCGACCCTCATGCTCCTCAAAGACCGCCTGGAGGACAGGACCGATCTCTGACTCGGAACTGGAAGCACCAGCCGAACCAGCATTCGTCGAGTCCGCCAGCAGGAGGCGGATTCCGTCGCCGGCAGCAAGGTCCCGGAGGCGAGGCAGGTCGGTGACCCTTCCGTCAATCGGGGTGTCATCCAGCTTGAAATCGCTGGAGTGGAGGATCAGGCCCTGCGGTGTCCCGAACAGCGTCATCAGGCCACTGGGGGTGGAGTGGGTGACGGGAAGGAACTCGCAGTCAAACGGACCGATCTTGTGCCTGTCGTGGTCGTGGAGTTCGATCAGCTCGGGCACCGGCACCCTGGCTGCCTTCAGCTTTCCGCGCACCATTCCAAGCGTGAACGGCGAGCCGTAGATCGGGAACGACATCTCCGAGAGCAGGTAGGGCAAGCCTCCTATGTGATCCTCGTGGGCATGCGTGACAATGCATGCCTCGATCCGGTCAGCCCTCTCCCGCAACCAGGTGAAGTCAGGCAACACGGCATCGACCCCAGGCAGGTCATCGGGAAAGAGTTGCCCGCAGTCCAACATGACGATCCGGCCATGGGCCTCCAGGGCGGCACAGTTGCGGCCGATCTCGCCGAGACCACCAAGGAACGTCAGATGTACGGGTGCTGCCACGATCGTGTCCCTTCTGGTCGATGCGGCCTCAGCCGCGACCGAGACCCACGAGCACCCTGCGGGCCTCGTCCTGCAGACCTTCGGGCTCTGGACCCATCGGCAGTCGGCAGTCGCCGCCCGGCATGCCGAGAACCTTCATCATCGCCTTGGTGGGAACAGGATTTGGGCGGAGATCTCCGGACTCGAAGTCATAGGACGGGATCAGCCGACGGTTGATCGCTGCAGCCTCGGCCGGGTCGCCACCGAAGAAGGCGGCCACCATCGACACGGTTTCGGGAGTGCACCAGTGCGATGCCACGCTGACCGTTCCGACGGCACCGACCGCCAGCAACGAGAGCGTCAGGCAGTCCTCTCCGCTGTACACGTCGAAGCCGTCAGGAGCCGCTGCTATCAGGCGGGCAGTTTCTGCAACGTCGCCGGCTGCGTCCTTGACCGCCACGATGTTGTCGACCTCGTCTGCCAGACGCAGGATCGTGTCGGTGTCGATCTTGCGGCCCGACCTGGGCGGAATGTCGTAGAGCATCACGGGCAGGTCGGTTGCAGCTGCCGTAATGGTGAAGTGCTCGATCAACCCGGCCTGTGACGGCCTGTTGTAGTACGGGGTCACGTCGAGAATGCCCGCCGCCCCGACCTCGGCACACATCTCGGCGTTGCGAACGGCGGATCTGGTGTCGTTGCTGCCGGCACCAGCCACGACCGGAATCTCCACGGCCTCGACGACTGCGGCGATCATCTCGACCTGCTCACCCTGGGTAAGGGTCGGAGACTCGCCGGTGGTCCCTGCCAGGACCAGGCCGTCGTTGCCCTGCTCCTCCAACCAGCTGGCCAGGGTCACGGCACCCTCGACGTCCAGGGAGCCGTCATCGGCGAAGGGGCTGATCATCGCGGTCAGCACCCTCCCGAACCTGGGTTCCATCAGAATCCTCTCCAGCCTGGTGTCATATGGCCTCTGCCTCGCTGGCCCTCGGAATTCCGAGGGTGGCGAGGAAGTTCTCGTGCAACTCGAACCAGACCGTGTGGTACGACTCGATCATCGGCTTGGTGAACCAGTCATGGTCTCCGGCCATGACACGCTCCAGTGCGCTCCCGAAGCGCCGACCGTAGCCGTCATAGCGGTGAAGTAGTGCCGCCAACTCCACGGAGATGGGTTGGACAACCTCGTCAAACTCGGCCAGGCGCTCAATGACCGCCGCGTCGTACTCGGCATCGGTGTGGTCGTTGATGACCCTGTCGCCTGTCGGATTACCTGTCGGAGGCCTCATCTGCCAGTCGGTGCACAGTTCCAGGAATCCGTGGTTGACGGCCAGGAAGTCCTGATAGGCGGAATGGACGCCGTCGCGACATCCGGAGGCTTCGAGTTCGGCGGCCAGAAGCGACTCGCCATGGCCACGGCCCTCGGTTGTGAGCATCCAACCCGACATTCGGCCATCCCTGTAGCGGACGTTGCCGGCCGACTCCAGACGGCCCAGCCAGCCCTCGACCTCGGCGATCTCCATGGCTGCGGCATCGGCCACGAGATGCGTGTCGACGAACCCGCGAACTCGTAGCGAATGCAGGACACGTACCTCTGGATGGCTCTCGTGGGGCATACCGCTCACGCTAGCAACTGCCCCTCACGTGCCTTCAACCCCGAGGCGTTCGTCGCGGGCGATGCGGACAACCACCAGTGGGTAGCCGACCAGGGCAATGAGGGCGAAGACGAACCACTGGACCGCGTAGCCGAGATGGGAGCCGTCTGTGAGGTCGGGAGATGGGGGGCCGAGGGGATAGTCGACAGCCGACGCACCAGAGGTCGCCTCGATGTACACAGGCAAGAGGGGCACAGCCCAGCGCTCCGAAAGCCCGACCAGGTCGATCACGTCCACCTCGTCTCCGTTCCCACTCCGGCTGGTCCTGGTCGTGCGGACACGCCCCGTTACGACCGCCTCGCCATCGGGAACCGCCCAGTACCGCTCCTCACCGCCCAGATACGCCTGTCGCGGAAGGAAGCCACGGTCAACGGCAACGGGACCTGCCCCGCTTTGAAACAGGGTCACCACGTTTACCCCGGGCCGACCATCGCGGGTGCGGTTCGCGACGTAGACCTCCCGATCGGGGTCGAACGTACCCGTGACCTGAACTCCCATGTGGACCGATGCCTCCGGATCTGCCATGTCGACCATCTCCATAAGAGGCCCGGCAGGCTCCGCCATGCGCTCCTCCACAAGGGCATTGGCGACCTGACGGTCATCGAGACGGCCGAGTTGCCAAAACCCCAGGTTGACCATCACGAAGAACGCTGCGACCACCAGCACGTGGGTCAGCAGCCACGCCGGCCGCAGGAGTCGGTTGACGGGCACCCGGCGAAAGGGCCTCAGAGCCCGAGCAGGCCGTCCAGGCCCACGTTCAGACCGGACAGCGTCGACACCTGGCGAACAGCCAGCAGGACACCCGGCATGAACGAGCTTCGATCCGTCGTGTCGTGTCGGATCAGAAGGGTCTGTCCGGTTGTACCGAGCAGTACCTCCTGATGGGCGACCATGCCCCGCATACGCACGGAATGGACACGGATGTCGGCAGGGCCGACGCCGCCGCGGGAACCGGTCAGAACCTCGCGCCGTGTCGGGTCTTCGGCCCAATCAGCTGAAGCAGCCGCCATCCGTTCCACCGTCGAGAGAGCCGTTCCCGACGGTGCATCAACCTTCTGGTCGTGGTGGAACTCGATGACCTCTGCGGTGTCGAACCACGGCGCGGCTACCTCGGCGAAACGCTGCATCAACACGGCACCTATGGCGAAGTTGGGCACCACGAGACAGTTGCTGTCGACGAAAGCTGACCGGAGCACAGCGAGGTCGTCGTCGCTCAGGCCCGAGGTGCCGACTACAGCGTGGATGCCGGCCTCGGCCAGAACCGGGAGATTTCGGCAGCTGGCCTCGGCGACCGTGAAGTCGACAGCCACCTCTACACCTGCATCGACCAGGGTCGCGATCTCGCCCTCGACCGTCACCCCGTTCAGAACCTCGCCGGGTGCAACCGGATCCACGGCAGCGACCAGGACCATGTCGTCGGCTTCGGCTACCGCCTCACAGACAGCAGCACCCATTCGGCCACCGGCACCAATCACACCCACTCGAAGGGTTGGAGCGTTGCTCATATCGGCGAGGTTAGCGGCCGCCTACCCCGCCAGAGGGCTCGATTCGCAACCCGGGTGTCAGGATCCCGGTCCCACCCGTGCCTCGACAGCCGTCGAGGTGAGAACCTCGGCCAGAACAGAATTCACCTCGTCGAGGGTAATTCCCCTCAAGAGCGACACGTAGTCGTCCAACGGCAGGACCCGGCCAAGCAGGCTCTGACTGGAACCCAGCCTGGCCATTCGGCTACCGGTCCCCTCAAGGCCCAACAGGATGGACCCCTCGAAGCCGTCTCTGGCTATCTCTAGTTCTTCCGGCGTTATTCCCTGAGCCGCCACCTCGGCAACTTCGGCGGCGATGACGGTGGACAGTTCCTGGGACTTCTCTGGGGACGTCCCGGCGTTGACCGACACGAGGCCCGTGTCCTGGTAGCCACCCATTCCAGCAAAGACGCTGTAGGCGAGGCCACGATCCTCGCGGACGGTCTGGAACAGGCGGCTGGACAAGCCGCCTCCAAGAATGTGAACACCGAGGGCCAGGGCATGGCGCCTGGGGTCGGTGCGGGGCAATCCACGCCATCCCCATGCCATGTGCACGGCCTCGGTCGGTCGAGAAACCGATCGGCCCTCAGCCACCTCGGGAAGAAGATCGTCTCGAGTCGGGTGTTGAGCGCCACAGCGGTCCGCGAAAGCCTCGGCAACCTGATCAACAAGCATGGAGTGGTCAACGTCTCCGGCAGCCGCCACCACCAGGTTCGGCGACCGGTACCAGCGATCGTGAAAGTCGACAATGTCGTCGCGACCCATCGCGGTCACCGAGTCGGCTGTACCAAGGACCTCGCGCCCAAGCGGGTGGTCGGGAAACACCGCCTCGTAGAGGAGACTCCCGACCACGTCATCGGGATCATCGGCGGCGAGGTTCAGCTCCTCGAGAATCACCCGCCTCTCACTGTCGACATCTTCGCCACGCAATGCAGGCATGGTCAAAACATCTGCCAGCAGGGATGTGGCCATCTCCTGTCCACCTGCCGGAACACGAGCGTAGAAGGCGGTGTATTCCTTGGTGGTGAAGGCATTCATCTCGCCACCGGTGGCGTCCACCAGCTCAGCTATGGAACGCGACGACCTCTCGTCGGTTCCCTTGAACAGGAGGTGTTCGAGGAAGTGGGATGCGCCGGCGATCCCGTCGTGCTCGTCACGTCCGCCCACCCCAACCCAGACACCGACCGAGACCGAGTGGGCGTCCGGCATGCGCTCAGACACCACACTCGGTCCATCGGCAGGCCCGTCAGAGGGCACGGTCAGCTCGACCACCGGGAGGGTGGCCGACCTGAGACCCCTCGGAGGGCCCGTTACGGGGTATGTGCTCAGCGACCCCGCCTGCGACGACCGCCACCACCACGGTTGGTGGGTGCGGCGACGCCCAGGTCGCCGTGGACGGTCTCCAGTTCGGCGCTGAACGCCGCCTCGAAGCCGACCTCAACGCGTCCGGCAGAGGCCGGCTCATCGTCGACGCTGTTGTAATCGTCGTCGTCGTCATCATCGTCATCGATGTCGTCGTCGGATCCGGAGTCGATGTCGTCGTCGGATCCAGAGTCGACGTCGTCGTCAACCGGGTCGCTGTCTGACGAGTCGACATCGGTCTCGACGATGTCCTCGGCGGGCTCGTCTTCGGCCTCGGGCTTCTCAGCCGGCTCGTCGCCTGCGGGCATCAACGAGATCTTGCCGTTGGGGTCGACGTCTTCGACAACGACCGTCAGCGGCTGTCCCAGTTCCAGGACATCCTCGACCTTGTTGATGCGCTTGCCGCCACCCAACTTGGAGATGTGGACCAGACCGTCACGGCCGGGAAGGATGTTGACGAATGCACCGAACTTGGTGATGTTCACAACACGACCCTCGTAGACCGCTCCAACCTCGGCGGTCGGCGGGTCCACGATCAACTGGATCTGACGCTCGGCTTCGGCCACGGCAGCACGGTCAGGCGAGGCGACGGACACGATTCCGACCATGCCGTCATCGTCGACGCTGATGTCGGCACCGGTCTCAGCCTGGATGGTGTTGATCATCTTGCCCTTCGGCCCAATGACCTCACCGATCTTCTCGATCGGAATCTCGAAGCTGACGATCTTCGGAGCGTTCTCGCCCACGTCGTCGCGTGGCTCGGCGATCGCCTCAGCCATGGAGGCCAGGATTGCCTGGCGGGCATCCTTGGCCTGGTTGAGGGCACCTGCCAGAACATCGGCAGGAATGCCGTCGATCTTGGTGTCCAACTGGAGGGCCGTCACGAAGTCGGCGGTACCGGCAACCTTGAAGTCCATATCGCCAAAGGCGTCCTCGGCTCCCAGAATGTCGGTGAGGGTCACGTACTCACCATCCAGGTAGACGAGACCCATGGCGATTCCGGCAACCGGAGCCTTGAGAGGCACACCGGCATCCATCATCGAGAGGCTCGAGGAACACACCGACGCCATCGAGGTTGAGCCGTTGGACGACAGAACCTCGGAGACGAGACGCAGCGTGTACGGAAACTCGTCGAAGGCAGGCAGGACCGGCACGAGGGCACGCTCAGCGAGCGCACCATGGCCGATCTCACGCCGCTTCGGGCCCCGCATGAAGCCGGTCTCCCCGGTGGAATAGGGGGGGAAGTTGTAGTGGTGCATGTAGCGCTTGCGGTCAACGGGGTCGATTCCGTCAATCATCTGGTCCATGCGCCCGGTACCGAGCGTGGTGAAGTTGAGCACCTGGGTCTCGCCCCGCTGGAACAAGCCGGAACCGTGTGCGGTGGGGATGACCGCCACGTCAGATGACAGCGGTCGCAGGTCAGACGTTCCACGCCCGTCAATGCGAACACCGTCGGACACGATTCGTGCCCGGACCACGTCCTTGGTGACGGACCGGATGGCAGCGCTGATCTGGCTGTCGGCTCCGTCAACCTCGGCGAACTGCGGAAGCAGTTCCTCGATGAGGGCGGCCTTGACAGCCGCCTCGGCAACGCCACGGTCGGCCTTCACGGCGATGGTCTGGGTCTCGGCGATTCGATCCCGGCCTGCAGCCTCGACCGCCGCCCTGATCTCGTCGCTGTAGTCGACGGTGACCTCGTAGGGCATGATCTCCGGTGCACCCACAGCCTCGATCAGCTCGAGCTGCATCTCGATGACCTCGCGGATGTACTGCTTGGAGAAGTCCAGGCCGTCGGCCAGCACCGCCTCGTCAACCTTGGGGGCACCAGCCTCGTAGGCGTCGTAGGTCGAGGCGGTACCGCCAGCCTCGACCATCATTACGGCGACATCGCCGTCCTCGAGCAGGCGACCTGCCACGACCATCTCGAACGCCGACTCCGAACCCTCTTCGTAGGTGGGGTGTGGAATCCACTCGCCCGCTGCCGACCATGCGATGCGCACGGCACCAATGGGGCCGTCGAACGGGATGCCGGACAGCATCAACGCCGCCGAGGCGCCGTTCAATGCCAGGACATCGTGTGGGTTCTCCATGTCGGCACCCATGACGGTTCCGACCACATGGACCTCGTTGCGGAAGCCCTCTGGGAACATCGGCCGCAAGGGGCGGTCGATGAGCCGACAGGTGAGGATTGCCGATTCGGGTGCACGACCCTCACGACGGAAGAACGAGCCGGGGATCTTGCCGGCGGCGTACATCCGCTCCTCGATGTCAACGGTCAGTGGGAAGAAGTTGGCACCCGGACGGGGCGACCTCGCTCCTGTGGCGGTCACCAGAACGGTGGACCTGCCTATCTGTGCCAGAACGGCACCGTCGGCGAGGCCGGCCAGACGGCCCACCTCGAACGACATTGTCTTTTCGGTCCCGCTAAAAGTGCGGGACACGGTCTTTACTTCAGTCATTGTTTCCTCTCTTGTTCCCGACAGGAATTCCTCCGGCCGGGACGACGTCCGCTCCTTGCGGCAAACCGGGTGGGCCTTGGCCGCCAGCCTCCAGTTGGATACATCCCGACCCGGTCACCTCCGTGGGAGGAGCCTGTCGAGCGGCATGCAACTGGCACTGATGACCTCCGGCACCCGGGGTCGTCGTTTTGGTTGTCGGTTCCGTTGGTCCGGCCCCCGACAAGGGATGGACAGCCGGTTGGCCGTCCGGTTCCAGGTACCCGCCTACCGGCGCAACCCCAACTTGGCGATGATCGCCCGATAGCGCTCAACGTCATTTGCCATGACGTAGTCGAGCAGCCGTCGGCGGCGACCCACCAGCATCAACAGGCCTCGCCGGCTGTGATGGTCCTTCTTGTGGACCTTCAGATGGCCGGTGAGGTGGTTGATGCGGTCACTCAGCAGGGCTATCTGCACTTCAGGAGAACCGGTGTCGGTCTCGTGCAGCTTGTGCTCTGTGATCGTGTCGGCCTTGGGGGGCAGGTTGGTCGGCATCGGTACCTCGGGTATCGGACCCGGCCTCATGGCGCGCAGTGCGTCGCCGGAAGCCATACGGAGGGCCGGAGGTTTCGGATCCGACCCCGAACGACCCGGTTGGGCCGTCCACGGGCGCAAAGACTACCAGCGGGTGGTGTCATGCCCACCCAACAAACACTCGAGTGGTCAGACCATCAGACCAACTGTTAGGGTCGCCGCACCGACAGGCCTCGACAAGGGAGCAACCGTGTCCTACCCGAACACGCTCGTCTTCATCGACATTCCATCCACCGATCCGGCTGCGGCCAACGCCTTCTACAGCGAGGTGTTCGGCTGGGAGGTCGAGGAACGCATCCCGGACCTGTTCCACAGGATCGTACCTGGACAGAACTTCAAGGTCGACGACGGCTCCCAGGGCCCGACCGGCAACCTCCACATGGGCCTGTACAACGCCACCAACGCCAGACCCAACCCCGACCCCGAGGCAACCGAACCCCGACACCTCAGCCCCGGTGGGCGTTCCATCAGAGCCTGGATACTCGTCAGCGAAGACGACTCCTTTGACCGCATCCTCGAAGCTGCCGCACGGCTGGGTGGTACCGAACTCTGGAGAAACCACTTCTGGACGGAGTTCGGCGGGGCAAATGCCTCGTTCCTTGACCCTTGGGGCAACCAGATGCTGCTGTGGCAGCACCTACCCGACGCGGAGCAAGATGAAGAGACCCACCAGGCCGTCGGCGAGATCAACCTGCCCGACGGTTGGACCATCGAGTAGCGGAGACGCAGAAGGTAACGACATGACCGAAGACACCTACTCCGTTCACCCGCCATCGGCCCGCTGGACACACATTGCACTCCGGGTCAGCAACATCGACGCCACGATTGCGTGGTACACGGAACACACCCCCCTCTCCCTGCTGGCCCGCCGCGAGGACGAGTTCGGCTACGGAGCGTGGCTTGGACACAGCGACAGCGTCGAGAACCCGTTCCTCCTGGTTGTCTCCCAGTTCTTTGAGGGCAAGGACCCCTTCGGGGACGCTCCCCACACGGTCCTCGGCCCATTCGCACACATAGGTATCGAACTGTGCAGCCGCGAAGACATCGACGCTGCTGCTGCGACCGCCGAGGCCGACGGAAGCCTCGCCATGCCTCCGACCCAGATGCCACCGCCGATCGGCTACATCTGCTTTGCACGTGACCCAGACGGGAACACCATCGAGTTCTCCTACGATCAGGGTATATACGCCACCGCCCAGGAGGTCTGGGGATAGCCACCGACCCCACCTCCGTTGTCGCCTCCTATCTGGCCGCGTTCGAGACTGGCGACCCCGAGACAATCGCGGCACACGTCGGCGAAGACTTTGAAAACGTCCACACCAGCGCTCTGGGCTCGTCCTGTAGTGGCCGGTCGGCCTATCTGGAACGCCTACCCGCCTTCCTGTCGATGTTCGAGGACCTGAGGTACGAGCTCACGGAGACCTTCGCCGACGGCGACAGGGTGGCTGCCGCATACAACCTGCACGCCACCCGCGAGGGCGAGACGATCAAGATTCCGGGAATGTTCAGGTTCACCGTAGAAGGTGGCCTGATCTCCAGACGGGTCGACTACTTCGACAGCCTCACGTTCCTCCGCCAGACCGGTCAGGCCTGACACCTCAGAGATCGTCAGCCAGATGCCCCAGACGGGACCGCTTTGTCGAAAGATAGCGCTCGTTCTCAACGGTCGGCTCACTCCACAGCGGTAGGCGACCAACGACCCTCACGCCCAACTCAGCGAGGCCCGACACCTTTGCCGGATTGTTGGTCAACAGCTCGACCGAAGCGACTCTGAGCCTGGAAAGGACCTCTGCAGCAACGCCATAGTGGCGTTCGTCCGCAGCGTGGCCCAACTTGAGGTTGGCTTCGATGGTGTCGAGGCCCTCGTCTTGCAGTCGGTAGGCATGAAGTTTCTGGGCGAGCCCGATTCCCCTCCCCTCGTGGCCACGTAGGTAAACCACCACGCCACGACCCGCCTCGGAGATTCGCTCCAATGCCATTTCCAACTGTGCGCCGCAGTCGCAGCGGCGGGAACCGAAGACATCTCCGGTCAGGCACTCAGAATGAACCCGCGTCAGGACCGCTTCGCCGGCGACATCGCCAAGCACCAGCGCAAGGTGCTCCAGCCCGTCGACCAGGCTCGTAAACACACGGCCCTCGAAGGTACCGAACCGGGTTGGAACCGGAGCCGTCCCGTCCTCCGACAGGAGCGTTGCTTCCGACCACAGACTGTCCTCGACTCTGTCGCGACCCGCACTGATTCCCTCCACTGCATCACCTACCGCTGCGGTACCCACAGATCAGACCTCAAGCATCGCAGCAAATCGACGCCGCCATTCAACAGACGCCTTGTCAGCCTGGACGCTCACCAGCCCGGTCTGAGTCATCGGCAACTCACCAGACAACCGCTCGAGCATGACCCGGTCCTCCTCGCCAATCGCCTTATCAAACTCGATCACCTCGTCGCCGGGCACATCGAAGTCGTCATTCCGCCAAACCACGAACGTGAAGTATGACGTGACCTCGTCGATCGGTGTGGAGACCAGAAGCAGGATGTGTTGGAGACCGGTGTCGTAGGCGACCGTGCTCCTGACCGTCAAGGGAAGGCAGAAGCCGGTGCTCATAACCCTGCCCACGACGGCCTCCGACGACCCTGACGTGATCTGGGCTTCTTCCGGGTTCTTCGCCACTACCTCGTACCTGTAGCCGTGATAGCCACCATCGAGATCCTCCAACTCGATCGGCGGGACGAGAGGCGGCTGGGCACCTCCGAACGTGCCAGTGTGCACGAATGGAAAGTGGGAGATGTCGAGGAAGTTGTCGACCATCCTGGTGGAGGCGACGTGCCAGATCTTGACCTCCGTGTTGATCCGCCTGAAGGATGGATCACCGTCAACCGCCATCTCGGGAATCGGGGCCCCAGGCTCACCTGGACAGACCCACACCAGCCCATAGGCCTCCTCAACCCTGACCGTCGATAGATGCGCCTTCGGCGGAACCGGAACACCATCGTCGGCCGACGGAACCTCGCGACAGCGCCCCTCCGCGCCGAAGACCCATCCGTGGTAGGGACATGAAAGGCAGCCGTCCGTAACCGTCCCCTTCGAAAGCGGGGCCTCCCTGTGTGGGCACCTGTCCGGGGCCGCCACCAGAGAACCGTCCTGGTCCCGCCAGAGCACGTAGTCGTCTCCCAGGAGGCGCACCGGGTGAGGGCCGGGAGCCACATCGTCGGCACCGGCAACCACATGCCAATAGGAGCGGAGGGCAACTGAGGAGATCAGGTCTGACTTTGTCATGGGCGCAGAATACAGCCCAGCTTCACTAGTGTCCCAACCCACCGGAGGCCCGATGACAGACCTGATCGTTGCTGGAACGCTGCTCACGATGGACCCTGACCGGACCATCTGGAACGATGGCGCGGTGGCCGTGGCAGACGGCCTCATCCAGCGTGTCGGCAAGAAGGCTGACCTGATTGCAGAGCACCCGGGCGTCCCCCTTCTGGGAGGAGACAACTGCATTGTCACCCCAGGTTTTGTCAACGCACACCAGCACCTGACCGGCGACCGCCTGATCCGCTCCTGCATCCCAGATCACATCCCAGCCCAGGAAGCCATCTACGACTGGGTGGTGCCCGTCCATGCGGCACATACCGGGGACGACGACGAACTGTCGGCGACGCTATCGCTGCTTGAAGCGGCCGGGAACGGCATCACCACCACGGTCGAGGCCGGAACCGTCGCCCACCCCGAAAGGGTCGCCGCTGCGTTCGAACGGGTGGGGGTCAGGGGCTCCATCGGAACCTGGGGATGGGACCAGGGTGACGGCCCTTTCTCCGCCCCAACCGCCGAGGTAATGGATGCTCAGCGGACCGTTGTAGAGACCTACCCAGCGGGTGGCTTGGTGGCGGGCTGGGTGACGCTCGTCGGACACGACCTTGCGTCAGACAGTCTGTTTGCCGAGGCGGCCCAACTCGCACGAGATGCGGGCACGGGCCTGACCTTCCACATGTCACCGTCAACGGATGACGGCGTGGCATTCGCCGAACGGTCCGGCAGACGGCCGATCATGCACCTCGCCGAGCTTGGTGTGCTCGGCCCAGAGACCCTGATAGCCCATGCAGTACACATCGACGACGACGAGCTGGCCGTGCTGATCGAAACCGGCACTGCTGTCTCCTACTGCCCGTGGGCCTACCTACGGCTCGGGCAGGGGGTCAGCGGCTCGGGGCGGCACATTGAGTTCCTGGCACGGGGTGGCAGGCTGGCCCTCGGCTGTGACACCGAAAATGCTGGAGACGCCATCGACCCGATCCGGGTGGCAGCTCTCGCCGCCGGGCTGGCACGGGACACATCGGACGATCCCGCGTCCTTTGGCGCGCATGCAGCTCTCGACCTGTTGACGATCGGCGGTGCTGAGGCGATCGGCATGGCCGATCGGATCGGTTCGCTCGAGGCAGGCAAAGCCGCCGACCTGGTGGTCCACGACCTGACCGGGATCGGCTCCATCCCGAACTCGGTCGATCCGGCAATGCAGCTGCTATGGAGCGGCGACGGCCGTGCCGTCAGAGACGTGGTCGTGAACGGAGTTCACGTGATTTCTGGCGGCCGCAGCACCCGACTCGACCACGCTGACCTGGCTGAAGAGGCGACGGCATCGCAGCACCGACTCCTTGATCAGGCAGGCCTGTCGCCAGCTCCCCGCTGGCCCGTCAGATAACAGGGAACTTGGCCCTATCGGGCAGACCAGACCGGGCTACCACCGCCTCGCCGGCATCCTGACACTGCGCGTAAAATCGCTCCTCGTCAAAGGCGGTGATTCTGCCGTCGTCGACGACCCTTCTCCCGTCCACGAAGACCGTGTGGACTCCTCGGCCGTCGGCCGACCAGACCAACTGGTTCATCACGTTGTGGAGCGGCCGCCACTCAGGCCGGTCCGTGTCGTGCAGCACCACGTCAGCCAACTTGCCTGCCTCGAGCGAGCCGATCTCATCGACCATCTGCATCGCCTTGGCTCCACCCAGGGTTGCCATCTCGTAGGCGGTCTCGGCCGGGAACATCTGAGGGTCCTGTCGTGCATCCTTGAATAGCCCGGCAACCAGGTACGTCGCCCGCATCAGATCCGAGTAGTTGGAGGCGTTGTTCCCGTCGGTGCCAACAGCCACGTTTATGCCAGCCATGACCATCTCGGGGAACTTGCCGACCTTTGTTATTCCGTAACTCACCTTCAGCGCCGTCGTCGGACAGTGGGCCACGTGTACACCGGTTCGGGCCATGGCCTCTAACTCCCGGTCATCCACCTGCACACAGTGGGTGATGACTACGTCGTCGCCCAGGACCCCTAGTTCCTCCAGGTGAACCATCGGTCGCTGGCCGAATTCGGCCACGAAGCCGTCGGGGTCCAACTGGGCCGGTGACATGTGAAAGCTCATACCTGTGCCGTGTTCTGTCGCCAGTTCCCGGGCGGCACGCCACAGCGGATCTGAGCAGGTCGTGTGGCCCACAAGTATCGACCACGCTCCCAGGCGGCCGTGAGCGTGGGACCGGTGATTTTCCAACTGGTGCTGGAGAAACCCGATGGCCTCATCAGTGTCCTGTTTGTAGACATCCGGCTCAGGTGGGAGGTCCCAAACCCAACGGCCCAGACGCCCTCGGATCCCGACCTCTTCAAGCCCGTCGAAGACCTCGTCGAGATACCGGATCGTGCCGGCCTCAAGGAACGTGGTCGTGCCGGATCTGAGCATCTCGACCGCGGCCAACTGCGCCGACAGCCTCTCCTCGGCTGCAGTGTGAACCGAGTAGAGAGGACACAGCCACTCGAACACGTTCTCAACAAAGGGGGTGTCGTCGGGCACGTAGCCGCGGGTCAGTGGCTCGCCAGTCACATGGATGTGGGCGTTGACCATCCCCGGGGTGACGACGAACCGGGCGCCACCAACCGCCTCAGCTGCCTCGAACCTTTCCTCGATGTCGACAGCCCTGCCAACGTCGACGATCCTGTTCCCCCGGATAGCCACCGCACCGTCCCGGATGACGTCCCGCGTCGAGTTCATTGTGACCACGTGGCTTCCCAATATGAGGGTGTCAACTCTCTCGGCCATTTGTGTCCTCCGTTGTTCTTCCTGTATCAGCGTGGCCTGGTGGCTACATAGGCGAACTGGAAACCAATCGGCTCGATAAGGCGTATGGCTTCAAAGCCGGTCCCAACCAGCCAGCCGACCACCTGTTCGCCGGTCAGCGGAAAGCCCTTCACCGTGCTCGCCATCATGGTCATCCCCATCAGCACCGCGTGAGGGTTGAACTTCCTTTCGGGGTCCACGAAGTAATCCGATACCACCACCCGGCCGCCGGGACGGAGGGCAGCAAAGGCCCGCTCGACAAGGTGTCGGGCACCGTCCTCTCCCTCGGTCCGACAGACGTGCCCCAGAACCACCAGGTCGAACGACCCCTCCTCCAACTCAACCTCATGGAAGTCGCCCGCCAGGAACTCGCACCGGTCTGAGACCCCATGCTCGGCCGTCATCCGCTGAGCCACTCCCAGTACTCCCGAAAGGTCGTTAACCACAGCGGTTGCATCCGGGCACGCCGTCAACACGGCGATGCTCCACGGCGCCCCTCCCGCACCGAGGTCCAGTACCCGCGGTGCCACGAGGCTCGAGTACCTGATGAACATGTCGGCACGCGAGGCCGCTCGGAAGATGGTGGTGAAGGTTCCCTCGACCAGGGGGACATAGAAGGCAGCCGGATCATCATCGATCGGCGTCTCAGGCCGCCCGTTTCGAATCGTGTCAGCCAGGCCGATCCAGTTTGTGTGAGGTCCTGGTGCTACCGGGATCAGGCCCACCATCGATGCCTCACCGTCACTCGTCAGGTACCGCCTGGCAACGTCGTTCAACCCGTACACATCGCGGTACTGCTCCAGAAGGCCGAGGGCGACCAGGGAATCGAGAAGCGCCTGCAGGTGGGCGGTGGAAACGCCCAACTCGGTCGCAACCGGCTCGATCATGGTTGAGCCGATCCGCTCCAGGGTGTCGAACACGTCGAGGTCCAGAGCTGCAAGCAACAGGTGATAGGAGGCGAAGCCCTCTATGACGCTCCACACGGGCGAGGCAGGCGGTGGCTTGTAGTCGACCCAAGGGCGGCCCTTGCGGGCCATCGAGTGGGTCTTTTTTATTTCGGGGTAGGGAGCGTCGGCCATGACCACCTATGGGGTCAGCAGGATCTTGCCGAAGAAGTCACCTGAGAGCATTTTTTCCTGTGCAACCCCGGCATCGGAGAGGTGATGTACCGAGTCGATCGCAACCTGGTACTCGCCTGAACAGAAATCCTCCCAAGCCGGGCCGAACTCCTCTGGGCGGTAGGGATCGGATCCGTGGATGGAGATCCCCGAGTGGAACACGTAGCCGAGCGAGGGAATCGTCGCCTCATCACCTGAGGCATTGCCGCAGTTGACGAGCCTTCCGCCTATCCCAATCGAGAACAGAGACGCTCCAAATAGCGCTGTCCCAACACAGTCCATAACCATGTCCACCCCGGCGCCGCCGGTCGCTCCGCGAGCCCATCCGGCCACATCACCGGTCCTGTTGTTCAAGACGTGTGATGCACCAAGTTCGAGGGCACGCTCGCACTTGTCGTCGGTTCCAGCGGTGGCCAGGACGGTTGCGCCGGCGTGACTCGCCAACTGGATCGCGGCAACACCGATACCTGAGCCGGCGGCATGAATCATCACGCTCTCACCTGCCTTTAGGGCTCCCACACGGAACAGCGCATGGGACGCCGTGAGATAGCAGGTCGGAAACGTTGCCGCATGTTCAATCGGCATTACGTCTGGAACGGGATAAGCGTGCGAGGCCGGAACCAGACACCGCTCCGCATACCCACCGTCGACGGTCGCGCCTATGACACCAAGATCCCCGTGCAGGTCACCCATGCCGGCCAGTCTCGAGTTGTCGGCCACACCCGCCAGTGAGGGATCCACGACGACCCTGTCCCCCAGCGATAGCCCCGTCACCTCATCGCCAACCTCTGTCACGGTGCCGGCGATGTCCATCCCAGCTATGTGGGGATAGGTGAATCCCGGCATCTGGAACCAGCCGTTCCTCTGCAACACGTCAAGTCGGTTCAGCGCCGTTGCTTCCACATCGATCACGATGTCGCCCGCACCGGGAATCGGATCAGGCACGTCGTCGTAGCGGAACACCTCTGTTCCACCAGGCTCTTCGAAGTACATGGCCTTCATCGTCACCCCGTTCCGGGAACAGGTGTGTTGAACCTCACTTGAGCCCCCGGATGAACGGTCGGGCCAGAGCCTCGGGCTGGCGCACTGCGTGGGCGAACAGGGCCATCGCCACAATCGTCACAAGCGCCGGAAGGGACGACAACATCTCGTTGTTCAACTCGTAGCCGAGGCCCGGCAGGGTAAGCCGAAATGAAAGGACGGAACCAAACAGAAGGCACCCGAAGATCGCCCCCCGTAGGGTCCATCCACCAAAGATGACGGCCACGAGGGCTATGAAACCACGACCGGCGACGATGCCCGGATCGAACCTGCCTACCTGCCCCAACAGCAGATATCCGCCTCCGAGGCCAGCGCTAAGGCCACCCAGGTAGATCGCCTGACGACGACGAAGGTTCACATCTATTCCGCTCACATCGGCTGCCTGCGGATTCTCTCCCACCGAACGGACCTCGAGACCCCAGCGGGTCCGATGCACCAACCAGGCAAATACCGGCACCACCAGATAGATCAGATAGAAGGGCCACGGCTGTCCGAACAGGGCCGGACCTACAAGTGGAATGTCAACCAGAAGAGGAACCTCGACCACGGATGCCGTCCGAGTGGACGGCTCCCACTCCGATCCCAGGAAGCCGACAACTCCGAGTATCAAGATGTTGAGGGTCAGCCCCACAACGAACTGGTCAGCCGTGAGCCTGTGGCTCATTTCGGCCTGTACGGACGCCACGGCCGCTCCTGCGACGGTTCCAGCGAGGAGGCCCACCGCCACCGATCCGGTGGTGTGATATCCCATGGCAGCGGCGAATGCCCCGGCCAGGATCATCGCCTCCACCGAAATGTTCAAGGTTCCTGCCCGTTCAGCCACCCACTCACCGGTTGCGGCGAACGCCAGCACAACCGCGAACCTGGCCGCAGCGGTGTATGCGGTATCTGTCGTTCCGACATCCCACACGGCGGACAGGAAACCACCCATCAGACCCTGCTCCCAGCTGCCGCAAGGGCCCGGCGCCTCTCACGGATGAACATGATCGCCGGGGGGAGAAGAAGGGCCAAGACGATGAGGCCCTGAACTACGTCGGTCACCCTACGCTCGATGCCCGTGGACGCCAAAAAGCCCGACCCGGTTCTCAGGCTGGCGAACACGAAGGCCATTGGGATCACGGCCAGCGCCCGGTTGTTGGCTACGAGCGCCACAAGGAGACCCACCCAGCCGATGCTCACCGAGAACCCTGAGACCATCCGGTAGTTGGCGAAGTCGCCACCCGTCAGCATGAGAGCCCCGGCAAGGCCGGCGAACCCGCCTGAGGCCAGCATGGCAACCATTCCCTGCACCGATTCGCTAATCCCGAACCTCCGGGCGACCCGTCGATTGTGCCCCACGACCGTCAAGCGGTAACCCCACAGGGTTCGGTTCAGCATCCACCCGATCAGAAGGACGACGGCGATCGCAAGGAAGGCGCTGATGGCGAAGTCGTTCCCGAACAGGGTGATCCTGGGCATGCGTGTATCGGCCGGCAGTTGCTCGCTGACCAGGTTCCGGTTGCCACGCTTGGCCTCTGAGTCGAGCAACAGCCACGGCTTCTTGAGGCCGTAGCCGACGAGGTTGGATGCCACCGACACCAACAGCAGCGTGGTCAGCACCTCGGGGACCTTGCGCCAGTAGCGCAGGCCGCCCGCCAGGCCGGACCAGATGGCGCCGCCCACGATGCCGGCAAGCAGGATGGCGACAAGCACGATGGGACCTGGTCCTGGAATTCGAGTGCTGGCGAATGTGGCAAATGCGGCCCCTACGAGCAGCTGCCCCTCCTGGCCGATGTTCACGAGGCCAACTTTGGTGCTGATTATCGTCCCTATCGCCACCATCGCCAGCGGCACCGTGACACCGATCGTGCCACCCCATCGTCCAGGCTTACGGACGCTGCCGTCAAGGAGCGCTCCTCCGACGGTGGACCAGTCAGCCCCGACCGCCTCGACGATGAGTCCTGAGATGACGAGGGCAGCAAGACCACAGCCGGCATAGAGAGCCACAACCTCGACCACGCGACCCTGTGCGGTTCGGGCACTCACAGGATGTCACCACCCATGAGGCGGCCAATCTTCTCCCGGGTTGCCTCGGAACGGGTCATCTCCCCCGTCACCTGGCCTCGGTAGATGACAAGGACCCTGTCGGCAAGTTCCAGAATCTCATCCAACTCGCTTGAGATGAGCAGGATCCCGACACCCGACTCAGCGGCCTGCCTCAACTGGTCGGTCATGTACTCGATCGCTCCGACATCAAGGCCCCTCGTGGGTTGTGCAGCAACCAGCACCTCGGGCTCAGCGGTCATCTCACGTGCCAGGACCACCCGTTGCTGGTTCCCGCCGGACAGCGTCCACATCGGTGCGTCAGGCCCGGTACACATTATGGAGAATCGCTCGATCAGACCGTCAGCCATCTCCGCCAGCCCGGACCCGTCTATTACACCGTGAGATGACATACCGGCCGGGTCTGACAGCATGAGGTTCTCGGCAACAGTCATTTCCAGAACGACTCCCGAATCGTGCCGATCCTCGGGGATGACGGCAATGCCGGCAGCCAGGGCCTTACCCGGTTGGCCGACATCAACAACGGACCCGTTCACCAAAATTTCCCCGCCATACCTGTTCCGCAGTCCCGAGAGCAGGTCGGCAATAACCCGTTGGCCATTTCCCTCCACCCCCGCCAGGCCCAGGATCTCCCCTGCCATCAGGTTGAAGTTGAGGTCGTCGAGTTCCAACAACGCTCCAGACTCCCCTACCTCGACCTTCCGGAACTCAAGTACCGGTGGGGAACCACCCCCGTCAACGACCGCCCGGACACCGGTGTCGACAGGAGTCATCTGCTCAGCACCTCGCAGCCTTACGTCACGACCGACCATCGCCCTCGCCAACGACCCGGCATTCGCCTCGGCGGTGACGAACTGGTCAACTACCAGACCGTTCCTCATGATCGTGACCCGATCGGTGACATCAAGCATCTCGGTCAGCTTGTGGCTGACGAGCGCAACTGAGCGGCCCTCCCGTTCAACTACGCCACGCAGGGAGCGGAACAGGTCATCTGACTCCTCTGGGGTTAGCACCGACGTGGGCTCGTCGAAGATGAGGATGTCCGGCTCACGCCTAAGGCACTTCAGGATCTCAACCCGTTGGCGAAGCCCGACCGGGAGGTCGGCAACCAGCGCATCCGGGTCGATTCTGAGCCCGTACCGTTCGCTCAACTCTCCTACAGCGGTCCTGACGCCGGGCCGACTCAGACGACCGGTGTCACCGAGGGCCACGTTCTCCCAGACGGTGAGAGCCTCGACCAGGCTGAAGTGCTGGTGGACCATGCCGATGCCGAGGGCGGCAGCGGCAACAGGGTCAGTGATTCGGGCGGGTTCTCCATCGACCAGGATCGATCCCGAGTCGGGAACAACCAGACCGATCAACATCTTCATCAGGGTGGACTTGCCCGCCCCGTTCTCTCCGAGGATCCCGTGGATCTCTCCCCTGTGAATGTCTATGTCAACCGCGTCACATGCGGCGACGGCTCCGAAACTCTTGCTCAGGAGGCGTGTGCAAACGGCCGGTGGGGGCCCTGACGCAGCAGGACCCCCACTTTCCAGGCCGTTTTCAGCCTTGGTCAACTCGCTCAGTAGCCGTATGCCTCGGCCTTAATGGCTCCAAACTCGGCGTCAAAGGCTCCGCTGGCGATGTCGGCGTATACGGCATCCATTGCCGCCTGCTGGTCTGCGGTGGCGTTGCAGATGACCGCTCCCGGTTCGGGATCAACGCCAACCTTGAACACCTTGGTCTGACCCTCGGTCACCGACCCGCTGAAAATCTGCGGGAAGATGGCCGCCACGTAGTCGCCGCCGTCGAACCTCACGGCAATGTCCCACGTCAGGTCGCCCTCACGTGTACAGACATCGGACGGTCCGGCGCTGAGCGCTGCCACACCGTTCTCGTTTGCCAACTGGACGATGGCCTCATGTGCACCACCCAGATACGGGTAGACCACACCAACGCCCTCACCCATAGCGGTGTTGAACGCCTCGGTGGCATTGGGCACGTTGTCAAAGTCGTACGGGTAGGCGCCCGTCGGCACATAGGTGACGGTGAACGACGGGTCAACCGCAGCCAACCCCATCTCAAAGCCCCTGAGGGCCTCCATCTCGAAGTTCAGGTCACAGCAGCCGATGAAGTAGGCGACCGTCGATCCACGCTCCTGAAGCAGCAGACCCGATGCGTACCCGGCCGAGTAGCTGATCTCGGAGCTGTCATCAAGGCTCTGGGCCAGGCCCGGAAGCGACTCGAACCCGGCACCACAGTTGCAGTACCAGAAGATGTCGGAGTACTTCTCTGTCAGGTCCGGAAGCGGTTCGGCAATCTCGCTTGCACCCACGATGATGATGTCGACGCCCTGTTCAGCGAGGTTCGACAACTCGGTAGCAGCATTGGCAGCCTCGATCTTGTCGACCACGATCGGATCCTCGAAGCCATTCTCGGTGGACAGCCTGACTGCGGCATCCACCACAGCCTGGTAGTAGGCGCCGTCATCAGCAGGTCCGGCAGCGGCCACACCGATGGTGATGACACCATCACCGTTGGCGTCGAAGGCCATGTAGTTGGGGCCGTATTCGGGGAAGCTGATGGAGGTGTCGATGAACTCGTTGGTCATGATGTCACT
>JACKQG010001821.1_pt1 | contig 28867 bp, 25 predicted proteins | sample 8237621 | NCBI WGS metagenome assembly JACKQG01 (sample SAMN15677084, study PRJNA649215) | marine metagenome | biome: marine; feature: Black Sea; material: saline water; isolation source: suspended particulate matter (SPM) from the Black Sea western gyre | collected 2013-06-09/2013-06-10 | depth... | reverse complement strand
GGTCAACACGGAAAGTAGGGGTATTATTGATGATCACACCACCTACCTGGAGTTCCTTGAATGCATATTTTATGTGCTTCAAATTATTTGTAAATACACCGGCTTGAAGTCCATAGACAGAATTATTTACCATCTCAACTGCACGCTTAAAATCCTTAAACGGAGTAAGTGTCACAACCGGTGCAAAAACCTCATTCTTCTCGACCTTCATATTGGGGCTGGTTTCTGTGAGGATCGTTGCTTCCAGTTTTGTACCTTCTCTTTTTCCTCCACACAAAATTTCTGCTCCCTGTTCAACCGCTTCATTGATCCAGTTTTCTGCTCGAATTGCTTCCTGTTCAGATATCATGCAATTGAGAAATGCTTCTTCATCGAGCGGGTGTCCGAGTTTAATATTTTTTGTTTTTTCTACAAATTTCTTTTTGAATTCTTCAAATATAGAATCATGTATGAATATCCGCTGAGTGTGAATACAAACCTGACCTGCATAGGCAAATCCGCCAATTATTGATTTCTCAAGGGCATCAGCGAGGTCGGCATCCTTATCAATAATAAGTCCTGAATTCCCGCCAAGCTCAAGGCATATCCGCTTCTTTCTGCACTGGTCTTTGAGCTTCCATCCAACAGGAGGGCTTCCGGTAAAGCTTATCATTTTGATTTCTTCACTTCTCACCGCATACATTATGGAAGGACCGGAACAGGGTAGTACAGACAACATACCGTCCGGGACATAATGTATGATGATCTCTGCAAGATTAAGCGATGAAATAGGGGCAAGTGAGGATGGCTTTATGATGATCGGATTGCCGACTGCAAGCGCAGGTGCAACCTTATGAGCAACAAGATTTAGCGGAAAATTAAAAGGAGTGATACCGAGGATCGGTCCGATGGGGAAACGTTTTACAAAAGCGTGAGCATGTGCTCCTTTTGGAACGCTATCCAGCCCGAAGAATTCTCCATCTATTCTCTTTGCTTCCTCTGCTGCGAGGGTGAAGGTTTGGATCGCTCTCTGCACTTCACCGTGGGCAAATGTAATATTTTTTCCGCATTCCAGAGCCAGTGTTTCTGCTAATGATTCTGATGCATTCTCAATATCCTTTGCAATTAAAAATAGAATTTCTGATCGTTCATAAGCAGGCATGTTTCGTGTAATTTCGAAGCATTTTATAGCTTTCTTTATCGCTTGCTGGATGTGGGTTTCATTTGCGATATATACAGTTCCGACAGGTATATTGTCGTGTGGACATGTAATTTCTTTTTTATCTTGAGTTTTAACTGCCGTGTTACCAATATAAAGCGGATATTCTTTATTCATTGCTGCCTTCTTTCGTTTGAAATTAAATAATGGGGCTTTTAACTGATGTCAAATATTTTAGATATAATCATGGATAACTTTGAGCTAATAGAGATAATGTAACCACGAAAATCACGAAATAACACGAAAGAATATAAGAATGTTTTGTTTAAATTGAGAATAGAAAAGTAATGCAAGATTCCAATCTTGCTTTTTCAACATCGGAGTGTTGAGTTACATATAATTTATTTTAATCTTATCAGTGTTTATCAGTACAATCTGCGGAAATCTGTGTGCTTTTTTCTGAATTTTTAAACAAAGTGAAGATATGGAATTTCTCTACTCTCTTCACTTTTCACCCCTCACTCTTCACTCAAATATCCATCTTCATTAATTCCAGATCTTTCTCAAAAAATGGGTAGGATATATTCTGCACTTCGAACAAACCTGCTTTCCTGTCCCAAAGTACATCCTTCACTATGGAAACCATTGTATCCCGATAGAGCTTTTTATCGGATTCAGAAACAGAATTTGGCTCTTTGTCTAATACAAGTTCTATCTTCCACAGTTTATCCATCTGCTCATTTCCGATAAGAAGGTGCTTTCGATAAATAATATGAACTGCTTTTTTATTGGGATGATACGCAATCTGATAATGATATTCTCTTTTGTTCGCCTTGATATTGTCATCAATAAAATATTGATTTTTTTGCAGATCATTTCGGCGCGAACACCCAAGTATAAACGCAACAACATCACTGATAGTATGATCTCTGCTGCTGACAAGAGTGAACATGTCTTTTTCAAGAATAGGGGAGTCATTTTTCAGATTTTCCAATGCAAGCTGAGCAATCTTATATCCGCCTGCTCCGCACAGGCACACATGACCTAAAAATGAGCAAACATCTTCAAAATGCAGCTCATAAGAGGATACACCCGGCTTGAATGAACCGGTGAATACACCGTGCGAATAGCTCAATATAAGAGGTGGAATTTCATATATGAAATCATAATTTGAATGCCATTTACTATTTATATTTTTCATGGAGCGAATGTTTTCAATATAGAATTTATGAGGCAAGAAATTAATATTATATGTACAATTCATGATCGCAATTTTCTTAACTCGGTTAAACCGAAATAAAAAAGAATTCACCACTCGTCTTCGCTGCGCTACGCCGTAGCAGGCAGAGAACACAGAGAACACCGAGAAAGGATAGAAAATGCTATTAAAAAGTTGAACAAATATTTAAATGGTATAAACATTTATCAATAAATGCTTTACAGAAATGGATAAAAATTATTAAAAAAAAATGTAATGGAATTAAAATTAAGCGACTAAGCGACTAATTAAAATTAAATTTATCATGTTATGTGCATGCATAGTTTATTTGCAATTATTAAACTTGACAAGGTTATGAGCACAAACTTTATGGCACTTCTTAATGAAAAGGTCATAAATATTGTTAGATAATCGAAGTTAAATTTTTAGGAGATAGAATGAATTCGACTTTTCAAAAATTCGAGGATATTAATCTTCGAAAGATAAAAGTGCCCAAAAAATTTGTGGGCATAGGATTAATTATTTTGGCGGCAATTATAATCCTATTAACCGGTTTATATACTGTAAATCCGGAAGAAGTAGGTGTTATCCAAAGATTCGGAAAATACCTTTCGACTACACAACCGGGGCTGCATTTCAAGATCCCGTTCGGTGTAGATAAGCTTACGAAAGTTAAAGTTAAACATGTATTTAAAGAAGAATTCGGGTTTAGAACAATACAAGCAGGTGTTCGTACTAAATACTCTACACAAAGTTTTAACAATGAAGCAATTATGCTTACAGGTGATCTGAATATTGCAGATGTTGAATGGATCGTTCAATACAGAATTAAGGATCCCGTAAAATATCTGTTCAATGTCAGGAATGTTGAAGAGACAATGCATGATGTATCGGAATCTGTGGTCCGTGAAGTTGTTGGAGACCGTAGCGTGGATGAGGTTATTGTGCTTAACAGGAAAGAGATCGCTGATAAGTCGCAGATAATGCTTCAAGAGCAGCTTGATATCTATAATGCCGGCTTGGAGATCGTTACGATAAACCTACAGAATGTAAATCCACCTAAAGCAGTTCAGCCGGCTTTTAATAATGTGAATTCAGCAAAACAGGAGAAAGAAAGGATCATTAATGAAGCGTGGGAAAAATATAATCAGGTGATCCCTGAAGCTGAAGGAAAATCGAAGAGAACAGTTGAAGAAGCTGAAGGATATGCGGTCAATAGAGTAAACAGAGCTAATGGTGATGCCAATCGCTTTATCCAGATGTATAATGAATATCGTTATTCCAAAACTGTAACCAGGAAAAGACTCTATCTGGAAATGATGGAAAAGGTACTTCCCAACGTTGAGAAGAAATACATTATTGATGATAAGCAGAGCAGTATATTGCCGCTACTGAATCTTGAACAAGGAGGAAAATAAGATGAAGAAATTACACATCATTCTAATTTTGATATCCGTGTTGGCGCTTATTGTATTATTCAATGCTTTTTATATTGTAGATGAAAGACAACAGGTGATCATCACCCAGTTCGGTAAGCCAATAGGTGAAGCGATTAAAGATGCCGGATTGCACATCAAGATCCCTTTTTTCCAGAAGGTACATTATTTTGATAAAAGGATACTGGAATGGGACGGTGATGCTAAGCAAATACCAACTTCAGATAAGCGATATATCTGGCTCGATACTTTTTCACGCTGGCAGATCGTAGATCCTTTGAAGTTTTATGAGACAACTCGTTATGAATACAATGCACATAGCAGACTGGATGACATTATAAGCGGAATAACACGTGACGTAATAAGCTCCAATAAATTGCTGGAAATTATAAGAAGTTCCAATAGAGAAATGGTATTTACTTCCGAGTATTCTGATAGTAAATTGGAAGATATTATCAAAGAAAAGATCATTAATGGACGTCAGGCAATTGCAGATTCCATCTTTGTGCTCGCAAAAGTTAAAGTTGCCGAGTATGGTATCAACCTGATAGATGTTCGTATAAAAAGATTGAATTATAATCAGGAAGTTCAGGTAAAAGTATTTGAAAGAATGATCTCGGAAAGGAATAAGATCGCTGCAAAATATCTGTCGGAAGGAAAGGGGAATTCTTCCGAGATATTGGGTAAAATGCAAAGAGAGCTGGATCAAATTCAATCGGAAGCTTATCGGAAAGCTCAAGAGATCAAAGGTAAAGCAGATGCTGCTGCTATCAATATCTATGCAAATGCATATAATAAAGATCCTGAATTTTATGAATTCCTGAAAACTCTGGAAACTTATGAAAAAACAATTGATAATAAAAATACTATCATCATGACCACTGACAGCGATTACTATAAATTTCTAAAGAAAATGGAGTAGATGAAAAGTAAACATCAAGATAAACGCAGTAAATAAAATCATAATTTGAATATTATTGTCTAATCCTATTTTTTTATGAGCGAATGTTTTCAATGATGAGTTATTGAGGTGAGAGATTAATATTTTTCATAGAATTTACACTTGAAATATTTTCATTAAATCTATATTTTATGGATCATTAGCAGGCAGTGTTTATTTGCAATTGTTAAACTTGACAAGGGTTTATGGGCACAAATTTTATGGCTCTACTTTATGAAAATATCATAAATATCGTTATATAAGCGCAGATATAATTTTTAGGAGACATAATGAAAACGACATTGCCAAAAGTCGATGAAATTAAGCATCATTGGTATGTGATAAATGCAGAAGATGTTGTGCTTGGCAGATTATCTACCAAGGTAGCAAGACTTCTCAGCGGAAAGCATAAACCGACCTACACTCCCTTCTTTGATATGGGAGATTTTGTAATAATACTGAATGCAGGAAAAGTGAAAGTTACAGGTCAAAAGGAATTAGAAAAGGAATATAAGCGATATTCAGGTTATCCAAGCGGACAGAGAGTTACTTCCTTCCAGCAGATGCGAGAGAAGAGACCCGAGAATATTGTATATCATTCAGTGAAAGGTATGCTTCCCAAAAATAAGCTTCGTGACAGAATGTTAAAACGGTTGAAAATTTATACCGGCAATGCACACAATCATCAGGCGCAAAAGCCAGAAGAAATTGAAATTTCTTAATTTTAGGAGAAATATATATGCAATATTTTGATGCAATTGGCAGACGTAAAAACGCTGTTGCACGTGTTCGATTATCCAAAGGAACCGGAAAAAGAATCATTAATAAGAAACTTATGAAGGATTATCTTAGCAGAGAAACTCTTGAGATGATCGTTGAAGAACCTTTCAAGCTTATTGACCAATCAGAGCGATTTGACATGAAGGTCAATGTGCGCGGTGGGGGACTTTCCGGACAAGCCGGTGCAATCCGCCTTGGCATCAGCAGAGCTCTATTGGAATACGATCCTGAATTACGTCCGATCTTGAAAAAAGAAGGACTGCTAACCCGCGATGCACGCGAGAAGGAACGCAGGAAATACGGACTTGCAAAAGCACGTAAGGCATATCAGTATTCAAAAAGATAAAAATATATTCAATAAATTAACTTCAGAGCTGCAAACGGTGTTCGACACATTCGAATATATGTAGTGTTGATGAAGTTAAAATAATAAACCGTTGGAGGACACGCATGAGTGTCGTTGAAATGAAAAGTCTTCTCGAGGCTGGTGTTCATTTTGGTCATCAAACTCGACGCTGGAATCCCAAGATGAAAAAGTATATCTTCATCAAAAGGAATGGGATTCACATCATTGATCTTAAACAAACCCTTGAAGCAATCAATCAAGCATACTACTTCATCAGAGAGCTTGCTGCAAAAGGCAAAAAAATCCTTTTTGTAGGTACAAAGAAGCAGGTTTCTGAAGGTATACAGAATGCTGCTGAAAAATGTGATGAGTTCTATATCAGTCATAGATGGTATGGCGGCACATTAACAAACCTGAAAACTATTCGAAAGAGCATCTCAAAACTCGATGAATTTGAAAAATTAAATGAGACTGGTGAGATCAATAAATTCACCAAACTAGAAGTGCTCAAAATGCAGAGAAAATATGATAAGATACTGAGCGCTCTTGGTGGAATTCGTGATATGGAAGAACCGCCGGCAGCATTATTTATTGCTGATATTTTGTATGAAACAAATGCAGTAAGCGAAGCGAAAAATCTTAATATTCCAATTGTTGCTATTGTTGACACTAATGCAAATCCCGATGGTATTGATTATGTTATTCCGGGTAATGATGACGCCATGAAATCTGTAAATCTTATTTGTGATATCATAGCAAATGCTGTCGTAGAAGGAAAGAGAATAGCTTCCGAAGGTGGAGATATCTCTGAATCTGAAGCAGAAGTGAAAGATGAAAAAGAAGAAGCGGTTGAAGTAGAAGAAGCAGAATTAGAAGTCAAAAAAGAGGGTGATGCTGTTATTGAAGTTATAGAAGAGACCGAAGTAGTTGAAAAGGTTGAAAAGCCAAAAGATGAGATTTCAAAGAAAGAAGAAAAGAAGCCAAAAAAGAATAAAAAAGAGCCAAAAAAAGATCCCGAAGATAAAAAAGAAAAACGTTTTGAATGTCCAGAATGCAGAAAAACCTTTTCATCAAAACGCGGCTTGAAGATCCATCTTGGATTGGTTCATCAAAAATAATATACGGAGTTATTATGGAAATTACAGCAAAACAGGTTAAAGAGTTAAGAGATAAAACAAATGTTGGTCTGATGGAATGCAAAAAAGCATTGGCAGAATCAAATGGGAACATTGATGAAGCAGTAAAGATCCTTCGTAAGAAAGGCATTGCAAAAGCTGAGAAGAAAGCAAGCAGAGATTCAAGCGAAGGCATCATTCATGCATATATTCATCCAGGCGCAAAATTAGGTGTACTGCTTGAACTGAGCTGTGAGACAGATTTCGTTGCACGAACTGACGACTTTAAGGAAATGGCAAATCAGATTGCAATGCACATTGCTGCCACCAACCCTATGGCGCTCTCTGAAGAAGATGTTGATCCTAAAATTATTGAAGACGAAAAAGAAATTTATAAAGAGCAAGCTCTTGCTGCAGGTAAACCGGAAAAGATAGTGGATAAGATCGTTGAAGGACGGCTAAAAAAATATTATACTGAGAATTGTCTGCTCGACCAACCACTTGTAATGGATGAAGACATCACGATCAAAGAGCTAATTTCCAATGCAGTATTAAAGTTAGGTGAAAAGATTACTATTAAAAGATTTGCGCGTTACCAAATAGGCATGTAACATGAGATACAAAAGAATCTTGCTAAAAATCAGTGGAGAAATACTCCAAGGGCAAAATTCCTTTGGTATTGAAAATGAAGCTGTAACGCGGATTGTTAAAGAGCTTGTCGATCTTCACACAAAGGGATTGGAACTCGGCATTGTAACTGGTGGTGGTAATTTTTTCCGTGGAGCCACATCTGCGATCGAGGGTATGAGACGTCCTGAAGCTGATGCTATCGGTATGCTTGCCACTGTACAAAATGCAATAGTGCTTCATGAAAAATTACGTGAATACCACGTACTCTCTGAAATATTTACTGCAAAACCTGTCGCATCGATCGGTACTTGTTTCTCATCGGAAAGTGCTCAGGCAGCACTTCGAGCAGGGAAAGTCGGTCTGTATGCAGGCGGCACGGGAAATCCTTATTTCACTACAGATACAGCAGCAGTTCTACGAGCTCTTGAAATCGAAGCAGATATCCTGTTAAAAGGAACAAAGGTTGATGGTGTCTATGATAGAGATCCTGTAAAATATCCCGATGCAACTCTTTTCAATACAATATCTTACGCTGATTATATTGAATTAAATCTCAAAGTTATGGATCTCACTGCCATTTCACTGGCAAAAAATAATCATTTGAAAATTAAAGTATTTAATATCAAAGAACTCGGAAATATCTCCAAAGCTGTTTTTGAAGATAATTTTGGAAGTATCATAGAGTAGCACATTGACGGATAGGTTGTTAAATCCGGTATGTAGTATGAATAGTGATGCAACACCGGAGGATAACAAGAGGAACAAGAGGAGTTAATAATGCAAGAATTAGAATCGATCTACAAAGACACTCGCGACAAAATGGATAAAACCATTGAAGCGCTTCGAAAAGAACTCATGAAAATTCGAACTGGCAAAGCGAATATTTCACTTCTTGATGATATCACAGTTGATTATTATGGACAGCCCTCTCCTCTCAATCATGTGGGAACGATTTCTGTGCCCGAAGCCAGATTGATCCTTGTAAATCCGTGGGAAAAGAACATGCTGCAAATTATCGAAAAAGCAATACTTGCTTCTGATCTCGGCATCACGCCGCAAAATGATGGCAATGTGATCCGGCTTGCTTTTCCACCTCTTACTGAAGATAGAAGGAAAGAGCTTGCCAAATTAGTGAAGAAGCATGGAGAAGAGGCAAAGATATCAGTTCGAAATATACGAAGAACTGCTAATGATGATATCAAAAAACTCGAAAAAGACAGCATCATCTCTGAAGATAATTCCAAAGATGGTCTGGATGAAATTCAGGAAATTACTGATGAATTTACCAAAAAGATAGACGAAATCGTCGATCATAAAGAAAAAGAAATAATGGAGATATAAAGTATTATGAGCTTTATCATCACCTCTGATTGTATTAAATGTGGCGCCTGTATAGAAGTATGCCCGGAAAAAGCAATAGTCGAAGACGACACACAATACATAATCACCGATGATTGCATAGAGTGCGGACTGTGCATGAAAGAATGCCCTCTCGATGCCATCAAAGGTAACAATAATAAAAAATAATACTATGAACTTTGAAAATAAGTGCACTATCGACAGGCGAACAAATGCCATAATCGGACTGGTCGTTTTTCTGTCTGTTTTTATTATCTATTATATCACAAAACCTGTATCACTATCATTTTGGGATTGCGGCGAATATATTGCCTGCAGCTCAATTCTTGGAGTTCCACATCCCCCGGGAAATCCATTTTATATCTTACTTGGGAAATTCTTTACTCTACTTCCGATAGGACTTTCACATGCTCAGGCAGTAAGTCTGCTTTCAATTTTCTTTAGCTGTTTCGCCTCTCTTTTTGTCTATCTCTCTATTGTTAAGCTTGTTGCAATCTGGGAAGCCAAGCAGTTCTATGCCTATCTTGCAGGAGTTTTTGGAGCGCTCTTTATCGCTTTTTCACAAGAATTCTGGTTAAATGCGATCGAAGCTGAAGTCTATGGAGGATTATCATTCTTCATTGCACTTGTAATATGGCTCACGCTCATCTGGACTGAAAAACAAAAGAATTTCAACCATCAGAATATATTACTGCTCATCGTGTATCTTTTCTTTCTCGGATTCAGCGTACACCAGACCACGTTGCAAATCGCACCGGCAGTACTGCTGATCGTAGTTCTTCCATTATTGAAATTTGATAAAAATTTCTATAAGAAACTTGCGATCTTCGTGGTCATAGGACTTGCTCTTTACTATATTTTCTATCTTATAGGAACCGGATTCGGGCAGGGCAGTCTTGGAAAATATATCTTTGCACTTTTTGTTATAGGTGTGCTGATATATTACCTTAGAGATTACGTGCAGCCGCAAGTGTGGTTCTTTGCATTGTTAATGGTCATTCTCGGGCTGAGCACACACCTCATTCTCCCGATACGTGCAGCAGCAGATCCTTTTATTAATGAAGGTGATCCTTCTACTCTGCAGCGGTTCATGGATTATGTCTTCAGGAAACAGTATGGACCTACCAGTTTCACTATACGGCGTGCTCCCATCTTCATGCAGCTCGACTTTCATTTCCTCAGGTATTTTAGCTGGCAGTTCTTTGATGCTCAGGTCATCAGTAATTTCCTGAATGTGTCAAGACAGTTTATACATACGATTTTTCAATTTATTGTTGTTGCACTTGGTTTGACAGGTTTTTACTATCAATTCAAAAAAAGCAAGCGCTCATTCATTTACCTCGCATCATTTTTCATCATGGCAAGTATTGCAATGATACTTGTGATGAATCTCTCATCTGCAGAAGTGCGTGACAGACCATACTTTTTCATCACTGCTTATATGCTTTGGACATTCTGGATGGGCATAGGGGTAATGGGAATTGTTAAATATTTTAGAAATGAAACAAATATATTAAAAATTTCTGTTCGATTAAGAGTTATCATACCGACATTTTGCAGAAAAGGTAAACCTAATTTTTATTATTCAGTAATATTACTTTTTATTAGTATTGTTACTCTTTTCTATATTTTATCTGTTCGATTTAACGATCCCTTTAACCTTCCATCCTATTATATTTCACCAGCTATGTTGATTTATTCTTGTTTAGGTTTGTTTGCATCAATAGGTTTATCATATCCCAGAAAAGTTGCAAAAGTCATATCAACAGCTTTTGTCTTATTATTTATTTTATTAGTTGCACTGAATACTTATTCTCATTATCATAAAAATGACAGAAGTCAGGAACTCCTCTCGCTCGAGTACGGAACCAATTTCTTAAATGGACTTGATAAAAATGCCATCATTTTCACGAATGGAGATAATGATACTTTCCCATTGTGGTATGCACAGGCAGTTTATGATCCTAATGCAGAAGAATATTTTCTTGAGGAAGATACACTTCTATTCGGAGAGATCAAAGGATTCTCAATTTCAGATAAGGAAGAAATCCCAAAACGAACTCAGATCAAATTGAATGAGGCATATTTGGCAAAGAAGGACCTTGGTGGAATTCGTAAGGATGTTTCTGTTGCAAATTTGAGTCTTCTCAACACACCTTGGTACATAAAACAGCTTCGTGATTTTGAAGGTATTGAGATCAATTTATCTGATAAACAGATTGATGCGCTTCATCCTATCCAGCTTGCAAACGAAGCGAACTTCAGGGTCGAAGATATCAAACTCACTTTTCCAAAAGACAAGCAGCTCTTCGTCAAAGATCAGATGGTTTTGCAGATCATAAAAGATAACTACGGTAAACGCCCGATATACTTTGCAGTCACAGTTGCAGACCGCGTTGATTTCGATAAAAATCTTCAAAGTGAGGGTATGGCGGACAGACTTGTATCAACAAAAGCAAAATATCAGATAAATGCACCTCGACTTAATCATAATATTGAAAATGTCTTTGATTATAATTCCATTTACAATGAAGATTTGTATAAAGACGAAAACATGAAGCGCCTTATAAATAATTACGGTGCGGATTTCATGCGGATGTCCACAACCTTCTATCAGAATGAAGATTACGAGAATGCAGTCAAGTATCTCAAGAAGGCAATGGATTTTGTGCATGAGAAGGATAGATATCTGCCGAGTCTTGCAAATCTGTATTACGAGATGGGATTGTACGACAGCGCCTTGAGCGTGATCGAACCCCTCGTGCAAAAGAGTCCTGAAGATCCTCAACTCGTGTATCTTGAAATTGAATTTCTTGTGAAAAATGAGGATATTGTAACTGCCCTTACCACTCTGGAAGATTTTATTATGAAACATACTGATCAGCAATATTTCCTAAACCGCTATTTGAACATTATAAGGAGCAATCCCGATTATGCCGAAAGAGCAGTTGGCTACATGGATGAACTGGTAAAACAGAATCCGAAAAATAAATCATTCCAGCAGTTTAAGATACAGATTGAAGATATTAACAAGAAATAGTAAGGATTGAATAAATAGAATAATTTGCTATAAATATTGACGTAAAACCCAGTTGAAAATAACTGGGTTTTCAATTAATAAGAAGTTAAAGTTAATATGATTAAAAAAATTCTAACAAAAATGTTCGGAACTCAGTTCGACCGTGAAGTGAAAAAAATCCAACCCGTTGTGGATGAGATAAATCGCATATACGAAGGACTTTCCACTCTTTCTGAGGAGGAGTTCAAGCATAAGACAATTGAATTCAAAGAGAAAATTCAGGATCGGATCGATAAGAAGCAGCAGTTAGTTGATGAACTTGAAATGCAATATGATGAGACTTCTGACGATAATGAGAAAGATCGGATCGGTTTCCAGATCGATGATGCAAAGAAAGACCTCGATGAGGAAACCAAGAACGTTCTTGAGGAAATTCTTCCTGATGCCTTTGCTGTGATAAAAGAAACCTGCAGACGCCTCGTTGGTACCTCATGGTCGGTTCGCGGACGTGAAACAAGTTGGAATATGATACCTTATGATGTTCAGCTCGTTGGTGCGATCGCCCTGCATAAGGGAATGGTCACAGAGATGAAAACCGGTGAAGGAAAAACACTTGCTGCGACCATGCCTCTCTATCTGAACGCACTTGTGGGTAAGGGATCACATCTTATTACTGTAAATGATTATCTTGCTCAACGTGACGCAGAATGGATGGGGCAGATCTACAAATATCACGGCTTGACTGTCGGTTGTATTTATGGTGAGCAGGAACCATCTGTGCGTAGAGAGCAATATGCTGCTGATATCACATACGGCACAAATAATGAGTTCGGCTTTGATTATTTGAGAGATAATATGGCTGTGAGTCCTGAAGGTCTTGTGCAACGTGAACATCATTACTGTATCGTTGACGAAGCAGACAGTGTGCTTATCGACGAAGCAAGAACTCCACTTATTATTTCGGGCACAGTCGAGCACTCGAAAAATTATTTCAGGGAACTCAATCCACAGATCAGGAAATTAGTGATCAAGCAGCAACGGTTGGTGAACGAGCTTCTCTCCGAGATAAATACAATGATCGAGAATGGGACTGTACAGGAAAATGAATTTGAATTCGGGAAGAAAATGCTCACAGTAAAGCGTGCAGCTCCCAAGTCCAAGAGATTTTTAAAATTATTGAAAGACGGACCCTATCAGAAGATGATGAATGAGGTCGAGGGACAGTATCTGCGGGAGAAGCAGCTTCATAAGATCGATGAGCAGCTTTACTATGCGATAGATGAAGGACAGCGCAGTGCGGATCTTAATGAGATGGGGCAGGATGAACTTTCTAAATATGATAGTTCACTTTTTGTCATGCCGGACCTCGATGAAGAGATCGAAAAAATAAATAATAATGAATCCCTGGATCCAGCCGCAAAGCAAGCAGAGAAACAGAAGGTTCAGGAAGATTTTTTAGAAAAGAATGAAAAGCTTCATAATATCAAACAAATGCTGCTCGCATATTCACTTTTTGAAAAAGATGTGGAATATATTGTAACAGATAACCGTGTTGTTATTGTGGATCAGTTTACCGGACGTATCATGCCAGGCAGACGCTTTAGTGAAGGACTCCATCAGGCGCTGGAATCAAAGGAGAATGTTCAGATACAAAAAGCTACGCAAACGCTTGCAACCATTACGCTTCAGAACTATTTCCGCATGTACACAAAACTCGCAGGTATGACGGGTACAGCCATCACAGAACAGGTTGAGTTTGAAGAAATTTATAAACTTCCCGTGATTGAAATTCCTACAAATGAACCGATACGCCGCATCGATTATGATGATCTGATCTACAGAACTAAGAAGGAGAAATACGAAGCGCTCACCGATGAAATTGAAGAGATGTATCAAAAGCGCAGACCTGTACTCGTAGGAACGATATCCGTTGAAGTTTCTGAGATCATAAGCCGATTGCTGAAAAGAAAGAATGTTCCTCATGAAGTGCTTAACGCAAAATATCATGAGAAAGAAGCCGAGATCGTTGCCTATGCCGGTATGCCCGGCGCTATAACTATTGCCACGAATATGGCAGGTCGAGGAACGGATATTAAACTTGGCAAAGATGTCGTCCGATGCGATACCTGTATCGTTGATTGTGTCGGAGATTGTGAGAATGCCGGAAGTAATAAACCGACTCCTGACCATAACTGCAAGGAAAAAATGCCATGCGGTTTGTATATCATTGGAACCGAGCGTCACGAAAGCAGGCGAATCGACAGGCAGTTACGTGGACGTAGCGGACGTCAGGGTGATCCGGGTTCATCAAAGTTCTTTCTTTCTCTCGAAGATGACCTGATGAGAATTTTCGGTTCGGATAGAATTGCAGGTTTGATGTCCCGAATGGGGCTCGAAGAAGGCGATGCAATAAAGCATCCGTGGATGACCAAAGCAGTCGAAAATGCACAGAAAAAAGTGGAAGGTCATAACTTCGAGATACGCAAGCAACTCATCAAATATGACGATGTCATGAACCAGCAAAGAGAAGTTATATACTCATATAGAAGAAAAGTACTGAGGGGTTTGAACCTTCGGGATGAAATTCTGGAAATGCTTGATGATACGATAAATAGCAAAGTTTCCTCATTTATTGGTTCAACTGAATATGAAGAGAATTGGCCTCTTGAAGATATTATTGGTTGGTTCGAAAATGAGCTTGGGGTCAAACTAAATATTTCTCTTGAACTCGGCTCAATTAGGAACCAGGAAGATCTGATCGACACTCTTTATGAGCAGTTGACCAAAGCTTATGCAAAAAAAGAAAAACATTTTGAAGAAGAGCAAAGAAAACTGGAGCGATACTCTCTTTTGAAAGTTGTGGATGAGCAGTGGAAAGATCATTTATATGAAATGGATCGTTTGAAAGAGGGGATCGGTTTGCGTGCCTATGGACAGAGAGATCCGCTTATTGAATATAAAAAAGAAAGTTTTGAACTCTTCCTGAATTTGATCGATACTATTAAAGAAAAAGTGATAAAAAATGTCTTTACACTTTATCCTGCGCTCTACTATCAAGTGCAAGACAGGGTGAAGGACATGCAGCTCTCTCATAAAGAAAGAAATGCATTTGATCATGTTGCTTCCCGGGCTGAGGACCAAAGAGAACGAATGCAGAACATACCGCAGGGACAACCTCAACAGCAACCGGAAGAACCAAAGCGTCAACCTATGAGAAGAGATACAGAAAAAGTGGGGAGAAATGACCCATGTCCATGTGGAAGTGGAAAAAAATATAAGCATTGCTGCGGACAGAAAGGATAAATAGGAAAGTAGTTATGGCAAAGAATTTACTCATCGTAGAATCACCGACAAAATCAAAAACAATTAGCCAATACCTTGGAAAAGATTTTAATATTCTTGCTTCGATGGGGCATATTCGTGATCTGCCCCAAAAGGAATTCGGCATAAATCTGAAAGATAATTTCAAACCTACCTATGTGCTCGATCCTAAAAAATCCAAAGTAGTGAATAATATCAAAAAAGCTGCAAAAGAGAGCGACAATATCTATCTCGCTTCTGATAATGACCGTGAAGGTGAAGCAATTGCCTGGCACCTTAAGGAGATATTGAAAAATATTATTCCTGAAAAGGATATTTATAGGATCGTTTTTAACGAGATCACTCGTGAAGCGATCATTGAAGCAATTGAGAATCCTACTCACGTTGACGAGAACAAAGTCGATGCGCAGCAGACACGCAGGATTCTTGATAGGATCGTTGGATACAAAGCAAGCCCAATCTTATGGAAGGTTATCACGAAAAACCTTTCCGCAGGTAGAGTGCAGACCGTTGCTCTGCGCCTTATTTGCGAGCGAGAACAAGAGATCAGGGATTTCGTACCCCAGGAATACTGGTCAATTGAAGCTGATTTGAAGAAGGATATCGAATTCAAAGCTCAACTGAAAAAATACGCTGATAAAGTCATAAAGCTGAATACAAAAGAGGAAGCTGAAGAGATATTTGAGAAGCTCGAAAACGCTGATTATATCGTAAAGGATGTGAAGAAAGAAAAGAAATCAATTGCTCCTTTTCCTCCATTCATAACAAGCACTTTGCAGCAGGAAGCATCAAAATTACTGGGATTCTCGATCAAGAAGACTATGCAGATCGCACAACAGCTTTACGAAGGTGTGACCATTCATGGGCGAAATACGGGTCTTATTTCCTATATGAGAACTGATTCTGTGCGAATCTCGGATAAAGCAAATTTCCAAGTTAGAAAATATGTTAAAGATTCCTTTCCTGAAGAATATCTGAATTCATATATTCGTAAATACAAAAATAAAAATAAAGCCCAAGATGCTCATGAGGCGATCCGCCCAACAAATTCTTTCACAACACCGGATTCTATCAAAGAATTTCTCTCAAAAGACCAGTATAAGCTTTACAATCTCATCTGGAAGAGGTTTGTTGCTACACAATTTTCCAATGTGCAATTGGAAAATATCACTGCACAGATTCAGGCGGAAAATGGCTTGTTTGAATCTCAGGCAGGCAAAATTCTTTTTGATGGATTTTTAAAAGTCTATCCTCATGTGCCAATCAAAAATCTTAAAGATACCTTTCCTGAACTTACCAAAAATGATGAAGTCGAGTTGCTGAAACTTAATAAAGAACAGCACTTTACTAAACCACTTGCACGCTACACAGAAGCTTCGCTTGTTCGAAAACTCGAACAGGAAGGTATTGGACGTCCAAGTACTTATGCGCCAATTATTTCTACCATTCTACAGAGAAAATATGTAACACTTCAGAAAAAGAAATTTTTCACAACAGAACTTGGAGAAACAGTTGAAAAATTCCTGATCGATAAATTTGAAGATTTTTTTAATGTGAAATTTACAGCAGCGATGGAGAACAAGCTCGATAATATCGAGAATGGGGAATTGAACTGGGTAGAAATACTTGAAAAATATTATGATAATTTCATCAGTCATATCGATAAGATAGATATTTCAAAAGAGAAAAAGAAATACGAGCAGAAAACTGATATCGTATGTGATAAATGTGGTGCTCCGATGATCATAAAATTTGGGAAATACGGCAAATTCCTTGCCTGTTCCGCTTTCCCGAAATGTAAAAACGTGAAATCTCTTGATGAGAATGAGAAGATCGTTGAACAGGAAACCGGTGAAAAATGTCCCAAATGCGGAGGCGGGATACTTCTAAAGAATGGCAAATTCGGTAAATTTTATGCTTGCGAGAATTATCCTAAATGTAAATTTACCAAACCTTTTACTATTGGTGTAAAATGCCCTCAATGCGGCGGAGAGCTGATTGAAAGAAAGGGCAAAAAGAATAAGATTTATTACACATGTTCCAATTATCCAAAATGTAAATTCATCACTAATAAAAAACCCGTTGCTATTAAGTGTCCTGATTGTGGCGCAGAATCCATGTTTGAAAAACCGACACGAAAAAAGATGAAAATCCTTGTCTGTGAAAAATGCGGAAAAGAACTCGCACAATGAAATATTCTGAAGTTTTAGTCTCAGGGATCAAAAGCATTTTATCTCATAAGTTGCGCTCCTTCCTGACATTAGCAGGTATTATGATCGGCGTGGCAGCAGTGACCACAATGTTCTCCTCAGTTGAAGCAATGAAAAATCTTATTGAGGAAACGATCAGTTCTCTCGGCTATGACAATGTGATCGTGCTCTACTCAAAATATCCTGATACCGGTACTGACAAATTGAAAAAATATAAAACCGTAAAACGTTTTCAGCAAATCAATTACGGTGATTTCGAAGCACTTCGGGATAGACTTGAAAATATAGAATATATCTATCCCACTATTGATGACCAACGAAATACGATCATAAATGGAAAGAAAAGCCAGATCCGTTTGAAGGGTGTTCAAAACATTTTCTTCACAGAAAAGAATTATTATTTTGCAGAAGGAAGGGAATTCAATACTATTGAATCACAAAACGGTGAGAATGTCTGTGTGCTGGGACAAGCTATGAGCACTAAGCTTTTTCCCAATGATGATGCGGTCGGTCAATATATTTCAATAGGGGATATTCGATTGAAAGTCATTGGAATCATTGATTATGAATCCGCTGAGAGCGGTTTTGCTAAAGCGAATGAGTGGGAAAGAAGACTCGCACTCGAGTCTTGCTATATCCCTTCAAAATTCGCAGCGAAATATCTTCGTCCAACGATGAATATCGATGTTATATGGATAAAAGCAACTGATGCTGATCTTGTAGGAGATGTATATAATTCCGCAGTTCAGATATTGCGTTCACGTCATAATATGGCGGATGATGTAGGCATGAGGGACATCAGTGCGGATATGCTCGAGGTGAGGCAGCAGGTGAATGAATTTTTGAAGAATTGGAATATCATTCTGCTTGCAATTTCCAGCATCTCGCTTTTTACAGGTGGAATCGGGCTTTTTAGTATTTTGCTCATTTCTATTACAGAACGCATGAAAGAGATCGGTATTCGAAAGAGTGTCGGTGCAAAGAATAGAGACATTTTTTACTACTTTCTTTTTGAATCGATCATTCTTGCTCTCATCGGTGGTCTTGTGGGCTCCGGTTTAGCCCTGTTACTGATAGGAGCGCTGAGCAATGCATTGAAAGTCGATGTTTCATTCCCAATTATTGGTATTAGTGTTGGTTTATCTTTTGCCATTATCGTGGGTTTGGTTTCTGGATTTTACCCCGCATACAAAGCGTCAAAAATAGATCCAATCAAAGCAATTTTTTATACGGAGTAATACGATATAGTGATAACAATTATTGCAATACTTTTTCTGATTGGCATATTGGTTTTTGTTCATGAACTCGGGCATTTCATTGTAGCCCGGCTCAATCATGTCAAAGTTGAGAAATTCTCATTTGGCTTTGGACCAAAACTTCTTTCATGGACTATTGGAGAAACCGAGTACAGAATATCACTCATACCGCTGGGCGGGTATGTTAAAATGTTGGGTGAGAATCCTGATGAAGCATCCAACGAGGAAATTCTTGATAAGAGGAGTTTCAAGCAGAAGCAATGGTGGCAGAAAGCTTTGATCGCTTTTGGAGGACCATTTGCCAATTTCATATTCGCGATACTTATCCTTGCGCTTACATACATCATCGGAATAAAAATCTATGACATTGCCCCTGTGGTAGGCAGAATTTCCGAAGAAGCGTACACGACAATCCCCCTTGAAAGCGAAGATAGGATAATAAGTATCGATGGAGTTCCGGTTACTGGCTGGACTTCAATTATTCAGGAATGGATACAGAAGTCCCCGGATAGAAGGCAAATCTCATTCATTCGTGCGAATGATACTCTTTTTGTTGAAACTGAGAATTTTTCCTATGAGCTTTGGCTTTCAGACATCAAACCATATGTACCTGCAATAATTGGAGATGTCTATTACGGATTACCAGCGTACCAGGCAGGTATGAAAAAGGGTGATACTATTGTTCGGATCGAAGATACGGAAATTCATGATTGGTATGACCTGCAGGAAGTCATTAAAAATAATGCGGATCGTCCTTTGCATTTTGTAGTGCAAAGAGGTGGTGAACTGCTGGAAATGGATATCACACCTCAAATAAATATCGAACTTGATGAAAATTCCGGAATTATCGGAATCTCTCAAATTCTGGAACAGGAATATATTGAGAGTTTCTCTGTTCCAAAATCATTTAAATATGCATTTCTTACAACAATTGACATAATTGGTCGATATTACAGTGGATTATTTAAACTTGTTAAACATCCTTCTCAAGTTGGCAAAAGTGTCGGTGGTCCTATAATGATCGCTTCTCTGACGAGCCAGCAGGTGAAAGAAGGCATAAGTGCTTATCTCTCATTCCTTGCAATGATCAGCATTATTCTTATGATCGTCAACCTGCTCCCAATTCCTGTTCTTGATGGCGGTATGATTATCTTCTCGATCATTGAAGGTATAAAAGGCAAGCCGCTTAAATTAAACACACAAGCAGTCCTTCAACGCATAGGTGTAGGAGTTTTACTGTTTATCATGATTTTTGCCTTCTATAATGATATTTCGAGGTTTATGGGGCGATATTTCTCCTTGAGGAGCACCAATACCCCAACAAGCATTGAAAAACCTCAATAGAATGAGTTCTTTGAAGAATTAAGCAGATTAATTGGAAACAACATCCAATATCCAACCCCAGTGTAATAAAAAAGAAGATTACACGGGGCAGGCATGGAATTTCCAATGATGAAGGAAAAAAGAAATGAGTGAAAAAGAAAATAATAGAGAAAATAATCAAAAGAAGTTCGATTTGCAGGAACATCTTATTGATTATGCAGCAATATTCTGGTTACTAAATCCCAGCTTAGTAACTAACACAAATTTCAGTCTGTCAGCTGACGAATACAGCAAAAAACAAAAATGAGCGATAGAACCAAAAATATCTCCGCTGACAGTATGGCACACCTTGATAAATGGATATTGGATATTCCGTGTTCGATATTGGAAATTCATAGTTTTTATGTTTAGTATATCGACCAACTTGAAAATAAAAGGAACCATAGAATGAGTTTCAAGTTTTCAGTTCATACTCAGGATACGATCACTTCAGCTCGTACAGGAGAGCTTACACTTCCTCATGGAACAATCAAAACTCCGGTATTTATGCCTGTAGGCACACTCGGCTCAGTAAAAGCAACTTCACCTGAGGAATTAGAGAACATCGGATTTGATATAATTCTTGGAAATACCTATCATTTATATCTTCGCCCTGGAGATGAACTCATAAAAAAAGCAGGGGGACTCCACTCTTTTATCAACTGGGACAGGAATATGCTTACAGATAGCGGCGGTTTCCAGGTTATGAGCTTGCAGCAGTTCAGGAAGATAACGGAACAGGGCATCGAATTTCAATCGCACATTGACGGCAGTTATCATCTTTTCAGTCCAGAGCGGGTAATGGAGATCGAGCACAATCTTGGTGCTGATATAATTATGGTGCTTGATGAGTGTGCTCCCCATCCATGTACAAAGGAATACGCAAAGGAATCCGCAGAGATGTCTGTTCGCTGGGCAAAACGCTGCAAGATCAAGCATGAGCAGCTCGGTGGAGAGCAATCCCTATTTGGAATAGTGCAGGGAAGTATTTATGATGACCTGCGAGAAGAGAACGCAAAAGAACTTATCAGCATTGATTTTCCCGGCTATGCAATTGGAGGTTTAGCTGTGGGTGAAAATAAGGAGGACATGCTACGAATTGTTAACCTGATGGATAGGGTTCTGCCAAAAAATAGACCTCGCTACCTAATGGGTGTGGGAACACCACTCGATCTGCTTGAGAATATCGAGCACGGGGTGGATATGTTTGATTGTGTGATGCCCACGCGTCATGCACGAAATGGGCAGGCATTTACCAGAGATGGCAGACTTACAGTACAAAATGGTAAATATAAAGAAGATTTCCACCCGCTTCAGGATGATTGCGATTGCTATGCATGCAGAAATTTCTCTCGCGCCTATATACGCCATCTCATCAATGTGAAAGAGATACTTGGTGTCCGATTAACGACAATACATAACTTGACATTTTATAATACTCTGATCAAAGAAATAAGAGAAGCCATTAACAGTGGCACTTTCTCGGAATATAAAAACAATTTTATCGAACGCTACACACGTTCCGATGATGTCCAAAATATATAATTATTAAAATGAGTACGAAGAAGTCATTTAAAACCATAGAGCTCAACTTCTCACATATATGAAACTTTTAAATATAAATAGAAGATTGTTGATTAACTTTAATGTTATCTGAAATTTTGCATAAAGAGTTAAAATATGAATAGAACAGAACTTGGTTCAAAGACTGCAAAAGGTGGATTTGAAAATGAAAAAGCTATTTGTAAAAAGTTTAACGTCTGGAAAAAGGATAAAGAATCTCAACAATGGCTTAAAATTATGGGCTACAATATTAAAAAACTTGATTCTGTAAAAGCGATTCAAGTTCCTACGAGAATAAAAAAAAGTGATTTAAGTAAGTTTGGAGTTAGTGAAGAAGAATATGAGCAGTTTGTGAGATTTAAAAAAGCAGATGCTCAGATAAGAATTATCATAAAGATTGGAAATATACTTAAAATTGAAAATCTATCGCTTAAAAAAGCAAATTCTGACACTGACTATAATCAAATTGACAAAAGAACTGTTGACTTTTATCAGGAAATGTGGAGATTTGACAATGAAATAACACTGTGGTTAAAACTTTTTACTGGTGAAATTATTCCTAAAAGTCAGAAAAAGTTAATTGGTAAAATAAAACCGAAAGACAAGAGAAGGTTGTTTCTAACTGAAATGCCCGAAGTAATTCAAAAGAAAATAATTCAGTTTTTCAAAGAGAACAAAATCCTTGTAGTAAGCGATATTATTAAAGGCAGAGGTGGATTGTCTGCCGGCTGGATGTTAGTTACAAAACTCAATAAACAAGAAAAGACCACGACTTGGACACTAAAAAACATAAATACCGTAATGAATTTTTTTGGATCTGATGATGTTGAAATTTCACCAAGAGGGAGTTTACATATTGGAAAAATCACTATGCAAAGAAAAGGTGGAACTCCGGATCCTACAAAATTACAATTTAAGATAAAACCCTGTCAGTTATTCAATCTGGGAGAATAAGAATGGAAATAAATAAAGTATATTTAGGCGATTGCATAGAGATTATGAGAACATTGCCAGACAAATCGGTAGATTTAGTATTTGCAGATCCACCTTTTAATATTGGAATAAAATATGATGTTCATAATGATAATATGCCTTTTGAAGACTACTATAACTGGTCAGAAAAATGGATAAAGGAAACATATAGATTGCTTAAAAATAACGGAACAATATACATTGCAATTGGCGATGAGTTCGCAGCAGAGATAAATATAATTTTAAAAAAAACAGGCTTTTATTATAGAAATTGGATTATTTGGTACTACACTTTTGGACAAAATCAGAGGAAGAAATTTAATCGTTCCCATACACATATTTTATATTTTACTAAGGACAAAGAACGATTTATATTTAATGATAAAGATATAAGGGTTCCTTCTGCAAGACAGCTGATCTACAAAGATAAACGAGCAAATCCTTTAGGAAAGATTCCTGATGATGTTTGGCAAATTTCAAGAGTTTGCGGTACTTTTAAAGAACGGATAGGGGAGCATCCCTGTCAGATGCCTGAAGATTTATTAGAGCTTATAATAAAAACAAGTTCTAATAATGGTGATTTAGTTTTAGATCCTTTCGGAGGTACAGGAACAACTGTGGCAGTTGCCAAGAGACTAAAACGAAATTTCATAACAATAGAAATATCAAAAGAATATTATGATGTTATATTAAAAAGATTGGATGGTAAAATTGAAGAGATAAAAAGAAATAAAAAAGTTGAGATAGAAAAACAAAAAACATTATTTGATGTTGTATGATAATAAATTGATAAGTTCTAATGAAAGGAATACAGAATGAAAAAAGCAAAGATACTATGGATAGATGATGAAATACAGATGCTCAAACCACATATTATATTTCTGGAAGAAAGAAATTTCGAAGTGGTTTCTGCATCCAATGGAAACGACGGCATTGAACTCGTGGAAGAACAAAATTTTGATATCGTTCTTCTCGATGAAATGATGCCAGGGCTTGACGGACTGGAAACTCTTGTGCAGATAAAGAAGCTCAACGAAAGTCTGCCTGTGGTAATGGTCACAAAGAACGAAGAAGAGGGTTTGATGAACAAAGCGATCGCCCAGCAGATCACAGATTATATCATCAAACCTATCAACCCCAACCAGATACTGATGTCCCTAAAGAAGATATTGATGTCAGAAGAGATCCGCAGAAATAGAACCGGTGAGGAATACGCAGAATTCTCAGCAAAACTTAATCAAAAACTCTTCGCAGAACCGAACTGGCAGGATTGGATAGATATCTATCGCTCTCTTGCAGAGTGGGATCTGAAGCTGGATCAGCTCTATTACGAAGATATCATTCAAATGCACTCGTATGAAAAGAAAAATTGCGATACCGAGTTTTCAAACTATATCGCTACTCATTATGAAGATTTTCTCACTCAATCTGACGGACCTGTGCTTTCTCCTGATATTGTAAGAAAATACGCTGCTGACAGATTATACACGAAGAAGGTTGTGTATTTTGTTGTTCTCGACTGTCTGCGACTCGATCAATTCATGGTATTAAAGCCCTTTATTGAAGAGCTTTTCAATGTGAAAACGGATTATTATTATTCAATTTTGCCCACATCAACACCTTATTCTCGAAATGCAATTTTCAGCGGTATGATGCCCGGCAAGATCGCGAAAGTGTACCCACAATTCTGGCGCACCAGCAAAGAAGTGGAAAGCAGTTTTAACCGCGATGAGCACTTTTTCATGGATGAACAGCTCAAGAAAATGGATATCCCCATGCCGCATCGAAGTAAGTATATAAAGGTACTGAATACTGAGGAAGGCGAGTATGTCACAAAAAAGATACCTTCCTATAAAAAAGAGCGATTGGTCGTTCTCGTGTATAACTTTTTGGACCTGCTGCTTCATCACAGATTTAAGGATGAGATACTTCAGGAGATAATACCTAACGACCGTGCACTGCGTTCATTAACAAAGCTGTGGTTTTTGAATTCGCAGTTCTATCAAACACTCAAACTTATTGCCAAACAGGATGCTGTTGTAATTCTGACAACCGATCACGGTTCGATAAAAGTTGAGCATGCCACAAAGGTTATCAGTGATAAGGAAATTTCATCCGGATTGCGCTCAAAACACGGCAAGAATATCACATGTAATGACAGGCATACTATCAAAGTTTCAGATCCGAAAAGATTTGGACTTCCTATTGAAAACGTTGTAGAGAACTTTATCTTTGCCAAAGGTGATCATTACTTTGTGTATCCAACTGCTTATAATGAGTACAAGCGTAAATTCGACGGTACTTATCAGCACGGCGGAGTTTCCATGGAAGAAATGATCCTGCCTGTCTCCGTTTTAACGCCCAAGAAATAAAATGGCTCACGATTCTTATTTTCGGGAATATACAAGCTCTTCTGAAAGGGAAACTACACAGATCGCAAAGGATTTTGCTGATATACTACAAATTGGCGATGTCGTGGCGCTAAAAGGTGAATTGGGCAGCGGAAAAACTTTTTTTGTGAAAAAGGTAGTTGAGGAATTGGGATTCGACGGCTATGTATCGAGTCCGACTTTTACCATCCTGAACATTTATGAAGCTTCAACCTATCTATATCATTTTGATTTCTATCGTCTGAAAAACGTTGAAGAAATTGAAAAGATCGGTTTTTTCGACCTTCTGATGGAAGAGGGAATTTTCTTTATAGAATGGCCGGAGAAAGTTGAAAAATTGCTGCCTGATGAATATTTTGAGATAAGAATTGACATTGTGAATGGAACTCACAGAAAAATAAGGATTAAAAAAATCATTAGAAATGAGGATGTGCCATGTCAAAATTGATGAAAAGTGTATCTGGAATTCGCGGAATTGTCGGAGATTCTCTCACTACCGAGCTTGTTCTCTCCTTTGCAAAACGATTCGGGGTGTTTTCAAAACGAAGAAAAGTCGTAGTTGGAAGAGATTCCCGAACAACTGGAGAAATGCTGCTCAACTCTGTTTCTGCAGGTTTGATGTCAGTTGGTGCAGATGTGATCGATCTTGGGATTTGCCCGACGCCTACAATTCTACTTGCTGTTGAAAATCTTAATGCTGGCGGAGGCATTGCGATCACTGCGAGCCATAATCCCCAGGAGTGGAATGCACTAAAGCTCATAAATAACTCAGGCACTTTTTTGACGCCGGCACAATCACAGGATTTCTGGAACATTCAGGAAGATGAGTTAAAAGACCTCGATTGGGCTCATATTGGATCATCATCTCAATATGTTTGCGCTATTGATGACCATATAAAGGCGATCATGAAACTTCCTATTATAGCGGCAGATAAGATAAAAGAAAAGAATTTCAAAGTAGTTATAGATTCTACGAATGGTGCAGGTGGTTTGATGTCACCATTTCTGCTAAAAGCGCTTGGCTGTGAAGTCATAGAGTTGTACTCGGAACCGAATGGCATGTTCTCACGCATTGCAGAACCTGCAGCAGAAAATCTTGGTGCTCTTACAAATGAAGTAAAAAAACATAGTGCTGATATTGGTTTTGCCACTGATCCCGATGTGGATAGATTATCCATTGTTTCGGATGATGGCAAGGCACTCGGAACCGAATATACGCTTCTTTTGTCGGAAAAATATGTGCTGTCACAAAAGAAAGGAAATATTGCTACGAATTTATCTTCATCGATGGCTTCGGATGTGATCGCAAAGGAAAACGAAGTTGAAATTTATCGATCTTCTGTAGGTGAGATCAACGTTGCAGAAGCAATGAAGGAGCACAATTGCGTGATAGGGGGTGAAGGCAATGGTGGAATCATTTTGCCCGATCTTCACTTCACACGTGATGCTCCGCTTGGAATGGCTCTTATCCTCTCATATATGGCAACTTACGGAAAGAAAATATCTGAATTGGCATCAGAAATCCCAAAATACTATATGCACAAAACCAAGCTAGATATTGCAGAAAATATTGATTTTAAAAAAGTGAGTAAAAATATCATAAATGATTTTTCCGATAAAAAACTTGATACGCAGGATGGTATTAAAATAATTGATTCGGACTTTTGGATACATATACGAAAATCAGGTACCGAACCGATCGTGCGCATCATTGCTGAAAGTTCCTCTGAAAAAGAATCAAAAATACTGTGTGAACAGATCATTAAAAAATATTTTAGGTAAGAAATAATGGATCAATTTTCGACATGGCTACATAATCTGACGAATATCGAGCAGGATATTCTGGGTAAGATCGTAATATCGATCTTCGTTGTTGTAGTACTAAAGATCATACATCTGATCGTGCTCAAGATCATGTGGAAGAATATTGAAGAACCCCTCAAACGCTATCGCTGGAAGAAAACGCTCACTTATATTTTTGTATTCATCGGGTTTCTTATTCTTGGACGAGTCTGGCTCCAGGCATTCCAGTCTCTTGCAACATTTCTCGGATTGCTTACTGCCGGTTTAGCCATTGCACTTAAAGACATTATTACGGACATTGCAGGATGGATCTTTATTGTATGGCGCAGACCTTTCGAGGTGGGTGACAGGATACAGGTTGGTAAGCATGCAGGAGATGTGATCGACATCCGGCTTTTTCAATTCAGCTTACTGGAAATCCGCAATTGGGTCGATGCAGATCAGAGCACCGGACGAGTCATACATATTCCTAATAATCAAGTTCTCAATGATGTACTTGCCAATTTCAGCAAAGGATTTCAATATATCTGGGATGAGATACCTGTTCTGATAACGTTTGAAAGTAACTGGCAAAAAGCAAAAACGATACTTCAGCAAATCGGGAACAAGCATGCAGAACATGTCACTCCACATGCGGAACGCAGGATCAAGGAAGCATCACGCAAATTCATGATATTCTATAAAAATCTTACGCCAACAGTTTATACAAGCGTCAAAAACAGCGGTGTGCTTCTAACTATTCGTTATCTCTGCGAACCCAGGCACAGACGTGCAAGTGAGCATGCTATTTGGGAGGATATTCTGATCGCTTTTAATAACACAGAAGACATTGATCTTGCATATCCAACACAAAGAATATATTATGAAAATCTCAAGGATTTCTCCATAAAAAGTTCCGAGAAATTAGCAGATATGGATGAAAAAACAAATAAGGGAGAACAGAATGACAATGCATGACAAGGATTCAGAAGAATACAAAAGAGCAAAAATGCGGGTTGATGAGGTCAGGGGATTTTGGTCACATCTCGCAGTGTATATCATAGTTAATCTTGGAATATTTATTGTTAATATGCTGACCACCCCTCATCACTTGTGGTTTTATTGGTCACTTCTTGGATGGGGGATCGGTTTGTTAGCTCACGGCTTCCATGTATTTTGCGCTCAGGGTATATTTGGCAAAGATTGGGAGAAGCGACAGATCAAGAAATATATGGATAAAAGAGATTAATAGAGAAACTCTTAAATTGTTTCTATATTGTTAGTTAGGAAGCAGTTTCTTATATTTTAGTTTAGGTGAGTGCCTCGCCGATTTGGAGTCGGTGACTCCGTCGCCGAAATGTTTGGAGTAGCCGAGTCCCTCGGCTTTGTGACGAGAGACTCGTCATACTCCAAAAACGGCTACTCCAAAAAAAAGGAAATAAAATGTTATTCGATATTAATAAGAACTTTAAAGAATTTACGAATTACAAGCATTCACCAGCGCATCTTTTCCTGAATAATGCATATTACATCATAACAGCTCATACATTAAAAAACATAAGACCGTTTTATGATGATGAAAGAAAGCAGATATTGCTTGACTCTATTTTTATGAATTTCATTAATCGAAACGATTGGAAAATGATTGCCTATTTTGTGGCGGATAATCATTATCATTTACTTATGAATTCAAAAAATAATGCTGGTAAATTATCAAAAATTATTGCTGATATTCATCGCTTTACAGCAATTACCATAAATAAGATGGATAACATTAACGGCAGGCAGGTTTGGTATCAATACTGGGATACAGTGATAACTTCGGAAAATTCCTTTTATGCCAGATTTAATTATATTCATTATAATCCGGTAAAACATGAGTATGTTACAAAGAGTGAGGATTACAAATTTTGCAGTTATAAAGATTATTTTGAAAAGGATGAAAATGAAATGCTTTTTATAAAGAAGAAATACCCATTTGATAAAGTAAAAGTGAGAGAACCATAAAATGATTTGGAGTCGGCGAGTC
>JACKQG010001818.1_pt1 | contig 28885 bp, 33 predicted proteins | sample 8237621 | NCBI WGS metagenome assembly JACKQG01 (sample SAMN15677084, study PRJNA649215) | marine metagenome | biome: marine; feature: Black Sea; material: saline water; isolation source: suspended particulate matter (SPM) from the Black Sea western gyre | collected 2013-06-09/2013-06-10 | depth... | reverse complement strand
TTTACTATATGTATTTATGCTCCCAGGAATATCATAATATATAATGATTAAATTTAATCGTTTTATTTTTCTTTTGTATGATTTTAACGAAAAACCATCAAAAACTTGACAGATATCGGTTCTGTGTTATAATAGTAGTAAGAATTGAGTAATAATGCTTGATTTAACAACGAGAGAGGTAATATTATGAGTAAGAAGATGCCACTAGCACTAGCAGATTTAAGTGACTTTTCTAAGGAAAACACACTTTATAAGGTAGCAAAAAAGTTTAATGCCAAAGACTTTATTATTACAGGTGAAGCATTAGATTTAATCAACAATGTTGCGGTGTCTTACTGTATCATTATTTCAGAAACATTAGAAGAAAAAGCAGTAGTGGATTTGCTTAATAATCAATGGAAGACAGCAACAAGTCCATTTAAAGTATTTGCTTGGATTCCATTAAATGATATGAAAGAAATGGTTATCTGTAATTTAGAAAAAAATACAGAAATGAGATATCGGAACTTAACACTTGCTTTAGAAAAAATGGATGCTTACAAATACATGCGAAACAACACAGATATGGAGTTTGTTGGTGATATATTTAAAAAACTTCAGAAAAATCCAGCCTGCATAATAAATTAGAGGAGACAGCGTAATGAACTTAGAACAAACTGAAAAACATATTAACGAAACTGCAACTCGTATTGCAAATGAAATAGGCGGAACAGTTACATTTGCACCAAGTGGTAATCCCATTGTAACGGGTAAGAAAAAGAATTGGGTAGACGAGTATGCTGGTAATGACCTAATGGAAATCTACTGTTGTGAACCATACAATGACTATGAACTTGTAGTTTCTATGCATATGGCTCAAGCACAATATTTAATTAAAACAGGTCAAGCGTAAATGTCATTTGTTAATAAAAAACTATACGAAACTTTCACAACTGCGTGTTCACATCGTGAAATGAAAATACATTGGAATGTAGGTTCATTAAATGTTTACTTTGATAATGGCAATTATATTATGTTATGGACACCATTGAATAAACTTCCTAGAAGACAAGAAATCAAAACAGAATTTGATATTCGTATGTCACTTTCGACATTAAACGACAATATGCAGGATTATCATATTGAATGTAATGCCAAAGAACCAGATAGAATGATGGCATTTCATTTAGCAGGATGGAAAATGGCAAATGAACTGTATGATAATCCTACAGTAGATGGATGGTTTGAATTGTTTGATTATGCACAAGATAACGATGCAATTGATGTAGATTATGCACATTGTATGTTAACATACGATTAAAAACCCTCAAAACTTGACAGATATCGGTTCTGTGTTATAATATATGTATATTCAATAAAAAAGGAGATAAAAATGGCAGTAATTAGACACTACACGAAACCCTATTGGATTAAATCAATAATCGATGATGGCGTAATCAATCTAGAAGGTTATAATGACAAAGAAACAATGTCAGACGCAATATATGACTTCTACGGGTATAGACCTAATATGAGTGGTATTGAAAGGGGCCCAGAGTGGGATAAAATGTGTTCAGCAATGAAAGGGGACCAAGTATGGTTGACTGAACAAAGAAGATGTAACACAGCAAGTAAGAACTTTATCAGAGACTGGAAAGACTGCTACTTCGAGTTCGATACTGCTGATATTCCAGTCAGAAGATGGCATCACTATAAGAAAGATATATTGAAGAACAAACCTGAAGCACAGAGATTTATAACTGCTTTAGATAAAACTGCTAAAGATATGGGTGACGATTCATACAACTATTGGGTGAGTGATGTGCCTATTGATATCAGTTTAGCAAAAAGAACAGGTATTCTTTCTGATGAATTCAGTTTAGAAGATATAATGAAAGCATCAAAAATGCCACAATTCTAGTAAAAACCCTCAAAACTTGACAGATATCGGTTCTGTGTTATAATATATGTATATTCAATAAAAAAGGAGATAATATGTTCAATTCACTAAACAATAAACCAGAAGATGTTAGAAAAGAAATAGAAGAATTTACAGACTATGTTTTTGATTTTTATGGTGGTTCTGACCCATTATGGGACTTCTTTAAAGACGACAAAAAACCAGTTACTAGAGCAGAGATAAAGTCAAATACAGAAAAACTGTTGAAGACTGAACATCCGTGGGGTGGTGGTGATAGTTTTGACCGAGAAATGGTCCGTGATATGATGTTCATTACAAGAGGCATTAAAGAAAACCTTGAGTATGAATTTGGACTTAAGAAATATGGAATCTTAGAGGAGACAGCAAAACCAGGATTTAGTGGTTTTGCTGTTGAGGCATTAAGAAATATGGAATCTTAGAGGAGACAGCGTAATGGATAAATTAGAAATTTTAGCAACCACAGTTGACCATAGACATGAAAGTAGACATGATTATGACCTTCAGACTACTGATGTAACAGTGTTACATAAGGATTCAGGAAGATGGATTGGAATTTATGCTCATAATCAAGGGACCAAAGTGTGTTGGAGAATTGACTACTGTGATGCAGACAAAACTCCTGAATTAACAGAAGATGTTAGAAATAATATTCCTAACAGTTATCGTGCATTTAAGGAATGGGTTGAAGAGGAGACAGCGTAATGGACATTAAAGAAGCACAAAAGTTGATGACGAGTTTATAAAGCACCAGTTGTCCATCTGGTGCTTTTTTTCGTCTATTGATTATGTATGTGAAGTGATAAAGTCGCTAGAATCAAGGGATTCTTGCTCTGGTGAGACTATTTTGTCTTTGGTCAGCCTGCTCTTTTAGTAGGATTTTTGATTTCGTCTTGGAGAGTTCTAAGACCTAGACCTTTTCTTGTTTTCTCGTTAATTCTTAATTGTTTAACAAGTTGAGTTAAGCCCTTTTCTTCGGCTTCTTCTATTGTGATATGAGATTTTATATATGAATCTGCCATCAATCTTTATGTGGTGTAAAGGGTTTATCTGGACTGAATGGACTACAAGGTGGTTTAGGTGCTGGTCTAGGTTCTTGTTTCTTTTTGTCGTTTTTCATTATATTCTTTTAATATTCCGTTTACTTTCTTTATTCTTTCTCTTTTGATAATTGCTTGAATTTCTTTTTCTGTTGCTGGTCTAGGAACGGGTGCGGGCTCGAAGTAATTATCTTCAAGTATGATATGAATTACTCGGTCATTGCCTGACCTTTTTATCTTGTAAGATAGCATACTAATATTTAGTATTCTTCTTCTTCGTTTTTTTAGTTTTCTTTGGTTTCTTTTTATAAGCCATAATATCCTCTCTAATCTACTGGCACCCAGAAGTGTCTACAATTGTGTCCGCCTCTTACAACGAATGGGTCTCCACTTCTCTTGCCTTTCCAAGATTGACTTGCCCATTTGCTTTGTGCTTCTGCTTTTGTGAATGTTCTACCTACGTTACGAATACAGAAATCTCTACTGCCCGAAATGATTGAACCTGTATATTTGAATTTAGTTAAGCCTGCTTGTTCGGCTCTATGTTTAATGAATACTGCATCAAAGTCCATTACTTTGTCGTGCATTCCTGCTTTAACTGTGTTGTTTAATGAACTACCTACATTAACACCAGCAAACTTCTTCTTAAGAGCAGTAAAGGCTTTTGCTATATCGTCTTCTTTTCTTGTAGTTGCTCTGCGTAATCGTTTTAGTTTCTTTTGGAGTAATGTTGTTTGTAAATCATTGGTTTGAATGAATAATCCTGATATAGCGTGTCTACTGTTTTGTGCGATTGCTTGGACAGTCATACCAGCGATAGCACCAATGACTATTTCACTGTTAACATTCTCACGCCCTGTTTTAACATTTTCATCAATTGATTGATAGGCTTGTGCTTTGAGTTCACTAGCAACACGATTATCAAGTGGTGTGATTCCGTCACCTACCATCTTTGTTGTGTCTAATGCGACTTTATCGAACTCTTTCATATACTCTCGGACTTTTAATGATATCAATTCTTCAAAATCATCATTGATTGCCACTCTCAATCCTAAGAGTTCATCTTTTGTTTTTGTTTCTAGTATTCGTTGAGCAATTCGATTTTCTAAGACTTTACTGGCTGAATCCATATAATCATCAAATCCATCCAGAACCTCATCTATAATCTCACTATGCTTCTGAATCTGTTCCGCTGTCGCCATCTAAAATTACTCCAAACTCTGGTGCTTGTGAACCGTCTTCAATTTGCTTAATAATAATATCAATCGCTGTGTCATCTTCAACAACAGTTCTTGCAAGTTGTTTTGCAATCTCTGTCTTATATGCCGCTGATGATACTGGAGCAACAGAAGCCTTAAGTAAGAAATCTAATTCTGTATAAGCATCTCTCATATCAAAGTCATCTGCATAATCAACTACACCGTCAAACTCAATACCATAGAAACTAGAAAATAACTTCCAAATATGTTCTTCTGTGTTCTCTAAGTTGTCTGCCATTTGAGCAAGTTTTACATTCAGTAATTCTCTTTCAATCTTTAGACTTACACCTGAGGCTGTTCCTGTAGTTGTAGAACGCAATGACGATAAATGAGCCATTCTGTCAATCATTGAAACTTTCATTTCGATTGCTTGTAGAATAGAACCAATAGATGATGAATTTGGTTGCAATAGATAAGGTTTTAAAGATGGGTCAACATCTTGGTCTTCAATTACAATAACTGCACCCGCACCTGCTGATGCATCAACACCTTCTGTCATCACAAGTGTCGGATGATTTCCTAGTCTTATTACTTGTTCCAATTCCGATAATTCGTTGTAGATAGACTTCTGAACGTCTGAAACGTCTGCTATTTGAGAGATACCAATTCCTCTTTCGTGTGAGCGTTGTGCATACAAGAAAGTTGCTGGAATCATTGCCATTGCGTTGGCATATTGTTCAATCATAATATAAGTTTCTTCATCGTCTTTGTCTACTTCATAGACAGTAACAACATCTTTATTCCAAACACGATAGACGCATTTTTCATCATCTTCGTATTCTTTAATCTTAAGCATTGTTAATTCATAACGACCATTGCGTTGTCTTTCCCATTGCCAATCAACGATATTTTCTGGTGTGACAATAGACAAATAAGGTCTAATACCTTCTGCTAATTCTTCTGCTAATGTGTTGGCTTCACTCACTGGTTTATCTAAAACCAACAGCACGTGACCATAGATATTTGCAAGTGTTGTTGCATCACGCATAACAGAATCAAAACTTCTGCCTTCCAAATCTGCATCGTTAAGAAATTCTTTTAATGCTTGATTCTCACTAAGTGAGCCAAACATTCTATTTGGTGTTTTACGCCAAATAAAACTCGAATAAGTGTCAACTACATTTCTACAATGATTGTCTAATGGAGTTGTCATCAAACGTTTTTCATATTCGTTCTGTCCTCCGTGTTCTTCTTGTAGATATTTTCGTAGATATTGACCGCTTTGGTAATCTTTACCACCGTAATAACTGTTGTAATAATACTGCCAACGGTATACATTTGCTTTGTATAATTTATGTTTATTTGTTATTTCATCATAATTCATAGTGCTGTTCCTTACATATGTGTGAAACGAGATGGTCTCGCTGTTTCTCTTACTTCCTTCCTAATAGGAGAAAGATAAGCAACTAAGTAACCTAACGCATCGTTTTGGTGGTCGAATCCACTTTCTTTATCTGGAACCGCTGTTCCATCTTTATAGACTTGACGTTCTAAACATCTCATTGAGTTGGTGCATTTTGGGTCAATACTAAATCTTATGTCCCCCGTGGCACTTTCCATTATACTATTTACTGCATTTACACGGTCTCTTACCGCATCGTGTTTGCGTTTTACCTCTACATTAAAGTATTTCTGTAGTATTGTTACATCTGTTCTGCCATTGGCACTCGTTTTTCTTTGTCTACCAGCAGGGTCAGGACAAACGGTAATCATTGCTGAATTGTATCTATTCATAATCTCCTGGCACATTTCATCTGTGTTTGAACCGTATATACTAATTTCATCGAACTGATGTAATACTCCATCTATGATTTGACAGATTGAGGCAGAAATTGGATCGATGTTAAAGTCCATACCAATATATATTCTACCATTCTCATCAAATTCTTTTTTCTTCATATGTTTGTCTCTGTCGAAGTTATAATAGATAACTCCAGAAAAGTTTTGAAAGGCTGCGAGATATTCTTGCTGAAATTGTCTAGCATCCATATCTTCTTTTGCACGTTCAATTTCTTCGTCTGTAACTTGTCCGCCATCCATAGTGGTCCACTGCCAACTCTGCCAATCTTTATCACCTCTTTGACCATAATCATATAAGTCTTTGAAATGATTAAATCCACGAGGAGTGCCACAAAACAACGCAGAACCTGGCGGTGTCTGTGAAGACAACGTTGGTCTTAAAGTTACTTCCCACGCTTCTCTTTTCATATCTGCATATTCATCCATTACTAAAAAATCTACTCCTGCTCCTCTTAAAGTATCATATCTATCTGAGCCTTTAAGACTTATCTTACTGTTATTAACTAAAACAATTGATAACTCGTTTTGGTTAATCTTCTTTGCCCATCCTAAATCTCTCATTCTTCTACAAAGTTCATCCCATACGATGTTCTTCGCTTGTGAGTAGGTTGGGGCGATATACCAAACATTCTTATTCGGTAATCTAGCAAATCTTGCCATCTCACGTATCGCAAACCAAGTTTTTCCTGTTCTACGACCTGCTACAAAAACTCTAAACCTCGCATCGCTTTTTGCGATTTCTTTCTGTGCCTTATTCAGCGCCATCTAGGTCATCTGTCCAAGGCAAAATCTTGTTCGTTTCGTCATCTATAGGACTTTCACTTTGTCCTAACCATTGCTTTCCTAGCCATATAAGCATCGAAGGAGTCCCTGACAGGGCAACTTCCATTTGCTTTCTTCTTAATGACATCTTACCGTTTGCTTTTCCTCTAGCAATAATATCAGAAAATCTGTTTCTTATCGTATCAGGATGACAGCCTACTATATCTGATATCTCTTTTACTGAACAGTGTATCGTGGCTAGTTTTTCTACTAATTCGACATCAATTTTCTTCTTCGGTCGTCCGTTCTTTTTCTTTTCTTCACTCATCGAGTTTCTCCCGTTTATACCCTCAGGTAGAGGTAAAATTTACATAAAGTAGTTTGCGACTGCTGAACCAACGATTAACATCATTATGCCCCACAGTCTAAGGTCTATCTTTTCTACCTTTTTATCAATCTTTGCTAAATCTTCCTCAATATGTTTCAAGTGATTGTTCTTAATATCGTGAATATCTTTCTTAATTAATAATATATCAACAAAATTCTGTTGAACTTTTAATTCAGTATCGTTGGCCTCAATCATCACTACCTTCTTTGTTTTCTTTTTAGTTTTAGTGTCCATCATATTATCCGCCGATATCTACCCAAGCGGTTCCATTGTGACCTCTAAATTTATTTGTGGTCGTATTAAAGTATGTGTCGCCTGCTTCTCCTGATGGGTCACTTGACGCTTTGTATTGTTTTGTTACTGCACCAAATGTTGTTCTTGCTTCTTCTAACTTAATGTTTTCTACATTGGAATCATCTGATTGTTTTCTTAATTGTAATAAAGCAGATGGGACCCCCGTTTCAGCACCGGAATATGTGAGATAGACACCACTTAAATCTGTGTTACCCGATTGATTTGGTTTGTTAACTACTCTTAATTCTTTTGTGGTTTCAGTGAAATCTTTATTTGCTGTGATAACATTTCTATTTGTTACTGTGCCACTTGAAGATGCGAAAGTCGTCAGCGTGTATTCGCCATCGTAGTTACCCACAGTTGAACTACCTGCTGAACCTGATACTACTGGGTTTCTTAACTTGCATAAGTTACTTGCGATATCCAACAATCTACCTGTTTCATCTTGAGCCGCAAATGCTACTGAAACACCGTGACCAGATAGACCGCCACTAATATCATAATTCATATTATTGATTAGATATTGTGCGATTGGTTGTGTGTTACCAGATGTTGATTGTGTTACACCAATGAAAGGATAACCACCACCTGTTTGATTAGAGTCTTTCGTTGCTGATGCTACACCACCAGTGTTATCAAATAGATTAAATCCACCCCATTGTGATACACCAGGGATAGTTACGCTGTCTGCGTTTGAGATAATTGTATTTGCGTATGTTTTGGCTGCTGTTAAGTCACCACTTAAGTCACCTGTTACATCACCAGTTACATCACCAGTTAAATCTCCAGTTACATTGCCCGTTACAGGACCAGTTAAGTTACCAGTTATGTTAAGTGCTTCTGATTGATAACCAAATCCACTAAGTGTTGTGTCTGACCCAGCCGCGTTTGTGATTTTAACACCAGAGGCAGCACCAAAGTATTGATTCGGGGATTTTACTACGAAATAACCAGTGCCATTAGATGCTTCTAAGCACAAGTTTTGATTTGTTCCATCTGCTTTGAGTTTGCCGAAGTTTTCGCCAAATTGACTATAATTCGTAAATTCAAGGTCACCAATTGTAACTGTTCCAGTTAAATCAAGTGTGCTTTCGCCCTCAACGGCTGATATTGCTTCTGCGGCTGTTAAATGGTCTAAATCACTAATCTGTGATTCTGTTATCGTTAAGGCTGCCTGATGACCAGTTACATCTGATTCTGTTACTGTATATCCTGTAATATATCCTGGTGTTGCGTGATTACCCCAACCGTATGCTGTGTCCCAGTTAGAAATCTTTGTGTTATCTTGTGTCCACTTTGTGCCAATACTTGTTGCTGTTGTTGTAGCAAAGTTGGCATCATCGCCTAACGCGGCTGCTAATTCGTTTAATGTGTCTAAGGCTGCCGGTGCTGAATCAACTAAAGCCGCTGTGGCTGTTGATATAGCACTATCTGTTTCTGCTGAAGTATAATGTCCTGCGATATCTACTGAACCAGTTGCTGATATTGTTAGATTACCTGCTGTTGTAGTAATTGATGATTCGTCAATCTTAACTGCACCAGCAATTGGTCCAACGTATACATCTGCTGAATTCCAGTGAATATAACCAGTGCCATTTGTTCTTATCTCTAAGTTTTGATTTGAACCTGTTTGATTAATTAATGTGCCACTAAATTCTAAATCACCGTTATGTAAATCTGGTGCTTCTAGTGTTCCAAGAGCGTTAATTGTTGCACCACCAACAGATGGGCCAAGATTGACCGTCGTGTCGTTTAATGTTGTTGTGTTGCTCCTAGAAGCCATATTGATAGCACCTGCTGTGCCAGTGGCACCACCTGCAAAAATATCAATCGTCTGACCAGTATCGGTTGTAAAATTAATAGTATCTGCATCATCAGAACCAAGAATCGGGTGGTCGTCAATATATAATGTGCCTGGTCCTAGATACAATGAATGCCATCTTTTTGAAGATGAACCAAGATACTGTGCGTTATCTGTTGCAGGAATAATATTACCGCCTACTGTTGTAAGTGCTGTGTCTACTCTTGCATCTGTAAAATATAGGTTTGAGCCTTCTGGTAAATCAGAAGTTGTGTTATTCGATAGATTATCTTCTGTAGCGGCGATTGTTAAATTACCAGCATCGTCATCTGTTATAGTGACATTTGCGCCACCAGTAACTGAGTTAAGAGTAGTAATGCCACCAGTTGATGTGTTTATTAAACTTGTTCCACTACCTGAAGTGATTACTTGTGTGTCTGAAGCCGCACTGGCTACTGTTACTGTGTATACTGCCTCATCGACAGTAATCGAATGTGTTGTATCTGCTATGTATACTTTAGTCATTATCGTGTCACCTCCGGAGAGCATTCTGCAACTCCTTCAAGTAACCTAACAACTGTTGAATCAGCCTTCACCCATTCTACGTCATACACGAATTTTCCTGTGCCCATGGCTGCTGTTTGTGTCGGTGTTAATGACCAAGTCACTACGCCACCTGTTCCATTAGTAATACTAAATGTGAATGTTGCTTGAATATCTGTTGATGAATGATGTTTTCTTACTTGTCCTCTAAACGTATCATTTGTTATGTTAATAACGGCAGAATTATCATCTTTGAGTGTTAATGTTTTAGAAAAAGTTGACCCTTGGTCAATAATTATGTCATGAGATGCCATCGTGTTTTTCTCCAGAGAATTTATAAAGCCGTCGCTTGTATATGTATTTATCTCTCCGAAGATGGTAGTAAACATACGAGAAAAAAACAATAAAAAACCCCCTCTGCTTCTCGGTAGAGGGGGTTTAGTGGTTATACACTCGTATAACCTATTGCACTCGCAATTCTTTTATTGAAATATCAAATAACAAACCCAAGAGATATCAATTGCTATAATATTTAGATAGACTAATGATATCAAATTGTTTCTTAGTTTCATATATCTTTCATTCATTTCTACTTCTGAAGGCATATTCTTCATCTTACTTCTCCTGTTCAACCCATTTATATAACCTGCGATTGCAAATTGACCACATAAGACCTTCTCTGCAATTGTATTTTATGGCTAAGTCTCTTATACATCCGTGATAGATATTAGTATCGTAGTCATTACGAATTGCTCTAATTTCGTCTGGCGTAAAGCGACAATTATTACCAGTTTGTTTTGCTTTACGCATTACATCTGTCATATTTTTTAGAACAATATGCTCTGGATTAACACACTTGATATTGCCACACGACCTAGTTAACTTTGCTTTATCACTTTTACCAGGAACAGTATTACCTAGAAGTTCCCATACTACAGAATATGTAGTTCTCATAGATTGTGTTTGTGCCCATCTGACCATTGGATACCCTTGACGATGCCAAGGTCCGTTCCATATATGACAATCGCCTTCTTCTGTTGTTCGTTCTTTTATTCTTTCAAGCGTCAGAAATTTAACTTTTGGTCCTCTTTTTGCCATACATTAATCCACAACAAACAGGTCGTGTTCAAACTCTTTAACTGATTCTACTTCTTTTTCTACTTTTTCTTTTCTAGTCCAGTCTTTCTTCTCAATTGAGTCTTCTATTCTTAGAACAGAATCAGCATTTATTAATCCTTGATTTCTATTCTTAAATCTTAACTTACCTGTCATTAGATAGTATCTGCCTCTGTTGTTTTTCATTTCATTAATGAGTGGTTCCCAATTCGGCCAATTATCGTAATACTCACCTGCAAAGACATGACACTTAGTCAACTCGCCAAATTCGTTTGGAGTTTCACCAAATATTTGATATGTGTCTTGTCCTAAATATTTCTTTACTTGACTTGGAAATACTCTGTAATGTTTACATAAAACTTGATTAGCCATTATTACTTCTCCTGATTATTTTTTTTCTTTTCTTCAAGCACTAATTGTAACAGTCTATCTAACTCAAACTGAGAAGTCAATATCTTTGCTGAATCTTTGGCTTCTTCTGCTTCCATTAAACGGTCATAGTGTATCTTTACAAGAGGTGCAAATGAAGACTTGTGTGTTCCGTTGTAAATCGAAAATATATCAATCGCATTGATTGTATTATCAAATTCTTCTTTCTGCTCTTCTCTGGTTTCTTTTTTCATCATATCTTTAGTGATGACTTCTATCTTTTTCTTTTTACTCATTTATTTCTCCTATATTAAGTTCTTTATTCATATGCCTAGTATAACACATCCAACATAAGAAGTCAATTGTTCTATCTACTTATTTATCTCTTTTCATTAGACGCAATTATGCTTAAATCACACGGGAATATTGTTACACTTGTAATTGACGGAAACTACGTTTCCATCAAAAACAATTAAGTTTTATTCACTCGCTTTGCTCGTTCATAAAGCCTTAATATGTTTTTTTGTTTCCACAAAAGAATGATAATTAATCAGTAAATTATAATCCATTTAATAATTATTATCCACTTGAAGATGAGCCCATAGTCACGCCTATTATGGCGTAACTAAAAGAATACTTGAAGCATTCGTCCATTACTTAATCAACTCAACTCTTTCGAGAAAGGCAGGTTTTGCTGTCTCCTTTTACAAGCGTGTCTGTTTAACGCAAAGCATCACTACCGATTAAGCAGTAATTGTGACGCTTTTGTTGGTTACTCTTACGAGCGTGTTGTTCCAACTCACTTAGTTAATATTAGTTTAATATTAGCCTATTCACGTATCTCTACATTACAACCATTACGACAAGCGAAAAGCAATCCCAGTTCAGGGCTCTTTTAAGGCATCCTGCATAACAGGGTAGTCACTTGAATTAGATAATAAGCAATCTTACCTACCCACACACATCAGATGGGATTCAGTAACACTATTGTTAATCGGCGTGTCAACCTTAATCTTATTTGTAGGGTTCTGTGAGGGGGATTGTATTAGATTTGTATTAGATTTGTATTAGATTTGTATTAGTGTTTTGATAGTTTTCGCTTTCGCCACAATGTTTTGAATTCTCCATAACCCATTGAGTATTGTTCTTTTGAATTTTTATAAGCCTCACTACAACCATCCCAAAATCGAGCCGATGATGCTCTGTTTCTGAAACGCTCTTTATTTATTTCACTAGCGACTTGGTTATAGTTGGAATATTTTTTATGTGCCATTATTAGATTTTTTATTAGTTATTCTTTATAATACTAACATACTCTGATAGAGATGTCAAGTGTTTTGCAGATATATTTAGCATATTAAAGAAAAACCCCTCAATTAAGAGGGGTTTTGAGTGTTTATTCGGGAAATGGCCGTAACCCTAATAAACAATGTCAAAGGATACACTATATCCTAAGGAGATAATAAATGAAATCTAAAACATTTATTAAATGTATTTATGTTTTTGCGTAAGCGACTGCTTTCATCTTTGTTGCAATTGACTTGGTGTCTTCTGCAATTTCAGAGTCATAAATCTGTATTTCCCAACAGCCGTTTCGAATAACGATGTCACCATCACATTGTATTTTATCTAGTTTAGGATTGTCTACTAATATCAATCCCTTTGTTCTCGCTGGCATATGAGTCCTACGTGATGCTCTTGCATCTTTAATCTTCATAAACTTTTTGATATCTAAAATTTTATACAATTGATTGTCCAACGCATTTAACATTCTACTTTTATTATTATAACTCATTTTGCTATCAATGTCAAGTCTGTTAAATACCAGATGGCTTTAATACAACACTAAGTTCTGATGTCTGTGATAAACTGCCAATATCTAATAATACACCATAGTCTGTCCATGCTTTTACTGTTATAAAATGCTCAAACGCAGATGTGGGATGCAACATCATATTGCCTGCTCTCACGCCCGTGCCATCCCATTCTCTTAAAGTCCCATCTAACGCAAACGACCCGGAATCAGATCCGCCCAACCCAGATACTCCATTAAATCTTTGATATCTACTTGGATATGGATTGTTATCATATCCTGGTGATGTCGTTGGTTCAGACCATTCAGTAACCCCACTAGTCGCATTAACTTTGGTCAATCCAATTCTAATGTTAAGATTTTCAGTATATAACGCTCGTGTTGTCGGAACAGAACTGGCAAACGGATTAGGCACTACAGTTTGTGTAGAGTAGTCGTATCCTTTTTGAAGCCAATCATTTATTGCTAAGTTGGCCAATGTTGTTCCAGAAGGATAGAAATCAATCATATCATATGTGTTTGTTTGTAAGTCTTGAATCAATTGATTTAACGCATTTTGGCCATCAACAATTTTATGTTGAAATTCTGCATTGTATACAGTTGTCTTGTCCTGTGGATTTTTATATGCATCAATACCGTTTAAGTATTTGTATGTAAGTTGACCATTTGCTATTTGTGATTCTGTTCCAGTGTATGCTTTCTTATGAAGTGTGAAATTTATTGTTTGTATTGAACGATGTGTTGGATAAATGTTATTTGTGGAATTAACACCAACAACATAAATTCCATTATCTATCATTGTATGAATATCTTCTTTAGTTCCCCACCCTGTGTCCATTACATTAAGACTTGCGCCGTATGTAGTGGATAATGTTCCGCCTGAGAATATAATCTTATATTGAGCATCTGTAGATGCGTCTACGATTGTGATTGGTCTATCGTATGTAACTCCATGATTCAATGCTAACTGTCTTGGAGTCAGTTCAACGTTTGCTACTTCAGATAATATATTTTCTAGAGATTGAGTTGTGTCAACTCCATTAATGTGTTCTTCCGGAACATAATACTGAATGTTCTCATTTGCTGTTCCATATACAAACTCGGCGGAATCTGTTCCTGTTGCTGTTCCTATGTTAACATCTGTTGCTTGAACTACATCTGCTGAACCTGTTATGTGTCTTGTTTGCGAGTAAAGAATATCAAAGTCAATAGATTCTGTTGCTGTTCCTGTTCCTGAACCTACTGCTGTCGCTGTAAATACTATACCTATCGTGTTTGCACTTGCGCCTTGTTCTGTAACAAAGTCTGTGTTGCCCACTGTTGTTATTGTATATTTGTTGCCAATTACAAATGCTCCCGCTGTTAAAATGGGATCATCTGCTAACGGTTTTACCACAAGTTGTTGAATTACCGCATTCACAAGGTCTTTATTTCCTGTCCACTTAACTGTATGACCACCAGTTGTAGTTGATGCACCGCCTAAGGTGGTTCTGAGGCTGGTAATTGTATCATAATCCCATTCCGCGTGAGAAGTTGGCGATATCTTTAATTCTACTGTATAAGTTGCAGAATATGTTGAGTCTATTGTCTCTGATATTCCTATAGTCTTGCCACTAAACAGTGATGTAACTGTGTTTTCTTCAAATGTCATTGCTGGTGTTACTGAAGTTACATATGGAGTTACTGGTGTTCCTATAACGTCTCCCAGGTCAACTGTTCCGTCTGCTTGAACTAAATCAGAATCACCACTACGATAACGTGTTTGTTTATAAAGAATAGATGGGTCTTCAGAACTATCTAATGTTGGTGTAAACACTAATGCTTGTAATTCTGCGTTAACATCTTCGGCGTTTCCAACTGCTGTTACATAAGTTGAGTTTCCAGTTGAATTCCAAGTTCCATCTGCATTAGGACTAATCTCTACTTCAACTTGATATGTTACTGCATTACCTGGATAAAGTGGGTCAGCCGTTGCTGTTTCTGTGATACCTACATCTTTACCTGCGAATATTGTTGTCGGTGTGTCTTCATTGTATGCCATACCCGAAACTGTTGCATGATATGGTGTTGTTGCTGTTCCTAAGTTGAATTGTGTAGAACCTGATGCATAATTATTATATACAATAGAATCATGTTTTCTTGTTATTTTATATTCAAACCAGAAAGTAGTAACTCCTGATAAGTGGTCTGTTGGAGTTGTCATATCCAAATTTGGAATCATTTTCATATTAGCAACTGCAATATTGACTTTTGCTTTTGTTCCTGTGATTGTTAACCTTGAAGCATCTGTTCCTATGCCAGTTATATTTGCACCACCATTGTTTGTGCAGTTCCAAACTGCATCATTCATTGGTTGTGATGCTGATGCTGTTCCTGTGCCTGAACCTACTCCTGTTGGCGTAAATGTAACACCAACTGTGTTTGCTGATGCACCGATGGCTGTAAAGTCTGTGTTGCCCACTGTTACAATAGTATGTGGAGTTCCAGTATCAAATGAACCTGCTGTTAAAACTTTATAATGTTTTGCTCTTGCTTCTATTTCGAAGTTAGTATCAAAATAACTAGCATGGTCACTATTCTCTGTTGCTTTATCTGTTATTACAATACCAGAATTAAAAGACAAACTTTCAATCTGGTCTTCATTCCAAGCGATACTACTTGGAACTGTGATTACATAATTTGTTGTTGCTGAATTGGTATTAAATCTTGTATATACATCCAATCCCTGGTCGTGAAGTGTAGTAGTATCATGAAGTCTTTTAATTCTATACCAAAGAGTAGTTTGATTAGTTGTTTCGACATTATCTATATCTGGAATAAATTTCATAGTTTTAAGAGCGGCATTTATGTCTGCTCTTGAACCAGTCATAATAAACTTGTCTGCTTCCGATTGTCCTGTTCCACTAATCGTTAATGAACCTTTTGTTGCAGTGTCTAAAGTTGCGTTTGAGTATTCAGTTCCGCTACCACCAACATACATTACCACGTCTACTGTATAATTTGTGTTATAAAAATCATTTGGTGAAGTAGTATATGCTGGATTTTCTGTTACTTTGTCTGTGATTTGTAATCCAGAATCAAATACTTTAGTTACATTTTCTTCCCAATCATAAGTGTTTATTGATATCGAATAATCTGCTGTCGCAGAGGCATCAAGAAATTTTGTAACTACCTCAGATGGATATGAATAACCAGTTGGTCCTATTGATGTTAAAAACACATTATCACTTACTCGTTTAATATAATACCAAACATCAGGACCTGCACCGTCAAAATTAGGGTCAGGAACAAACTCTAAATTTTGCATTGCTGTGTTTACTTCTGCTTTTGTTCCAGAAATAGTTAATGCATCACCACCAAACTGACCGTTACCACCTTGTCCAGTTGTTGCTGAAATTGTTAATGAACCCTGTGATGCAGATGCAACTCTTAACGTGCCGTCTGTGTAAGCACCACCACCGTTTGCTGAATTATTATGCATTTCACAAGCAACTATATAATGAGAACCAAAAGCGGCTCCACCTTCTACCTCGTCTGCTGTGTCTGTTATCTGTAATCCTGAATCAAATGCCTTAGTTACATCTTCTTCCCATACAACATCTACTAATTGTGATATTGAATATTCACCAACTGCTGTTCCTGTCATTGTAAATGAACCAGTTGTTGTTGGAGGTGAACCTCCTCCACTGGTTCTTACTGCTGAAAATGAAATTGTATGGTCTGCGTTATAATCTGTTGCTGGAACATAAACTAATGCTTGTAAGGCAGTATTAACTTCGTCTCTTGTTCCTGCTATTGTAAATACACCACCACCTACATTAGTAAATGTGCCTGAACTACCAATTCTTTCTAATCTTCCTGTTGTAATACCCATCGTAAATGTAACAGTGAAGTTGTTATTAGCATTATGAACTATTTGTGGAACTGTTCCAGTGCTAAAGTGATATGAATTATCTTCTACGTATGTGTGAGTGGTAGAAGTGTTTCCCATTTCTTCTACGCCTGTTCCCGATACTGATACTGTTTGTGATGCACTTGTGTATGATGAACTAATTGCTGAACCAGTGTAAGTTAACTGAACAGTCATATTGAAATCAGAATTATAATCTGCTTCTGGTGTAAATGTTATATTACGAAGTGCGGTCAATAATGTTGCTTCAGAAGAATGTGATACTGTGTATACGCCTGTGCTGTCTGTATATGATTGTGTTACGCCTGCTGTGCTTGATGTAATATTAGATGCGGCTGCGGTTGGAACTGTAATAGTTGCCGCAAAGCCATCAACATCTGCTGGAACACTTGATGTTGTTAATGCACCAAAGTCCCAAGTAGCGGCGGTGTCTTCTACATATGATTGTCCTGGAACTGTAGTAAGTCCAATAACATTATCAGAATACCAAATAGTTTTCTTTACTTGTGAACCAACAACACCATTTGAAATTTCAAATACCATATCAAATGTCAATTTATTAGACTGTCTATAATATCTAACATTATCGAGATATGATTGAACTTCTGCTTTTGTTCCAGTAAAGTTAATTCTGTTAGTATTATTATCTGATGCACCTGGCTTTTTATCACCAGTAAAGATGTTGGCACTTGGAGTAAATTGTCCGTAAGCAGTTCCTGTGTATGGCGAAGTAGGTAAAGGATTATAGTTTCTAAACTCACAAGTAACAGTTAGTGGGTCTGTATCAGTTTTTTGGTCAATTGTGCCTAAGTCGAGTAATCCACCTGCTAATAAATCATGTCCACCACTACCAGCATCTTGATTTGCTGGTTCAGTTGACCAATAAGGTCTTTGTTTGCCAAATGTCGGTTGAGTTGGGTCAAATGTTATTACATAAGTTCCGTCTAAACTGCCATCACTAAGGTCATAAACTTTTAAGTCGAAAACTGTGTCAGGAATAGGATATGTGTCTCCTGGATTTTCATTTGTATAATTACCAGTAGTTTGATTTGGTGTAGTTGCTGTTGTTTTCCAAGTTCTAATTGCTGGAAAGTCTGCTGGGAATAAATCTAATGCATCTAAAACAGCATCAACATCTGCAAGTGGACCTGAACAAGACCATTCTAATTGGGCTTTATTATATGAAGCAACTGCTGAACCAGAACCTTTAGTTGAAATGTGTCCTGTTGTGTCCCATTGTGTTGAGGATTGTGGTGTTATTGTAACTTTAACATTTGTAAGTCCACTATGTGTTCCTGATAAGTCACCTGAAGCAAATCCCCAACTTGTTTTGTTAAATGGTGTATATGTAACTGTTTTACTTTGTAGTGCCATAGTTATTCCTTATATTGTGTTCGCCCATACTCTAGTGTATTTATCGGGGTCAAATTTCTGTGCTGTGACGGCATAGATTCCATCCTCGCTTTCTTCAATAGCGATAACTCGATAATTACCAGAGTCAAGGTCACTATCTGTTCGCTCATATACATTCCATACTGCGTTTTCTTGAAATGTTCCGCTAATTGTTACTGTTGTTCCGCTTTGACCAGTTGCATATTGAACGACACCACTTGTGTCCATCACTGCTATATCAACACTACTTCCACAACTTCTATCTAATGTGACTGTTCCTGAACCTACACCTGTTACTCGTCCACCAGTGTTTAATCCACCTGCTCTAAGTGAATCACTTAAGCAAATTAAATCACCTGGGAGAACATCATAGTGGTCCCAACCCGAAATCCAAGTAACTAATTCTGAATTAGCCGCCTCTGTTTCATATACCCAAGCACCGTGCCATAATGCTTGTTGTTTAATTGAACAACCCCACAAATCAATAGTTTTCTCTCTCTCACCAAATTTTGTGATACTGGCTGTGTTTTTATACTGAACTTCTTCTAGTCTATAGAAGTTATCTTTGTTTGCGTATTTGACGTTAATAACATTCGATATGTTCTCAATAGAACCACTCGAATACATTAAGTTGCCTGCGTTTGTTTGGTTAACTAATTTCTTAACTACTGGCGTATAACCAGCATCATCGTATGAATTACCATCAAATATCAATCTAGGATTACCATTAAAGTAGGCGAATTTAGCGTGTCCTAAAGACGCTATCTTATGTAATACTTCAATCTTTGATTCTGCACCGAAGATTGCAACATTACAATCAATAATGGCATTACCACCCACTTGATGTTCACACCATACGCTCCAATTCCAAATATCTCTATAAATTACATCTTTCTGGTCACCATTCAACTTACTAGCAATATCTTTTCCTAACCCAAATACTTCATTTGTTAAGTAGTCAAAAAATACCCACGCTGGATTCATACTAAATCCCGCTGTGCTTGTGTAACTTGCATTCTTCCAAGTTGTGAAATCAGCAGATGCACCGCGTTGTATCTTTCTGCCACCTATCATAAATCCTATGTTTGATAAGTTAGTTTGTCCGTCACCTTGTGGTGGACGATAGGCTACCTGAGCATAAGAAATTGCTGTGTCATTAAGTGTGTTTGTAAATGCTAATGCTGGTAAGAACTTCGCTTTCAAGTTGCCGTCGTTTCTTACTGGTTGTGATTTTCTACTAGGAGTAACACCACCACCAATTGTCGATATTGATGTTACCATTGTGCTTGAACCATCTGTTGGTGTAACACCATTTAGACTGCTACCTAGACCATTTTCACCTGTAACTGTGACAACATCACCTGATGCTGTAGCAATAAACTCTGGGTCACTTGTAGCACCAGAGATAGCACCAGCGATTATTCCTGCCGCTGTGGCATTATCTGTGTCACCAGTGATTTCAGCCATTACGGCTGTGCCGTTAACTGAACATAAGAATGTGCCAGTGTGATTACTTAAAACTGTAATTGTAAATGTTGGTGATGTGTGTGATGTAGTTGCTTGTGAGCGAATAGTTCTGTTATCTACACTTGAACCAACTGTTGTTTCAATCTCTAATGTTAGTGATACATCGCCTAATGTTGCTGTTGTGCTTGAGAACTCTACTCCACTATTCAAGCAAGTTGTCAATTCTGCTACTGTTCCAATCAAACTCAAACTTGAAGTATCTTGTCCGCTTCTTGCTACAGCAGATGGTAATGTTGTGACATCTAATGTTCCGTGTGAAACTGTTAATGTTAATGTGTTGTCTACAACTGTGTCTGTGTTTGTTACTTCTATCGTTGGCAGTGTAACTGTGGTCGCAACACCATTGCCAGGATAAGATGCGTCTTTGCCAGTAACAAATGGTCTTGCTGGTGCTTCTGGAACTGCAACTGAACCTGATGTTCCTGCTGAACCTGAATCAGCATTTGCGCCAGCGGCACCTGCATCACCTGTTTCTCCAGGTTCGCCCTGCGTAGTATAATCCCATACTAATAATGGTGTTTCTGGAAGTCCTATAACTGTTGCTGTTGGGCTTCTATCACTTGTGTATAGTCCTGAAGTAATTGGACTAACACCGCCTCGTTTGTTTGGTAAATCATAATCTTTAACACCATTGTCTCCTGGTGTATGATTGAATCCGTGGTCTGGTGCAAACTGATTGAATGGTGTAACTGTTGTTGCACCTGTGTCATATAATCCACCATAACCATCCATTTCATCTAGTATTGAAACACCTCTAAAATATGTGTTTGTCGAAATGCTTTTTGATGCATTATCTTCTGTTGCTGTTGCTGAACCACTAGAAATATATGCACCATTTCCTGTTGCTACAAATAATGTTCCAACTAAGTCATCTGATGCACCAATCGTTGTGAATGATGTATCGCCACTAGCAGGAGAAGAAGTAATCTTGTATTCTTTTCCAATAACATAATCACCAGCATTTACTCTTGTTGTTTGGTCAATCCAAGCATAAACTTTTAGTTCGTTGGCTGCATTTAGAATTTGGTCTGGATATGCTTCTACATAATCAGATAATGTCCATTGGTCGAATTTATAATATTCAGAATTTGTTGAATTACAGTTTCCGTAACCTAATAAAGCACCATCTTGATTTGTTCCATCGTTTTTGGACCTAAGACCCGCATTCATTGTGTTTGGTGTGAATTTGTGTGTGTATTCGTATGGACCATTCTTAAAATGTGATTCTACAAATCCGCCTTCGTGTAGAACAAATTCTCTACCACATATTGTTGTAGTCATTATCAAGTTAATAAGAACGCTGCCTGATTGACGGGTCTTCGTTGTTGCTGTTTGTCCATCTTCTGATAGTTCTACATTTGGAGTTAAACACTCTAAATTACCAGTATCTAAACTTTCTAAGTCTGGTCTATTTGTATCGCATAATGTGATTTTACTGCCATCTAGTGTTGTAGTAACTGTTTCGATTTCTTGATATATTCCATCAGGCCAATAGAATGTAACGTTAATCTCATCAACTGTTTTATCAATATCTGGAAAAGTCTGTGTTGAATAAAATATATACGATGACTCTGATGACTCTTTCATCGGAGCACCTTTACCAGCAATAACTGATGCGCCTGTGGCTGGTGGTGCTGTTACTGTTGATTCTATTTTTACATTTTCAGTCTCCACTTCAACATGAGTTGGTGGGGGGTTCCATTGGGTATATTTTAAACCTTCGCCATCTGATGGGCCTACACCACCTTCTCCTCCAGCCCCGCCAGAACCGCCCGTGCCACCATCACCACCATCACCACCAGCGCCACCATTATAAGTAGCACCCGCTTCGTTGAGTAGTTCATTGAAGGACTTTGCTTCCCATCGTCCCGCTTCTGTGTTCCAATAGAGAACATTGTTAACGCCTTTGTCGGCGGTAACATCGCCCAAGTCGTTTAATAATGTATCGTTAGTTGTGTCACCTTCTGCTTCAATTTCCATTCCTAGGAAAGGATTTGTTAGTTCTAATGTTGAAGTTAATTTGTCTGTAGTTCCATCACCAAGAGTCATTTCGAATTTAACATCTTTATGATTAGCAACCCTAGTTGATGGGTCTATAACATATGAATCATTAATAATAACGTGTCTTAAATGATGAACAGTGTTGTTTGGTATGTTGACTAAGATACTAGAATTACTGGCTGATTCTGCAACACCAAAAATAGGTCCTTCAGAGATGGGCACCTTGACGCTTTGCACAATTACTTCAGCGTCAAGGTCACTTGGCTTCTGCCCTTGGTCAAATTGAGTATTTGCCATTCCCACATGCCCGTAGATAATTGGAATAATATTCTTAGGCACTTGATAACCCATATCAATACCATCAGCCATCTTTAATGCGTTTTCTTCCGATGTCTTTTTGGAGACAGTAGATAGCAACCCACCGACACCGAAAGCGTTTATAAATTCGCCTATTTTAGATTTCTGAATCTGTTGTGCAAGTGTTGTTTTAACGAACCCTGCTAAGTCTTTACCTTCCCAACTCTCATTAAACATATCTTATATTTCCAGTTTTCTAGCACTTGGTCTATCTAATCTCTCTGAACCAAGGCTTGGGGTTAATTTGAATGTAATTCTTGATGGTGTTAATTCATCAACTGACTTGACATAGAATACTTGGTTGCTCATTGTTCCTGTTGTGTTATAGAACTGACGCATTCTTCTAATTTTAAGTCCTCTGTAATCCATAAGTGAAGTAAATCCACTAACTGCTGATGACCAATCTGATAATGCCCATAAACTGTCAACAGCAACTTTAAGTGTTGGTTCAGCAATACTACCTGTTAAATCAGAACTTATGCCTGAAATTTCAAAGTCTAGTCTATTAAAAGTAACATTTGTAATAACTCCACCATCACCATCGTCCCAGTTAGTAACAATTGGTAACAATGAACCTGATACTTCCATATGTTCGGTCGTTACATAAACGTGTGCTGAACCACCAATTTCAGTGAAATCAAATTCTAATAATTGAACTGTGCCTTCGGTGACTAATTTCTGCGACTCTATTGTTACACTCATTCGCCAAATACCTCAATCATACTCGCGGTGACTGTTCTTAATTCGTTACTTGTCATATTCACTTCATATGATTCGAGATAATATGTGCCATTATAATCTAGTAACATATTATAAGGAATTGATATGGAGTCGCCATCAGCGTGTCTATCTTCATAAAATTTAAGTAAAATAGTAGAGTCAGCCTGGCTTAAATGTTCTATAACAACACTTAGTTTTCTTCTGCCGGCATATGGTCCCCAAGAACTTCTTTGAATGTATCCGTCGCCGAATTCAACTAATCTGTGTCTTGGTTCAGATGAAAAACTTGTTTGTAAACTTAATTTTGTTAATAAATCTACACTTGACCTGTAATTTGTATTTGCGTGTGATGGATTTGGAAATGCTTGTGCCATTAGATAAGTCCTCCATAGCCTTGATTCTGTCGTAATAATTTAGTAGCAACTTGCATTGATATACCTTCGATATATTGCTTCATTGCTTTACCTTGCATCTGACCGCTACCATCTACATCAACATTACTGATATGAAAATTGATATTTGCTGTTGCTGTAGCACCTGCCATCTTTTGTAAAGATGTTCCTGCTGAACCACCACCAACTTGTGATAGTGCTGATTTGAATGGTGTTATTTTTGCTGGTCCACTGATAAGTTCTGGTCCTTCTTCACCAACAATACCAAGTTTGCCAGATGGTAGAACACCACCGTCAGCAAATTGAGGTAACTTTGATGCTATCCAATCACCTGCGGCTGAGAAGCCACCTGTAACTTTACCTTTAACACCAGCACCGAAATCTTTAATCTTTGTTAAGCCTTCTGAAATCCAGTTAATCATTCCTTTAATCTTATCAACAACAACAGCAATTGTTTCAACTACTTTTTCCATTGCTGGAACAACAATATCAGTCATTACATTGCCTAATCCTTCAAAGACTGTCGAAGCCGCTGGACCAATTACATCTACTAATGGACCTAATGCTTCTGCTACTTTGACGATAATATCAAATGCTACTGATAATGCTGGTGATAGAATGTTTGTCCAAATAGAACCAATTAATTCAAAGATTGGGGCTGCCTTGTCCATATTGTCCATCAATAAGAAGATGCCATCTGTAACGAATGTAACTGCTTGACCAAGTTTCTCACCTAACATAATTGCTAAGTCTTCATTCTCAACTAAGAATGAACTCATCTTTTGTGCGGCATCGTTAATAGCACTTGATAGTCCACCTTCACCAACTGCGATTAAGGCATTGTTACCTGCGATACCTAAGTTAGATAATGATGTTGATAAGTTCTTTGCTTTCTCTGCCATACCACCACCAAAGTCTTCATTAAGACCTTCAAGTAATGCATCTTTCAATGTAGCGGCACCCTCGGCTGATTGTCCGAACTTCGAGACTTCTAGTCTTGCTAATCCAAGTTTTTCTTCAAAGATTTTGAATACAGGAATACCTCTGTCTGCTAGTCTGTTTAAGTCTTCAAGACCTAGACCACCAGATGTTGTTCTACTGAACAAGTCTGTTACGGCTTCTAATGCTCCAACTTGGTCAGTTGTAACTGATGCCATATCACCAAATGTGGTTAATAATTCTAATGTGGGTTCAACACCAGCAGATTTTAATTTAATGAAGGTGTTAGTTAAGGTCTCAATATCGAATGGAGTGCTTGTCGCAAAGTCGTTAATAAACTTGAATGCGTCATTACCACCTTCTATTGAACCTGTAACTGTTGATAGGGTTGTCTTTAAGTCTTCTGCTTTAGAACTTGCTTCAACAACAGATTTAGTAAACATACCTAAACCACCAACAGTAATTGCACCTGCTAGTAGTCCTTTCATCTTGCTGAATGAGCCAGATGTTTTATTAATACTCTTGTCTACTTTGTCGAATTGCTTATCAAGTTTTCCGACCTTCTTGTTAAGAGGACCGAGAGATGATTTCATTCCATCTAAGACTTTAGATGCTTTGTCGAGGGCTCTAATCTCAATTTCAATTTTAGCGTTTGCCATGCATTCTGCTCCTCTTATCTTTTAACTTTAGATATTCACCCCAACCAACAAACTCGGATGCTGACATTTCCATAATCTCATCTACGGTCTTATGTAAATGTTCTGCTAACTGATACAAGAAGTATACGTCAGCATCCTTGCTTAGTTTCCCGCTATTTCTTCCGCTTCTGGTTCAGAATTAAGAATATGCGTAGCAACTCTCGTTACAACATCGGGGTCAACATTATTCATCAAATCAAATTTGTCTGCCATAGTAAACATCTTTGACTTGTCTTCTTTTAACGCTCTAGTGATTAACACTGTTACTAATGCTTCAGCAATTTTGTTATCTCTATAAAGCGCCACAACTTCTTCCGTTTGCTTTAAGTTAGCAGAAGACTTGAAATAGATTTTAGAGTTATCCCATTCAGGCACTTCTATCCATTCTAGTTTATCTGTTAACTTCGTCTTAAAATGCGTTTTTGCATTGTTAATTACACTCATTGTAGGCTCCTGTGTGTTATTATGTTATTACTAGTTCGCCGTCACCAGTTAAGTCTATGCTCATTGTAACTAGGTCTGCAACTGATACATCTACTGCTACTGATGTTACAACTGCTGTTCCTGTGTATGTGTTACCTGATGTTCCATCAGTTAATACTACTGCTACATCTGTTCCTGCGATATAACCAGCGATTGCTTGTGCATCGTCAAAGTAGATTTCTACTGTTCCGGTCCACGATTGTAGAGAACCTTCGAATGTTTTCCATCCTGCTGGTCCCATAGCAGTTGTTTCTAACGTATCAGTTTCGATTGAAACGTTCCACGATTGAACAACGCCTGATACGGCACTTCCCGCTAGTGAAACAGTGCCATCTTTACCTTTTAATATTGCCATAATATGTCTCCATTGTTATATTATTATTTGTCTAAATCACCTTTTGGGTGAATATACTCAATTCGCACTACCATTTGAATAGCACCTAACGGAAATATAACACCCTCATCGGTGTTAATCTCTGTCACCATCGTATCAATTGCATACCCACCGCGAGTAACATCTTCATACAATTTCTGTTCTAACTCGTCACACAATTTGTTTCTTGCTGTGTCAAGGTATTTACCTTTTACGAAACCAGTTAGAATATATTCTATTGTTCCCTGTCTTTCATAACCCATAGCGATATCATTCTTTAATTCGCTACCTGTCGTTATCAGAACTGCGGGAAACTGTGCATCACTTAGTTCGTCAATTTCGAACATATCCCGTGATACTAATTTTGTCATCTTTATTGCCTTGACTTGTTTCTCGATGTCTTTGGCTATCTGTTCTCTATAACTTGTCTTTATGTTGCTCATATGTTTCTCTCAAAAGTGTTCTTAAAAGCAGTTTCAATAGAACCAATCTCACTTGTTTTAACACCAAAGAATGGTCTACTCTTTTGATTCCATTTTGCTTTCTTTTCTTCTTCTTTCCTCTTAAAGCCTACTATGACTTTGTTCGTTGAAACTCTTTCAACATCTATACTAGATAACATTCTGCCAGAGAAGTTTAAGTCTGGTTTAGTGCTTCTACCTTTTGCACTTCTAAAGTCTCTATAACTGTTGTTATACTTCTTAAAAGCACCATTCAATCCAACGCCTCTTGCTGTTCGATTGATTATCAATTCTTTGGTCTTTTCCCCTGCTCTATTTAGAGACTTAGGAATTGCCCTCTTTATATTGTTGCTTAGCCTGTCTAATTGGGCTTTTGCTTTTCTCGTATCAATCGTTACTTTAGCCACTATCTTACTAACCTTCTAGTATGAATAACACGTTTTTCTGAATCTTGTATAACTGAATCTGCGTTAGCATCATATTCGATTCCATCACGTAATATTGAAGTGAATTCTTCTTCATACTTCTTGTGATAATGGTTCATCATTACTTGAAACTTATCTTCTTCACCTTCAGCATTCCATTTGGTCAACTGTGGTAATGCATATTCTGAAAGAACACGATATACCGCACAACGAGTGAATTGTGATTCTGTTAGTTTGGTTGAATCCATTTCAGTTCCTGTGTATGGGGCTTTTGGCCACCATTCATCACGGATTTTACGTAACACATCTGCTTCTGCTTTTGCGTGTTCTGAAGTAAATTCATCAATTCCGTATTGTAGAATTTCTGGTTGATATACCAGTAAGTCACTATCTGCTGACATTGCCATAATGTGTTCTCCTAATTAAAGTTAAATGTAGAGGGAGTATTAACTCCCCCTACTGCTAATCTAAAATTAGATTATGCCGCGTCTACCATCTTAACACCACGAGTAGCGTCAACAACGCCTACACCTGCATGAATGCTGGCTACCACGTCCCAACCTACTGCTTCAGGTCTACGTCCAATCTCAACGTCTAGGTTACGACCCATTGCGATGCGTGCCGCATCTGCGCCGAACATATAACCCATCTTAGTTGCGTGTTCTACGTGTGCTGACATAAACATGTTAACACCTGCGATTTTTCCTACGAAACCGTTACGTAATGCTTCAGTTTGGAAATCACCACCTGCGTATGCGTCTGTGCCAATGTTTTTCATTAGTTCAACTGCCGCTGTTGGTGAAATAACTGCCCATAGTTGACCCATTTCGCCATTACCACGAATTTGACCAACGACTTCTAACATATCGTTTACGTCTACTGTGCCAATGTCTGTTACGGCATCTTTTGCTTCTAGTGAATCTAAAGCAGTAATACACGCAAGGTCAAACTGTTTTGCAACTGCTTGTCCTAATGAACGACCAATCTCGTCTGGTGAAATTCCACCAAGGTCACGAATTATTGAACGTGCCGCGATTAGGTCTACTGTGATATCTGTTTTAGTATCAGTTACGTTTTGTGCCGTAACGTCTGTTGTGATAGTGCCACCCGCTAATGAGTGTGCTGTCACGTCAGCAATATGTGGAACACGAAGTGTCATTCCTGGTGTTGCCACCGATGGGATTAAAGCACCTGATAAGAACAAAGATTGTTCTTGTGCTTGATAAATTGTCGCCGCTTTCAACGGGACGAGTAGGTTACTTAAAGTTTCACCTGATGAATATGAATCTGCCATGATAATTCTCCTATCATATAATTGTTAAATTTTACCCTCAGCCTTCAATTTCTTATATTGTTGCCTGTGGGCTGGCCTAGTCATATCTAATTGAGATATGTCTAAACGCTCTGTTTTAATATTTCCGCCAACGCTACTTGTAGAACCTGTGCCAGATTGGCTAGGTGCCGCGAAGTGTGGGTTAATAGTAAGAAATTCTGAAACCAAATCTTTAACTTGCATACTAGTGCCGTCATCTTTATAAGAAGGTGTGCCATTATCATCGATAACTTCTGCTTCACCTTGTTCATTCAAACGAACTCTGTTCTTTAACAAGTCTGCGACTTGACTCGGAGCAACTGATTTCAATGAGGCTGCTGAATTCAACAATGCTCCATCTACTTTCTCACGTTTTAATGTATTTTCTAAATCACCAATACGTGATTGAAACTTCTCGGCTTGTTCTTTGATTATCTTATCGAACTCGCCTCTTTGTTTCTGTTGTTCCACTTTTCTCTCGTCTTCTTCAGTTTGCCAGTTCTTGTATTGGTCAAGGTCAATGCCTTCGAACTTTTTTCTTTCTCTTGCTATCCTGTCCGCTACAATTCTATTAACTTCTTCTTGTGAAAAGCCTTTGCTTTCATTACTATCCAGAGAATTACTTGGTGAAGCCTCTGTTGCTTCAATTTCCTGATTATTATCTTCAGTATTCATTTTAATTTCCTCATTGAGTGATACCTTGCTATGCAAGTTTAATTGTTTACGTAAACAACTCGTTTACTATATGTATTTATGCTCCCAGGAATATCATAATATATAATGATTAAATTT